>ERZ1673693.1447-NODE-1447-length-17725-cov-55.105942_pt1 | contig 17725 bp, 12 predicted proteins | sample MGYA00580223_ERZ1673693 | MGnify/ENA primary metagenome ERZ1673693 (study PRJEB41218, sample SAMN15661741) | gut metagenome | host: Homo sapiens | place: Canada: London | collected 2015-08-20/2019-03-30 | study: EMG produced TPA metagenomics assembly of...
CTACAAAGATAATATTTCAGCCTTTATTATTTATGGTGCAAATCTAAAGGACGACACGGAAAAAGACGGACGGACGCGGATAATTCCAACTCAAAAAAACTACAAACTAAAAAGACACCATCATAGACATGAAACGAATCATCTTGACATACAGTCTTTTGTTAAGCAGCCTTTTCGTTAGCCTGCCACTCATGGCCCAGCACACCCTTCAAAGCGGTGCAACGGTCGAGGCAACCGACGTCTGCCGCCTGCGCGACAGCGTCATTATCACCATGCGGCTCGATCTCTCGACCATGGAGGTAGAGTCCAACCGCTCCATCGTCCTGATTCCCCTGTTCGAGGCCGAAGGCAAGCACATCGAACTGCCCTCGGTGGAAGTGATGGGCCGTAGACGCCAACTCTACTACGAGCGTAACGGACGCCGGCACTACGCCGACAGCCCTTGGAGTGTCATACGTCGCAAGGAAGGCGAGGCACAGACTGTGAACTACCGCACTACCCTACTCTACCAACCCTGGATGGACACCGCCCGTCTGGCCGTGACCGAAGACCTTTGCGGCTGTGGCGAAGTGCAACCGGGCAACCAGCTGACGCTGCAGCAGGCCGACATCGCCTTTCGTCCGCAACTGGCCTACATTGCTCCCGAAGTGGAAGTGGAGAAGCGGCGCGCACTGAGCGGCGAAGCCTATCTGGACTTCGTGGTGAACCGTACCGACATCAACCCCACCTACCGCCGCAACCCCGATGAACTGGCGCGCATACACGCCTCCATCGATACCATCCTGCACGACCGCGACTTCCGCATCACCCGCATCACCTTGCGTGGATATGCCTCGCCCGAAGGAACCTACCGCAGCAACACCCGTCTGGCCGAAGGCCGCACCGAGGCGTTGAAGGCGTACGTACAGACGCGCTACGGCTTTGTCGACACGCTGTTCGTCACCGACTTCGTGCCCGAGAACTGGGAAGGCCTGCGCCGCTACGTTGCAGGCAGCACGCTGGCCGACCGCGACGGCATTCTGACCCTGATAGACAGCGACCAGGAACCCGACGCCAAGGAACGTGCCATCCGCAGCCGCTACCCCAAAGCCTACGCCACCCTGCTGGCCGAGTGCTATCCCGGCTTGCGCCGCACCGACTACCGCATCGACTACACCGTGCGCAGCTTCAACGTAAACGAAGCCAAAGAAGTGCTCCGCACCCGCCCGCAGAATCTCAGCCTCGACGAGATGTTTGCCGTGGCGCAGACCTACGAACCGGGCAGCGACGATTTCAAACAGGTGTTCGACGTAGCCGTACGCATGTACCCCGACAGCGAAGTGGCCAACCTCAACGCCGCCTGTGCCCTCCTGGAGCAGGGACTGACCGAGCAGGCACAACCCTACTTGGACAAGGCTGGCAACAGTCCGCAGGCAGCCAACGCCCGCGCCGTATCGCTGTTGCTGCAAGGCCGCTACGACGAAGCCCTGCCGCTGCTGGAACAGGCTCTGCAAGGAGGAGTGAAGGAGGCGGAGGAGAATAGGAAGATCGTAGGAAATGAAGAATGAAATAAATGAAGAACAATATAAATGAAGAATGAGGAATGAGGACTATTCCTTAGTGTAAATGATAAAAGAGGTTTTGAGCGAATCTAATATCTGTTCCTCATCCACCATTAATCATTAACCATTAACCATTTATCATTTACTATTAACCATTTACCATTAATCATCAATCCTTTAAAACAAAACAAAGCAAAACAAATAATTATTAACTCGATAAATAAGTAAAGATTATGAGAAAGATTTTTAAAAACATGGCTTGGATGCTGACCGCCACATTAGTGATGGCGGCTTGCTCCGACTCGCTGGATGAAAGTTCTGGGAATGGTAACTCCAATGAGTTTACTGGAGACAAAGGGTATGTGAACATCGGTATTAACCTACCGACTACTCCGTCGGCACGTGCAGAAAGTTTTAATGACGGCAAAGCTGAAGAGTACAAAGTTGATAAGGTGATCATCGCTTTGTTCTACGGTGGTACGGAGGAGGAGGCTGAATGCAAATGTGCATTCCAATTAACGGATAAAGACTTCTTACCATCTGGCAATGCTACGGATAATATTACAAGCTATTGTGCCACCGGTGTGCGCATGATTTCGGCACCGGAAGATGGCGAGAAAGTTTATGCTTTAGCAATTGTTAATCCAATCGATAAGTTTGATGTAGGAACAACTACTACCTCAACAGAAGATTCTGAGAAAGAGAATGCCGGAGATGCGGTATTGACTACTTACTTGACTGTGAATGACGGCACCGGAGCTGCTAAATTTGTTGGTAAATTATTAGATTTAAATAAGGTAATTGTCCCTACAGCCATAACAGCTGTAACAGGAAGTAGTAATAATTACTTTCTGATGACCAACGCTCCTATTTCTACAAAAGCGTCTTTCACAAATGGCGGCAAACCTGACGATTTGGAAATACAGACATTGGCTCCTATCACAGTCTACAACGACAAAGCACTTGCTGAAGGAGCATCCAAGGACAATCCGATTTACGTGGAACGTGCCGTAGCCAAGACACAGGTTGCTGTAGAAGGTAATGATGCTACGTTGACCGTTACGACCGATGTTACTTCTTACAAGAACGCAACAGTTAAATTTGAAGGCTGGAAACTACAGAATACCAACAAGAAGTATTACCCTGTACGTAGAGTAAACGCTTTAGATTCTGAAACAGACTTAGCGGATATAAATACTTGGTTGGGATACTTTAATGGTAATGAGAGCAATCGTTTCATCGGTACAACTGCAAATCCTTACCGTACTTATTGGGGAATTGACCCGAATTATGATAAAAATGAAGATGATAACGATCTCAGTAAAGATTATAACATTTTATCAACTGTAAACGATTGGAATAAAATAGGATATAGTGGACAGGATAGTGAAATAGAATACTGCTTGGAAAACACTACCACAGCCCAAACAATGGCAGAGAACCGTCTGACCAGCGTTCTGTTGAAAGCGACTTTCACTCCTGACGGTGCTGAAGAAAATACTAGTTTCTTTATGATTAACAATACATCTGCTATTTACACAGCAGAAGAATTTCTGAAAGTTGCCACAGTAGCCCTGAAAGATGATAACGCTTTAAATAGCGGTGACGCTTTGGCTGTTAAGACAAGCCTGTCAACCGGCCTTAACATTACAAATGCGACCGGAGTACAATCACTGTTACAGATTAGTAATGGTGGAACCAGCTCAGAATTAAGCGATGGTCAAGCTGCTGCTATTCTGGCAGCGGCCGGTGGTAACATCAAGTATTATCTGCAAGGTGTCACCTACTATTACGCTACAGTCATCAAGCACTTCGGCGAAGCTGAGACTCCACTAGCATCCACTGATGCTATAAACGCTGCATCGGATTACGATGAAGGCAATCATCTGGGTCGTTACGGTGTTCTTCGTAACAACTGGTACGAGCTGACTATCAAGACTGTCAAAGGTCCCGGTGAACCCGAAATACCGGAAATCCCGACTACGCCTCCCGATAAGCAAGAAAGCTACATCAACTGCGAAATCAACATCCTCTCCTGGGCAAAACGTTCACAGGGTGTAGATCTGTAACATAATGTGTGAGGCTGTGCCTCGTATTCACCACAGATTACGCGGATTGTCACGGACGGACGGAATAGGACAATCTGGAAGTTCAAAAAAAATCTGTGCCAATCCGGGAAATCTGTGGTGAATAAACACACCTCGCAATCTGCTCAATCAAATTAGATATAAAAAAGAACTTGATATGAACCATTGTGCCAAACATATACTGAAGGCAGGCTGGCTGGCAGGCTTACTGCTGGGCTTGACCGTTACGTCGTGTACCGACCTGATCTTCGACGACCGTGACGGGTGCAAACGGGGCGTGTATGTCAACTTCGTCTACGACTACAACCTGCATCGTTCCGACCTCTTCGCCGACCATGTGGGCGAAGTCACCCTCTACATCTTCGACGAACAGGGCAACTACATCGACAGCCGTACCGAAGCCAACGACGACGAATTCCAACCCCTACGGGAGTATGGCTATAACATGTATCTGGACCTGCCCGACGGAAAATACCGCTTCGTGGCACTGGCACATCAGCGTAAAAGCGACGACCAACTGCGGGGCAGCTTCCAACGTACGGAGATGAACGAGAGCAGCCGCATGGAAGACCTGCAGATAACCCTCGACCATGCCCGTCTGTACGACGGCGTCGGACTTGTCAACCACCAGGGCGAACCGCTGGATACGCTTTGGCATTCCATCTCCGACCAGTCCGTGGAAGTGCGACAAGGGCAATATGCCTATCACACCCTGTCGCTGGTCAGAAACACTAAATACATCAGTGTTGTCTTGCGCGACATTGACGAACCCGCCGCAATGGACATCGACGACTACAACCTTTACATCACCGGAGGCAACATCCGGCTGAACCATGACAACTCCGAAGACCCCAGCATCAAGGCCCTGTGTACACCTTTTGTCACGTGGAATACCCAAGACCCTGATGTCAGCAACCGTGCTTCGACAGTAGGAAACATGGGACATGCCGACTTCATGACCTCGCGCATCTTTGCCCACGACAACATGGCCGACGACGAGGTATTGGTAGTAGAACACAAGGAAACCGGCAAACGAGTCATCGAAGTCAACCTGCCCGACCTGCTCGGCCGCCTGTGCAACTACGACGAGCTGCACCGCTACTCCCGCCAGGAATTCCTGGACCGCGGCTACGATTACGACCTTACCTTCTTCCTCTCCGACGGCAGTTGGGCTTATGCCAACGTGTCCATCGGTGTGCTGGGATGGAGCAAACGAATACAGAATGTAGATTTGTAAAATTTGAGTTTTGAGTTATTGACTGAAAAACAGACAAACTTAAAAACTAATGAACTTAACAACTAACGAATTAATAAACTTAAAATACATGATGAAAGTAATATCCATAGCAACGTGGCTCATGCTGCTCATCCTGGCAGGATGCAGCGATGCGTCTCCCTATGCGGAAGAACCTTCTGCACAGGAACGGACCATCACGCTGAATCTGGATATTACGACGAGAGCGGAAGCAGGAGAAGAAGAAAGCCCCGATAACTTCCACCTTTGGATTTTTAATGGCAGCAAATTATTAAAATACATAGGCACCAGTCCTACCTGGGATGAAGTATACAAAGGCGGCATCGACCTTAAAGCGACTGTAGAAACAGAAATTGATGCAACAGGAATAACCGCAATTCAATTCTATCTGCTGCTGAATGTACCGGAAGGCACGATAACCAATGCAAATTATATGACTCCCGATAGTCTGAAAGCCCTTACTTTTACTCTGCCAGACCCACCTTACAGCCACGACAACAAAGTGCCGATGAGCGGAGAAGCAACATTGGATATTTTGCCCAACCAGCTACATTATGATGTGGGGATTAATGCTAAGAGATGTGTAGCAAAATTGGGAATTTATTGTACTAAAGGAAATCCTTTCAGTAGATTAACAATCAATCAGATTACTTTAAGCAAAGTGCCGAATAAAGGGTATTTGTTTGAACCTGATAGTTATGCGTCAATAGAATATACCGACACGAAGAATCTGCTTTCTATAACTGAACCAATAACAGTAACTAAATCCTATACAGGAGATATGCCTGTTTATTCTGATAATTCTTGGGCTGAAACAGCTGAAAATTTTGATAAAGTATCTTCTCCCTATCTCCTTGAAAACCCGAATGGGGAAGTGACTGATGATGGATTCCTTCAAGTTGATGGAACAGTTTCAGATGATAGATATTGTATTGAATTAGATTATACTCTGAATGGAATAGGATACACTCAAAACATATATGTATCGCAAATTGAACGAAACCAATACAGCAAAATCTATATACGCATCAACGATGCGATTACAGTCGAAGATATATATTGCCAAGTAAACTCATGGACAGAGCATGAAATGGATGTCCCGCCCTTTGAATAAAAAGATAACGAATATGAAGGAGATACTGCATACAATATATACCAGCCTGCTACTTGCCGGGCTTGTAGCTTTTACTCTGACGAGTTGTGCGGACGACGAACTGGTGAAGTCCGGTGAAGTGGTGGAAGGGGTGCCTATCACCGTCACCCTGAATCTGTCCAGTACACCGGGTACTGACATTACAGTGAACACAAGAGCAGGCGATAATCTGTCCTCATTGTCCAATCTGGTGATTCTGGTGTTTCATAATGACGGAACATTCGAACATTATGCATCGTCGCAAATCGCAGATGGAAAATCAAAGCTGACATTCAAGAAAACGGAAACCGAAGGCCGGTATTCTGTCAGCTTTGCCACCACTACCGGCACAAAGAAGTTGATAGCCATAGCCAATACTCCCATAAACGATGGCGATGGCGGTTTTTGGGAATTATCTAAAATACAAATAGACGAGTTACAAAATAAGAAATTTGATGAAATAAAGGATATCATCATAGAACTCCGCAAAACCCTCTACAACGAAACAGTGATGCAAAAACCCATTCAGATTGTATCTTCAGCGCAAATGCTGATGACCGGTTGGAATGAAGGAGTAACATTCGAAAATAATGGAAATGGAAATGGAATTGTAACTGATTACGGAACACAGGGAGATACAGAAAATAAAGTTATCGCCAAGTTAGACCGCGCCATGGCACGAATAACTTTCAATATCAAAAAAGGAAACGGCAACTTCATCCCTTCGTCCTATCGGGTCTATAACATTCCCGTGGAAAGCGGACTGATAAAATCGGGAACCAATACTCCGACTTCTGAGCAGGCGTATGTACATACCGAATCAACAAACATAGGTTCGGTGGCTAATGAGAAATATACATTCGAATTCTATTTACCGGAAAATCTCCAGGAGGTACGAAAAAAGCCAGACGGAACAGATTTAGAGTACAACGACCGGGAGAAATGGACAGGAGAAAAGAACACTGCGGCGAAAGACAAGAAATGGACGTATGCCCAAAAGGGGACTTTCGTCGTAATCAGTGGAACCTATTCGGGCAAAGCAAATACCGTAGACGAAGATGGCAATACCGTCTCTACCGATAGTATTGATGTAACAGGAAATGTAGAATATACCATTCATCTGGGAGATTTCAGTAAAGAAACTGGATCTTTCGGGAACTTTTCTGTGGAACGGAATACGGCTTATACCTATAATGTAGAAGTAAAAGGAGTAAACAATATTATCGTAGAAGCTATTACCGACAACGAAAATCAGGCCGGTGCAGAAGGAGAAATTTTCACGTATGACGCTTCGACCTATACCTACGAACTGGACGCACATTATGAGCAAGTCTATTTGGAGTATAATCTTTCGGAAATAGCCACCAGTATCTCCAAAAATCTAACCACAGATAAGGAGATTGATGATGCCATCGCCGATAATCTGATTCTGATTATCCAGTCAGAAGCAATGGATTATACTCATGCCACGGAAAGCGCGAGCGAACCTTATATCGTACAAAACAAACGTGGCATCTTGAAACCTTACCAGATTTATGCAGATGCATTCAGAAATGGTGGCGAAACGGAAGCTGGAAAAATGAAATCGAAGGTATTGACCGGCAATCGTGATAGAAGCTTGACTCCGCAGAAAGGATTTGATTACAAATGGATTGAATTTTGGCCACAAAAAGGACAAGGCATAGCAAAATATCCGGGAGTGTCTGCATGGAGCCGTGAGGATTTGACGGACTTTGTTAATCAGAATGCGTATGGTGAAAAAGCCAAACAAGATACTGTTCATCTAAAGGACGTGTACGATGTAATTGTAGCAATGGGAAAGGTCGTAAAAAAAATCTATAAAAAAAATGAAAGTATTAATACGACTGATTATGGAGAAAATGGAATTACAATTACGAAAAACGACAAGGGAGAATATGTAGCCCGCTTCACAGCTTTTGTCAACGAATACTTTTATTACAAGCATCCCCTAACTGGCCGTAAAGTTGATACCTGGTCGGTTTTTACTAATAAAATGCCCAGAGAAATGATTATCGCAATGAGTTCGAAAGTGTCGGAGGATGGTAACAGTTCTTTCAGTACCATTTATTCTTATATATCCCAGCTATCCATACAGACGTTTTATAATTCTCGAACCATCGAAATTCATGGCTTTGGCATAGAGACATACAATGAAACACCTCACATTCGTTTTGGTGGTCCAAAGGCAACTGAAGGCCTAAGTGATCAAAATGGCCGAGAAAATCAAATCAAATTAATAGGAGGTCTTAATCAAAATTGGATAAAGTTTATTAATGATTCAGTAAATGGATGGAAAAACTCGATCGGTGCAGACCGTACAAAACATAAACTTCCGGTTAGTGTTTATCAGGGTACTCGTGAGGAAACAAATGGCTATGCCGGTATAGGCGGTGCCTACTTTGCCTGCTTGTCGCGTAACAGAGATTTGAGTGGCAATGGTGTTATTGACGACAATGAACTTCGTTGGTATTTGCCTGCTCTGAATGAATACATCCGCATCGGTATTGGAACAAACGCCCTCTCCAATGCCTCCCGATTATATATGGGAGATAAAATGGCTATGAGACATTCCGGATACGCAACCAATTATATTTGGGAAGGTTCGCTTTATTTTACAAGTAGTAATCAAAAAGACAAGCGGGTATATTGGGCAGTTGAAAGAGGTTCCTATGGTGGAGAGGCTGACTATACAGGAGATTTTGCCGCCAAACCTATACGATGCATCCGGGCTCTCCCTTCGGATAAAACAGATAAGGATGGTAAACATGATATCAGTCAGACATACGTTCCGTCTGAAGCATCATTTGTACCTCATGAGAACACTTCTCCAAAATCCATCGAATTCAGAAATCGTATGGTAAAACAGTTGTATCGTGAGCGTACAGACGGATCTTTAGTACGCCACAATGAAGATAACGAAGCTATAAATTCATTTTCAGAAGGTATTTTTGTAGCCAGTGATTACCTTAAAGAAAACGGTAATTATAAAGTTATTGAATTAGGTAAAATTATTGGCTACCAAGGAGCTACTGAAAGAGGTGATGAATATAATAATCTACATTATGAAAGAGAAAATCCGTGCAAAGATTATGAAGAAGGTGGTTACAAAGATTGGCGTGTTCCGAATCTGGTAGAACTTTCGGCAATGAATGCAGCAGGTATATTCAAGGATTATGATGGTGGAGTAGCATGTTGTACCTACTTCAGTAATCCGAATGTCCGTTATGGCTTTATAAAAACATCGTTGATTACATGCCCGGGAAAAGGCCATAACGAGATAAAAAATAAATATCGTATCCGCTGCGTTCGTGATGTGCCTAATGGCTATACATTTGGAAACTAATAACCTTTCGAATCATTGCCATTGAACTTTCTGTAGGAAAAAATTAAATCATAAATAACTAAAAGAGACAAATGATAAGTAAAAAAGTGCTAATATATATTCTTCTACTATTACAGATAGCCTGTAAAGGGAAAGGAGACACTACAATCGGTTATACACCAACGCAAGAAGATAGTGTTTCGATGCAAGTAACAGGATTCCCCTTCCCCACCATCCCCTCCACCCTGACAGAACCCGAAGCCCGCAAGTCCTACCTCCTCACCCACTATTGGGAGCGTTTCGACTTTGCCGACACCACCTTGGTGGACAACCGCGACATAACCGAGCAGGGCTTTGTGAACTTCATCGCCCTGCTGGCAGATGGCACGACGCCGGACGAACTGATGCGTGAAAGCATGGAGAACTGGTGCAGGAGGTTTATTCCTTCGACTTATGCATGCCCGGTGCTGATGAAGATGGCAGATGATTACCTCTACAATCCGAATTCGCCTTTCTACAACGAACATCTGTATGGAATGTATCTGGAAGCACTGATCAAGGAATTCCCCAAAGGGGATGCACAAATTTCGAGATTCGGCTTCAGGCTAAGCCTGCTGAAACGGAACAATCCGGGCAACCGGGCAACGGACTTCACCTACTACCTGCCCGACGGCAACCGCCGCACGCTGGCCGCTACACCGGTGAAGGGCGACCGCTTGTTACTGGTGTTCTACGACCCGGAATGTGAGTCGTGCCACGCTGTATTGGGGCAGATGACAGCCAGCACGGCACTGGCAGAAGCTGTGAAGACGGGACGAATGAGTGTACTGGCCATTTATACCGAAGGCAACGAAGAAACCTGGCGCAAAGCCTTGCCCGATATGCCCGAAGGTTGGGTGGTAGGCACCGACCGTGAGACAGTGAAGACCGGTGCGCTGTACGACCTGAAAGCCATGCCTTCGCTCTACTTGCTGGACGGACAAAAGAAGGTATTGCTGAAAGATGCCGCTTTTGAAGAGATAAGCCGCTTTTTAGGATTTTGAGTTGCTCAACCACAGAGAACACAGAGTGGTACAGAAAAAAGTCACCGTGAGGTGACGCGCAAGCCTGTTCATGGCTTAGAGAAGCTGGAACTGGCAGCACTTATCAGTGCGATAAGTGTGATTGTTTGTTTTGTTTGTCAAGCCATACTGCCTCAATGCGGTATGGCTTGTTTTTTCTCCTGTCAGGAAAAAAATCCCAGTCAGAGAGATATGTTGCTCTAACTGGGAAATAATCGGGCTATAATACCCATTTTAATAATGATTGTAACTGATGACTTTTTCTGCCGGTTTCCTCGACTTCCGTCGTTTTTCTTTCACGGGATATCCGATTGTGATGTCAAGCAGCAACCGTTTTCCTGAAGGAATACCGGTCAGCTTCTTAATCTCTTTCTCGTCGAACCAGCCCAAAATGCACGACCCAAGTCCTTCGCTCTCGGCCGCCAGCACAATATGAGCGGCAGCAATACCGATATCGATCAGCGGGAAATATTTATCTTTTATCTTGGCACCAAGAAAGGAAGTGAAATTCATGGATTCCTCCACCACCAGAATATGAACCGGCGCGTTGCGGGCAAACTTGTTCATGCCCAGTCCGGCGGTAGCCTTTCCGACTGCTGCGGCCAGCTCGGGATCGGTAACGACGACAAACTTCCACGGCTGCGCATTGCAGGCCGACGGCGAAAGACGTGCCGCCTGCAATATGCGTTCCAGCTTCTCCTGCTCCACCGGACGTGACACATCGTAAGCACGGTCGCTCTGCCGCGCCTCGACCAAGCGAAGAAAATCAGACTCTGCAAACATATCTATCATTAAAATTTAGGTTTCACCTATCAAGTTCGGGTTGATAGTAAATCTCAACCTGCTTTCATCTTGAAATCCCCTACTGGGTAAAGCCTCAATACTGTATCATCCGGCTGATATACTTTCCTATAATATCGAACTCCAAATTGACTACGCTTCCTACCCGGATGGCATGGAAGTTGGTATGTTCGAATGTATAAGGAATGATGGCAACCTGGAAGGTATCGTCGGTAGGGTTGCACACCGTCAGACTGACACCGTTTACTGTCACCGAACCTTTGTCGACAGTGATATAGCCCCGTTTCGCCATCTCCTTATCAAAGGCATAACGGAAGGTAAAATAGTAACTGCCTTCAGCATCCTTAACATCAATGCAGGTAGCAGTCTGATCGACATGGCCCTGAACGATATGGCCGTCCAAACGTCCGTTCATCATCATGCTGCGTTCTACATTCACTTCATCGCCTACCTGCAACAAACCGAGGTTGGAGCGGTCCAGCGTTTCCTTCATGGCTGTTACCGTATAGGTATCATCGGTCATGCTGACTACCGTAAGGCATACACCGTTGTGAGACACACTCTGGTCAATCTTCAACTCATTTACAAAAGAGCATGTGAAAGTGAAATGCACATTCTCCTGCTCTTTTACCATCGCCACCAACTTGGCGCATTCTTCTACGATTCCGGAAAACATATACTAAGTATTTAATTCTTTGGTGGTTAGGTTTATGAGTCTATAAGTTATTTTGTTTCAGCTCGAAAACCCACAAACTTACAAACTGATAAACTCACCTATTATTAAGATTTATACTTTGCGAAGATAGACATTTTTTCTTTTCTGACTAAAAGAAGGGACAACAAAAAAGGCAGCTTTTCACAAAGCCACCTTTTTCAGTTTTCAATAGGTATTAGTTTTTTTTTAAGGTAAAAAGATTGTTTTCAGGATAACGATGCAAATATAGCGGCTTTTCGAGATACCAGCCAAATTAAAAAACATGTCTTATAACATCTTTTTGAAAAAACTTTTGGATTTGTTATCATTTGAAAGCAATTTTCTACATCCGCACCTTTTTCAAGGAACAAATATAAGATTTTTTTTCTTGAAACACTAAAATTATCCTAAAAAACTGTTTCCTTTCCTATATTAACGGGGATAGTTTTCATCCGTGCGTCCGCTATGTTTTAATACCTTCGCATCGATAAAGAAAACGATTTCCTCGGCTATATTTGTAATATGGTCGCCCGAACGTTCCAGTTTGCGGAACACACTGATGAGGTTCAAACAAGTCAATGCACTTTCGGGATGCTTCACTATATAATCGGCCAGAATTGCCGTCACCTCGGCATTGATTTCATCCAGCAGGTTGTCTTTAGCAAAAACAGAGGTAGCCAACTCCTGACTTTCTTCCTGAAGAGCTTTTTTGGCCAGTTCCAGCATCGAAAGTACTTGTTTGATCATTTCCTCCAAACGAAGTTTCTTGATCAGTTCGGCATCCAACGCTGGCTCCTTACAATTAATGGCAAAACGCGCTACACCTTCTGCAAAATCGCCCAACCGCTCCAGATTGGTATTGATTTTAAGCATGGCCAACACAAAACGCAAATCAATTGCTACCGGATTGTACAAAGCAATGATATCTTCGACATCGCTGTCTATTTTCAATTCCAAAGCATTGACACGACGTTCACGAACCAACACTTGCTGTGCCAGTTCGCGGTCAAGAGTAAGTACTGCTTCTCCTGCCCTGTCAAGCTGGTTGTACACCAGATTCCACATCTCCTCTATCTCCTTTTTCAGCAAGACGAGTTCCGATTCGATAAATTTTACCATAACTTTTTTGTTTTTATAATTGATGATTTACTTAAGTTTCTGTTTCAATATTCCACTGGAAGCTAAGAATTTATAGTATTCAAAGCCAATAGTGCGGAAATCAGTCATAACCTGTTCTACCGACCTTTAACTTCCAAACTCCACCGGAGAACGGCCACTTCTTCTCCCCCTTTAACTCTTGTAAGTTTCGGTGAAACCAAAACTTGCGAAAGTTAAGCCTATTACATTGGATATGCAAAGAAACAGAGCGGATGTTAAGAGGATATGACTGCATTTTGAAAGATCTGTTACAAAAGTGTTACATTTCTGTTACATCCCCCTTGGATACTTTTCCACCGTTTACAACCGGAAATGACAATAGCCCGACACCATCAGGCACTTCATAGACTACCGATGCTGCTCCCCCCTTCAGGAAATCATAAAAAAGCACGGATATAATTCCTGCAAAATAGCAATATACCAAAAAATTAGTCGTATTTTTGCAAAGTTGAAAATAGTGAAAACTACGAAAAGATACAATTATGGCAGAAATGAAAAGCGAAGAAACAAGCGAAAAGAAAAGCTTGAACTTCATTGAGCAGATAGTAGAGAACGACTTGAAAGAAAGTAAAAACGGAGGAAGAGTACAGACACGTTTTCCGCCAGAGCCTAACGGCTATCTTCACATCGGACACGCTAAAGCAATTTGCCTCGATTTTGGCATTGCAGCTGCTCATGGTGGTGTGTGCAACCTGCGCTTTGACGACACCAACCCGACTAAAGAAGATGTAGAATATGTAGAAGCCATCAAGGAAGATATCAAGTGGCTGGGATATCAGTGGGGAAACGAATATTATGCTTCCGACTACTTCCAGCAACTTTGGGATTTTGCCATACGGCTGATTAAAGAAGGAAAAGCATACATCGACGAACAATCCAGCGAAGAGATTGCTGCCCAGAAAGGTACACCTACACAACCGGGTGTGGAAAGTCCGTACCGCAACCGTCCCATTGAAGAAAATCTGGAACTGTTCCAGAAAATGAACAATGGAGAAATAGAAGAAGGAGCTATGGTGCTGCGTGCCAAGATAGATATGGCTAACCCCAATATGCACTTCCGCGACCCGATCATTTACCGCGTCGTAAAACATCCGCACCACCGTACGGGAACAAAATGGAAAGCATATCCGATGTACGACTTCGCCCACGGTCAAAGCGACTTCTTCGAAGGCGTGACCCACTCGCTCTGTACACTGGAGTTTGTGGTACACCGTCCGCTGTACGACTTGTTCGTGGACTGGCTGAAGGAAGGAAAAGATCTGGAAGACAACCGTCCCCGTCAGTACGAATTCAACAAACTGAACCTGAGTTATACACTCATGAGCAAGCGTAACCTGCTGACCTTGGTAAAAGAAGGGCTTGTCAACGGTTGGGACGATCCCCGTATGCCAACCATTTGCGGTTTCCGCCGTCGTGGCTACTCACCGGAATCAATCCATAAGTTTATTGACAAGATTGGCTACACGACCTACGATGCACTCAACGAGTTTGCATTGCTGGAAAGTGCCGTACGCGAAGACCTCAACGACCGTGCAACCCGCATTTCGGCTGTACTGAATCCGGTAAAACTGGTTATCACCAACTATCCGGAAGGACAGGTAGAAGAACTGGAAGCCATCAACAATCCGGAACATCCCGAAGAAGGCAGTCACATGATCGAATTCAGCCGCGAATTGTGGATGGAACGCGAAGACTTCATGGAAGATGCTCCGAAAAAGTATTTCCGCATGACTCCCGGACAGGAAGTACGTCTGAAAAATGCCTATATCGTAAAATGTACCGGATGCAAGAAAAACGAAGCCGGCGAAGTGGTAGAGGTATATTGCGAATACGATCCTGACTCGAAAAGCGGTATGCCGGGTGCCAACCGAAAAGTAAAAGGTACACTCCACTGGGTAAGCTGTGCACACTGTCTGGAAGCAGAGGTTCGTCTGTACGACCGCCTGTGGAAAGTGGAGAACCCACGCGATGAACTGGCTGCCATTCGCGAAGCTAAAAACTGCGATGCACTGACCGCCATGAAGGAAATTATCAATCCCGACTCGCTTCAGGTATTGCCCTGCTGCTACATCGAAAAGTTTGCAGCCGGCATGAAGCCTCTTACCTATCTGCAGTTCCAACGTATCGGCTACTTCAATGTAGACAAAGACTCTACTCCCGAAAAGATGGTCTTCAACCGAACTGTAGGACTGAAAGATACTTGGGGAAAAATCAACAAATAAATCAAAAAGGAGTTATTACTATTGATGAACAGAAAAAACCTACTGTCTGGAAGAGACAAAGAATTGTACGAACTGGCAGAACAATACGAAAAAGCCCAAAGGGAAAGAATGCCAATCTATATGGATGCGGACGACCTGGCGGACTTGGCGGACTGGTATGCTATGCGGAATAAATTTCAGACAGCTCTGGAAACCACTGAATATGGACTGAGCCTGCACCCCAACAACACTGCGTTGTTGGTGGAGCGGGCTTACCTGTTCCTGGACACTCAACGTCGTGGAAAGGCCAAAGAAATAGTCGAAAGAATCACCGACGATTTTTCTTCCGAGGTAAAAATACTGAAGGCCAACATACTGATGGGCGAAGGCAAACTGGAAGAAGCTGAAAAGCTGATCAACACCATTAAAGACAAAGAAGAACTGGCCAACATTATTGAGGTAGCTTACCTCTACAATGACATGGGGTATTCGCAGAAGGCCTCACAATGGCTAGAGATAGGAAAGGGACTTTATGATGAAGATGAAGCCTATTTGGCTGTAGTGGCCGACTGCCTGTATGGAGAGCGCAAGTTCGACGAAGCAGCCGTATACTACAATAAACTGATAGACAAGAATCCCTATTCTGCCCCTTATTGGTTTGGCTTGGCACGATGTTATTTCGAGCAGCAACAGTACGACAAGGCCATCGATGCCTGCGACTATGCCATCATATCCGACGATGAATTTGCCGAAGCATACGTAGTCAAAGGGCATTCGTTCTACCAGCTTGGAAACGACAAGAAAGCCTTGGAAAGCTACCGGAAAGCCGAAGAACTGCAAGTGCTGACTCATGACTTTGTCTATACCTTCATTGCCATGGGACATATCAGCCAAAATGAATGGGAGCAAGCCTATCACTATCTTAAAGCTGCCATAGACAGTTACGAGGAAAAGACTATTCCACTAGCCATGCTGTATTCCAATGCTGCCCTCTGCCTCTTCAAAATGGGAGAAAAAGAGAAAGCTTACCAATATAGCCGCAAAGCCATAGGAACCGATCCGAATGATGTGGAGAACTATCTGATATCCGGCCGAATTTATATGGAAGATGGAAATCCCGAACAGGGAATCAAGCAATGGGCTAGGGCGCTGAAAATCGCCCCCTATCCGGAGACTTGGAACGAGATAGGACTCATCTGCATGGAAATCAATCAGATAGAATATGCACGAGTAGCCTTCGAACACGTCAAAAAAGATGCTCCCGATTACGAAGGTATCAACGAAAGACTAACCTCCATTTATCTGATATTGCATGATAAAGAGAATTTTATGAAGTACAACCAGCTTTGTAAGAAACCCATCAGCCAAGATGAGTTAAAAGAATTGCAGCAGATGATGAACGGAGAAGAACGGGAAGAAATGGCTAAAATCATGAAAGATATATTTGAATCACTGAAATAAATCGTTAAAACCAAGTAGAAGAAAAAATGGAATCAGTAGCAGAACTTCTCAAATGGGTACTGGAAAACCTGAATTATTGGGTAGTCACTATTTTTATGGCTATCGAAAGTTCGTTTATACCTTTCCCTTCTGAAGCAGTAGTGCCACCGGCTGCATGGAAAGCCATGGCAGACGATAGTATGAACATAATCCTGGTCGTAGTCTTTGCAACCATAGGAGCCGACTTGGGAGCATTGGTCAATTACTACCTGGCAAAATGGCTTGGACGTCCTATCGTCTATAAATTTGCCAACAGCCGTTTTGGACACATGTGCCTGATTGATGAAGAAAAGGTACGCCATGCCGAAGAATATTTCCGTAAGCACGGTGCAGCCTCTACCTTCTTCGGACGATTGATACCGGCTGTACGCCAGCTTATCAGTATCCCTGCCGGACTGGCCGGAATGAAAATGGGTCCATTCCTACTCTATACCACTTTGGGAGCCGGAATCTGGAACACGATACTGGCAATACTTGGATACATAATCTATCGCTCCACTCCCCTAAAAACAACCAATGATGTTTATCTCATGGCAACCAAATACAGCCATGAAATAGGATATTGCATTCTGGCATTAGCCATACTGGTAATAGCTTTCATTGCTTACAAAGGACTGAAAAAGAAAAAACAGAAGAAATAACGACATCACAAGAATTCATCAAAAGAACGGGAGAAAATATAGTTAAAAGCTCTATTTTCTCCCGTTCTTTTATTACGCAGTCAGCTCTTATCTCAATCCCCTAAACAAACAACTATGAGTCCTTCATTTTCCAAGCCACAATTTATCGGATAAGAGTAGCCGTTAACTAAAGGAACGACAAGGCATCAGTTATCCTTTTGACAACCTGCTTTCTGAAGGGAGAAAGAGATCTGAAAAGAAAGGAATGAATGCCTATTATCCTTCTAAAACTCCCCAGTTATCCCCAGCGAGTGCACCAGTTATTGCACTCA
>ERZ1673693.1518-NODE-1518-length-16972-cov-4.740025_pt1 | contig 16972 bp, 10 predicted proteins | sample MGYA00580223_ERZ1673693 | MGnify/ENA primary metagenome ERZ1673693 (study PRJEB41218, sample SAMN15661741) | gut metagenome | host: Homo sapiens | place: Canada: London | collected 2015-08-20/2019-03-30 | study: EMG produced TPA metagenomics assembly of...
ACTTATAACTAAAAAGAATGATAGAGTTGACTCAAGAGGAATTGAAGCAGCATTTCAGCGAACCAATCTTCGGACAAATAGCCGAAACTGCCGATGCACTGGGCTTAGAGTGCTATGTGGTAGGTGGTTACGTTCGCGATATTTTTCTGCAACGTCCCTCTAAAGATATAGATGTAGTAGTTGTAGGCAGTGGAATTGCTATGGCAGAAGCACTTGGAAAACGTCTGGGACGTGGTGCTCATGTCTCTGTTTTCAAGAATTTCGGAACGGCACAAGTAAAATATAAAGGCACGGAAGTAGAATTTGTAGGAGCTCGCAAAGAGTCATATCATCGGGATTCACGAAAACCTATCGTGGAAGACGGAACACTGGAAGATGATCAGAACCGTCGTGATTTTACGATTAATGCTCTTGCCGTTTGCCTGAATAAAGCACGTTTTGGGGAACTGGTAGATCCGTTCGGCGGTATGGAAGATATGAAGGAGAAGACGATTCGTACTCCTCTTGATCCAGATATTACGTTTAGTGATGATCCGTTACGTATGATGCGCTGTATCCGTTTCGCTACGCAACTGAATTTTTACATTGATGATGACACTTTTGAATCGCTTTGCCGTAATAGGGAACGGATCAACATCATATCCCGTGAGCGTATTGCAGATGAATTGAATAAGATAATTCTTTCGCCTGTTCCTTCAAAGGGCTTTATTGACTTGGAGCGTAGTGGGTTGTTGTCGTTAATCTTTCCCGAACTGGCTGCTTTGCAGGGGGTAGAAACACGGAATGGCCGTTCGCATAAGGATAACTTTTATCATACGTTGGAAGTACTTGATAATATCAGCAAGAAAACGGATAATCTTTGGCTGCGTTGGGCTGCCTTGTTGCATGATATTGCCAAACCTGCTACTAAACGTTGGGAACCAAAAGCTGGCTGGACGTTCCATAACCATAATTTCATCGGTGAAAAAATGGTTCCGAATATTTTCCGTAAGATGAAGTTGCCGATGAATGAGAAGATGAAGTATGTACAGAAAATGGTTAGTCTGCACATGAGACCAATCGTGATTGCGGATGACGTGGTGACAGATTCGGCTGTTCGTCGTCTGCTTTTTGAGGCGGGAGATGATATTGATGATTTGATGACTTTGTGTGAAGCGGATATTACTTCAAAGAATATGGAGCGTAAGCAACGTTTCTTGAATAATTTCCAGTTGGTTCGTCAGAAATTGAAAGACTTGGAGGAGAAAGACCGGATTCGTAATTTTCAGCCTCCGGTAAGTGGGGAGGAAATCATGGAAACCTTCGGTTTGCAGCCTTGCCGTGAAGTCGGGGCTTTGAAAAGTGCGATTAAAGATGCTATATTGGATGGAGTTATCCCGAATGAATATGAGGCCGCTCATGCCTTTATGTTGGAAAGAGCTGCGAAAATGGGATTGAAACCACTTGACTAATTGGCGGTTGTTTTTACTATTTGTATAAGTCTAAATCTGTATAAACAAGAAAACAGTGAACACTTAATGAATCTACTCCATACAGTGTTCACTGTTTTCTTGTTTTGTTGATTCGGTTACTGCTTAGGCAGTGTCACAGAAAAATATGGGTTAGGTATGCGTTGTTCAAATATAACTTTTTTCAACTTTTCTACGATATCCGGATGTTGGAGTGCCACATCGTTGTCTTCGTGAATATCTGTCTTTAGGTTATATAGGAACGGCTTTCCTTTTTTAACGATTAATTTCCAATCATCCATGCGCACTGCTATCTGGTTGGTTTCATTAAATTCCCAATACAGGAAGTCATGTTGTTTCTGTTTTTTCTTGCCAAGCAAGGTCGGTGCGAAAGAAATTCCGTCGAAATAGTCAACTTCTTTTTCTTTATTACGGTATTTCTTTTCATAATTTTTGATGCCGGCCACATCACAGAAAGTAGGCATTAAATCATAGAAAGCGCAGATGTGGTCATTGACTTTGCCTGCCGGTACATGTCCCGGCCAACGGGCAATGAATGGAATGCGGATTCCTCCCTCGTGGCATTGGCGTTTCAGTCCGCGCAATTTTCCGTCTCTACCGAAGAAAGTAGGGTCGGCTCCTCCTTCTTCGTGAGGGCCGTTGTCGCTGGAGAAGATAACTAATGTGTTTTCATCCAATCCTTTTTCTTTCAATTTCTTCAAAACTTCCCCTACATAATAGTCCAGGCGGGTAATCATGGCGGCAAATTGAGCGTGTGTATGGGTGATAGCATTGTATCTTGAACCTTCGCTTCCTTTGTAAACCTTATCCGGATCGAATTTTGCTTTATACTCGTTTAAGATCGAATCTTCCGGTTGTACCAGTTCTGCGTGAGGCAAAGTGTAGGTAAATATGCCGAAGAAAGGCTGTTTGGTATCCTGTTGGTCCAGCCATTCCATTGCTTTCTCGTGAATCATGTCGGCAGAATATTGCGAGCGTTTCTGATATTCAGGACCGTACATCGGGTATTTGATGTTTTCGTCCATTACTATACGTACTACTCCTGTATCGCCCAGAGCTTTACTATATCGGTTTAAGAAATTAGGGTAGTAGAGGTGAGCTTGGAATTGGCAAATGTAACCATAATATTCATCTATGCCGCGTTTGTCCGGAGTAGAGCAAGATCCTTCGTAACCTCCGGCCCATTTACCGAACATACCGGTGGTATATCCGTTGTCTTTCATAATTTCCGGTAGGATAACGTGATCCGGATCATAAGGATGTTGTCCCACTACCGAATATTCTTTGTTGTTTCCGTACATGATAATGGGTGAATTTCCCCAATACTCTTTGTTTCCGCGTACTTCACAGTGACCTGTATGTTGTCCTGTCATAAATGAAGCTCTGGAAGGTGCGCTGACCGGGCTGCCTGCATACGCTTGTGTGAAGCGCATTCCTTCGCTTGCCATAGCGTCTATATGGGGAGTGCGTATGAATGGCTGGCCGTAGCATCCTAAGTCGCCATATCCCATGTCGTCACAGAGGATAAATATAATGTTGGGTTTGGAATCCTTTTTCTGTCCGTTGGCGGAGAGAGTGGAAAGGAGTAATGTGCCGCTTATTAATGATATAGATTTGTAATTCATAATGTTACGTAATTAAATGTTGTATGGGTTGTTTAAATTATTTGCCGATAAGGTCTTTTCCTTCGCGTACACCCTGAAGGATAGTTTGTAGCTCTGCCACTTTTTCTGGCATTTGAGAAGCATAATTAGTTACTTCTTTCACTTCTTCCATTTTATACAGTTGCGGTTCTTTTGAGTTACCGGTTTCGATTTTCGGTCCCCACTGGATCATTTTCGGTCCCCCATTCGGTTCGATATATTTCCAATCTTTTGTGCGGACAGATAGTGTATGATTGGAAGCTTGTTCGATTACCCACGGACGGTCTTTCTTTTCTTTGCCTAGCCAGCTTCCCAGGAAGTTGTAACTATCAGGTGCAGTTCCTTTGGGCATAACAGCCCCGGTCAGAGAAGCCAGTGAAGCTAACCAATCGACCTGAGAAACCAACAAATCCGATGTTTTACCTTTTTTCACTTCTTTCGGCCAGCTTAAGATAGCCGGGATACGGGTCCCTCCTTCAAATGCACTATATTTATTACCTCTTAATGGTCCTGCAGGGCTGTGTCCGTTAAGGAGTTCTTCCGCCTTATCATCATATCCGTCGTCAACTACCGGGCCGTTGTCACTTGAAAGAATAATTAATGTGTTTTCTCTCAAGCCTAGTTTTTCAAGTGTATTCAGAATTTCACCGACACAATAGTCGAATTGTACAATGGCGTCACCTCTCAGTCCCATTGGGTTCTTTCCTCTAAAACGGTCATGGGGGAAACGAGGAACGTGTACATCATTTGTTGCAAAATAAAGGAAGAAAGGTTTATCCTTATTTTCTTCAATAAACTGAATGGCATGTGTTGTCAGAGAGTCAGCAATGTTTTCGTCTTTCCAAAGAGCTTTACCTCCACCTTTCATAAAGCCGATGCGGGAAATGCCATTGACGATAGACATATCGTGTCCGTGACTAGGTTTCAGGTTATAAAGCATTTCCGGATTGCTCTTTCCGGTAGGTTCACCTTCAAAATTTCTTTGATAGCTTACTTCGATAGGTGCACTAGGATCGTAGTTGGCTACTTTCCCGTTTTCAATGTATACGCAAGGTACACGGTCAGCGGTAGCTGCCATAATGTAATGGTAGTCAAATCCTAAGTCTCCCAATGCACATGGCAGTGGAGCGTTCCAATCTTGTGTACCGGCTTTGTCTCCTAATCCCAAGTGCCATTTTCCGATAGCTCCGGTAGCATAACCGGTACTTTTGAACATATCCGCCATGGTATATTGTTCGGGACGGATAATCATGCCGGCATTTCCGGCAGCTACGTCTGTTCCTTTTTTGCGCCAAGCATATTCTCCTGTCAGCATGGAATAACGGGAAGGGGTACTGGTTGCAGCGGTGGCGTGGGCATTAGTGAAGCGAATACCTGATTTTGCTAATCTGTTGACATTGGGAGTTTGTACGTTTTTAGCTCCGTAACATTCCAAATCTCCATAACCGAGATCGTCGGCATAGATAAACACAACGTTGGGTGTTTTTGCTTTTTCGGGGGTGGTTTGTTTGGGGGCTTTGTCTGCGGCTGTGGCCACACAGGCAGCAGAAGATAAAAGGGTAAAAAGCAAAGGTTGTTTCATTGTTTTATTAAATTTATATTGATTAAGGTGTTTAATTTTTTATTGTCCATGTGTTTTTAAGACGCTAATATAGTATATTTAATCATTGAAAGCAACTTTATTCTCATTCTTTAAAAAAAATAGAGAGTAAAGTTGCTTTATATTAATACCCCGGAAGTTGTTTTTTGGCATTAATTGATATATCCCGGATTTGTCAGTATATTTTTTGAATATAAACTATTTCAATTCAATAATTTCTTCGTTACAGTTCGTCAGTTTTTCTATTCTTTCGTTCGTTACTACCCAAGAGTTTTCTATTCCTACCGGACCTATACCCGGAAGAACGATTTTAGGCTCAAGAGCAAAGACCATTCCCGGTTCCAGTTCTTGTTTCATGCGGGGAGCTAACACGGGTGCCTCGTTGATTTCGAGTCCGATACCGTGACCGATAAATTTGGCCTGCTGTTGCGTGCCCATAAATTTATCTGCAAATCCGGCAGCAGTCACCATTTCTATGGCAGTGTTGTAAAGGGTTTCGCAAGGAATACCCGGCTTGGCGATAGAAGCGATTTTTTCCTGAATATCCAGGCAGACCTGATGAGCAGCATACGCTTCCTCCGGTAATTTCCCAATAGAGAATACACGGCTCATGTCACCCATGTATCCATTGAAGTTGCCGCCTAAGTCAATCATTACACTCTGGCCTTCTTTCAGTGGGGTTTTATTCGCCCCTCCCGGCAGGGCAGGGTCGAGGCCTTGGCCACCTAAAGCAAAGTCGTATGGAGAGGGGTATCCGGCATTGTCTCCGGTCAGCACGCTACCCATGAAGATTTCCATGCTACGTCCGAAAACGCGGAAGATTCCCAAATTGCCTTGCAGACGCATCAGACGTTCGATTTCGATAGAAAATTCGATGTCCGTCATGCCGGGGCGGTATACGCTGGGGATTTGTTCGTAGGCTTTGGCGTGAGCAATGCCCGAACGACGGAACATTTCAATTTCAATGGCAGTTTTTACACTACGTGCCTGGCGGATTAACGGAGTGCCGTTGACTACTTCCGTTTCAGGAAACAAGCTTGCCAACCGGCAATATTCCGAGTAAGGGAGTTCGTCACCTTCCAACATTAACTTGGCAGGCATGGGCAATCCTTTTTCTTTTAGCAAATCTACAATTTGTTCTGGTTTGCGGATTGAGAATGAATGTTCTCCTGTGATATTGTTGGGACGTTTAAAAAACAGTAAAGCAGGTGAGTGTAGTGGGAGATAGAGATAACCACTGACTACGCAACCATACGTGTAAATTAAATTAGCATTACAAGTAATAAGTGCGGCGTCAATGCCCTGTAACGCCATCAGACTGCGAATCTTATCGCGGCGAAGTTTTAATTCGGGTTGTAGCATTTTATATTTGTTACATGATTAATAATTACACAATTGCTAATAGTAAATCATTAATTGTGAGTTGTTTACTGTGAACAACAAATTCATAATCTATTATTTACCTTATTATGCCACAAAGATAATTAATTCCATTGAAAATAATGTTAATCTCAAAAAAATAGCGCTACCCGCGTCCTGTCACAGGAGGCGAGTAGCGCAAAACCACAAATACAAATACAACTAAACAAAGTCTTTTTAAATAACGCCTTGTCCCATCATTGCGTGAGCTACTTTCATAAATCCGGCAATATTAGCACCCTTCACATAATTAATATATCCGTCGGGTTCTGTGCCGTATTTCACGCATTGGGCATGGATGCCGTGCATGATCGCATGAAGCTTTTCATCTACTTCGGCAGCGCTCCAGCTCAGGTGCATTGCGTTTTGAGACATTTCCAGGCCGGAAGTGGCAACACCGCCGGCATTGACTGCCTTACCCGGAGCATACATCGTTTTATGTTCGATAAATAAATCGATTGCTTCGGGAGTACATCCCATGTTAGAAATTTCTCCGACACAAAGTACGTCATTTTTTATGAGATTTTGTGCATCTTCTCCATTTAATTCGTTTTGAGTTGCGCATGGAAGTGCAATGTCTGCTTTTACTTCCCACGGGCGTTTGCCTTCTACGAATGTAGCATTCGGATATTGTTCAGCGTAAGGAGCTACAATATCATTACCCGAAGAACGCAACTCGAGCATATAGTCTATCTTTTCGCCGCTGATTCCGTCCGGGTCGTAGATGTATCCATCCGGGCCCGAGATTGTGATAACTTTTGCACCCAACTCGGTAGCTTTCGTAGCTGCTCCCCAGGCTACATTACCAAAACCGGAGATGGCAACGGTCTTACCTTTAATATCAATTCCTTTTGTCTGCAACATTTGATTGACAAAATATAAACCACCGAAACCGGTAGCTTCGGGACGAATCAGCGAACCGCCAAATTCCAGTCCTTTACCGGTAAATGTTCCGGTAAATTCGCGGGTCAGCTTTTTGTACATACCGAACATATAACCTACTTCACGTCCGCCCACGCCAATGTCACCGGCAGGCACATCCATATCCGGACCTAAATGGCGCCACAATTCCAACATAAATGCCTGGCAGAAACGCATAATTTCAGCATCGCTCTTTCCACGTGGAGAGAAGTCCGAACCACCTTTACCTCCGCCCATAGGCAGGGTAGTCAGCGCGTTTTTGAACGTCTGTTCGAATCCGAGGAATTTAAGGATGGAAAGATTGACCGAAGCATGGAAACGAATACCACCTTTGTACGGACCAATCGCATTGTTGAATTGTACGCGATAGCCGAGATTTGTTTGAACTTCTCCTTTATCGTCTACCCAAGTGACACGGAAAGTAAAAATACGGTCTGGTTCTACCAATCTTTCGATGATTTTAGCTTTTTCAAATTCAGGATGTTGATTGTAGATGTCTTCGATAGAAAGAAGTACTTCCTTCACTGCTTGAAGATATTCAGACTCGCCGGGATGCTTTGCCTCCAAAGAGGACATGATTTTCTGGATGTTCATAATAGTATGTTTTTAAAAAGGTTGTTCTGATAAAATGTCAACTAACTATACTGCAAATATAGGAAAAGTTTTCAAATGTGATTGATTTTATGGCTATATTTTGATTAAATAATGATAAAATGATAGAGTTGGGGATACTAGCTAAGGAGCTTATAGTATTCGCACATTACTAATGCTACTTTTTTCATGTGAATAAAAAAATCGAGGATAAACTTAATGTTACAAATCTACAAAATAATAAGAGATAAGCAAGTAAACTTTATAAAGAAGATGATAGAAAATGAGATTTAAAAAATTAACTTTGCAAACCGGATTTTGGAAACATGATGATTTGGAATAAGAAAGGAGAATAATTTTATGCTCAGTAAATATAAATTAAACCAGCTTTACTTCAAAGATACGCAGTTCGCCAACCTGATGACCAGGCGGATTTTCAACGTGTTGTTAATAGCCAACCCTTATGACGCTTTCATGCTGGAAGATGACGGACGCATTGATGAAAAGATATTCAATGAATACACCTCTTTGTCCTTGCGTTATCCGCCGCGTTTCTCACAAGTATCTACGGAGGAAGAGGCTTTGACGCAATTGGAGAATATGTCGTTCGACCTGGTGATTTGTATGCCGAGTACGGGTGATAATGACAGTTTCGACATCGGCCGTCACATTAAAGAGAAATATGAGCATATTCCTATTGTCATTCTGACTCCTTTCAGCCATGGTATTACAAAGAGGATTATCAACGAAGATCTGAGTGCGTTCGAATACGTATTCTGCTGGCTGGGTAATACGGATTTGTTGGTTTCTATCATTAAGTTAATGGAGGATAAGATGAATCTGGAACATGATGTGCAGGAAGTCGGTGTACAGTTGATTCTTTTGGTGGAAGACGGTATCCGTTTCTATTCCTCCATTCTTCCCAACTTGTATAAATTCGTGCTAAAGCAAAGCCAGGAATTTTCTACCGAGGCGTTGAATGCGCATCAGCGTACACTCCGTATGCGTGGACGTCCTAAAATCGTTCTGGCACGCACGTATCAAGAGGCAATGGAGGTCTATCGTAAATATCAGAACAATATATTAGGTGTTATCACAGACGTACGTTTCCCGAAGGTGGAGCGTGGCGAAAAAGACGGTCTGGCGGGTATTAAGTTATGCGCTGAGATACGTAAGAATGATCCGTTTGTACCGTTGATTATCCAGTCTTCCGAATCAGAGAACGCTTCGTATGCAGCAAAGTATGGCGCTAGTTTTATCGACAAGAACTCCAAGAAAATGGACGTCGACCTGCGGCGTATCGTTTCTGATAACTTTGGTTTCGGCGACTTTGTGTTCCGTAATCCGGAGACAGGGGAGGAGATTGCCCGTGTACGTAATCTGAAAGAATTGCAGAATATCCTGTTCGCTGTGCCTGCCGAGTCTTTCTTGTATCATATTAGCCGGAATCATGTGTCACGCTGGCTTTATTCACGCGCCATGTTCCCGGTGGCAGAGTTTTTGAAACCTATTACGTGGAGCAGCCTTCAGGACGTGGATGCGCATCGCCGGATTATCTTTGAAGCGATTGTGAAATACCGTAAAATGAAGAATCAGGGAGTGGTTGCCGTCTTTAAACGTGACCGTTTCGACCGTTATTCCAACTTTGCCCGTATCGGTGACGGTTCGTTGGGAGGAAAGGGACGCGGTTTGGCTTTTATAGATAATATGGTGAAACGTTATCCCGAATTTGAAGAGTTTGAGAATGCCCGTGTTGCCATTCCTAAGACAGTGGTGCTTTGTACGGACGTATTCGATGAATTTATGGACATTAACAATCTGTATCAGATTGCGCTTTCGGATGCGGATGATGATACGATATTGCGATATTTCCTGAAAGCAAAATTGCCGGACAGACTGGTAGAGGACTTTTTTACTTTCTTTGATGTGGTGAAATCGCCTATTGCTATCCGTTCTTCTTCTTTGTTGGAAGATTCTCACTATCAGCCGTTTGCCGGAATCTATAACACTTATATGATTCCTTATCTGGACGATCGGTATGAAATGTTGCGTATGCTTTCCGATGCAATCAAAGGCGTTTATGCTTCTGTTTATTTTCGGGATAGTAAAGCCTATATGCAGGCTACATCGAATGTGATCGATCAGGAAAAAATGGCCGTTATTTTGCAGGAAGTAGTCGGCAATCAGTATGGTGACCGTTATTATCCATCCATGTCCGGTGTGGCTCGTTCGCTGAATTATTATCCGTTGGGTGATGAAAAAGCGGAGGAAGGAACCGTCAATCTGGCACTGGGATTGGGAAAATATATTGTAGACGGCGGTATGACGCTTCGTTTCTCTCCTTATCACCCCAATCAGGTGTTACAGACCAGCGAAATGGAAATAGCTCTGAAAGAAACCCAGACCCGCTTCTATGCCTTGGATTTGAAGAATGCAGGGCATGATTTCTCTATCGATGATGGCTTCAATTTGCTGAAACTTCATGTGAAAGAGGCGGAAAACGATGGAGCTTTGCGGTATATTGCTTCTACATACGATCCTTACGATCAGGTTATCCGTGACGGTTTATATCCGGGCGGACGCAAGGTGATTACGTTTGCAAACATTCTGCAACATGATGTATTCCCGTTGCCTCGGATTCTTCAATTAGTGCTGAAGTATGGCGAACAGGAAATGCGCCGTCCGGTTGAAATTGAGTTTGCGGCTACCATGAGTCGCGAACAGGATAAGACAGGCACATTTTATTTGTTACAGATCCGGCCGATTGTGGATAGTAAGGAAATGTTGGACGAAGATTTGAATGAGATACGGGATGAGGACGTTATCCTTCGTTCTTATAATTCGTTGGGACATGGCATTATGAACGAAATTCACGATATTGTCTATGTAAAGACTGAGGGTTACAGTGCTTCGAACAATCAGGCTATTGCTTGGGAAATAGAAAAAATCAACCGGCAGTTCCTGAATGAAGGTAAGAATTATGTACTTGTCGGTCCGGGACGTTGGGGAAGCAGCGATACATGGTTGGGTATTCCGGTGAAATGGCCGCATATTTCTGCTGCCCGTGTGATAGTGGAAGCCGGTTTGACTAATTACCGCGTAGATCCGAGTCAAGGCACACACTTCTTCCAGAACCTGACTTCTTTCGGAGTAGGCTATTTCACTATCAACGCTTTTATGAATGACGGTGTTTACGATCAGGATTTCCTTAATGCCCAACCGGCGGTAGACGAAACGAAATTCTTGCGTCATGTCCGTTTTGAGAAGCCGATGATAGTCAAGATGGACGGAAAGAAAAAACTGGGTGTCGTTTTAAGGCCGGAAGATTAAGTGATTCTGTTAATTAAGACCGATGTTGTTTATCCGCTATTCCTATATGCTAATGGACTCATGCCAACATATCGTTTGAAGTATTTGCCGAAGAATGATGTGTTGGCGAAATTGAGTGAGTTGGAAATCTCTTGGATGGGGATATTGGTCGATTTCAGTTGTGATTTGGCATCCATAATTACCATGTGTGAGATGATTTCGACACAGGTGTTTCCTGTCACTTTCTTTACAGTAGTACAGAGGTGAATATTTGATATTTTGAGTTTCTCGGCATACCATGCTACATTGCGCGTCTTATTGTAATTTTGTATCACCAGTTGAGTGAAGTTTTTGTAGATTAACTCGCTTTTAGACGAATACTCTTTCGTGTTTTGTAGCTGGTTGTTATACATGGCAGCTATTCCGGTATGTATATTATTATACAAGTGCGGAGTAATTCCTTTGCGGGTTGATTCGTCGAAAAAATCATATAGCTTTATCAAGAATTGAAAGTATTCTGCCAGTAGTTTGGCTCCTTCCGGCTTTAATGAAATAACCGGTCGGCCTATCGTTATAAATAGGGTGTTGATAGCCGAAGGAAGTAAATTGGCTTGCTCTATGTATTTTGATGAGAAGCCTCCGAAATAAAGTATCGGTTCTCCATTGACACTGTGTATCTGAAGAATACTTCCGGGCATAATTGTAACGAAGTCATTAGCCCGTACTGTTATGCGATTTAGATTGACCGAGGCTTCGATTTCTCCCTCCATGCATAGCACGAATATTTCCGATTTCAGTCGGCAAGGAAAGTTGGTATACAAGCTAAGCAATGCCTTGTTTACTCCTGTACCTATGAGCCATTCTTCGGGTAAATCTATTTTGGGTAGTTCTTTCATTTCTCACACTTTTTACTTTATACAAAGATATATGGATTATGATTAATGGGCTGTTTTTCTTTTCAAAAATTATAATTTTGACTCGTAAAACGGTATCTTATAAGATATTTTAGGCGCTTTTCTTTAAAAATAGAACAGAAACAAGAAAAATAGACCTTGCAGGTGTGTGAAAATAATAGTTACTTTGCGCCTGTGAAATTTTGGCATTTGTGTGCGATGGGAATATCACGCATTTGCTTTTATTAATTAAAAAGAGAATTTAGAAATGAACAAGAGATTATTTTATTATCTGTTTGCTGTATTGTGTACAGTGACATTGTTTACATCTTGTAGTGATGACGATGATAATGGGAAGGGTGATGATCAGACGGAAGTTGCTGATATAAGTGGTAATTATAAAGGCAATTTAGTGGTATCTATTAATGAACATCCGGCTGATCCTATTTCTCAGGTAATATCTATTACTAAATCAGGTAATCAAACATCACAAGTAGTACTGTCTTTAAAGAATTTTTCATTTGGCGGACAGTTGGTAGGTGATATTGAAGTTCCTTGTATGGTAGAAGAAAGAGAAGGAATACAATCTTTTAGTGGTCAAAAGAACTTAACGTTTACTACACCGTTTGGACAATTGTTAGGTACGCTCCCTACATCAGTTAACGGAACTGTGAAAGACGGGAAAATTAGCATGAAAATCGGTGTGACTGTTACAGCTTTAGAGCAAGTTGTAGATGTTGATTTTGACGGAAATAAGATGACTGGCAACGAAAGTAGTGAAGCGAAGATTTTGTCTTTTACTTTTGATACATCAGTTGAAGCTAACGCAGTTGTTTCTTCTGTTCCTGTGATTAATGACGAAAATGGAACCATTGCCTTTGAAGTTGAAAATGCATCAAATGATGATTTGAAAAAATTGGTTCCCACAATTGAAGTTTCAGCAAAAGCAACTGTTAATCCTGCTAGCAAGACTGAAGTTGACTTTTCTTCAGGTAGTGTTGTGTTTACTGTTGTTGCTGAGGATGGAAGTTCTAAAAAATATACAGCTTCTATTTCGGGGAATACGTCTATCGTAAATAATGACTTCGAAACATGGGTTCCTGAATCTCATAAACCTACTGTGGGATCTGCTTTAACGTATGATATTCCTGAAGGATGGCGTACTAGTAATCCAGGAATTGTTGAAATGAAATCAATGGTTGGTGAAAAACCATGGTCTGTTTTAAAAGTAACTGATAGCGAGCGAAATAGTTCTGTAGCACAGATTCAGACAATTGATTCGGATGGCAAAAGTATTCTTATGTTTAAAATACCTAAAGTAACGGCTGGATCTCTATTTTTAGGAAATTGGAAAACAAATGCTACAAATACACTGAACAGTACTAAGTTTGGTGTTGAATATGATAATAGTTTAGGAAAACCTGTAGCTGTTAAGGGGTGGTATAAATATGAGTCGGGAAAAGATTACTATACGTGCGAAGCTCCTTATATGACTAATTGTCCTAATGCAACAAAAGTGGAAGGTCAAGAATATGTTGATGAATATTCTATAAAAGTGTCACTTTATACAACTGAGGAGTTTGATAATACTACATATGTGGACTGTTTAACAGGAGAAGAAGGAGAAAAGAATTTCTATGCATCTAGTCGTGTTGTAGCAAAAGGAGGAGTTGAAGGAGGAAGTACTGATGGACAATGGAAAGAATTTACTATAACTTTAGATTATGGTGATAAGGAGTTTGATTCAAATCAGAAATATCGTTTTGCTATCGTTTGTTCTTCTAGTAAAGACGGAGATAAGTTCTGGGGAGCCCCCGGTAGTAAATTATGGGTAGATGATATAGAAGTAATATATAAAAAATAAATCAATTCATATCTTATTAAAAAAGCCGGAATGTAGAATGCATTCCGGCTTTTTTAATAAGATAATATGTACAGTTCTTTTAGAACGCATATCCGAAACCAATATTCAAATAGATCGGATACATTGCAAATGTTATAGTATCGAAGTCTTTCTTGAATATATCGTTCAGTCCCCATGTTAGGTCTGCATATACATTAAGGTGTTTGAAAGCCTTCCACTCGCCACCTAATTGAGCACCCCATTGGAATTTGCGTAGATTATCAGAGAAATCATAAGTTGCAATACTTCCACCACTAAAGTCGACACGCTGACCGGTTTCATCAGGGGTACGTAAATGTCCTTCATATACATGTCCTGAAAAACTTCCTTCAGTCATATAAGAGAAATACGGACCAAGTGATACTTTCCAACGATCGCTTATCTTATAGTTAGCTAACAAAGGAATAGTAATATATGAGTTTTTCACTTTTGTTTTCACACCACCTGTCCAAAGTCCTTGTAGCTCTCCTCCGTTAGTGTTGATAATCTTCATACCATAGTTCTTTACGGTAGCTTCGGTTGTCATAGTTTTGTTTTCGAGGCGTATACCTGCGGTCATTCCCCATTTTTTGTCATTACCGAACCATTTCGTGGTATTTCCTTCGATAGAGATAGCAACATTTGGAGCATAGCTATCAATATTACGTATTTCTTTGGGCAAAGGCAGGGGCGAGGTACCTCCAATGCTGAATCCTGCTTTGATACTATATTCCCAACCATGCAAATAAGAATAGATCAGCGCTTTATTGCGTTCATTCTGACTATATGCAGCTTGTGTAAAAAGTATTGCTAAGAACGCGATTCCAACTACTTTATTATATATTATTTTCTTCATTGTCTTGTTAATTGATTGGTTTATTATTGATTCGCAGGATATTCATCCGGATTGGAAGTATGAGCAATCGTTACTTTGTCAATATAGAGTGTACTTCCTACAGCTCCCTCGAACTTCGCACCGTCCACACTGGATGAGAATACAATAGCAAGTTTATAGATACCTTTTCCCAACTTGTCTGGATCAATAGATTTACCATTCTGTGGCTCGAATTTGAAATTGAACTGTTTCCAAATGTCAGTTTCAGGAAGTTCTTTAATATTTCGTGCCAGAGCTACAATATTGGGTGAATTGAGTGAGGTCGAACCATCGAGAAATTGTACATTGTCATCCGTTTCATATAATACTCCGTAGATATCACATTCATCTTTTCTTCCCTCTACAGGTTTTCCTTTTGATGAGGAAGTAGGACCAGCCTTGTATTTATACCAGCCTTCCAGTCTGAGCGGATAGTAAAAGAAGGGAAATCCGAAATGGGTAGCTTTCATTGCATTGCCACTTAAGGCTTGTCCTACTTCGAATGAACCGATGAAAAGATTACCGGCTGCAATATACATCTTTACCATGCTTCCGAAACTACCGGTATCTTTTGTTTCCAATTTCACGCATTTACCACCATCAACTCCTCCGTTAACTTGCACTGTCGGATAACCATCCGGTGCTTTTGCCATTTTTGTCAATTCGAATCCCGGATTTCCACTAGCCAATTCCAATCGACGGATTATGGTGCCTGAGGAAGGATTGTCTTCGGTAAACTTGTGATAAGGGTTGTCTGAACTCAGTGTCTCAAAATCGTATGTAAAAGGCATTTCCGTTTGCCAAAGTCTGATTGTATAGGTTGCCGAAAAAGCACCATCTTCTGATGTAACCTTAAATAATCTCGGATTCTCGTCTTTAAAGTTGTAGGTGTTAATTCCGTCTTCAGTAAATCGTTGAACAGGGACTATAGAAGCTCCGGCAGGAAGGTTGAAGTTAATGTTTATTTTAGACGGATCGGCAGCTCTTGATGCATATAGTTGTACGGTGAACTCATTAGGATCGATTAAACATTGCTGAATATCGCTTCCACTACATCCGTCTATAGCTGCTTCTACATTTAAGGCTTCATTCTGGATGCACGAAGTCACTGCCAGACATAACATTATTCCAGCTATTACACTTTTTATTTTCATTAGTCTAATTTTTAGTTGAAAAATAATTTGGGTGCAAAGGTAATTAAAAAGTGTTGATTTCCAATTTATATAGAATGTTAAAAAGGAAATCTAGACAGGTATTTTTCCTTATTTCTTTGTCTGTGCTAATATGCTTGTTTTAAACGAATCATATTGCAGTCAAAGGTCATTTTTATGATCGTATTTGCAAATCCTTTCATCATGAAGTTTTAAAACTGGTTCTTCTTCAAATTTGGTGGTAAACTTAATTAGGAAAATAATAATTTGATAATCGATAGTATTCTCCATTCTCCTCCTTCGGGAAGGAGGAGTCCCCGTAGGGGGAGGTGGTAGGTGAATGCGTAAGTCTGTTATTATCAGCATTGTGTATCCACCTACCACCCCGGCTTTCAGCCACCCCTCCTTCCCGAAAGGAGGGGAATGGAGATACCACCGACTGGTTAAATTACCACCAAATTTGAAGAAGAACTTTAAAAATGAATAATCATCTTATACCTTACACTTTTGTTATTTAATCGTTTGATATAAAATAGATTAAATGAGTGTAAGATAAGGTTGCAGATAGTGTAAGATAAAGGTGTCTTACACTTAATAGGAGTCGTAGTAAATCAATAGAGAACACATAATGTGCGGACCTTTACGAAATGGCTTGTTCATATAGGTAAATAATATATTTCCTACAGTGAAATAAAGTGTTTCCACTAACTAAACATTTAGTTTCTTACCTTGAAATACTTTGTTCCCTTATATTGAACACTTTGTTTCAAGCTCTTGAACATTCTGTTTTAAGCTCTTGAAACAAAATAAAGCTACCGTCAAAAATAATCAGGGAAGTAATCTCCGAAGAAGTGTAAGATAAAGGTATCTTACACTATCTGTAACCTTATCTTGCACTCATTTAATCTATTTTATATCAAACGATTAAATAACAAAAGTGTAAGGTGTAAGATAATTATGCACATTTAATTTTATAGAAGAATCGTATGATTTAATTCATAACTCATACAGATATGAATATTCAACAGGTCGAATTTGTATAAAAGAAAAGTATGTTACTGACATCCAGGTGTCAGTATACATTTACATTACATAAAAAAACTCCCGCTTTTCCCTTAGGAAAGCGGGAGTTTTTAACAAACTATAGCTTACTTATATCTTATGGGCTGATTATACGATACCTTGTGCCATCATTGCTTTAGCAACCTTCATGAATCCGG
>ERZ1673693.1524-NODE-1524-length-16934-cov-4.953315_pt1 | contig 16934 bp, 9 predicted proteins | sample MGYA00580223_ERZ1673693 | MGnify/ENA primary metagenome ERZ1673693 (study PRJEB41218, sample SAMN15661741) | gut metagenome | host: Homo sapiens | place: Canada: London | collected 2015-08-20/2019-03-30 | study: EMG produced TPA metagenomics assembly of...
CGGCACAGCAATCAGGGGCACCAGAGAAGCGCGCCAGTTCTGGAGCGAAAGAAACACCACCAACACCACCAGCAACAGCGCTTCGAACAAGGTTTTATACACTTCGTGGATAGACTCGGAAATGTAGCTGGTGATATCGAAAGGGATTTCGTAATCGAGCCCTTCGGGAAAATTCTTACTGATCTCTTTCATCGTTTCGCGCACCTGCCCGGCCACTTCGACGGCATTCGCACCGGGAAGGGTATAAATCCCGAGTACTGCGGCATTTTTACCGTTCATACCACTCTCGGTGGAATAGGAAGAAGCCTCGAGAGAGACCCGGGCAACGTCCCTCAAACGTACGATAGAACCGTCGGGATTCGCTCTGACCACAATCTCTTCGAATTCATTGACTGTAGACAAACGCCCCTGGGTAGTGATCGGAATGGTTATATCCTGCCCGGAAATAGGCTGCTTGCCCAATTCGCCGGCCGCCGACTCACGGTTCTGGTCTTTGAGGGCATCCTGCAAATCTTTTACCGTCAGTCCGAAATTAGCCATCCGGTCGGGCATCACCCAGATACACATACCATAATAACGGCTTCCGATATTGGAAACCCGTCCTACCCCGGGGATACGCCTCAGGATATCCAGGACATTGATCGTCGCAAAATTACTGAGGTAGATTTCGTCGAAACGGGGATCGTCGGAAGTCAGGGTCAGGGTCATGAGCTGATTCGAAGATTGCTTTTCGACGGAAATACCGTTCTGCACCACCTCGGCGGGCAAGCGCGACTCGGCCAGTTTCACCCGGTTCTGGATTTCTACGGCAGATAATTCGGGATTGGCCGAAATGTCGAAGGTGACATTGATCGACAAACCGCCGGAATTGGAACTGCTGGATTCCATGTAGAGCATTCCCGGCGTCCCGTTGAGTTCCTGCTCGATGGGGGTCGCCACAGCCTGCGAGACAGTCTGTGCACTAGCTCCGGGATAGGAGGCCGAAATTTTCACCATAGGAGGTGTAATCTGCGGGTATTGATCCACCGGCAACAAATAGAGGCCGATACATCCTACCACGACAATCAATATGGATAATACCGCCGAAAAGATAGGGCGGTCTATAAAGAATTCAACTTTCATCTTATTTCGTTTATTTCGTCTGTATTTTCTTCTTTTTTAGCCACCGTGCGGGGAGCCAAAAGATCACCGGGAGAAAGTTTGTGTTGTCCCTCGGTCACGACCATTTCATCAGGTCCCAATCCCCTCTCTACCACCACAAAATTACCGACTTCGGGTCCGGTTTCGATAAACCGTTTCTCGGCAGTACTATCCCTGCGCATAACATAAACATGAGCACCTCCCTTCTCGATAATAATTGCGCGGGCAGGTACCACTACGGCGGTTTCGCGCACATCGAGCAGCAATTTGACTTTGGTAAACTGTCCGGGCAGCAGTTTCCGCCCGGGATTGGCCAGTTCGGCTCTCACCCCGAAAGTACCTGTCTTGGGATCGACCTGAGGCTCGGCAAAGTCGACCAGGCCCTTCTCCGGATAAACAGAATTATCGGCCAGGGTGACCGTAATCGAGGGCTGCCAGGAACGGGTAGCGTCCTGCTCGCCTAATCTGACATTACGCTGCTGGCTGCGGAGATAATCGAGGGCGGTGAGGCTAAAATCGACCAATACGGTATCGCTGGCCACGACGGTCGCCAATAGCGACTTGGAGCCGGGGCCCACCAAGGTACCGATATCGGCATGCCGTTCGCTGATGTATCCCGAAATGGGCGAACGTACCGTCGTATATCCCAGCTCCATCTCTGCCTGTGCCAAATCGGCTTTACTCATGGCTACGTTCGCTTTAGCACTTTCGTAAGCGGCAATGGCATTGTCCAGGTCCAACTGGCTGGCTGCATTCTGTTCGTATAAAGGACGCAGACGCTCTACATCGCGTCCGGTTTTCAACTCCTGGGCTTCGTCTTTTTTCAGTTGAGCCGCAGCTTTATCGGCCCGCGCTTTATATAAATCGGGATTGATAATAAATAAGGGCTGATTGCGCTCTACCCGTTTCCCTTCCTCAAAAAGCATCTTTTCCAGATAACCTTCTACCCGGGCATGCACTTCCACAAATTGCCGGGCCCTGATCCGCCCTACATAATCACCGAATATCTCTACATCATCGACCCCCACTTTCTCAACTACTACGGGAATTCCTTCACGTATCTTATCTTTTTTACAACCCACCACTCCCAACAGGAGCACACAGGCAAAACCACTCAGCCAATTATTAACCCTCATATTTATCTGTTTAATTTATTTATACTTGCTATTTCCTCGCTTATGAAAAATAAATACCATTTTTCAAGTATAAAAGTTATGCATTGGCTGTCAGCATACTATATATTCAAATCTTTTCCCCGGGGAACTTGTTTTTGTGGAATAATTCCACAAACGAGCTGAATTATTCCACAACATTCGCTATTTCGTTTTCGTATAGGGATTTGTAATTTAAACGATATTTTAACCGATCCGATATGAGACGAATCTTATTTCTGTTATTTTTAAGCCTGATCTTAGGGGGCCGGTCAAAAGCCCAGCAAGACCCGGTACTCGATCTGCAACAAACGATGCCTTCAGAAGACAGTTGGTGGCAATTTTTCGGAGATTCGACACTTATCCGTCTGATCGACAAATCTGTAGCCAATAATTATAATCTGCAGAATGCAGTAAAAAATATCCAATTGGCGAAATCGCGCTGGCGGTCACAACAGGGCCATTTTTTCCCGAGTTTCAGCGCTTCGGCCCAATATACACCGGAAAAAAGCAGTCTGGGCATCGACCATGCCGATAATTACTACCACATCGGGCAGGCCGGTATAGAAATGAATTGGGAAATCGATGTGTTCGGCAATATCCGGAAAGGAGCCAAAGCCCAAAAAGAATATTACCTGGCTTCACAGGAGGATTACCGGGGTACAATGGTCTCGCTCGCCTCAGAAGTGGCGATGGCTTATATCCGTCTGCGCACTTACCAGCAACAACTGGAAGTTGCCCGTAATAACCTGGAATCCCAGGAGGAGATTCTCCGGATCAATGAAGCCAAACTGGCGGCCGGACTGACTTCCAACCTGACGGTGGCGCAATCGAAAGGCCTGTGGCTACAAACGAAGGCAACCCTTCCCGGACTGGAAGCCTCGGTCTACTCGGAAGTGAATACACTGGCTGTCCTGACCGGAGAGTATTCGGATTCTTTACGGCAAGCTTTACTGCAAGTGCACCCTCTCCCCCAAGGCAACCCGATCCTTATGCAAGGAATCCCGGCCGAACTGATCCGGCGGCGCCCGGATGTCCGCTCGGCCGAACGGACGATGGATGCACGGGCAGCCGCAGCAGGAGCAACACGGGCAGACTGGTGGCCGAAATTCTACCTAACGGGCACTTTCGGGTATGGCAACGAATATTACAAACAGTTTTTCAAGAAGGAGAACATGACGTGGCAAATCAGCCCGAGCATCAAATGGACGATTTTCAGCGGGCGCCAGATCGCCCAGGCTAACCGGCAGGCCCAAATCCAACTGGACGAAGGGATCAATACGTATAACCAAACTCTGCTCACAGCTTTGCAAGAGGTAGACGATGCCTTATCGTCATATAATAAATCACTCCAACAACTGGATGCAGACCGGCTTGCTCTGCAGGAAATTAAACTGACGCTGGAATATGCAATGGACCTGTATAAGAAAGGACTGACCAATTACCAGAATGTACTGGACTCACAACGCAATGTATTGAACTACGAAAATGTGTATGTGAATTCGCAGAGTGCAACCCTGCTCTATATGATACAGGTGTATAAGGCACTGGGGGGAGGAGTGGAAAAATAAAGTTAAAGGCTAAAAGCGAATTAAAAAAATCATTGTTATGAAAAAGATGATCGTTCTGATGATTGGTTTGGGAGTGATATTGGGAGGTTGCAGGAAGAAAGAGAAACAGGAAGCCGCAAGCGGACAAGCGGCCCCGGAGATTTTAGTGAACAGACCTGCCCAACACGATGTCGTGTATACGTATCAGTATCCGGCTTATCTGGAAGCCGTGCAAACGGTGAATCTGGTGGCCCGGGTATCGGGATTCCTGGAAAAGATGAATTATATCCCGGGAGTGCCGGTAAAAGCAGGCCAGTTGTTGTTTGTCATCGAACCTCAACCCTATCAGGATCAGTTGAAAGCGGCACAGGCCGAAATGAAGAGTACAGAGGCACGTCTGGCTTACGCCAGGGCACAATACGAGAAGATGAAAGAAGCGATGCCTAGCCGGGCTATCAGTGAAATCGACTTCATCCAGGCCGAATCGGATTACCATTCGGCGATAGCGAATCTTCAGAATGCCCGGGCACAATTGAATACTGCTCAGACCAATCTGAATTATTGTTACATCAAAGCTCCTTTCGACGGACGGGTATCCCGGAACCTGGTGGACCTTCAGAACTTTGTCGGAGGAGCGGTACAACCGGTCACCCTGGCTACGATGTATAAGGATAAGTATATGTATGCTTATTTCAATATGGCCTATGCCGAGTTCGAACAAATTCCTCCGGTAACCAATCCGCTGGTATCGAAAGATTCGGCCCTGGCGCTGACGGTCATCAATGCTGCGGACACCAGCCGTTATTGGAAAGGCGAGCTCGACTATACTTCGCCGAACGTCGATCTGCAAACCGGGACGGTGACCGTACGGGCCATTCTCGAAAATCCGAAAGAAGAATTATTAAGCGGGATGTATGTTAAAATCCGGCTTCCCTATAAAGTGGTAAAAGATGCTTTACTGATACCGGAGGCTTCGATCGGCACGGGACAGGCAGGCCGCTATGTCTATCTGGTGGATGAGAACAACCGGGTGGTGCAGCAAACTGTCAAAGTCGGGGTATTGAGTAACGACGGCATGCGGGAGATCGTCAGCGGTGTCACTCCGGACGACCGCTATGTCGTGGAAGCCCTGATGAATGTGCGTCCGGGCATGACCGTAAAACCAGTGAGAGAAAAAACAAAACGTTAATCTATTCCTATGTTCAGTACATTTTTCATTAACCGCCCTATATTCGCTACGGTCCTGTCTATCCTTATCGTGATCGCAGGACTGGTATCTTTACGTGGTCTGCCGGTAGAACAATATCCGACGATCACTCCTCCGACAGTCGTTGTCCGGGCCTCCTACCCCGGAGCCAATGCCAGTACAATCGCCGACATGGTAGGTACCCCGATCGAGCAACAAGTGAACGGCGTAGAGGGTATGCTTTATATGTCGTCGACTTCGTCGAGCACAGGCAGCTACCAGCTGACCATCACTTTCGAAGTGGGAACCGACCTGGATATGGCCACCGTGCTCGTAGAAAACCGGGTGAACATGGCCCTGAGCACTTTACCGCAGGAGGTGACCCAGATCGGGGTCACTACGACCAAGGAATCGACCAACGTCGTGATGTTTCTGTCACTGACCTCGGATAGTCCGCAATACGACGCTCTTTTTCTCTCTAATTATGCGGCCCTGAATATCACCAACGAATTGGGCCGGGTAAAAGGAGTAGGTAATGTGGGCTTGTTCGGCATGGGCAAATACAGTATGCGTATCTGGCTGGATCCGGATCAGCTGACTATCCGGGGCATCACTCCGGCGGATATCGTATCGGCCATTCAGGGCCAGAATATCCAGGTTACAGCGGGCAGCGTGGGATCGGAACCCTTAGTCCGCAAAGAAGCCTACCAATACACCCTCGAAACCAAAGGATTACTGATCGATGAAGAAGAATTCGGCAATATCATCGTCAAGGCCCTTCCCGACGGCAAATACCTTCGCATCCGTGACCTGGCCACTATAGAGCTCGGACGTGAAAGCTACAGCTCCACCGCCACCCTGAAAGGCGGAGCCGTCGCAGCAATCGCCGTCTATCAGCTTCCGGGAGCCAACGCCCTGGACGTGGCACAACGGGTGAAAAAAGAGATGGACAAACTGGCCTCCTATTTCCCCGAAGGGGTGCAATACAGCGTGACCCTCGATACGACGGAATTTATCAATGCCTCGATTTCAGGAATATACGAAACCCTGATCACCGCCTTTATCCTGGTTTTACTGGTTATTCTGATCTTCCTCCAGAACTGGCGGGCGATGCTGATTCCGCTGATCACGATTCCCGTCTCGCTGGTCGGGACTTTCACATTCATGGCGATGCTGGGATTTTCCATCAATACGCTGACTCTCTTCGGGCTGGTACTGGCTATCGGGCTGGTAGTAGACGACGCCATTATCATCGTAGAAAACAGTTACCGGCTGATCGAAACCGGCCGGTATCCCACCGTAAAAGAGGCGGTGATCCAGGCCATGAAGGAAGTGTCGGGAGCTGTTGTGGGTATTGTGCTCGTACTGTTGGCCGTATTTATTCCCACGGCCTTTATCGGCGGCATCACCGGCCAGTTGTACAAACAATTCGCCCTGACGATCGCCATCTCGACGGTAATCAGCGGGTTCAACGCCCTCACCCTGAGCCCCGCACTTTGTGCCCTGTTTCTGAAACCCAAACAGCCGGCCAAATTCTTTCTCTTCAAAGCTTTCAACCGGTTTTTCGAAAAGACAAACCATGGTTATACCTGGGTGATCACTCACTTCATGCGTAAATCGCTGATGACTTTTATCGTCTTTTTGATCCTTTCGGCGCTGGCTTTCTGGGGATTTATCAAATGGCCGCGTACTTTTATCCCGGAAGAAGACCAGGGGTATTTCATCGCTTTCATGCAACTGACCGACGGTGCTTCGTCGAGCCAGACGGCTACGGCCCTGCAAAAAGCGTCGGCTGTACTGAACCAAATGGAAGGCATCGAAACCTATATCACGATCAACGGCTTTTCAATGATGAGTAATGCAAACGCTTCGAATGCCGCCACGCTGTTCGTGATGCTCAAAAACTGGGACCAACGGAAATCTCCGCAGTTAAGCGCCCAAAGCCTGGTGAACCAATTCAACGGTATGGCCTACGAAGCGATACCGGAAGCCAGAACCTTCGCCGTCTTACCGCCGGCCATCCCGGGATTGGGCGAAAGCAGCGGGTTCGAAGTCATGCTGGAGGATATCAACAACTACGGCCCGCAAGAACTGCAACGCATGACAGACGAACTGATGCTCGCCGGCAACGAGACCCCGGGTCTCTCTACCGTCCAGTCGATGTTCAGCGCCAGTGTACCCCAGTATTACCTGAATATCGACCGGAACAAAGTAGAGCTGATGCAGATTCCGCTAAGCGAGGTGTTCAATACGATCGGCACATACCTCGGTTCCACCTATGTCAACAATTTTGTGAAATTCGGCCACACTTACCAAGTGAAGGTCGAGGGTGCCCCCGACAGCCGGGCTCTGGTAACCGACCTACGCCTATTGAATGTCCGCAACTCCAAGGGCGACATGATTCCCCTTTCGGCCTTTACTACTATCGAGACGCGGATCGGCGCAGAGAGCCTGACGAAATACAACACTTACGTATCCGCCCTGATCTCGGGTGCCGCAGCAGACGGTTATAGCTCGGGAGAGGCGCTGAATATTATGGCCAAACTGATCCGGGAGAAAGTGGGACGCTCCTTCGGTTATGAATGGACTTCTATGGCATATCAGGAAGAAAATGCGAGTTCGTCCACCTCCATCATCTTTATACTGGCCATCGTGGTGGCTTTCCTGATCCTGGCAGCCCAATACGAGAGCTGGACGGATCCTTTTGCAGTGATCATGGGTTTGCCTATCGCCCTGCTGGGAGTAGTGATCGGAGTGATGGTCATGAATCTTCCGATCAGCGTTTACACCCAAATCGGAGTAGTGCTTCTGATTGCCCTGGCGGCGAAAAATGCCATCCTGATCGTAGAATTCGCCCGGGATTACCGGGCTGCAGGCAAGTCGACCGAAGAATCGGCGATCGAAGGCGGACGCGTACGTCTCCGCCCGATCCTGATGACCTCTTTTGCTTTCATCCTCGGCACTTTCCCGCTGGTGATTTCGACCGGAGCCGGAGCTTCGAGCCGGATCTCGCTCGGTATCGCCGTTTTTGCCGGCATGTTGATGACTTCCCTCGTAGGCACCTTGTTTATTCCCAATTTCTACCTGATGATGGAGAGCCTGCACGAACGGTTTACCCGCAAAAAGAAAAAAGACAAAGACACGGAAGAGAACCTTCCCGCCGTATACGAGGAACAACTCCCGATGAAGCGGGAAGAATAAGGACGGATTAATCCGTATGCGAAGTGCCAAATAGTCCGATTTTCTTTAAGAATTTCGGATATTTTATCGTCGTTTCAAGAAAAATATCGTATTTTGAAATGCAAATTGCACGAAATATTACCTCAATATAATACCATTATATTTTTTGTAGAACTTCATTTATCTGTCCGACGTAATAGTACGAAAGATTAAAGAGCCGAAAACATTTACCTTTCGGAGTAACAACTTCGTCAATTAAAATGGATTTCCCCAGAATCGTACTGCCATGTCGTGCGGTACTTTTTCCATGAACTGGTGCAACGACCGCAGTCGTGAGTTATACCCAGTTTTCACTTCGATGGGAATTACTTTGCCATCGAACTGGATAACGAAATCGACCTCGGTTTCCGATCCTGTTCCGTTCACCCAGAAATAGCGTTTATGGGAGAACAAGTTGTCGGTACTCAATAATTCCTGTCCGATGATTTGCTCTGCGATGTGTCCTATCCACGCATCGCTTATATCCGAGATGTTCACCAGTTCTTTTTGAATTCCTCCGGCATAATTGACTAATCCGGTATCCAGCCATAATAGTTTCGGAGAGCGCTTCGGTTCTGGAGCTAAAGGGACTACTACACCGCCATCTGCGAAACGAGCCGTTCGTTTTCCGCGATTGTCGACAGCTATTTCCCCGTTGAAAAGAAAACGATAACAGCCTCACCGATAGAATCGGACATACAACCGACCGAAACCAAAAACATTTTGCCCGACGAAATTTTCCGGTCGCGGATGTTCGATAAACTTCGTGAATTGGAATCGCGATTAATCAGGTCGGGCGACCTCGACAAAGACCTGCATTCGCAGGCGAAGCACAAGCGACGCGAACCGCTGACAAAAGATTACCGTACGATCTTTTACGACCTTCCTTTTTAGTGTTTCAGCTATGACCGTAGTACGATTTCGTATCACATACCATTTTTGCATATCATTAACAGTCTGTATAGTTATCCTGTATTGACTACGATTGCTCGCGCTCTGTTTTTTGCCGAATTACATTTGCACCACGATCGACCGGCCGGCGATCGCATGTCTTACCAAATGTGATTCGTCTATGGATATAAAAGCATTGAAATCGAAACCGCTGTGACAGATGACGGGTGAAGAATTTCTTTACCTGCAACAGAACAGCAGCGAGTAACCGGAGCGACAACCCTATGTCGTTACTCCGCAGAGAAAACATGTCTACAGTATTCGCGGTATCGCCGAATTATTCGGATGTAGCCCGCCTAGGGCCAACCTATCAAGAAAAGCGGAAAAATCGACAAAACCATTACGCAAATAGGGCGTAAGATCATCGTAGATGCGGAGCTTGCACTCGAACTGGCCGGCCGCAGAACCGGAGGGAGGAAATAGGTTATGGATTCCCGCAAGACCCCTGTGTTTGTACCCGTACCGTCCGAGGCTGCAACCACGTGGCGGGATGCCCTCTTGCTCGTCACGGACGAGTTCGAGGCCCCGCCCGTGATCCTGCGGGTGGAGGATTCGATTATCGGCACGCTGGGTAACTTCAGCGCATCCACCGGCAAGGCCAAGAGCAAAAAGACGTTCAATGTCTGCGCTATCGTGGCGGTAACCATGACGGGCGGTATCGGCTTGATGATCGACACATCCAAAGTCAAGCAGCAACAACAGCAGATAGACGACCTTGCCAAAAAGAACGAACGCCTGCACTCCGAGATAAAAAGGCAAAACAAGACGATAGACCGGGAGAGGTGGGAACATGAACAGCCCGCCAAAAGACTGCAAGGCGAGATAGACCACATTTACAGTTGATTCCCCGATACGTCCCAGCTTATCCGGTAGGGAGAATATTGCCGTTCGCTCGGATTCTCCGACGGGCAGGCACGCGACCTCGTGAACATGCGGCCTGTTCATTTCTCCAGAGAACTTATTCGAAAGAACACTCCCAACACTTTGAAACCAAGCACTCGGAAGCCCGGCTTCTGCAGGATGAAAAAGGCCCCCGGAGGATTTCAACTGTTCATCGACCGGATTCCGAACCTGCGGTGGTTCCGGCAAAAAGCGGAAGAGTTTCTGGAAGGATTAGGAATAGAGATTAAAAACCACGAACAGGGGCGGGGAATGCGGATGAGATAAATCCCAGCCCCAGCGTTTTACCTTTTTTCCGGCATTTCATCAACATGTTAACCAAAATTTTGTATATTTACCGCGATAAACCAATTAATTAAAGACGATGCCTATGGCATAGACAGAAATATAAAGACATAAAATATAAAAAGCGTTAGCTTTCATTCTTGCATCTGAAACTTCGACAATTTCAATGTAGTACAAGAGTAAGGCGTAAACGCTCACGGCAACGTGGGCTTTATTTGTTTATTTGTACTACAGGTAGTCGAAGACCTCAGATGCAGATAAAAAGGTACTGTCCCACGTCTTTTTATATGTGTAACTAAAACTCCGCCGGGGGACGGGCGGAACCGATTTACATACATGAAAAACAATCTGCCTATCTCTGCTTTATCGGTCGGGGCCGTGCCGACCGGATTCGATCAATACGACATTAGCGGCCTCCGCAACGACATGAAAGATTTTCCCGGTTACGAACGGGTTAACGGATGTGCGCGGCTATGTCGGTGAGAAAAATCTTTTTATCGGTCATTTGCCTGTCGTGCTTTCTGTCGGCCCATGCCGGACAGGGAGCCGATTCGGTGCGTATCTACTACCGGGCAGGCTACCGTTACGTGGAAGCGGGATTCCGCGATAACCGCGCCGCACTGAAGCGTCTGATACGGAATATCGGCGAGGCACACTCTGCGGGCCGCCTCGAACGTATCTCTGTACACTCCTACGCCTCCCCCGAAGGGACAAACCGTGCCAACGAACTGCTCTCCGAACGACGTGCGGATTCTTTGGTTTCCTATATCGTCCATCATACCGACGTTGCCGCCGCTCTTATCGACAGGCAGGCCGCCGGGATAGCGTGGGATGAACTGCGGGCACAGGTAACCGCATCCGGCATGCCGTACCGCGACGAAGTGCTCGACGTGCTGGACAACACGCCCGTCTGGATCTTCGATGCAAAGAACCGGGTCGTGGGCAGCCGTAAACAACGGCTGATGAACCTGCGCGGCGGCGAGCCTTACCGCTATATGTTGCGGAAGTTCTTCCCCGACCTGCGTAGCAGCGTCGTCGTGACATTATACTTCCGGTCGGAAGAAACACCGGAAAGCATGCAGCCACCTGCGGGAACTCCGCCGCCTGCCGAAGAACCCGGCCAGGAGCCGGAACCCGGACTGAAATCTGCGGAGAACGACGAACCGCAACCAGCTACGTCCGAAACACCTCTATCCTCAGATGCCGCGCCGGGACATAAAAGCGATGTCCCTTCTGAGTGGGTTCCCCGACTCGTCGTCAAGACCAATGCCGCCGGCTGGGCTATGGCTATGGGCAACGTCGCGGTGGAGACAGACCTCTCGAAAAGGTTATCGCTCAATATTCCGGTTTATTATTCCGCATGGAACTATTTTAGCAGGACGACCAAGTTCCGCATACTGGCCGCCCAGCCCGAACTGCGTTATTGGCCCACGCAGGACCGCCGCTTCTTCGTGGGCGTCCACTTCGGCGTCGCCTCGTACAACCTCGCCCTCGGTGGCAAGTGGCGCATACAGGACCACGACGGGACGACCCCAGCCCTGGGCGGAGGCGTAAGCGTCGGCTACCGGATGCCTCTCAGCTGCAGCGACCGCTGGAACGTCGAATTCTCGCTCGGCGCAGGCGCATACCGTCTGCATTACGACAAGTTCCATAACGAATCCGGCGGGGCGTATTCTTCAACCGTCCGCAAGACCTTCTTCGGGCTAGACAACGCCGCCGTGTCGTTCTCCTATACGTTCGACCTGAAAAAGAAAGGAGGCAGACGATGAAAAGACTACTGTACCTGACGATATATACGGGGCCGAACCTTGCTTGCGGCAAGTGATTCCGTTGGACGAAAGAGCCTTTTGCAACGATCCCGTTGAACTGACGCTCGAACTGGCTCCCCGGGCTTACTTGCTCCTCGCATGGGCCGATTACCAAGATGCCGAAACGGGGGATGAATTGCATTACACGGCTGACAAACTTCACAGCGTATATTTCTGCGGTACTTATCACGGTAATGTGGACACGAAAGACGCTTTCGCCGCCAACAAACGCATAGACCTTTCCCGATACAAGGGACAACGAAACGCAGTGGCCGAAGAACGGTTCACCCTCGACAGGCCCCTCGCCCGCTACGAGATCATCACGCGCGACGTAGCGGAGTTCCAGCGGCAGCGTGCCGCCGAAGCGAGAACGGGCGGCGACCTCTCCTCTTACCGGGTCGAGGTCGCCTACCGGGGATACCTGCCATCCACGTATAACGCGGCTACGGACAATCCCAGCGATGCCGTGCAGGGAGTCGTTTTCAACGCATCGCTGGCCGAAGTGACCGAAACTTCGGCTACGCTCGCCTTCGATTATGTGTTCGTCAACGGTACGGAATCCGCCGTAACAGCCGACATACGCATATACGACGACAGGGGAGCACTCGTCAGCGAAAGCACCGGCATCCGCATTCCCTATAAGCGGAATGCCGTCACACGGATATACGGGGACTTCCTTACCCGAAGCTACAATTCCGGTGTTGGCATCGACCCGGATTATGACGGAGAATACGATATCTACCTTTAAGTTTCACCTTTTTAATAATTCTAATTTTATGAAAAAGTTCACATCATTTTCATTGGCGTTGTTAACGGCCGCACTGGCCTTTACATCGTGCAACAAAGAGCTTGATCCGGGAACAAGCTCGGACAAAGAGATTACCGTTTCGTTCGCTATGCAGCTGCCGTCGGCCCCGCAATCGAAGGCCGTAACCGAACAGGTAGCGGATATAAAAGGATACCACCTGCGGTATATCCTCGAAATCTGGACAAGCGGCGACAAGCCCGAACTTTATAAACGGATCGTAAAAGAGGCGGACGCAGACAAGACTACCTCTTTCAACGTCACTCTCCTTTCCGGCCGTACTTTCGACTTTCTCTTGTGGGCCGACTATGCCGAGGACGGAGGCAACGAGGATATGCACTATACAACCGTCAACGGTTTGAAAGAAGTTACCCGGTCCGAGAAGACCTATATTACCGACGAGCAGCACGACTACAAGCTGGCAGCTACCCGCGATGCTTTTTCGGCGCACAGGCAAGTGACCGCAGATGCACCCATAAACGAAACCATTATCCTGACCCGTGCCGTAGCGCAGCTCAATATCTTTACTACGGACTATGAGCAGGTGGAGGAGAGTTTCAGACCCGCCTACACCGGCCTTACCATAACGACGGCGGCGAATTTCAATGTCCTAACCGGGACTTCGTTCGGTTCGGCAGCTTCCAACCTCCGCTCGTATGTGGCTGTCAATACCGAAAAGGAAGGTACTGCGCCCGACAAGAACAAGGTGTTCACCGGCTATTATTTCACTTCGTCCGAAGGGAAAAACGTAGTGGATATGGACGTGCATTTCTACCGTGCCGACAATAGCGAAGTCGTTACATATAACATGACCAACATTCCGTTGCAACAGAACTACCGTACCAACGTGACCGGCGCCCTACTTACTCAAACCGGAACGCTCCATGTAGAAACCGAAGCCGCTTTCGCCGGAGATGACATCGAAACGACCGAGCCGAAAGATACGCCTACCGAAACAGGACTTTACTATTCGTTGGACGGTGAAGACTGGACGAAATGGGAAACAGCGGATATGCCGGAAGGGACCTATTCTTCATTCGCGGCGCTCTCCGTCGGGGGACAGAAATTGACTCAGAATCATCTTACCGCGATAAAGGATCGGAACCTCGAAGTAATCGACCTGAGCAAAGCCGTGTACGAACGGAATTCGATGCCCGGTACTCTTTTCGATAAGAACACGTCATTACGGGCATTCGTATTTCCGGAAGGCATCACCTATATGCCGGCCTATTTTTTCCGGGATTGCAGCAATTTATCAAGCGTCGGCCTGTCCAATACAATGACAAGAATCTCAGCCGGCGGTTTCCAGAACTGTACCTCGCTGACCGAGATTACGCTGCCCGAAAGCATAACCCAATTGGATATCATGGCTTTTAGGGACTGTGCAAATCTGCAAACGATAAATCTCGACCATGTCATCCAATATGGCAAGCTGGTATTTTCCGGATGTACTGATCTGGAGTTGGATGTGACTTTCCCGGCTGATATGACCGTAATACCGAGTTCTCTATTCGCCGGATGTGCGAGTATCCGTTCCGTTACATTACCCAATAACCTGACAAAGATAGACTACGACGCATTCAATGGTTGTTCGGGCATTACTGAGATCTCCATTCCCAAATCGGTGACCGAAATCCAGTACGGGGCATTTGCCGGGACATCTATATCCGAGGTCAAATTGCCCGATGAAGTAAAGGTACTTTCGCCCAGAATATTTAAAAATTGTAAAAATTTAAAATCGGTAATATTCGCCGACAATATTACATCCATAGGATCTGAAACTTTCCGTTCTACGGCCCTGGAGTCGATCACCATTCCGGGTACGGTATCCACAGTCGAACAGGTGGCGTTCGCCGATATGCCTAACCTGGAAACCGCCGTTATCAAAGACGGGGAGGCTCCGTTGACATTCGGACTCGGATTCTTTTATCAGGATGAAGCGTTGACATCCGTGACCTTCCCGTCCAATACGGTCGCTTTCAACAATAGAGTGTTACTCGGATGCTACAATCTGAAAACCATCACCTGCAAAGCCATGAAAGCCCCTGCGGTGAAATTCGAGGATTTCGGCATGATCAACCCGGATGGCAGGAATTATCTGGCAGGCTTGAACGTACCGGACGGACAAAAGAAGCTGATCGTACCTATCGGTGCGACCGGATACGAAGACGATTTTCAGGAAGACGGGACCGAGAACTACTGGAAAACCGTGCTGTTGAATCCCGACAAATGCGGTTACACGATCGAATACCAGGATTTGCAATAACCCTTCGACGAGGAATATCCTCTACTGACCAAATAACCTGAAGCACGAAGAACCGGGATGCACTTATATAAGTGCGCCCCGGTTCGATTATATCCGACCTGTCCGTGGGATTAAAACGGATTCTAACCTCATTTTTGTTCTATATTCAATTTTTAACAAATTTCACCTAAATCCTTATTCGATTTAATGCCATGCGATAACATTTTGTACTCTAATTATTCTACCCTCAAATTTTATTCATAACAATGTCACAATACTGAATATTTTTTATTTATCAATAAATAAATCAAAATAAAAAATTTATTGACATTCATATTTTCCGGCTAATATTGCGGCTGGACTCCGGTGTTTAGAACACATATTTGAAATGTAATGGTTTACTATTTTACAAAAATGGTTGACAAATAAATATCAGTCTGCCATGTGACACTTTATGTCATTATATAATTTAATGAGGTGCATTACAGACATATCGATCAGCGGCTCATACATGAACGCATTTACATGGATATTTTCCGGAGTCATCAGGCTTACTTTATCGAAAATTGATAATATTTCAGGATTCGGAGCATCCGATTGTTTGTATTTGTCGATCAACTCCCGTGTCTGATTCGACAAAATTTCATCTGTGTAAATGTCATTTATCAGCTTCAATATCAACTGTTCCGCCCGTAATCGGATAGCGATGGATAAAACTAATTTGTTTTCCAATAATATTTCGTCAATCAAAGGATTTTCATTAACGATTACATCAGCTTCTTGCAGTATCAGGTCTGTAATTAAAGTCGCACCAAAATCAATAACGAGATTCTGGCAATTATGAATATAGGTTTTATATAGCCGACAGATTGTATCTGAGGAAATAGTTCCCGATCCTGTCTTAATATGCAAACAATTTGTCAAGCACTTGTATTCATCCGATTGTTCACCTTTAGAATATTCAATGATATTTCTTACAAAAGGCAATAACCCAATGAATACTCTTTTCTTATTCGCTCGTTTTGAAAAGTGCTGAAAAACATCTTTCCTATATTGTCCTATTTTGCATTTTATATCTCCGCTTGTATCGTGTATAGCCATAAATACGGATTTTTTCAGACCGAGTCGGGATGCGACCGTTCTATAAAAATCGAAATTGTGGGTCAGCAGGATTATTTTGAATCTATTATCCTTACATACATCGGCAAGATACTCTATAATGGCATACTTATTTTTATAATCAAAAGAGTCTGCAATGTCGTCGAGAATCAGCAAACTATCTTCTACATAATGTTTACGAGCTTCTATTTCAAATAATATTTGCAATATGTAAAACGCCCGGCATTCTCCTCTACTCAAAATTTTCAACAGAGTTTCTTTGGGTTGCTCGATCGGCTCTTCAGCCCGTTCATCTTTGTATTTGAATATGAGATTTGCCGTATCTTGCTTGAGTATAACATCCGCTTTATTTTTAATCTCTACGGTAAAAGGAACACTAAATCTTTTGTTGTATATATCTATAATCGTCTCCCATGTACGGCTCTCTTGTTGAGCTTTGGCAATTAAATCGTTTAATATTTCTGTTTTGGTTTTATAGAAATTGATTAAGGCAATAGCATCATCGCACAATCTGTGAATAAACCCATACCATACCTGTTTCTTGAACTCATTATAATCCATCAATAGCGGGATGA
>ERZ1673693.1534-NODE-1534-length-16811-cov-3.695214_pt1 | contig 16811 bp, 10 predicted proteins | sample MGYA00580223_ERZ1673693 | MGnify/ENA primary metagenome ERZ1673693 (study PRJEB41218, sample SAMN15661741) | gut metagenome | host: Homo sapiens | place: Canada: London | collected 2015-08-20/2019-03-30 | study: EMG produced TPA metagenomics assembly of...
CGGCACGAAGCGCAGGGCGGCGGAATTCATGCAGTAGCGCAGGCCGCCGCGGTCGGCCGGGCCGTCGGTGAACACGTGGCCCAAGTGAATCTGTGTGTCCGACGTGCGCACTTCGATGCGGTCGCGGCCCGGAATGCGGTGGTCCTCATGCTCGGTCAGCAAGTCACCGGCAATCGGGCGAGAGAACGCGGGCCAGCCGCAGCCGGAATCGAACTTGTCTCGCGACGAGAACAGCGGCTCGCCGCTGACGATGTCCACGTAAATGCCGGGCTCAAACTCCTCGTCATACTCGTTGACGAACGGGCGCTCGGTAGCGGCGTTCTGTGTGACCGCGAACTGCTCAAGCGTCAGATCCCAGATGCGTTCCACGTACTTCTGACGGCGTTTTACGTTCGCGATTGCGGCGATCGGCACATGGCAGTAGCCGCCGGGATTGTTCACCAGATAGTCCTGATGATGTGCCTCGGCCGGGTAGAAGTTGCGCAGCGGTTCGACCAGTACGGCCGGGCGCTGCGGCTGGCGGTCGACCAGCTGCTCCAAGGCCGCCACATACACGGCGCGCTGCGTCTCGTCCGTGTAGAACATGCCAGTGCGGTACTGCCGGCCGCGGTCTTCGCCCTGCTGGTCCACGGAGAACGGGTCAATGACCTCCAGAAACAGTAATGTCAGCGTCCGCAGGCTGACCTGTGCCGGGTTAAACTCGACTTTCACGGTTTCGGCCGCATCCGTGCCGCCCGCGCATACCTGCTCGTAGGCCGGCGATTCGACGGTGGATTGCGCGTAGCCGACCGTGGTGTCCGTGACGCCGTCGACGTTCTGGAAGTAGCGCTCCAGCCCCCAGAAGCAGCCGCCGGCGAAGTATGCGGTTTGCGTATTGCCGTCATTGTGTTCGTTACGTTCGCTCATGCGCCCCACGTTACTACGTCGAGGCGGCTCGCGATGCAGTCAACGACACCTCTGCACCGGCAAAACCGCTTTCGAGGGGCTGATTCGGCCTTCGCAGGAGGTCTACTCCCGTTTCAAGGGGCTGGTCGGCAGCTAGACCGCATGTAAAAGCCCATCCGCGTCAACGCCATTCCGCCGATTTTGGAGCGTGAATACTCGGCCATCAGCCCCTCGAAGCGGGAGTAGACCTCCCGGAGAGGCCAAATCAGCCCCTCGAAACGGAGATAGCGCCTTCTGCGCCCTTCTCGCTGGGCTTTCGCCGCTCAAAGAGGTACATTCGGGCTTCTGCAGAATGCTTTCTCCGTTCAAAGAGGTACTGAATACGGGAAACCCCGAGTACAAACGCCGTCATTGCAACGCTCATACTCGGGATTTCAGAGTTTAGGTATCTCTTTGAAGGCAGTTAGCTGTCCGCAAGAGGCCAAATGTACCTCCTGAAAGCAGATAGCCCCATCTTGGGCTCGAATCGGTCAGTCTCCGTGTCCGTACGTGAACGAACAGGCAAACGGCCTAGAGCCTCAACCGCGAGCACAATTGTCAGGGTCCGCCCCGCACCCTACGACCGCAGCGTGCTGAGCATGCCGGCTACTTCGGCGGGCGTCACGCTGGGCACGTAGGCGCGCACCACCGCGAGCCCGATCTGCGGCAACGCCGCCGGGTCCGGGTAGCACACGTAGACCGGCGCTTCGGTGGGCTGGAACTTGCGCTTGAAGTTGAACAGCGAGTGGAAGCCGTAGGCGGGTTCCATCCAGTCGGCCACAATCTGCAGCGCGTGTTGGAGCACCTGCGTGCCTTCGCCGGCCGGCACCCCGCCTTCCCGGGCATTGTCTCGCTCGGGGTTCATGCCGGCCAAGGGTGCCGCGGACAGGCTCATGAACTCTACGGCATGCTCAGGATCCGCAAGCCCCTCGTCGCGCAGGCGCTCGGCCATGCGCGCGATCAGGAACTCCATAATGCCGTTGGGACTGTCGGTGCGATGGCGCATGAAGTCCAGCGTCCAGCCGACGATGCGCCCGTCGCGCCAGGTGGGCAGCCAGCTGGTGACGCCCAGCACGCGCCCGTCCGCGTCGATGGCGTAAAGCAGCCGCACGCGCGGGTCGCGCAGTTCCTCGACACCGCCGAGCGTGAACTTCATTTCCGGCAGCGCCTTGAGCTGCGCCCACTCCTCGGAGATGTCCTCGATCTGCTCGCGCACATCGAGCGACGCTTCCAGGAACGTGGACTGCACATCGGTCACGCCGTCGCGCTTGGCCTTGTTGATGGCGGTGCGCACATCCTGCCATTTCTTGCCGGTCGTCTTCCAGCCGCGCGGGTCCACGACCATTTCGCTGCCGACCTCGATGGAGCTCCAGCCGACCTCCAGCAACGCGTCGCGCTGTTCGCGATGCACGCTGTAGAACACCGGCGAAAGCGACCGCTCCACGCAATACTGGGTGAAGCCGGTCAGGTCGTCCATCCACTCGGAGGGCTCGCCGAACGGCCCGGTGCAGGTCAAGGCGATGCCGTTGAGCACGCGATATGCCACGGCCGATTTGCCCGTGGGCGAGAGCCAGTAGCTGTTGCCTTCCCACGTAGTCATGAAGCTCATCGATTCGCCGCCGGTTTCGACCAGCCGCTCGGCGCGTGCCTGCGCCCGCTCGTTCGATTCGCTCACGTCGCTCATCCAGCGGATCACCACGACCAGCACCACGATCCAGAACACCAGGCCGACGCCCTGATACACGATCGAGGCCATCGGGGTACGCGGCACGAACGACAACTTCATATGGCTCAGGAAGCCGATGGGCAGGAAGCGCCCCGGCAGTTCGACCAACAGCGACGAGGCCGTGGCACGCGGCGAGAATTCATCCGGCTGGGCGATGCCGTACATCAGGTACACGGCGGCGCACGCCAGCAGAACCAGCACGATGGCGCCGACGCCGCCGATCAGTCGCCGCCAGCCGACGCGAATCGGGAAATGCTTCAACGCCGCAGTCAAGGCGACGGCAAAGAACAGCGGCGGCAAGGCGTTCGCCACGCAGGCGGTGATCGCGCCGTGCTGCAGCAGTGAGGTCATGCCGTCCGGCGCAAAGCTCAGCGGCACGATCAGGTAGTAGGCGATGGCTACTCCCGCAGTGAACAGGTTGATGGCCACGGCACACATGGCCGCGAACCGACGGCCGCGATACAGGCCCCACGCCAGCACCAGGGTCACGGCGGTGGGCAGCAGCGAACGCAGTACCGCGCCCGGCATCGAGGCTCGCAATAGGTCGAATTGCAGGAAGCAGCCGCTGTGCGTGGCGCCGGCCAGGCAGCGCGCGAGCGTGCCGTCGTCAACGGAGACCGGACTCATGAGCAGGCCGACCGTGCTGAGCGGCCCCGCGTGATTATGCGAGGTGATGGCGATGATCGGCCCCAGCGCCAGCACCACGGCGATGGCCGCAAACATGCGCCGCGCCTCGAAGGAGGTGCTGCGCAGCCAGTGCCAGCCGGTCTCGGCATGCGCGGGCGGCCCGGCCATCACGCGGCCGGCCGCGTGTCCGATCAGCGCGGCGGCGAGAATGCAGTAATCGCCAGGATTGCCGCTGTAAAGCAGCGCGACCAGAATCGCCACGTAGCCGATCAGCCGAATACGCCGCCGCAACAGATGGCTGCAGAACGCGCTGGCCGCCATAAGCGCGCCGACCGGCAACACCAGCGGGCTCAGGGCGAACTGCATGCGGGAGACGAATTGGGAGTCCTGGAACAGCCATCCGGCCGCCGCACACAAGGTCAGGCCCACGATCACGCCGCCGAGCGCGCAGGCGAGCGCGGTGCCGACGGTACGTGCGCGGCCAAGCCACGGCTCGGCGATTGACAGCATGACGAGCCACAGCGCGGCATCAAGAATGAGCTGGATGACGCCGCGCGCCAAGAACAGCGTGCAGAAGAGTTTGCCGAAATCGAATTCGGCCATGCTGGTGTCGAGCCGCAGCGGGAACGCGAATCCGGCCATCGCGACCACCAGCCACACCACCAAGTTCAGCACCACCAGCGCCACCGTGGCAGTGATGGCCAGTCGATGACCGTCCGCCCACTGTCGCACGTCGCCGGCCAGTTCGCGCCAGCTTTCCGCCGCATGACTGTTGTGCTTACGCGATTCTTCGCTCATTGCAACACCTCCACTTGTGGGTACTCCTTCAACGATTTCGTCATCTCGCCCAAGCCGGTCCGTTCGCCGAACCAGTCGAGACCGGGCCGCCAGACCGCCTGCACCGCGTGCCAGTCGTGGCCGGTGCCGGGCACGATCAGCTCGGTGACCTCCATGCCGGCTTTGCGCGCGGCGTCGGCGATCGTGCGCATGTTGCTAATCGATTCCTTGTCCCGTTCGCCAGCACCGGTGAACAGCGCCTGCTCGGGCGTACCGGTGGCGGCGATGGCGTTGACCGGCACCTGTTCGTCGTACGCCTTGCGGTCGCCGGCGAAATACTCCTGGACCATCTTGGCGACGCTGCCATTGGTCGGCTTGAGTTCGCCGTCCACCGGCAGCATCGCGCCGTAGATGTCGGGGTGGCGCGGGACGAGCTGCGTGGTGCAGGTGCCGCCTTGCGAGAACCCGCCCATCGCCCACATGCGGGCCGATTTGGCCACGGGCAGCATCTTCTTGGCCCAGTTCACCACGTCTGTGGTGAGGTAGGTTTCGGTGTTGCCTTGCGTGGTGTCGGCGCACAGGCTGTTGTGCGTGGCCTCGCCGTTCTGGTCGGGCACGAGCACGATCGGCGCGAGCCCGTCATGTTTGGCGGCGTACGCATTCATCGTGGCGGCGATGTTGCCGGCGTCGATGAGGCGACTGGGGCTACCGGGCTGCCCGGCCAACAGCTCCATCACCGGCAAGGCCGGCGGACGGTCGGACAGCGCGGCAGGCGGCAGGTAGATCATCGCCTTGCGGGCCGTGAAGTTGGATTCGGTGTTCGGAATGTCGACGGTGAGCACCTTGCCTTGGCTGGGCATGGACGGCAGGCTGCCCTTCTGCGCCTTGCTACGCCAGTCGCTGACGCTCATCGCGGCCTTGTGTACCTCGATTGAGCCGAGCGAGGCGTACGGCGTGTAGCCGACGAGGGTGCCGATGGTCTGGTATTCGCCGTAAATCGAGTCCACGCCGAGCGCGGTGGACAGCAGCACCAGCGGCACCAGCACGATGGCCAGCACACGGCGGGCTCCGCGCATGGTCACGGCTGCGGCGATCACGAAGCCGACGCCGGCGATGCCGCCCGCGATGGTGAAGATCACCGGCCAGCCCAGCGATACGCCAAACACCATAAACACGTCGGACACCAGCCATGCAACCAGCATTCCAGCCGCGCCGGCGAGCACGGCGGCAATCAGCGAGATAATCAGCGGGTGCAGGCGGCCGCGCTTATTGCTCTTGCTCAGCGCCAGTCCAATAACCAGTATGATTGCCGCGATCGCGGTCAGTCCGAACACGGTCCGCGGCACGATTCCGCGGACCAGAGACAATTCCATGAACGTTTTCCAAACGGAGTTCTTCATCCTTCACCCCCGCGCTCCAGGCTCCTCTCCTTGTAAGCTCACGCAACACTAGCGCGCGATTCATAGAGCGTCACCCAATTTCACAAAAATTGTCGCGAGTTCTCATGGTTTCCCCAGACTCCGTTCAGCGCCTGTTCACATCCGGTCTGGCGCCCGCAGTTCAAGGCCAGTGTCGGCGCTGGATTAGCGGCGCGCAGGCTTGTCCCAGCTTCAGCCGGAAGCAGGGAATATGCTGGTGGATATGACTCACGCAAACGAACAACGTCCAGCAGCGACCGGCAATGCCGCCGATAACGTGTCTGACGCCCCTACTGGCCCCGCGACGAGCGCGGCGGCAAGGCCCACGACCGTCACGGCTGATGGCACAACAGCCACAAACGCCGCGGCCAGTTCAACAGCAAAGCCCGCAGCCAGCACCTCTTGGGCCAGGGAAACCAACCCACGTCGAGCACTGTTGACGATTATCGTCACGGTGGTGGTTGTGGTGGCCATCGTACTGGGGCTCGGATTCTTCGTGAACTGGGGATTGGCGGCCCTTTTGGTGATCATTATGATTCCGGGGGCGATTTCGCTGGCCGTTCTCGCCAAGCACCCTGAATCCACCGGCTGGCGCAGCATGTTCGGCATCTCCGATCCGAATACGCTGCTTGACCCGATTCGCCGCCCGTCCGAGCGCCGCGGCGAGTAAGTTGCTGCTGCCCATCGGGCGGTAATTTATCCATGGGGCGGTAAAAGGCCCATGGGGCGGTTTGAAGAAATTGTGAAACCGCAGAATAAAGTCATTTTGGGATACCGCCCCATGAGGGTTTTACCGCCCCATGGGATTATTACCGCCCCATGAGCAAAGCCACCCCGCTATTTGCGCGCACTGACCAAGTAATTAAGCACCGATCCGACGGCCACCAGCAGCGCGCCACACCAAAACGGCAGCGACAGCGCCAAACCCAGCAACACCGCACTGGCCCCGGTGGACAGCACCGGCGTGGCATAGGACGCAATAGCAAGCCGCTCCATAGACCCGTGCAGAATGCCATAGCCCCAGCAGGCATAACCACCGCCAATCGCCGCCGCGGCAATCAACACAAACAGCCATGCGACCAGACTCGGCGGCTCGGCCGGCCACCCCTGCCCGGACGCGAAGTGGATAATCCACAACGCCACGGCCACGCAGGGGAAGAACAATGAAGTGCCGTCCACCCCATGACTCATGGCTGGCGTGAACACCGCGTACACCGACCAAGCGAGCGCGCCCACGAACGCCAGCGCATAGGGCAAAGGGTTGTCGGCGATATGCTGCACGGCCGCATGCCAGTCGAGCCCGGAATTACCGCCGACCGCCAACACCACGCCGGCAGTGGCCACGATCGCGCCCGGCAGCACCTTGACGACCGCGTGCTTGCGATGGGATACGCCCGCCGACAGCAGCACCATCATCGTGGGCCACAGATAGTTGACCAGGCTCACTTCCACCGAGGATGCGTCGGTAGAGGCCAGACCCAGCGAGAGGGATATCGACGATTCGTAAAATACGAACAACAGGCCGCCGATAATCAGGTATTTCTTGGGGAACTCGCGAATCGGGGCCGGGCGCCGGAACATCAGCAGCAGGATGCCGCCGACCGTGTAGATCAGGGCCGAGCCAAGCGTGGCGCCGAAGTTTTCGGAGACGATGCGCACGGTGCCGGCCATGAAGCTCCACAGCAGGATTGCCATCAGGCCGATGGTCGTGGCGCGCGCGGATACGACGTGGCCGCCGGAATGGCTTGCCGCCGGTGCCGGTGTGCCGCTTGCGTTCTGTGCGCCGTTCGCCATATGTCCGCCTCTCTCGCATCGTTTCGAAGTCACTCTACCCATCGGATGTGTACAGCGGCAGAACGGCACGCGACCGGCGCGCGAACAGGGTGGGGTTCGGTGATTGAAACAGCAAAATGCCGGGTAGGGTAAATCCCTACCCGGCATTTGCATTGGCTATGTTTCCCGCCGTCTGTCAGGTTAGTCGGCGTTGAAAGCGTAGGGCAGACGGCGTGGGAAGCATGGTTTGGTTACGATTTATCTCTCCCCCACCCGCTTCGCGGGAGCCCCCTCGTCAGAGGGGGGCAAAGCTACTCGAAGCGGGACTTCGGGACGAATCAAGTATCGTCAGCCCTCAATCGCGATTTGGTGCTTGGACTCGACTTGCGGCTGGGCCTGCATCTTCGGAACCTGGATGCACAGCGTGCCGTTCCGGTAGCTGGCGTGGATGTCGGACTCCTTCACGTCCTCGCCAACGTAGAAGCTACGCGAGCAGGAGCCCATGTAGCGTTCGCGACGCAGCCACTTGCCCGAATCGGACGCGCAAGCACACTTGCTGTCGGAAGCCTCGTCCTCAGCGGCCGGAGCCTTGTCCTCATGCTCGCTGCAACGCGAGGCGGACACGGTCAGATAGCCGTTGTTGAGCTCAAGGTTGATATCTTCCTTCTTAAAGCCAGGCATATCGATGTCGACGTCGTAACCCTTGTCGGTCTCGCGCACATCGGTAGTCATCATGTTGGCGGGCATTACGGCACTCATCGTGTTGTCCGTGTTGCGCCAACCCTCAAAGAACGGATCATCGAACAGATCCGAGAACATCGTGTCATTCATCAAAGCCGGAAACATTGCCATAATCGGTACTCCTTGATTAGGAGAGAATCGGCTTGGCTGCCGGCCGCCAACCCGTATCGCGGGGCTAGCAGCGGTTATCGTGGCCGGTTCCGGAACCCTCCCGGGCTCTCAACCTTTAACCTTCACTTCATCCAATTCCCGAGCGCGGCAATCATTCCGGGATTATGCCCACAGAGAAATTGCGGCGGGAATGGCTGCCGGTAAAGCCGGCCGAGCCGAGCGCCGTGACCACCCTCAGCCAGTCTTACGGCTGCCAGCTCCCGCCAGCGGGAGCATATATACGCACACCAGTAGGCGTACTCATATACCTCTGCCAACGGGAGCATGGTTGCACGTTCCCGCAAACTCCGCCAACGGGAGCGTGCTGGCGCGCGAACGGCTCACATCTGCTGGGCGTTTTCGAGCAAGGCGTTTTTGAGGTCGGACTCGATTTGGCGCATCTTGACCTGGGCGGCCTCGCGGTTGGCCTTGCCTTCCTTCTGGATCTGCACGGTCTCCTTCAGGGTGGCGATGAGTTCGGCGTTGATCTTCTCCAGCGTGTCGATTTCCACCACGGGACGCTGGTTGGCCTTTTCCGCGTCCACTGCACCCTTGTGCAGGGCGGCCGCGTTACGCGCCAGCAGCTTGTTGGTCACATCGTCGGCCTTGTTCTGCAGGTCGAGAACCTTGCGCTGGTTGGACAGGCCCAGCGCGATCACCATCTGACTCTTCCACACCGGAATCGTGGTGGAGATGGTGGTGTCGATCTTGTCCACGATGGTCTGGTCCGCGTTCTGGATGATTTTGATCTGCGGCGCGGTCTGCAAGGTAACCACGCTGATGCGGTCGAGGTCGTCGAGTCGCTTGGCAAAACGGTCGAGCTTGGACTTGAAGTTCTTCAGCACTTGCGCCTGCATGGCGTCGCCACTGGCGGCGGCCTCGGCCTCCAGCGCTGGCAGCTGGTTGGCGTTGAAGTCGGCGAGCGCCTTCTTGCCGGCCAGTACGGTCATTTTCAGCTCGCGGTATTGCTGGGCGTTCTGCGTGTACATCGTGTCGTACATGGAGATGTCGGCCACGAGTTTGGCTTGCGCGGATTGGAGGGTGGTGATGAGGTGTTGCATGGCATCGTTGTTGGGCAGTTCGGATACGGCCGGGATCTGGTCGAGCGTGCCGGCCACGCCGAATCGACTGATCGAATCGGTGCCGGCGAAGTTGGCCGCGCGGAAGCCATGGCGCTCCCACGCCAGCTTCTGCACCGCCGGTGTTTTCAACAGGTTCAGCAGTGTGCCGCCTTTTCTCGTCCAAGGCCATCAGCGTGTGGGTGCTCCACACGGTCGGCGTCGGGTAGACGATGACCACGTCGTCCTTGATCTGCTTGAACGCATCCGGCTGGTTCACGGCCAAATCAAGCAGCTGCGATTCGTAGCCCACCATCATCGGCTTGGAGCCCACGCCCAAGGTCAGGAACTGGTTGAACGAATCCTCGGAAGAGGTCTCCATCCAGCCGGATTTGGCGAAGATGGAGGCGATGGTCTTGCCGTCGCGCGCCACCGAATCGACCATGGCCGGCTGCCCGCCGTTGAGCACCGTGGCAAGAAGCGCCGCGTATTCGTTGCCTGAGTTCGACTTCACCGGATCGGTCGAGTCGATGCGGAACTGCCCGTAGCCTGCCGTGTATCCGACGTCGGCCATGTTGTGTTGGCGACCATCGCGTCCACGGCTTTGGCCATATCCATGTGGTACGCGCCAGAATCGTCCTTGGTCACAAGTCCGCCGTTCACGAGCCCGTCCGCCACGGCCTTGTGCGTGTATAGCACAATCGGTGAGTTGAAGACGATGTCGCTTTGGGGGGGCCTTGACGCCTTTCGCATTGCCGTATTCGACGGCCGCGCGCGAGGAGGGGAACAGGTAATCCATGCCTTTCCGGTCCGCATCCATCATGGCCAGCGATCCGGCCTTGCGATAGTCGATGGCAATGCCTTGCTTGGCGGCGAGCGCCTTGAACTTGGCGTCATCGAACAGGCCGATTTTCTCGCCGCCTAGGTAGCCGGTGATGCTCACCTGTTCGGTCGGTTCGGCCGGTGCTGGTTGCGATTGCCGCCACACCAGCGTGCCGCAGACCACGCCCACTACCGCAAGCAGGGCGATCAGTCCGATGATTTTTGATTTGGAGAGTTTCATTGTGCGTCCGTTTTCTGGTCCGACTGGTGAGCCGGGCCGCCAGATGGAGTCTGACTGGGTGCATGCCGTCCTTCATCAGCAGCCGAGGAAGGCACAGGCGAAGGTGCGACGTCGTCGTATCCATCCATGCGGGCCAACCGTTGGATGGCGTCGGAGTCGGCCGTAATGCCCAACGTCTTGGCGCTTACCGCCCGGCTGAGTTCGCCGGCGGCGGTCTGTTCGAGCACTTGCAGCGCCTCGATGGTTTCGATTCGTGCCGTGGCTATCTGATCGCGTGCGCCGGAACTTTCCACGTCCACGTAGGAGCGCAACAGTTTCTCGGTCTGCTCGCCGTACACGGTGATGTAGTGGCGCAACGTCGGGTAGGCGGAGGTGTCTCGGGTCACGTATTGCACTAAATCTTTGGTAGCGGCGATGAAGTCGTTGGCTTCGGCTTTGACGGCTGGGTCACGTACTTGCTTGGTGAGCATGGCGATCGAGTTGAGTTGAGCGTTCGCCGCGTCGATCGTATCGGCGGTCTTCTGACCGTTGGGCAAGGCGGAAACCAGCATTTTGCCGATGCGTCGCTCCGGCTCGGTGAGCGTGGAGGCGGCGATATACCCAAGTGCGGCCAGTACCACGGCCACGATCAGGCCGGGCACTCCGCCGCCGACCAGTCCGAAACCGAGCCCGGCGAGCAGCAGTCCGACAACGAATCCACAGATTACCTGGAGCATCAGTTGAAGCCCTTGGCTTGGCGGAAGACGGCGGCGAGGTCGCCGGAGCGGCCGTCGAATACCTTGGCGTTGCTCAGGGTGGCGAGAGACTTCAGCTGGCTGGGATCGGCATCGCCGAACATGATGGAGAAGATCGGCAGATCACGGCCGCGCGACTTATAGGCGCTTTCGAATTCGTCCTGATGATCGGAGTTGGAGCGGCCGTCGGTCATGAGCACGATGGCGGTGGTGTATTGCGAGGCTTCCGACTCGCTGGGCAGCTCGTCGAGCGCGCTCAGCAGGCCTTCATAGATATCGGTGCCGCCGCTGGCATCGGTGGCATCGGCCTCATGCAGCAGGTCGCTGGTGCTTGTGCCAGTGGCCTTGACCGGGCGGTGGGCCTCGGTTTCAAACGGGATGAGAATGTTCACGTCGCCGCTGGCGGGCTCGATGTACGACTTCTTGGCCTGGTCCGGGTCGAGCGCCGCGTTCAGGCCTTTGACCACGCCGTTCTTGCCCTCTCCAGACATCGAACCGGAGTAATCGACCACCCAAATGGTCCAGCTGGGCTTCCTGAGCGCGGTCTGGTAGACGTTGAGCGCGCTGTCGATCACCGTGGCGGAGGTCATGGAGAACGTGAGTTTGCCGTCGCTGACCGCGGCGAGGATGTCCGCGGTGGAGACGGGCTTGGCGGCACCGGTGTCGTCAGCCCAGCCGAGTTTGACGGCCTTGGATTTGGCGATGCCGAACACGATCGGCGTGGTGGAGGTGCTGGCCGCGTCTTTGACGATGTGCTTGGTGTCTCCCATCGAAATCCACATCGAGGAGGCAGGCCAGACGGCGTCGTGATCCTGGCCGCCGGCCTTGAGCGCGTTCATAATCTCCAGCGAACCCATGTAGTGCATCGTCACGGCTACGTTGGATTGGTCGGCCGCTTTCTGGATGGCGACGGCGACTTCCTTGTTTTCGGAGCCGGAGGCAATGCCAGGGTGGCAGTCGGTTTGCCGCCGGACGGCTGGAAGGTCTGCGTGGTGGCGGACGTGCCGTTGCCGTCCGCTGTGCCGTCATCGGAATTATTGAACGCCGTGCAACCGGTCAACGCGAGCACGCCGGCACATGCCGCGGCCGCAACCGCGGCGGCGCGGCGGCGGAGAGAAGACATTATGCCCATAATTCCATGGCTCTCCCGCCATCTAAAGCGGGCCGGGCCACAAGGTGACCGCACGGTGAACAATGGGTGAAGAGCTACATCAGTACGCGGCGCAGGCAATCATGGGGTCGTCGTAGAAGCCGAGGATCTTTTCGAGGTAGGGCTTGTAAGTGCTGTTGGGCATGGAGAAGATTTCGTGGCGCGATTCGGGGAAGCGCACGATGTTCGCCTCGCCGCCGCCGTCCTTGACCAGTTGGACGAAGTGATTCTGCGGCTTATTGAGTACCCAGATGTCGCGTCCGGACTGGAAGAGCAGCACCGGCGTCTCCACTTCGGCGCAGGCGGACGGATTCAGTATGGCCCGGTTGAGCTTCAACGCCTGGCGCACCCATTCGAACGCCGCGCAGTAGGTCTGGTATTCGCTATTCTCGCAACGCAGCTTGAAGTACCAGCGTTCACGCGCCTCGGAAGCGCCCTCGTTGCCTTCCATCGAGAACTCCGGCGTGAAGTCCGACTGCCCGAACACACGCTTCTTGCCGAAGCCGAGTCCGCACAGCGCGCCGACCAGCACACGGGCCACGCCCAGCGGCATGCCGGTGGCGGGGGCGACCATCGGGGCGGAGAGCACCGCTTTGTCGAACAGGGTGGGGTATCGCTCCAACACGGCCGCGCCGATGCCGCCGCCCATCGAATGGCAGAACAGGTTCAGCGGCATGCCGGCCGCGTACTGCTGGCCGATGGTTTCGGCGAAGCCGGCCAGATCGGCCACGTAGCGCTGCCAGTCATCAATCCACACCATGCAGCGGTTGTCCACGTCGCGCGCGGACTTGCCGTGGCCGCGATGCTCGAGTACACACACCGAGTAGCCGGCAAGCAGGAAGTACCAGACGAGCTCGTCGTACTTTTCGGCGAACTCGGTGAAGCCGTGGCTGATGACGATGGCCCCGCGGAAGGTGGCGGTGGCGCCTTGCTCGCGAATCGCGTCGAATTTGGCGGAGTCGTAGCACAGGTAGTGCAGCTGGCCCGAGCGGCCGCCGGTGTCCATAATGCCGGACAGCGGCTCGATCCCGGCCGAACGTTCGGCGGCGGACGGATCGAACCAGCCCTCCTCGCAGCATTGTTCGAGCGCGGGCAGCACCACGTCGGTCATCGTTTCGGCGTACTTGTTTTCGTCGATCATCGTCACCTGCATGGCTCCCATCTTAGGACAAGCCTCACGCCCACACCTCGCACCCACACCACGACACATTCCCGGGAATGCGTCGCAAGCCTGCGCGCCACTGACCGCACAGGCGCGTAGGTTGTGAGGTATGAGCGAAACCAATGATGTCAATGACGCAATCAAGCATTTCCCACGCCTCCGGGCGCGCACGCTGCGCTTCGGCTGCGGCGCACCGCGCTCCGCACAGACCGTGGGCGACGGCTCGCGGGCCCTGTTCCTGCGCTCCGACGGCCCCGAGGATCTGGTGACCGCACTGTGGCTGAGCTGGTTCGACGAGTCCGGCGAACACCATGAGACCAAGCTGGCCGACCCGCGCGAACTGCTGGGCGCAACCGCCGACAGCGAGGACGTGCCGGCCGAGGAGAAGGCCCGCCGCGAGCGTGCGCGCGAAGGCGGCACCGGCATCGTCGGATACTCCGCAGATGACGACGGCAATCGCATCGTGTTCACCATCAACGGCCGCCTGTTCCTGACCGACATCGATTGGAATGACGAGACCGGCGCACCCGAGCCGCACACCCGTGAACTGGCCGGCGAATGGCTCGATGAGGACCCGGCGATGTACACGCCGGTGCTGAACCCGCGCATCGCCCCGGATGGCGAACATGTGCTGTACACCACGGGCAGCTACCTGATGCTGGTCGATATCGGCGGCGAACTAGGTGACCGCATCACCGCCGTCTACGGCGTGAGCGTGGAGGATGAGGACGGCAATCCGGCCGAAAACACGTGGAAAATCGGTCTGGCCGAGTTCGTGGCCGGCGAGGAGATGGACCGATACGACGGCTTCTGGTGGGCCCCGGATTCGCAGCACGTGCTGTTCGAGTCCTTCGACACCGCCGACGAGCCGACCTGGCACATCAGCGATCCGGCTGACCCCGAGAAGCCGGACGCCGGCCGCCGTTACCCGCGCGCGCTGACCCGCAATGCCGACGTGTATCTGACCGTGATCACGCTGGCGTTCGATGAGAACGACCGGTACGCAGGCATCACCGGCAACGCCGATGTGGATTGGGATCGCGAGGCGTACGAGTATGTGGCCGCCGTGAACTGGCGTCGCGGCCACGATCCGCTGGTGCTGGTGCAGAACCGCCGTCAGACCCGCGATCAGGTGCTTGAGGTGGCAGTCGCGGCGGATGGGGCCGCGCTGGGTGCCACGCGTGTGCTTGAGGAGCACGCGAACGAGCAGTGGATCGACCTGGTTCACGGCACGCCCGCCTACACGCCGGATGGTCGTCTGGTGTGCTCGCTCAACGATATGGCCACGGACACCAACCGTCTGACAATGGACGGCCGCCCGTTCACGCCGGCTGGCTGGAACGTGCGCACGGTGCTCGCCGTGACCGACGAGGATGTGCTGGCCGTGGTGCAGCGCGCGCCTGAAATCGCGCCTGAGGTGCCGGACGCTTGGGCCGATGCGGCCGCCACCGAGTCCGTATTCGGCGACCACGACGCCCGCAGTTTCGACGTGGTGAGTATCGATTACAACGGCACGATCACGCCGGTCACGACCGATCCCGGCCAGTGGACCGCCTCGCGCGGCGAGCGCGGCATCGTGGTCTCCGGCCGCGATATGCGTTCCGCCCGCGCCCAGATGCGGCATATTCTGGGAGAACAGAGCGCCACTATCGCGTCCACGGCGGCCGAACCCGGCTTTACACCGAACGTCACGTTTACGCGACTGGGCGAGCACCAGCTGTACACGGCGATCATCGCGCCGAGCCCGGAAAGCCCGTACGCGCACGCCGAGAAGCTGCCGGTGCTGATGAAGCCGTACGGCGGGCCCGGCTTCCAGCAGGTCATCGCCTCGCAGTCCTTCTACTGGGAGGGCCAGTGGTGGGCCGACCAAGGCTTCCTGGTGGTCACGGCAGACGGCCGTGGCACCACCGGCCGCGGCCCGGCATGGGACCGCGAGATCTTCGAGGATATGAAGGACGTAACGCTGGCCGATCAGGTCGAGGCCGTCAACGCCCTGCCCGAGGCCGTCGCCCGGCTCAACGCCGATGTGGAATCACGTGCGGCACAGCCGGCTGCGGGCGATCAGGCAGACGCCGAGAACCACCCACCGGCGCTTCGCGCCACCTCCCGCCAGCGGGAGGCGATTCCCATGCCGGACCTCGACAAGGTGTGCATGATCGGCTGGTCGTACGGCGGCTTCCTGTCCGCACTGGCCGTGCTGGACGCGCCGAACGTGTTCAAGGCCGCATGCGCCGGCGCCCCGCCCACCGACTGGACGCTGTACGACACGCACTACACCGAGCGCTATCTGGGCCTCGACCCGGATGTCTACTACCGAAACGGCATCGTGCAGGACGCACCGAAACTCGAGCGCCCGCTTATGCTGATCCACGGTTTCGCCGACGACAACGTCACCATCGCCCACAGCCTGCGCCTCTCGCAAGCCCTGATGGCGGCGGGTCGCCCGCACACCTTCCTGCCGTTGACGGGCATCACCCATATGACCAATGACGAGACCGTGGCCGAAAACCTGCTCACCCTCCAGCGCGATTTCCTGCGCGACGCGCTGGCCTGACAAATCGATAACACGCGCATCCCACCCGAGGTGCTCCACCGGTAAAGCACCTCGGGTGGTGCGCCGCACCCATTTCCGCCCTGAATTTTTGGATATTTTGCACTCATCGTCACGTGAAAGACCGGTTTTTTGTCTCATATTCCCATCACCGCGTAGGATGGGTGAAGATTAGAAAGGGAGGACTATGAGCGTTCTCGACCGTTTTGAAAAAAGCGTGGAGGGTGCAGTCAACGGAGTATTCGCCAAGTTTGGCTCCAAAGACCTGCAGCCTGTCGATCTTTCCAGCGCCTTGGAGCGCGAGATTGACGCCGAGGCCATGCCCGTGGGCCGTGACCGCACGGTGGCCCCGAATGAATACCGTTTCAAGCTCAGTACTCCTGACTTCGACCGTATCGAGGCATGGGGTAGCGAGACCCTGGCCAACGAACTGGCCGATAACCTCACCGAGTACGCGAAGAGCCAGCATTACGCCTTCGTGGGCCCGGTGATCGTGATCTTCGAGGAAGACCTTGACCTGTCCAAGGGCAACTTCAACCTCACCTCCGAATCCGTGCAGGGCAATGCCGTGCCGGTCACCACCGATGCGCAGACCGAGGATAGCCCGGTGCTCGAGGTGAACGGCAACCAGTACCTGCTCACCAAAGACAAGACGGTAATCGGCCGCGGGTCCGGTTGCGATATCGTCATCGACTATCCGGGCATCTCCCGCAAGCACCTGGAAATCGACATCACGGATAACGGCGTGATCGCCCGCGACCTGGGTTCGACCAACGGCACGTACGTGGAGGGCCACCAAGTGCCCGCCGCCACGCTGCTCGACGGCAACACCATCACCATCGGCCGTACCCGCATCCTGTACTGGGCCTCCGCCCAAGCCCAGGAGTAGTCGAGCACACGCCCGAAAGTCGTCCACTTATGACCGAACTGACATTCGCCCTGCTCAAGTATGGATTC
>ERZ1673693.1561-NODE-1561-length-16536-cov-6.267095_pt1 | contig 16536 bp, 17 predicted proteins | sample MGYA00580223_ERZ1673693 | MGnify/ENA primary metagenome ERZ1673693 (study PRJEB41218, sample SAMN15661741) | gut metagenome | host: Homo sapiens | place: Canada: London | collected 2015-08-20/2019-03-30 | study: EMG produced TPA metagenomics assembly of...
GAGTGAAATTGCTTGTCAGCGTGATATACGCGCAGGCGGTGACGATACGGCCGACACGAACCAGAGTGATATGCCTATCGGAGTACGGCATCTTGACTTGGCCTGTGATAGGGGTTAGGGAATCCCACACATCCTCCAAGGGCTGCATAACATTGACCAGCGTGTCAATCGATGTGATGGTGATGCCGTCGAGGTTGACGCGGCAGAGTGGCAGGTCGGAGACGATGGCCCCGCCGATGATGCTGCCGGTCTCGATGCCCGGATCCGCGGGCGTGCCCGAGCTGGGCACGCCCTTGATGACTTCGAGGGTGACCGTCTCCACGCCAGTGCCTGAGTTCAACGCGTACCGGGCCACGATGAGATCGCGTCGTTTTTGCCCTTGCGAGCCGGATTGGATGTTCACGTCGGTCGGTGCGGCGATGTAGATCTGCCGGCCCTCGACCACGAGGTCCCATGCTGGGATGGTGATGTTGTTCGCATCCTTCGCCGTCGGTTTCATCGTCCAATTCCGGGTTTTCAAAATGTATCCGCCTCGGCCGAGCATGGCGGCGTGCATGAGCGCGTCATGCTTCGATTCCACGTGCGGGTCGTCGCCGCCGTGCGAGCCGGTTACAAGCAGATTTGTTGCCATGATCACTTGCCTTCCGCGTTGATGGGCTTGTTGAGCCAGAGGTTATAATCCTTGTCCTGATTTTCGGCCAACTGTAGGTACTGCTGGTAGTCGGATTCGCAGAACAGGATTTTCCTCTGGTTGCCGTTGCGGTCGATGCGCGTGACCTCGTGCCAGTTGGGGCTGGCCGTCGCGTTGGGCAACACGTATTCCTTGTTGTCACATGACGGCCGGTCACAGGAGTAGAGGGTGATGTTGGACTGTTTCGGCATGATGTTGCTCCCCTTAGTCTTGTTCGTCGGGCCAACTGTATTGGCCGGCTTCGTATCGGATGGTTGGTGTGCCGTTGGCGAGTTTGACGGTGATGCGCACGATGGGGCTGTCCACGCTGACGCCGGTCAGCGCATCGTAGGCGCGCACATGGTCGTCGATATGCAGGCCAAGGTTCTCGGGGATCGTCAAATCGACGGTGCCCTGTTTCCACATGTCCTTGAGCTTGTCCCTGGTCTGGTCGGACAATTCGGAGCCTTCGGAGGATGTGAGCTCGTAGATCTGAGCTATCTCCCGGTCGCCGGTCAGAGTCTGGGTCTGGGAGATGTTGCCGGACGCATCCGCATACCAGTCGCTGCGCGCCCTGTTGCGCAGCTGGCCTTTGCCCAGGCCCGTGAGATGGTTGACCTGGGTCCAGATGCGTTGCGCCTCGAAACTGATGCGCTGGTCGCTGTCCGCGTCGCCGTACGTGTCGGCGGCGACCGCGCGAATCCGGCAGTGTCCAGCGGTGTAGGTCAGGTCGAGTCTGGCTCCCTGCGCGGTGAGCATCATGCGCAACCCGTCCCACGCGGTAATGTACCGGCGGAACGAATAGTTGCTGAGGGTGATGCCGCTCGTTTCTGAGGGCACGTCGAACACCGTGGACAGTCCGATCCGGCTGATTATCGTGCGGATGATGTTGTTGGCGTCGCCGGAGACCATGAGCCGGTCGGCGCCTGAGTCGGGTTGGAGAATCTTGCCCGCAAGCAAACCGTGCCATGTGCGGCCGGTGAGCGTATACAGGGCATGCCCGTCATCCACAGTGATACGCACCGCGTCGACACGGCCTCCGAACTCGGTGCCTTCCGCCCCGATGTAGCAGCCGTCGGAGAGCAGCAGTCCGGGGGTGGAGTAAGTGAGTTCGAAATCATTCTGCTCGTCGCCGTACTGCAGGTCGAGTGCGGGGGAGACGAGTTCGCCCTGCGGCACGTGAGCGGTATTGGTCCAGATCAGGTCCATGGCAGTCCCGTCTGCTCCAACCAGTACTCCACGTCGAACCCGAACGATTCATCCCATGAGACCTGCTGCAGTCCCGGCGGGAGGGTGGCGAACGCGTATTCGTTGGAGGCCTGGTCGCGATGCGTTTTGTCGAACACGTTGGTGATGTCGCCGTTGGCGGCGACCATCACGGCCGTGCGTGGTGAGCCGGTGCCGTCGATGATGAGGTAGCCGCCGGATGGGACGCTCACGTCGGCTATCACCTTGTTGCCGCCGATGATGATGCTCGGCGTAGAGACCGGCCCGTAAATGGTGAGCCTCATCCGCGAGGGCAGGGCGGATTGGTTGTCGATGCTGCTGACGTTGCGGGTCGGCGCGTAATCGTAGCGATAGTCGTAGGGATAGTCCTTGCCTCTGTTGTAGCGGGCCGTCGACCGGCTGAAGCTCTGCCTGACCGGTTTGTGCCACACCCCGTCAAGCAAGGCGACCGTGAAATCGCCGCGCACGAGCAGGGGTGACGTGTAGTCAGGTTCGTGGCCGACCACGAGGCAGGTCTGTGACCATCCGTCCACCGTGATGACGCCGGGTTTCGCGGCATCGTTGAGGTAGGCGTACATGTCCGCGTCGAACAGTTCCTCGGCCTTTTCGAGCGCCGGGATACCGTAGACGAGCCCGGTGACCTTGACGGTCTTCGCGGGCCGCGTGGCCTGCAATGACCGGTAGCCGAGCTCGAACTCCCACGTGCGGGTGCGTAGCTCCAGGATCTGTCCGCACATGATTCCCTCCGGGTCGGCGAGATCAATCACGGTTCCGGCGCGGTTTGACGTGTAGGTGAGCGTGTGCATCATGTGCGCAAAGCCTCCTTGGTGAGCCGCTGTAAGTCGCGTTTGCCGAGTTGCGGGGCATACGCGCTGATGATTGGGCCGATCTGCTCGCGGAAGGAACGTATCTCCTCGATGACGCCGCTCACGTCGATATCCCGGCCGGAGAACGATTCCTTGGGTATCTGCCGGCGGTTCATGGCCGCGTATGTGTCGGCGCCATAATATGCGACGGATTTCACATTGGACACGAATTCGCCGCTCTTGACTCGCGCGTTCGCCAACGTGATGTTGTCGCCGCCCGTAGTGGTGGCCTTGCCTGGCAGGAGGCCCTCGATGACGCGGCCGCCAGTGGCGTAGCCGCGCATCGAAACCCCATAACCGGTGAACAGGCCGCCGGTCTTGGAGGGCGGGCGAACGCCCACGCTGTCATCCGGCACGTCGTTTTTCATATAGTTATCAATGAAGTTGCGGACGATGTTCGTGGTGACCGTGACCTCCCTCGGGTTTTCCAAGGGTTCGTTGTTCACATCGCGGATCGCTTGCAAAGCCTGATCGTTCTCGCCGTAGATGTAGCCGGTTTTCGGGTCTATCTGCCAACCGTTGGCCTCGGCCATCTTGTTGAACAGTGGATCATTGTTGCCCTTGAGGATACCGGTCTTGTCATCGATGGTGGCTCCGGCCGCCAAAGCCATCGCTATATCGAACTGACTCTTGTCCAAGTCCAGATAGCCGGTTTTGGGGTCGATCTGAGCGCCTGTGGCTTCGGTGATCTTGTCCATGAGGTCTTTGTCGTCACCGGTCAAACGCACGGTCTTGTCATCGATTTTCTCGGCTTTCGCCTTCACCTTGTCCAGCACGTCGCTGGCCTCGTCCGTGATCGTAATCTTTACGTCGACAGGGTTAGCGGCCTCGCTGTTCATGGACTCGATGCTCTGACGCAGATTGTCGGCCTCGCTGCGGGCCAAACCGTAACGAGCTGCCTGAGCTGCGGCCGCGTCGGCGCTCATGCCGGCTGCCGTGGCGTTGGCGATGTATGCCTGGCGTGCGCGCTCGAGGATGTCGCCCGCCTGCTGGGTGGCTGCTGCAGCGTCGCCGTGGGCCTGGCCTTCCTCGATGATCTTCTGCGCCGTGCTCTGCGCGGTGGACGCGAGCCCCTGCAGAGCGGACTGGCTGTCATACGCCTGAGACTCATAGCCCGCCAGAGCGTTGCCGTTGTCATCGAGCACTCGTCCGTTCTTCGCGATGCTCTCGTTAAGGTCGAGTATGCCCTGATTGAATTGGGTGACGGCCTGATCCGCGGACAACTGCACTCCCGGCAAGCCGAGGAAGCCTTTCACCAGATCGTCAATGGCGTCGGAGAGGTCTTTGGTGCCTGTGGTGGCATTGTCGGCGCTGTCGGCGTAGTTGTTGGTGCCTTCGGCGGCCGTGTCTCCGCTGGCTCCCGCCTTGGCGAGTTCCTCATTGGTTTTGCTGACCTGTTCCTTGGCTTTGCTGACCTGGTCGGAGAGCTTGTTGTAACTGTCTCGGATACTGTCTGTCTCCATGATGGACATGCTGTTTCCGGCGTTTTTCAGCTGTTTGTTGAACAGTTTTTGCGCTTCCTTGGACCCGTTGACGGCCTTTGCGAACGTGCTGTATTCGATGCCGGCTTTGTCGAGTGCTTCTCCAAGGGAACCTAAGCCGGTGGCGAACTTGTCTCCGAAGTCCCATGTTTTGTCCTCGCCGCTGGCGATTTTCTTGATGAGGGTTTCGACGGAGCTGCCGGACTGGTTGATTGCGTCGGAGAATTCGCTGATGTTGGCTTTCGCGTCCTGCGCGGATTTGGCGAAGCCCACCAGCAGCGCGCCCGCGACCGTCAAGGCGATGCCCCATGGGCCGCCCAAGGCGGCGAACAGTCCGCTGCCGATGCTTTTGAAACCGGCCATAACGCCTTGAGAACGACTGATAGTGGTGCCAAACGTGTTTATCTGAGATTCTGCACTGCCGAAAGTTGCGCCCCATGTCTGGAACGCTGACGCGATTCCGGAGCCGAGGCCTATGAGCCTTTGCCCTGGGTCGGCAATCAATCCGAGGGTTTGCGCAAGCTGGCTGCTGCTAGAGTTCAGCGGCCCCATCGCTTTGTGGACTGCGACACTGCCTCCAACCAGAGCCGCCATCAGCACTATGGACTGCTGTACGGGCGCAGGCAATGACGCGAAACCGTCAACAAGGGTGTCGAGTGTCTGCACGAGGGAGCGCAATGGTCCCTGACCTCCCTCGCCCAAAGAGATCATGAGGGATTCGAAAGAGCCGCTCAGATTCTCCAGATCGCCTTTCAGGTTGTCGTTCTTCTTGGCGGCGAGGTCCGCGGCGTAGCCGGATTGGCTGACGGCTTTCGTCCAGTCGTCGATGCCTTCCGCGCCCTGCTCGTAGAGCACGTTCGCGGCTCGCACCGCGTCGGCTCCGAAGATGGTGTTGAGCGCGGCATTGCGTTCCTGTTGACTCAGGCCGCTCAAACCGTTCTGCAATTGGCCTGCGGCACCGGCAAGGCCGATGAACTTGCCATTGGCGTCGTACACGTTGATGCCGAGCTCGTCCATGAGGGTCTGCGCCTTGTCGGTGGGGCTGGCCAGTCGTTGGAGCATGGTCTTGAGGCTGGTGCCCGCGTCACTGCCTATCATGCCGGCGTTGGCGAACGCGGCGAGCGTGCCGGTGGTCTCCTGCATGCTGACGCCCATGCTGTTGGCCACCAGACCCGCCTGATTCAATGCGAGGCCGAGGTCATGGGCGGAACCGACGGCCTTGCCTGCGCCGGCCGCCAGCGCGTCGGCCACCTGAGTGGATTCGGCGCCCGTCAGGTTGAACTGTTTGAGGGTGGTGGCCATGAGTTCGGCGGCGTCGCCTACGGCCATGCCGTCGGACGCTGCGAGGTTCAATGCGCCGCTCAAACCGCCGGAGAGAATATCCGAGGTCGATAGGCCGGCTTTGCCGAGTTCGTTGATGGCGTCGGCGGATTCGGTGGCCGAGTATATGGTGTCGGCGCCGGCGTCGATGGCGGCCTGACGGAGCTGATTCATCTCATCTGCGCTGGCTCCGGTGTTGGCCTGCACCGTCGACATGCTGGCGTCGAAGTCCGCCGCCATCCTGACAGCGGCCACGCCCAGCGCGGTGGCGGCGACACCGGCCGCCGCGATGCCGGTGGTGATGAGCTTCGATTTGCCTCCGGCGGCTTCCATGGTGGTCGCGGTCTTCTGGCTTTCGCCGGACACTTTGGCCATGCCGGCGGTGAAATTGCTGGTGTCCGCGAGCAGGCGGACGGTGATGTTGCGGTTCAGGCCACCGGCCATGGCATATCCTCCTGTCGGATCATCGTGGGTTGATGCCCACGGTCAGTGAGTCAAGTTTCGTGGCGGATTCCGCGGAATGGTCCTTGCGGTATTCTTCGAGCCCGATGCGGCGCATCAGGTCGATCTGACAGACGCCGACCTCGCTCGCGTATTTGGTGGGGGCCAGCTCGTCGTGGCATATGCTGACGGGCATCCCGCAGCGCGGACACAGCGTGCGCTCGTATTCGTCGAGTGCGAACATCCATTCGCGTTCGGTCGCATCCCATTCGGTTTCCGGCGTGTAGCCGGTGATGCGCCTATGCCCGTCCCTTTCCACCCGATACGACGGTTCCCAGCCGAGCCAACGCTTGTAGCTGATGCCGAGCTTCTGGCAGATTCGCAGTTCCCTTACTGTCTGCGGATTATCCGCGAGGCTGATTCGAGTGCGTCTTTTGGGTCGATGAGCTTCGCATTCAGGTCACGGATCGCGTACCAGATGGGGCTGATCTGGCCGTCGGACAGTTCGGTCATGACGTTGGCCAGCTCTTCCACGGGGGTTTCCGGCACGGTCTTCCTGACCATGAGTCTGACGGCGTCGGCGCAGATGTCCTCGATGTGTTGTTTCGGTACGCCGTTCTCGGTGACGGTGTTCGCCTCGAGTACCTGACGCCACTGGGAGAGCGGCAGCGCCTCCAGGGTGATGCGGACGGTGTCGTCCTTCACCTCGTCGCGCAGCCTGTCGATTTGTTCGGCGATGCGTTTGGCGGCGGCGTTGCCGCCCTCGGTCACATGCTGCGCCATGGCGCGTTCCAGGTCGGCTCCCAATGCGGCGACCTGTTCGGCCTTCTCCTGATCCAATATGAGGTCGACGTCCACGCGCTTGCGCTTCACTTCCAAAGCCATGATTATCCCTTTCTGAAAGTCTGAAAACCTTTCTGAGAGAGAGAAGAGAGAATGCCTGTGCGGGGCCAGAAAGGCTTAGAATCCCCGCACGGAAGAACTTGTCAGGCTGCGGTCAGCACGGCGGTCTCGGACTCCCAGCCGGGAGCCTGAGCGAACAGCGGGATCTGACTGCGGATCATGGTGTTCGCATCCGGGTTGATGACCTTCTTTTCGCCGCACTTCACGCTCACGACGGTGAGCTTCTGGCCGGAGGCCAATGGCGCGTTGGTGGCCATGCCGCGGCGACGCACGATATAGCCGGACGCGCCCTCGTGCATGAGGGTGACGGCCTCGTTCTGTTCCTTGTGCTCCGTGTTCGTGTTGTCGATGACCTCGATGCTGATGTCGCCGGCGCTCTTGCGGCCGGGGGCCCCGAAGTCCTGCACGGTGTTCTCGCGTTGGTCGGACACGGTGTCCTGCGACGGGTCGAAGCTCCAGCCGCCAAGCATGACGTAGTTCGAGATGTCGGTGCCGGCCTCGAGCTCGATGATGGTCGGGGCCTTGATGTTCTTGATCGCCGGCACCCAGATGGTGGTGATGTTGCCCTCGGCACTGGTGCCGGGAATCTCTGTACCTAGTTTCATTGTCATGATGTGCTCCTTAAAGCAAAAGCCACCCCCGTATGGGATGGCGTTGAAGACTTTTGATAAATCTATGGTCGGCTCCATGTGAATCGGAACCGGAGGACGCGCACCTGGTAGCGGCGCGCGGTGTCATCGGCGGTCAGGCCGGCCGCGTACGCGCCGGAATCCTCGTACAGGGTGAGCTGGCCGACCGTGTAGCCCGGCGGTCGGGTGGGGGAGCGGTTCGCCAGCGCGGGAATCAGCATGTCGTCGCACCAGATGTTCACGCTGTCGGCGGTGGTGCTGACGGCGCGAACCTCCAACAGGGCGGAGTGGGCGGTGAACCGCATCGTCTCCGCCATCACATGACGGTCGGTGGAGACGCGCGCGATGATCCACGGCGGCATCTCCGACTCCAGCGGCTCCTCCTGCCTGTACACCTTCACGCCGGACGGCATGGAGGGCAGCAGGTCGAGGACCGCATTGGTCAAGTCCATGACGCTCATAATCCGATGGCTCCTATCAGCATGTCGTCGGCCGCGTCTCCCACGTATTCGGCGAGCGTGGGCAATTCCTGTTCGGCGAACTGGTAAAACCAGTGGGTTCCGCCGCCTTTCGCGGTGCCGAAGAACGCGATGTTGGCCAAGTCGGAAGCTCCGCCGTCGCGGGGGCTCACATCCGCATAAATGGTGGTGCCGGTGCTGCCCATTTCGTAGCCGATGCCGATACGGCTGATCGCGTAGTTCGATGATGTCTGCAGGTCGGAGATGACGCCTTCCTTGACGTTTTGCGCGCCCTTCTTCACCGCCTGCGCGACCTTGACCGAAGCCATGGCGTGCGCGGCGGCGACACGACGGCCGAACGCGGTCAGCTCCGAAGCGTCTATGGTGATGTCACTCATTGCTGTTGCCCACCTCCTTCACATTCCACCGGCATGCGGTGGAGTGTGTCTTCTCGGACTGCATGTTCAACAACCGGAGTTTCCTGCCCTTGAGATTCGGGTCATCGGCCTCGGTTATCTCGCACACGTCACCCGGCAATAAACCCATGGTGCCGTAGGGGAAATGCACGTACATGCTCCACACGGGAGTGACGGCACCCAACGCTTCGACGATGCCGCCCTCCGTGTTCTCGGCAGCCAGACCGCCCGAGGTCTGCACCTTGCACTTGCCCTCATACACGGTGTTCGCAGCCGGTTCCACCAGTCCCGTTTCGGGGTCGGTGACCGGTTTGCCCATGTGGGTGACGCGGCACTGGTCGGTCATCAATGATTCGGCGAGCTGTCGGCCTCGGTTGAGGATGTGCTGCACGTTCATCGGAACACCCCTATGGCGATGCCTCGCATGCCGAACCTGTTGCGGAGGGCTCGTTTCGTGCCCTCGGGCAGTTCGAGTGCGTCGATGATCTCGGAGTCGCCCTGACGGTAGCCGATCTGCACGTCGTCGATTCGTGCGTACGATTCGTCGCGGTGAGCGCCGGGGCCGCCGTTCGACTGCTGGACGAGTCCGGCTGCGACCATGCTGCACACGAGGCGCACGATGTCCGGGGGGATCGGGTCATAGCCGGCGAGCATGGTGACGGTGATGGAGCGGGGGACCATGTTCGGCAGGCTCCACAGGCTTTCCCTGTACAGCGCGTTGCCGAGCAGCTTCCAATCACCGGTCTGCTCGCCGTCCACGAGCACGCGGCTCACGGAAATCACGGGGCGCATGGGCAGGTCGAGCCTGCGTGAGGTTTCACCGGGGATGGTCACCGTGTATTCGCCGCGTGTGATGGGGCAGCCGGCGGCGTCACGCACCGCGGCCGAAACCGATTCGAGCAGCTTGCCCGCGAGCTTTCCGTCCGCGTATTCGATGCCGTATGAATCAAGGTCCTTGACCGTTGCCAGCGTGTCCATGAGTCACCCCCTATGCGGTTATTCGGCTTCGCCCACGTAGGGCATGGCCTCATAGCTGCCGGCCATCACTTGCCCACCTTGAAGTGTACGGTGGCCAGCGCTTCGGGGCGCACGACCTTCGCGCCGTACAGGTGCAGGCCCTTGACGATGTCGTCAAAGCCCTTCTCCTTGCGGGTGGCCTCGACCTTGGCGATCTGCTCCGCGAACGTGGTGGCCGCGTTGGTGCCGGCGATGATGACGTTGCCCTCATCGGTCGTAGACTGGGTGGAGCCGCCCTTGGCTGCGGGAGCGTTGTTGGACTTGAGGATGGTCATGCCCGCGGCCTCACCGACCACGCCGTTGAGCAGCGTGGAATGAGCGGACTCGGCGCCCGCGACGAAACGGCTGTCCTTGCGCAGCAGACCGTAGAAGTCCGGGGTGACGATGACCCAACGGCCCGCGTCGGGCACGTTCTGCTTGTCCAATGCGGTGGCCAGATCCACGATTGTGTCGTACGCCTTGGTGGCGGTGGCGCCGGAAATCGGGTCGAGCTTGCTCTTCGCGCCGGCTGCCATCAGGCCGGCCAGGTACTGGTCGGTCAGGTCGCGCAGCTTGTAGGCGGCGTCCCGGGAATATGCGGCGGTCAGGTTGTTCATGGCCTGGCGCTTCTCCACGTCGTCGATTTCGAACGCGAAGTACTTGCTCTGGTTGATGACGAGTTCGCCGGCGTCCTTGTCGGTGGCCGGTTCGATGGTGATGTCGGTGTGGGCCGTGTAGTCGCCGATGCTGATGTGCGCGATGCCGGTGATGTGCACGGTGTCGCCGTAGTTGGCGATGTCGCCCTCGTAGTCGCGGTTCACTGCGGAACCGTAGACGAGGTTCTTCTGGAGTTCCAGCAGGATGTTGGCGCTCCACAGTTCGGGGATGAAATTGGTGATGGCCATTTAAGGCCTCCTTCCGTTTAGTTGGCTCCGAGCAGGTCCTTCAGTCGTCCGTCCTGTTGGGCTTTGACGATTTCTGCGGGGCTCATGGTTTTCAGGTCGTCTCGGGTGAGCTGACCCTGATGGCGGTCGCCGTCCCGTGTTCCGCTGGGCGGCGTGATGTTCGCGCCCGAGGGCGCTTGCTCGGCTTTCCCGAGATAAGGTTTCTGTTCCAGCAGTTCGCCGATGGAGTCGGCGATGGCCTGCGTGTCCACGCCGCCGTCATCCGTGACGGTGAATTTGGACAGGTCGAGGTAGCGCAGGGCGTCGGCCGGGTCGGTGAGCTTGCCGCTGGCTGCGGCGCGGACTTCGGCCTTGAGGATGCGCTGGTTGGCGGCGGCAAGGGCCTCGTCCTTGACGGCCTGCTCCTTCCGGGCGGCCTCGTATTCGGCCTCCTTGCCCTGCAGGGCGGCGATCTGTTTTTCGAGTTCGTCGACCTTGTCGGCCTTGGCGTAGGCTTCGTTCAGTTTCTTTTCGAGGTCGCGGTTGACTTTCCGCTGGCCCTCGAACTTCGACTGCCAATCCTCGCCGCCGGTGTTCTCCGGCTTCTTGGCCTTGTTGTCGCCTGTCTGCTGGTTCTGGTTTGCGGGATCCATGTTCTTCCTTTCGATTCGCTGGATCATTGCTGGAAAATCTGGCCGCCGGAGGTGACCCATCGGCGGTATTCGCGTTCGCACTGGGCCGCGATTTCGGGGGTGAGGGGCATGCGGCCATCGTTCGGATTGCGTCCCTCCAATACGGCCTCGTAGCGGAGCTTCGCGGTCTGCACGCGCTTCTCGGCGGCGGTCAACAGTTCGACGCGCCCCTGCCGGTACGTGTTGTCGTGCAGCCACATGCCCTTGCGGATCTCGGACACCTTGCCGCGCCAGTCGTTGTCCACGAAATATCCGTTGGCCTTCAACGCGGCTATGGTCTTCTCCCGGTCGCCTCCGGTCAGCGAGTAGATGCCGTCGATGGACAGGCGGCGTTTCATCCTCCGTCCGGACTGTTGCGCGTATTGCATGCTGGCCCACCCGTATCGGGTGGTGCCCTCGCTGGTGGTCAACGCCGTATAGCCTTTGCCCACCTTCCGCATGCCGCGTTTCGAGTTGACGACCTGGTAGATGTCGGCCCCGTCGCGGATGGCCTGGGCGTAGTTCGTGCCGAAGCGTTTGTCCTGCTCCTCATGGGAGAGACTTTTGAAACCCTCCATAGGGTCGCTGATCCATCCCTGCTGTTTGGCCATGCTCTGGCTGCAGGGCACGTGGCGGCCGTGGCAGTGGGGGTGGCGCAGGAACCCCTCGTTGAATCGGAACCATTTGCCGGCCAATATCATGCACCTGTCGCAGCAGGTGGCGGATTCGACACGCACGTAGCCGACCTTGGGCCGGCTGGTGATGTCCAGTGACTCCGCCTGGCGGGCGGTGTCCATGACCGCCAGAGAGGTAAGCATGACCAGCAGGTTGCGCCCATATTCCAATGCCTCCAACGGCGAGCTGCCGGTGCGTATCGCGTGCAAGGCGGCAAACACGGGGGATTGGAAGTAGGATGCGATGTCGAGGCCGGACGGAGCCCAGCCCGCGAATGCGTTCGGGTTAGCCAAAGCATGGGGAGTGACGTACACGCCCTGTTCGGCGAGCATCATGCCGCTCGCGTCGATGGCCGTCTCCGCCGACTTGGTTTGGATGGTGGAGAACAGGGTGAGGAAGTCGCGGCTTATCGACTTCCACGACGCCTGGATGTTATTGGCGTCGACCCTGTTCCATGTTCTGCGAGCGGCCCTGTCCGCCGTCAGCTCCAACGTCGCCAGCCGTTTCTGGCTGTAGGCCAGCACCTGCGATTCGACCGCCATCAGCGCCTCCGATCTGCAGGGCACGGTTCAACGATTCGAGTTCGGGGTCGGCCATCTCGTCGGCGCGCATGCGCATGATGCGCTGCACCTCGTCCGAGCTTTGGCCCATCTGCTCCGCGACCCATTGGATCGGGAAGCCGAGCTGCTTGTACTTGAGCATCGCGTCCGCCATCAGCGTCTCGCTGCGATACTGCGGGGTCGCAAACTGCACCTTGGAGTCGGCGATGATGTCCGCCTCGTCCGTGTCGTTTTCGTAGCGCATGGCGATGCTGCAGATGTCGCGGATGGGGGATTTCAGGAAGCTGATGCGTTCGATGGTCTTGGATACGAGGCCGGCTTCGGCGACCTCGTAGCCTGTGGCGGGAACCTCCGCGTTTGTCAGCAGGTAATGGCCGGGGGTGCGTGTTTCGGCGGCGATATGTTCCACCGCCTTTTCGATGACCGGGATGAACACGTTCAGGTTCGAGCTTGACCATTCGCCCAGGTTCACGTTGTCGCCGGTGAACTGGTAGATGCGCTCCAGCACCTGCTTGTCGAGTTCGATGGGCTTTTCGCCGACCTGCTGTCCCTCCTCGTTGTAGACGGGCTCGACGAGCGGGTCTCCGCCGAGGATCACACGAGCGGGCAGCGACGCATAATCGAGAGCGTTGAGCAGGTATGCCCATACGACGTTGACCGTGTCCTGCATCGATTCGACGTGCGCGATGTCGCTGATCGGCGCATTGTCCAATAGCATCTGGTTGCGGAACTCGCGAAGGGGGATCGTGTCCAGGCCGGTGGGCTGAGGGTCATTCATCTTCCAGCCGTACACGTCGGGCGGCACGCGCTGGTCGGTCAGATCGAGCATCTTCTTGCGTTCCATGCTGACCGTCCAGCCGGGCAGCATGAGGGTGCCGTACTCCTTGTCGTCGCCCTGCTGGATGAGGAACCCGGCTGACGGCTGGCCGGTGCGCGCATCGTAGATGACTGCGGCGCTGTCCGGGTGCTCGAACGTGATGCGGGCCCTGCCGTCGACCTGCGTGACCAAGGCGAACGCGCGGCCCGTGGTGGTCATCATCAGCGCGGCTTCCTGAAGTCCGCGTTCGAAGTCGTTGCGGTCGAGGCATTTCATGATGCCGGTGCCGAGCTTCACGTCATCATAAGGGACGAAGCCCTTGAACTTGATGCGTTCCACTGGGGCCTGCGCCACGGGGAGGCACCAGTTGTCGGAGAAGTCGGAGAACCGGTCACTCATGTAGCGCTTGAATTCCTTGGACGCGAACTTGAGCTTGCCGCGTTTGCCCAAGACGTAATCGGTGTGGGTGCCGATGCTGGGTCGACGGAACTGGATCTTATCGGCCAGTCGGTTCGCCAATGCGGACAGTTCCTGCTGGCTGTAGTCCATCAGTACCTCCTTCTGGTCGATGATCCGGTAAGCATGTAATTGTGTTTGCGAGCGCCCCAGCCGGCGGCTCGTGCGTCGCATGCGGCTTCGTGGGCGAGCACGCTGGTCACGGCGGCGTCTATCTTCCTGTTCTGCTGGGGTTTCGCCAGCCCGTAGCGTTCCAGGGTCTTGGCGACCTTTCGCGCGTTCATCATGTGGGTGCGGGTGACTGGGCAGCCGTCCTGTGTGATGCGATGTGTGGTCAGGTCGGCTTCGAATCGGCGCAATGCCTCGTAGACGGCTCCGATGCGGGAGCTGCCCGACATGCTCCATGGCATGAATTTCTTCGGCCCGTAGGCGCGATCCCATGCTTCTATCTCCGATTCCCATGACAGTTCGTCGCGGAAGCCGGGGTCGCAGTAGGCGCGTTCTATCTTGTAGCGTTCGTTGAGTTCCGCCCATGCTGCGGATACCTCGGCGCGGGGGATGCGCCCGCCCCACTGCTTCGGGTTCCAGATGGTCGCACGCCGGTCGGGCCCGTATCGGGGAGTGAATATCAGCCCGTCGAGGGTCTCCATCTTGATGCATGTCCAGTCGTCGTTCTCCGAACCGTCGAAGCCCGCGCATACGCGCGTGCCTTTTGGCGGGTTCGGCAACCAGAGTTCATGCGCCGGCATAGCAGCTCTCCCACAGTCCGTCTTCGAGCCATGCGCCGCCGCCCTGCACCAGACGGTTCCCGAAGAACCGTTCCGCTTGGGTAGGGTCGGTCTTCATCAGCGCCTTGGCTTCCGATTCGATGGAGTTCAGGTCGACCCATGGTGAGCCGCGATACACGTATTCGAGCATCTTCAAGCGTTCGGATTTCAGGTTGAAGTCCAATGGGCGGCCGTCGCGGTGACGCAATGATTTCGCGAGATCGGGGTTCCGGTAGAACACGAACACGTCGTCCTCGGCGTTCTCGAACACCTGCTGCGCGTAACTGTCCTCGCCCGGATCCCATGCGTTCGTCCACGCATGTGTGCGGCCGCCCATGCCGGCGGCTCCTCGGCGCTGCGTGGTGGCGACCGCTATCATGCCGTTCGATTTCGTGTACAGGCCGGCCTCGTCCTGTTCGGCGTCCGTGATCGGGTTGCCCAGACGGGATTTCGCGGAGGCGGTGACCACGTCGATGCGGTCCAGGTCCAAGGCGTCGGCCTCGCCTTCGCGCCCCGGCTGCAGTATGCGGATGAAGGTGTCCCTCACGCGCATGAGCTCCTTGAGCGGGCCCAGCAGGATCGTCGCCACGAGAGGACGGTAGATGTTGCGTACCTGTTCCTCGGAGTTGGCGGTCAGCTGGATGAGCGGCGACGGATGTCGACGGCCTTTCGGCTCGCCCGGATTGTATGGCCACTCCCAGCCGCACGGGCAGCCGTTGTCGGCGCAACGGTACATGTCGCCTTCTCGCGCCCAGCCATCGAAGATGGTGGGCCCGCAGCCCTCGGCGGCGGTGAAGAACGCCGTGCATGGCCCCTTGCCCCATTTCTGCGGTCCGACGGTCAGCGTCATGCGGTATTCGAATGCCTGGTTGAGTACCATCGGGTTGTCGACGGTGACTTCCTCGGGCGGCACATATGGGGCGTCCTCGCGGATGCGCCAACGGTTCGCCGCCAGCCAGTACTGCCAGTCGGACAGCACCACTGGACGGCCTCGCAACGGGCCGTCGGGCTGCCGGCAGTGACGTTCGATCCATGCGCACACCAGATGCCCCAACGTGGGGAAGTCGATGAGCCATGAATCCTCGTCAGCCATTGCCGCTCATCCGACGCTGGTACACATGCTTCGTCTCGTCCATGGGAGAGCGTTCGGCGGCTGATTCCTGGTTCAGCTCCTTGGCCCTGCGGCGCGTGAACTCCGAATCGACTGGCTTCCGCTCGGCCTCCGCTTCGATTTTCCAGCCTAATGCCTGCAATCCGGCGGCGCTCATGCCGACGCGGTCGGAGATGCGCAGCAGCACGGTCAACGCCGTGGGTGCCGGCGCGATCTCGCATGCGGTGGAAAGCCGCGCGTACAACGCCAGTTCGTGAATCATCCACTTGAACTGGGGCAGATGCCAGGCGCGTGCCTGAGGCAGCTTCCACAGCCACTTCCACTTCTCCGCCTCAAGTTTGCGGACGCGCTCGTCATCGGCGGGCTCCAAGGGCCATTCCGGCGGCTTCATCCGGCACTCGGTGTTCGGCAGGCTCTGCAATGTGTATCCGAGTCTGCGGCTCTTCTCGCTGTTCGGGTCCTTGGCCGGCCCGGATCGTACTCGTTTGCCTCCACTTGGCATGATGTTCACCTCTCGTCATGGCCTTGCGCCCTAGCGACAGATCGACGGGACCGCCCTCGCGGCGGCCCGTCGGCGATGTTTGAACCCTGCGCACCCGGCAGACAGCTCACCGGCGGTCCAAGCGGGGTGGTCGTCACCCCACCCCCCCTGGGGGGGGTGTTGCCGGCTGTTTTTGTCGTGATGCACAGTGTTCCTGTTTATTGTCTGGTGTTGAAGCCTGCTGGTCTTGTTTTGCCGGTTTTTACATCGTGGCATTGTTTGCATAGGCCTCGTCCGAACTTCGGGTCGTTGGGGTTGAGTCGCATGTCGATGAGTTCGGTTCTTTCGTATGGGTAATGGTCTGCGATTGTGCTTGGATTGCCGCAGAGTCCGTGGTGTTTGCCGCAGCCTCCGCGTCCGGAGTCGCCGGGGCATGTGCAGTATGGGTCTCGTGCGAGCACTTGCCTGCGGAATGATTGGTGCCCCTTGGTGCCGTAGGGGTTATGGCCTCGGGTACGGGTGCGGTCCCGTTGGGCTCGGATGCAGGCGTCGCATTTGCGTGCCGGTGTCTCGATGAGGTTCGGGCATCCGGGTGTCGAGCAGACTCGCCAGCTCATGTGTGCCTCGCAGTCATTGTGTCCGTTGGCGTGTCTTGGTGTCCTCGGCTTGCATATCTATAGTTATTGTGTTACTATAGATATGTCAGC
>ERZ1673693.1564-NODE-1564-length-16489-cov-57.838992_pt1 | contig 16489 bp, 10 predicted proteins | sample MGYA00580223_ERZ1673693 | MGnify/ENA primary metagenome ERZ1673693 (study PRJEB41218, sample SAMN15661741) | gut metagenome | host: Homo sapiens | place: Canada: London | collected 2015-08-20/2019-03-30 | study: EMG produced TPA metagenomics assembly of...
AAAAGTTTTATGTAGCTCCGGAAGTGGAAGTTCTGGAGGTGGAAGTAGAAAAAGGCTATGACTTCTCTGCTGGTGGTTCTGGCGGTGATGAAGGAGAAGGACTCTAAAGAAATAGTTTTGTTAATATGAACAAAAGATGTTAAACTAAGAACAAGCATATGAATAAAAAATTTTTCTTGCCCTCAATAGGGTTGATGGCTTTGCTTGCAGCTTGCTCTAATGATGAGCTGTTTGAAAATAAGCCGATAAGTGTAGATAATAATGGTCGTCCGACTGTAAACCTCGTACTGGGTGCTGAACTTCCAGAAATGGATGAAGCAAATACCAGAATGATTGGTGGAGCCACTGATAAAGAAGATGGTAAGTGGAGTCTGGATTGGTACTGGGAAAAAGATGATGTGTTAGGTGCTGGCTTGTTTGAAGATTATAGCACAGGTAACGTCACTAATGGCAAGTATCAAACAAATTACGCATTTACTCGTGCTGATAATAATGGTGATGTAACCAAGGAGGCTGTATTTAAAACTGCAAGTCCCGTGACAGTTGGCTCTTATATGTTTTATCGTCCTTACATTACCACAGCAGATCGTAACAAAATAGGTCATAAATTGGGTGATGAAAATAATCGTATTAAGAATTTGAAGTTTGGGAATGAGGGAATTGTAGAGTTAGGAGACAACTATAACTTCTTCTTCTCTCCACTGCACCAGGTAGCTATACCTTTCGACGGCAATGAAATGGCTGCTAAAGACGATAAACTTCCTGTGGCATTTACAAGTGCATACTCATATATTCGTATTAAGTTGGGTGGAGAATTTAAAAGTACCAGTACAACTGAATATTGGGGACATTTGAATATTGCCAAAGTTGAACTTAGTACTCTTGGTAAGGATGATAATTTCTATACGGAATTTACAGTTAATCCTCAAACAATTGCTGCTATTCAACATGATATGGCAATAGATAACCTTAGTATTGCAACAACTTCAAATGGTTCATTAGTACAAGATGATGAAAATATTGGTGTAAGTGCAAAAGTTATTCGTGACATATTAAAGCAAGACTCATATACACTGAAACATTCTTTCAATCTTAATGGTGTGAGCTATACTCAAGACCAATCATTAGCAATTCTTGAAAATGATACTAAGTCTGCTACTAAAAAGTTGATTTATGAATTAAATGAACCATACACTTACAACAAAGAAGGCGATGAATTTGTATTATATATCCCAGTTCCTAGTGGTACTTATAATCAGGGAACTGAAGAATATACTTTGAATAATACAAAAAAGACAGGTACAGGTGTATTAAAGCTCGAAGTTTATACTTCTGAAGGTAAGGCTACATTCTTCCTTGGTAAAGAAAATAAATCAGTTCAGTTCAGACGTGATGCTCCTAATCGCTTCAACGATATGTTGTATATCAAGGCTGATGATAGCAACATTGATTTTTATGCGTACAACGAAAAGGGTATTGATGTAGCAACTGAAGCTGAATGGCAATATGCTCTTAACTTCATTGAGAATCACAGCCAAATATTCAACAACAAGACTCCGCGAATCAATTTGAATGGTGATATTAAGGTCAATTCACTGCCTGAATATAAGCTGCAAATTGTTGGCGAGAAGACTATCACTTTGGAAGGTGGCGCATTTAAGTTGAATCCTGAAAAGACTTTCCTTGGTGAAGATGGTAAAAATGTTCCAACCTTGGAGGTTGCCCAAAATACTACTTTAAGTTTTGCAAAAGATATCGAAACCCTTAAATTGATCAACAACGGTACAGTCAATGCTGATCAAAACGTTGTCATGCAGTCGATGACTTCTTCTGAAAATGCAAAATTGAATATTTCAGAAGGTAAGAAAGTTATTGTAGATGCAGATACTGAGGATGCTTCTGCTTACGACGTAACACTTGGAATGGGTGCTACTCTGACAATGAATGCAGCTAAAGTTTCTGTAAATGGAAAGATGGATATCCAGGGGGACGCAATAGCAACACTGAATGGTACTACAAGTAACACTACTAACAATGTGACATTGTGCCCGACTGCTAAACTTATCGTAAATAAAGGTGAGTACACTACAATAGGTGATTTGTTGATTAACGCAGAAAAAGACAATGTCGTAGCAGAAGTTACTATTAATTCTGCAAAAGCTAACAACTTAGGCAATGTTGAAGTTTCTGGTAAACTGACGGCTAAAGCTCTCACTAATGCAGAAGGTGCTACTTTGAAAGTAAATCCTGCAACAGGTGAAGGTCGCGACAAGTCTGGAACAGTAACCTTAACATCATTAACTAATAATGGAACTGTAGAAACAGGTGCAGCAGATGTTACCAAAAACTATTTTGGTGGTACTATCAATGTTACAACACTGAATAATAATGCTATTATCAATACAAATGGTGAGCTGGTAGTTAACAATGGTGGTACAAACAAGGGTGTTATCACACTGAAAGGTGACAAATATGCATTAATTCAATTAAAAGCAAATAGTTACACCAACAGTGGACGTATTGTCATTGAAGAACCTGAGAACTACTGTATGTATACATACTACAAGGAATGGAATAAGTTGGAATCTTTGAAAGGTGAAGGTACTATTGAAACAACAATCAAGTCTCAAAGCCAATATGAAGCTGTTTTAGCCCAAAAAGATAAGTATGCAGGCGAGTCTAATAAGTATACAGCTTGGGATGTTATCAATAAGGTATATGTTGCTACTGACCTGAAATTGACTAACGTATCTTCTAAACAACTCAACTACAAGAAAGAGATTGTTTTGAAAGACAATGTTAAATTAAATGTTGCTAACAATCTGGATATTGCTAATTTGTCTATTGAAGGAACTAATACAACTATTCAACCTATCAGCGGTAGTGCTACGCTTAACGTAACTTCCATGGTAGTAAATGAAGGAAAACAGGTTGATATTACTAAAGACGTAAAATTGCTTATCAAGTATGCTGCTTTTAACAATAAGGACTATATGCTGAATGTTGCTGGTACTCTGAATAATTATGGATGGATTGATACAAATAATAGTACAGTAGCAGAAGCCAATAAGCTTTCTGTTTTGGTAGCAAATAATGGCCAATTGATCAACCGCGGAAAACTGAGTCAGCCAGCTGTAAAAGCATTCGATGTTAATAGCAAAGAATATAAATTTGCGAAGAGCATCATTGCTAAGTTTGATGGAATTACAAATACAGGAAGTGAGGGTGCACGCGTATCTATTTCTGCTAGTTTACCAAGCAATTGGACTAATGGCTCAACTATAAATAATCTTGCAACAATTCTGACTTCAGGTCAAGTTATTGAAATTGGTAAATTATTTGGAACTGAATTCGTTGGTATGATTGTTAAATATGGTAAAAACTATTATACTTTCTATGATGGAAGTCAAGATAGTAATCAAAGTGCTAAAACGATCTTTGAACCATATAAAGATAATGTAGATGGCGCGAATACAGCTTTACATAAAAAAGATGATAAAGCAAGCACAACCATCTACATGGTAAATGCAATAAAAGATCCTACGTTGAATAAAGCTTATGGTCCTACTTGGTTCTATATCCATGAAAATCTTGGAACAGTAGATTTGCTGAATAAAGTTTGGGCTTATGGAGAAATTAAAAATGGTGATAAGGGTACATTGAAAGGACAATGGTCTGAATAAATAGTTATCTTTTATAAAAAATAAGGTCGGGAACTTCCAAAAGGTTTCCGACCTTTTTTCAATATATCAGCTCTATTTCTCCCTAGTTACCAAAAATTTCCTCCCCAGTTACCAAAATATTTTTCCCCAGTTAGGAAAAAATTCCTCCCTAACTAGGCAAAAATCCTCCCCTTTCCTTTCCCTCCATTTTCCCTGTAAAAAAATCCTGCCAAATTTGCATAAACCGCACGGCTGCACTACCTTTGCCCACCGATATGGTAAAGGAAATCATTTCTCTGCTTCCCCCGCAGGCCCGCCGCCGCAGTTGGCACGTGGCACTGGCCGTACTGGTGCGCGCTGTACTCGACTTTGCAGGTGTGGCCGCACTGATTCCGTTGTTGCTGGCCGTATTGCGCCCCGGAGGTTCGCGAGGCGAGATGTTACTGCTCTGCGGAGCTGTGATGGGCTTTGTGGTGCTGAAGAATGCACTGGTAGTGGCCTTGGCACGGGTGGAAAGCACCTTTCAACTGGAAATATATCGCGACTTCAGCCGGCGGATGTTTGTCAACTACTACCGGCGCGGACTGCTGTTCCTGAAAAGTAAAAGCAGTGTGCAGCTTGGGCACGAGGTAAACTACGTGTGCTACACCTTCTGCCTTTGTGTGCTTGCCCCGCTGTTTCGCATTGTGGGCGATGCCGTGCTCATCCTGTTCATGATGGCTGCCCTCGTGATATGGGAACCGCTGGCCGGATTGTTGCTGTGCGCTGCTTTCGTACCGTTGTCACTGATTTACACGGTAGCCGTGCGCCGTCGTCTGCGTAAGTATGGCCAGGAGGAACTGGAAGCACGCCGCAAGCAGAGCCGTACGGTGGTAGAAGCTTTCCGCGGCTATGCCGAACTGGAGATAGCTCAGGCATTCGGCACCTCGCTTGCCTCGTTCGACCAAGGCATGGACAGCATCGTACACAGCCGTCAGCGCATGGAGCGCTACCAGCTGTTTCCGCAGTTTTTGAGCGAAGCTGCCATCGTAGTGGGTATAGCTCTGCTGATAGGAGCCGGACGTGGTGACCTGAGTATCGTGAGCGGTGTGTTTGCCGTAGCGGCGTTTCGTCTGATTCCTGCCATGCGTAGCATCCTGAACAGTTGGGTGACTCTGCAGAACGCTTCGCACTCGATACAGGTGGTGACCGAAGGACTGACTGAAAGCCAAACGGCTGATGACAGCAGCGAACAGCCCTTTACCTTCAAGCACACACTGGAACTGAAAGATTTGGGATTTGCTTTCCCCGACGGAGAACAGCTGTTCAGCCACCTAAACCTGACCATCCACCGGGGCGAACGCATCGGTATACGCGGCCCCAGCGGATCGGGCAAATCGACACTGTTCAATCTGCTATTGGGTTTCCTGACACCGACCGAAGGCGAAATATTGGTAGACGGGCGCCAGCTGACAACTGCCAACCGCAACCGCTGGCACAAACTGGTGGGCTACGTGCCGCAGGAAATCTTCATCGTAGAAGGTTCGCTGCTCGACAACGTTGCCTTGGGACATCCCTCTCCCGACCGTCAGCGGGTGATGGAAGTACTGGAACAGGTACGCCTAAAAGACTGGCTGGAGATGCTTCCGCAAGGACTGGACACACCGCTAGGTGAATATGGCAGTCGCTTGTCGGGCGGACAGAAGCAACGCATCGGCATAGCCCGTGCCTTGTACAAAGAGGCGGAAGTGCTGTTCTTCGACGAAGCCACGTCGGCCTTGGACAGCCGCACGGAAAGCGAGATAAACCGCGCACTGGAGGAACTGTCCGAACAGTGCCGCGAACTGACCATGATTATCATTGCCCACAGGGAGACATCGCTGCGGGTGTGCGATAGGATATGGGACCTCACCCCCGACCCCTCTCCGAATGAGAGGGGAGGAGCGTGATGAAGGTGGATTCAGGGTTTAGAGCTGAGGGTTTAAGCTTGAGGGTATATAGATTTGGAAATGAAAACAATACATATTTAATTATGGAACAAGACTATATGATTGCAGGGTTTCGCCTGCGTATGGAAGGTGAGCCACTGGTGAAGGCTGTGGCTAACATCGGCGGATTCGGTGTATTTGCTATCGACTCGACTGCCGAACCTAATTTCCGCTTCGTATGGAGCGAAGAAAAGGCTCCTGCCTTTACTGCCGAGCTATACCGTAACGATCCGGTACTGACACACAACCGTTTCGGGCGTTACGAAAAAGGATATATATTCGAAACAGCCTATATCGGTAGCGATCAGACACTCACAGTCTGGATAGCCGAAGGATCACGTACCGCCTATTTCAGCGGAAACCTCGATGTCAGTCTGCTGCGTTTTGCCTGCTGGATTGCTTTCGGTGTGCTGATTGCTCCCCAGAAGGCTGTGGCTATCCACACCAGCACCATTGTCTTCCACGACAAAGCTGTCATCTTCCTGGGCGAGAGCGGTACCGGAAAGAGCACCCACACCCGCCTGTGGCGCGAGAATATTGAAGGTGCTACACTGCTGAACGACGATAGCCCCATCGTGCGCATACACAACGGAATTCCCTACGTATATGGCAGTCCGTGGAGCGGAAAGACACCGTGCTACAAGACGAACTCGTACGAACTGGTGGGCTGTGTGCGCCTGTCGCAGGCTCCTTACAACGAAATAAAGAAACTGAAGGTGATGCAAGCCTATGCTGCCCTTCACCCCTCGTGCCCGCCCGACTTTGCTTACGACGAGAAACTGTACGACTGTATCAGCCAGATACTGAACGACATACTGGTCAAGGTACCGGTTTACCACCTGGCTTGCCTGCCCAATGCCGAAGCTGCCCATCTGTCGTGTAAAACCATCTTCGGAGTATGAGGAAACTGGTTGTAGCCAACGATTTTCTGGCCGAAGCCGCCGAAGTGCTGCGACAGGGAAAGAGGGTGAAAGTACGCATCGACGGACAAAGCATGTTCCCCTTCATCATCGGCGGGAAAGATGTGGTAGAGATTGATCCACTGCCTGCCGACAGCGAACTGCCTGCCTGGTGCTGCCCTTTCTACCAGTGGGAAGGAAAATACATGGTGCATCGCTACATCGGACGTGAAGGCGACGAATGTCTGATGCTGGGCGACGGCAATCTGTACCGGATAGAGCGTGTGAAGCGTAGCGAGGTACTGGGACTGTTGCGCTACATCTATCGTCCCGACGGTAGTGTGCAGGACTGTACCGACAGCCGATGGCTGAAGCGCGGGGCTTTGTGGTATAAGCTGAAGCCGATCAGAAGGATATTGCTGCCGCTGTTCAGAATAATCAGATAAGCATTTTTCTGAGTGTTTAGTTAACAAGTTGACAAGGCTACAGACAACAAAGGAGTACCTGTAGTTTTGTCAACTTGCTTTTTTGTCCGAATAAAACCATCTGTAGTTTCGGTATCATCCATATATGAATCTCCCAAACGTACGATTCTTTAGTTGCTTTCCGTCAGCCGGCGCAAATCGGCTCCGGAAGGAGACTGGAAGACACGCAAGTCGAATTCGGGAATGATAGCCAACACGTGGTCGAATACATCGGCCTGTACGCCCTCGTAAGGAATCCAATCCTTGATGGTGGAAAAGAAATAAAGTTCGACAGGCAAGCCGTGGTCGGTAGGCTGCAAATGGCGTACCATGCAGTTCAGTTCGGTGTTTACCACAGGGAGGCTCTTCAGATAGGCAGTCAGATAAGCACGGAACACACCGAGATTGGTCTGCCGGCGACCGTTTACCAACACTTCGTTGTCGATGCCGTTCTCCTTGTTGTATGCTTCGACTACAGCTTCGGTCTGTTCGATGTAGTCTTTCAGCAACTGAATCTTACGATACTTTTCGAGCATTTCGGGAGTACAGAAGCGTACGCTGGTCATGTCGATGTTGATGCTTCGTTTCACCCGTCGCCCGCCGCTCTCGCGCATGCCGCGCCAGTTCTGGAAAGAGTCGCTCACCAGCAGGTAGGGCGGTATGGTAGTGATGGTATTATCAAAATTACGAACTTTTACTGTATTTAATGTCACCTCGATGACTATGCCGTCGGCACCGTACTTGGGCATGGTAATCCAGTCGCCTACCTTCAGCATGTCGTTGGCCGAAAGTTGCACACCGCTGACAAAGCCCATGATACTGTCCTTGAACACCAGCATCAGAATGGCTGCCGATGCACCCAGACCTGCCAACAGTGAGAAAGGCGACTTACCCAACAGTTCGGCTACCACGATAATGATACCGATGGACCATAAAGATACCTGCAACGTCTGAAGCAAGCCTTTTAGCGGACGGTCGCGCATGGACTCTTTCTCGCTGTATACTGCATAGGCAGCTTTCAGGAAAGAGTTGATAAACAGCAAGAAAGCAAATATAATATAAATGAAGCACAAACGCCGGATGAAACTTAAAGTCACCGAATCGGTTTGTGCAAAAGCGATCGGTATGAACAGATAGATGACAACAGGTGCCACCATGTGGCTCAGGTAGACCATTACGTTACGGTTGAACAGAATATCGTCCCACGTTGCTTTGGTCTTTGCAACCAGGCGGGCTATGGCTCTGAGCAACACCTTACGGCAAATCAGATCAGCAGCAAAAGCCAATATCAGCACCAGGGCAAAAGCAATGAACTGATCCAGCCAGTCGGCCGTCTGCGAATTCATGCCCCAGCTTACCAGCAATTTATCAATATTATTCAGTAAATCCATTTTGTTTAAGTTAAAGGAGTTAGGAAAATCAGAAGGGTGAGGTCGCCAATATCCTTTCCACGTCCTCGCGCATCCACTGGTAGTGCCAGAGTGACTTGTAACCTTCGTTCTTTTTCAACATCAGTTGCACAGCGGCCTGACTGTTCTCGTAACTGGTCAGTTCGTTGCGGAACTGTTCGTCGTGACGTGCCAGCCGCTTGATCTCTTTCTCGCGTTCGCGACGGAGCTGGGTACAAACCGGAGTAAGCAGCCTCATCACGACATTGTCCATGATGTGATGTCCTTGTATATAAAGGTAAGTGGTGTCGGGAGTTACGCCCAAAGGCTCCAGTTCTTCGCGCAACGCGTCAACCTGCTCGATGAGTTGCGGAAAACGGGTGCCCAGTTCACTCAGTTTCTTGTCTACACGTTGCCTCATTTCGTCCAGACAACGGTAAGGCTGGTGTAACGTAACGTCCTGAATGCGTACACACTGGTTGAACTCGTGCATCGGAAATGTTTTGGTATCGTGTTGACGATAAAACCAGATATTCCACAAGAACAGCGGGTAAGCAATGCGTGAATAGCGCTTCAGAAACTCGGGAAAGTCGATCAGCACACGGTCGTTCAGCGTGGCCTGCACACAGACTTCGTGCAAACTCTCGGCATAGCACAGGTAGTTCTCGATGGCATAAACATAGGTTTGCAGCACAAACGGATTCTTATTGATACGGCGCGACACAGCCGTATTGCCTTGCATCAGGAAGTCGTAATCGCTGTCTACGCAGGCTATCAGGCTCCGACCCAGTTCGTCGGCATTGAGCGTATTGAGCAGCACCATCTTTTTCCCTTTCGACAAAGACGTTTGCGAGGGCAACATCACCTGGAAATAGTGTTCATCGTCCTCGAACTCCGAAAGCAGGGTACGCCAGAAAGCTACATCATCGTAACTTTCGACATAGGCCACAATGCGGCGGCGTTTCTTTTTAGGCGAAAGCCGCGTGGCTGCATCCAGATAGGCGGAAGTCAGATTATGTCGTAACGAAGTAGCCACGGTCTCAACTGTTTTGATGGGTTTCGGTAGATATCTCGCTCACTTCGGTCACGGCATCCAGCCAGCCTTCCATGATGACGGCAGGCGAATGAGTGGTAAGAATCAGCTGTACGTTGGGATTCAGCGCACGGATCATTCCGATGAGTTTCTGTTGCCACTCTACGTGCAACGAAGCTTCGGGCTCGTCCATGAACAGCACACAATGGCTGCCTCCGCGCACCAATACCGTCAGCAGGATGACCAGCATCTGTTTCTCGCCGGAAGACAGTTTGTAAGGCAAAAGCCGTTCGCCGTCCTGATAGAACACGATTTCATTGCTTTTACGGTCGATCTTCTTTCGGGTATAGCTGAACAGTTCGTCTATCAGGTCCTGAAACTTACGTTTGGGTACCGACAGGAGGGAAGCCTGGTTGCGCTGCTGCTCGTTGTCACTGCTCAGCAGTTCGATCATCTTATTGCCCACATTTACCTGATAGTCCAGGTAGCGGCGTTGCAGCAGATACAGCTGCCAGTCGAGTTCAGACCTCACGTTCGGGTCGGCCATCCGTGCGGTGAAGTCGCCCATGATGAGCGGGCGGTCGTAGCTGCGGATGACGTCGTAAGGGATGTAAGTAGCTTCGGGATTGTCGAAAATGACGCGCACTCCATTCTTTTCGTCCGTCTTCATGGCTCCGGAGGTTTGCTCCAGATAGCCTACCGAACGGTTCAGGATGGTCGTTTTCCCTACACCGTTGATACCCGAAAGGATATTGACATCGGGACGAAGGTCCCAGGCAATGTCGTAACGGTGCCACAGGCCGTGGATTTCGATACGTCGTATATAGTCAGCAGGTATTTCCATGATATTCTCTGTTTTATTGCAAACAAAGATAGTGAAAGTCGAATACAGAAAAAACAAGCTTGCTTGATTTTTTTGCTGAAACACATCCTAACTTACCTAAAGATAATGAAAGAGATTAATAAAGTTATTAACCTGACAATGATTTTATTGAGAAAAGATGTCCGGATGCCCTATATACAACGAAAGCCGGGAGGCAACGGCCTCCGAAGAAACCGAGCCTCCCGAACAGACTTCAGAGAGAATTGTAGGTAAAGAATATGAATTGGTTAAAGTATAAGATTTATTCGATGTAGCTGTCCAGTGCACCGTTGTAGTCCACTTCTTTAGCCGGATAGACCCACGTCCAGTTGTTGCTCTCTTCGGGCTTCAGAGTTATGGCAAACTGAGCATGGAAGCTGCCTTCGGGATAGGCATGGCGCACTACCGGCTGACGCCAGCGCTTATGGTCGAACCAGTCGAAGCCTTCGCCCCAAAGCTCAATGCGGCGATAAAGTTTCACCTCTTCGAGCAATTGGTCGCCGCTTTTGTCGCAGGTGTATTGCGGATTGCGGCCACTGTCCTTTATCAAGGCTTGCAGAAGGGCTTGTGTCTCTTTATCTTTTCCTCCCAGATGACAATTAGCCTCGGCTTCAATCAGATACATCTCTGCCGAACGGAAATGGTTGAGTTGTCCCACTCCGGGCTGACTTGTACAAAGAAACTTAAACTGCATATAGGCAAATATCTGGCTGGTAGAGTAGATTTTGTCGGCATACTCCTTGCGGGCACGTTCCAGCATAGGTCCGCTGGTGGCGCTGCCGTTGGCTGTATTGTAAACATCGCCCTCGCGGGGAGCAAGGAACATGTTACGGCGTACATCGGTTTCGGGGATGCGGTCGTAGAGCTCTTTACTGATGGCACAAGGGTATGCACGGCAAATGCTGGCACTGGAATTACAGCCCTGGAAAGCAAAGAAAGAAAAATAGTAAAGTGTCTGGTCGGGAGCACTATAGCTACTCCATATCCACTCACTGTTGGGGGTGCTGAAGCCGCCGTCCACATAGTCGGCATTGCTCATCAGCGGATAGTCTTTACGGGCCAGTGGAGCATACTTGGCAGCTGAAGCCCAGTCTTCACGCGTCAGAGCAGCACGGGCATAGACAGCATAAGCTACCGAAAGGTCGGGACTGTGGTTGTCGCCACGGTCGCGCGTCAGCTTGCTGCGGGTATAAGCGTCGATAGCGGCATCGAGATCGGTGTATATCTGCTGATAAACCTGTGCCAGGGTTGATGCTGGCAGATCGCCGTCGGACGTATCGAGCCTCAATGGTAGTCCGCGCGAAGCTCCCTGATTACTGTCGGCCCAGCGGTGGCAATAGAGCTGACTGAGCATCAGATACGAGTAAGCCCGTATGGTGAGTGCCTGTGCGCGGATAAAGTCGCGTTCAGCATCTGTACCGGCAGCATTGCCTATGTTGACAATGATGCGGTTGGCATTGCCTATCAGCTTATAATAATAGAACCAGGGATAGTAGCAATAGAGCGAAGTACTACGCTCCATATAGGTAGCGTTGATGATGTCGGCCCAGCCCGTCAGGTTACACTTCTGGAAGTCGTTGCCCGGATAGTTGCCATACCAGGTTTTGATAGTACCTTCGCCGTTGACTCCTTGCTGACCCAGGTACTGTTGGGTCATCATCAGGCAAAGACCGTTGACGGCCATACGGGCATTTTCGGTCGTTTCGAAGACGGTGCCCGTATCGGTAGACGACTGGGGCAACGTGTCGAGGTAGTCGGCCGAACAAGCGGTAAGCAGGGCCGAAGCTACGGATATGCAGAGGATATTTTTCAGTTTCATATCGTATATGTTTTTTTATCTGAAGAAGGTTAAGAAGTCAAGCCGGCTGTTTTCAAAAAGCAATAAGAAATTATCAATCAAGGATGTAAAGGCCCGACTCCTTAACTCATCTTCTGTGTAATGAATATACATTATTAAAGTTTCACACTTACTCCTACCGAGAAGATACGCGGTGTTACCAGGTAGTTACCTTGTCCGCCGGAGAATGACTGCTGAGGATTCATACCCTGACGGGCGGTAAAGGTCCAGAGATTTTCACAAGTCACGTTCAACCCTACAGCTTGAAGGCCAATATGATCGACCCAAGCCTGCGGCAAGCGGTAAGACAGGGTCAGATTCTTCACTACCAGATAGTCGGCCGAAGTAAGCCAGCGGGAAGAAACGGCGTTGTTGTCCGAACTCAACATGCTGTTGATCTGCGGTATACCGTCTTTCCGAATACGGTTGGGCGAATTTTCTTCCATGCCTTCGGGGGCTTGTGTCCACGACTTCATGATATCAGAGTGGTAGTTGCTGGGGCTGGTACCGGTGCTCATCAGCGACTGGTAAACGCTATCCATCGTCTTACCTCCCAACGAATAGGTGAAGAGGGCGGAAAGCGTGAGCGACTTGTAGCTGACCGTACCCGTGAAGCTACCATATACGGTAGGCAGAGCTGAACCGTGAAATTCGCGCTGACCGTAAGTGGTGTTGATGACATAAGGCACTCCGTTTATCACAGTTGCCTTGCTGGTAATGTCAGTACCGGTTTGCTTGTTACCCAGCGTAGTGCCGTCGGGCAGTTTGACGTAATAGTCCTCCAGATTGGCTTTGTAGAGGGAATTACCGGTCAATTGGTCTACTCCTTCGAACGTATAAGTGTAGAACTCGTAACGGCTGCGACCTTCCACAATCTTGTATGCACCCGATATGATACCGTCCTTGTTCTGGTCGGGCAGTTTCACAATCTCGTTCTTCAGGAAGGTGGCATTGGCAGCCAGGTTAACGGTCCAGTTCTTGTTACGGAAGACGTCAACATCAGTATTGATCTCAACACCACGGTTGGAGATAGTACCCAGATTGCGTGTCACGGTAGCTTCGGCTGCTGTCGAAGAAGTGGCTCCTGCCGAAAGGGGCAGATAAATGTCGAACAACAGGTCTTTGTTTCGCTTGTCAAAGTACTCTACGCTCAGGTTCCAACGGTCGAACAAACGTGTCTCGACAGCCACACCATAGGCCTCGCCCGTCTCCCACTTCAGGTCGTAAGAGTCGTTCTGGCTCAGGAAAAGGGCTCCTTTGTGAGCATTCTGCGCTACGGAGTAAAGGCTCATGTAGCCATAGTAGCCGGCTCCTGCATCGTTACCTACCTGACCGTAGTTGGCACGCAGCTTCAGGTCGTTTACCCAGCGTACGTCTTTCATAAAGTCTTCTTCGCTGATTATCCAGTTGGCTCCCACACTGCCGAAGTTACCCCAACGGTTATCGGGATGGAAGCGTGAGGAACCATCGCGACGGAAGGATACTTCCAGGTTGTAGCGGTCGCGGAAGTTGTAACGGATACGTCCCAAATAACTCTCTGTACGATAATTGTTTTCGTAACCGTCGAGGCTGGTGATTTCGGTAAAGTTGCTGTAGTTGGGACGGTCGGGGAATATCTGCGATGTCTTGAAGCCATAAGTGTAATCGTAGTTATACGAGAAATTCTCGTGAGCCACCAGCACGTCGAACAGATGCGCGCCGAAAAGGTGAGTCCACTTCAGTTGCTGCTGGAAGGTGTAGCTCTTGTAACGATAGGACTCGCGTTTGGCACGTCCGTTACTGCCTTTTCCGTTACCGATGATGGCATTGTCGTACGAACTGTTTTCTGAATGGCTCAGACTCATGTCCCCTTTTACGGTGAAAGTAAAGTCGCGCAGGAACTTGACATCCATATAGGCGATGCCCTGCAGGGTGTTGCGTACTGTCTGATTCTTGTCCAGCTCGTTTTCCCATACCACATGACGGTCCTGGTACTGATTGCGTGTGGCTATTTCCACATCCTGCTCGTTGGTATAATAACCGGGATCGTACTGGCGCTGACCATTGACCAGGCGGTAGGAGCCGTCAGGGTTGTGCAGATGTACGGGATAGATGGGGGCTATCTGACGGCAATACATAAAGGCGTTTGTAAAAGAGGCACCTTCGTCGCCTGTGGTAATCTTCGAATTCTGATGGCTGCCCGACAGGTTAACACCAGCTTTAAGCCATTCTACCGGATTCAGATTGACCGATACGCGTGCCGAAAGGCGGTCGAAACTTGAATTGCGCACATAGCCTTCTTCGTCCAGATAACCCAGTGAGAAGTAATAGTCGCTCTTCTCGCCGGCAGCGTTTCCGCTGAACATATACTCCTGACGGTAACCGTTGCGAATGGCTGCTTTATACCAATCAAGGTCGTCGGCATAGCCGGGAAGCATCTGTACGCCTTCGGCCAGACGGCCCGATGCGTCAAACAGTTCCTTATCGGGTTTATTGAAAATATTCAGGTAAAGTTGCTCGCTGATCAGGTTTTCGCTGGCATAGCGTGCTGCTTTGGCCGGATCATCGCCAGCCGAAATACGTGCATTGCGCAGGTTTTGCCAACTGGCTTCCATAAACTGGCGGACATCGGTGCGGGCATATTCCTTGATGCCCCGCGAGTAAATACCCTGATTGACTTTCAGCTCGAAACTCAGTTTGCCAGCTGTGCCCCGTTTGGTGGTAATCAGAATGACTCCATTCGAAGCACGGTTACCATAGAGGGCGCACGAAGCAGCGTCCTTTAGCACCGAAAGGCTTTCAATATCAGCAGGATTGATGTCGGCAATGCTTCCGCTGAAGGGTACTCCATCCACCACATAGAGGGGCGAACTGGAGCCGTTCACCGTTCCGATGCCTCGGATGCGGATGTCGGGCGTACTGCCCGGTGCGCCGTACGTGCTGTTGATTTGTACTCCCGAAGTGCTTCCTTCGAGTGCCGAAGTGACGCTCGACGTAGGACGCATTTCAATCTGTTTCTGGTCGACGGACGAGATAGCTCCCGTCAGCGACGAACGTTTGGCGGTGCCATAGGCCACGGTGACAAGTACTTCGTCCAGTACTTGCTGATCGCTTTCCAGAACCACTTCTACATACTCACTTACAGGCACTTCGCGTGTCTTCATGCCCACAAACGAAACGACCAGCGTCTGTGCTGATGCAGATACGCCGTCCAACTGAAATTTTCCTTCTACATTGGTGATAGCCCCTTGCGAAGTTCCTTTCACCAATACCGAAGCGCCGATTACCGGTTGTCCGTCCTCGGCCGAGGTGACAATACCCGTCACCTGCTTAGTTTGTGCCCGAAGCATTCCCGCTCCCAGGCATACAAACAGGATCAATAACAAAACTCTCTCTTTCATAAAAAATCACATAACGTATAATGGTTAATTAGTATGTTTTCCATGCCCTTGTTTGTCCCTGTTTTACGATGTCTGTAAGTGGTTTGAGCCGTGCAAGTGTCGCTCGTGAGCCGTGCAAGTGTCGCTCGCGAGCCGTACAAGTGTTGTTCGCGAGCCGTGCAAGTGTTGTTCACAAGCCATGTATGCAGTAGCGATTATCGGTGGCAAAAATAGGGTATAAAGCACAAGACACCAAGGATACTTGATGTACATCAAGTGAACAGTAAAACGATTAATAATCAATATTTTAACAAGAAAAATAGATGTACACACCATGTACAAACACACTTAAAGGACCGACAAAGCCATTGATATCACCTTCTGCTTACCGACATTTCTCCTCTTTTCAAGATGCCCGGCCAGATTGGAGAATCTACTCTTTCATTATATAAATATCAAGCCGGACATTTTGCGAATCTCTCTGCTGAGAGACTAAAAGGGAGAACAAGGTTCATCACAAATACATTCATCAAAGCATTGAATGGTAACTGTCCAATAACATCGTTTACTCCTGATAGCTTCCCTAAATTTATAAGTCCAACCAGTTAGGCTATGCAAAGAATATTACTACATTCTTCTTTTTAGCTATCATCTCGATAAATAGCCTTTGTACAAGTGAGTTCTTCATCCCATATCCTTACATCCTTTTAGGTATTGGTGTTAATTTGGAGTGTCAACCACATTATATCGCCTACCTTTCTAGCATTTATCCTCACAGATAATGAATGTTTTACGTTCTTCTTTACTGGTATCGAAAAGTGGTGTCAGATACAGTTCCGCTGTATCCCAATTTCTTTCAGAAGAAATAGAATACATTGAATATTAAACACTTACTCATTGGTTCAAATTCATCTTTTCTACAACACACTTGCTAGAATTTTTTTCTACATAATTATATTCTACTGATTATCAATAAAATACAATCGAAACCTATTTAGAAAATAAGTTAGTTACTTTG
>ERZ1673693.1586-NODE-1586-length-16288-cov-5.817717_pt1 | contig 16288 bp, 17 predicted proteins | sample MGYA00580223_ERZ1673693 | MGnify/ENA primary metagenome ERZ1673693 (study PRJEB41218, sample SAMN15661741) | gut metagenome | host: Homo sapiens | place: Canada: London | collected 2015-08-20/2019-03-30 | study: EMG produced TPA metagenomics assembly of...
AGAGCACAACACTTTTAATGTTGGGGTCCTGGGTTCGAGCCCCAGGCGGATCACATAAGAACAAAGCCAAACGGCGACAAAAAAGAGACAAGTCCTACAATATCAACGTATTGTAGGACTTTTTTTATTGTTTCAGTCTTGCCTGAAAGACAAAAAAGGGGCACGAAAAGACACGGTTGAGTATCCAAATCGTACCCCCTTCCCCAAAAAACGATTAGGGGGTACGATTGTCGGAAATCACTATCCAGGCAGAAGGTTTCAATCTCTGTATTGATTTTAGATATTATCATCTGAAACCTGTTTTACTGTGATTTTTTTATTAATGGTGTTTAAATTCAGTTGTTTACTCGAATACCTTTCTTTCATTTAAGAATAGCAAAGCAATACAAAAGTCATTCTGTAAAAGTAATTCAAAGTCCAAAACAGATACAGACACGATTTTTGTATATTTGCAGGATACAGATAACACCTGACAAGTATGAAAAAAGAAATCCTATATCAAGAAATAGCGAGAACTATTGCCTGTCAAATTAAGAAAGGCGTGTGGAAAGCTGGTGAGAAACTACCTTCTTTACGCACTATTAGCAATGAAAATGGTGTAAGTCTTAATACTGCAATTCAGGCATATTATGAATTGGAAAAAGACGGATTTATAATATCACGCCCAAAATCAGGTTATATTGTCAATTACAAACCCATACGCCTATCTGTTCCAGCGACAACACAACCGTCTGTAAAGCCTGAGAGCAAAGAGGTGATAGATTTGATTGCTGACGTATACAGCTCGTTAGAAATAGGAGATAAATCGATCACTCGATTTTCATTAGGAATGCCCGAAGATATTTTATTACCAATTGCAAAACTTAATAAAGAACTTATAAGAGCTATGCAGGCACTTCCGGGTAATGGAACCCGGTATGATGAAACACAGGGAAATATGCGATTACGTAAATCTATAGCTCGTTTTACGTATAGTTGGAAGGGAAACTTGACAGAAGATGATATAGTGACAACTGCTGGAGTTACTAATGCGGTTGCTTTAGCTTTATCTGTAATTACTAAGGTAGGAGATACTATTGCGGTTGAAAGTCCGGTCTATTTTGGAATGTTACAATTAGCCAATAGTATGGGGTTGCGTATATTGGAATTACCTACCAATCCAGTAACAGGGATTGATCCAGATGCGCTGAAAAAAGTTTTACCACAAATTAAAGCTTGCCTGCTTATAAGCAACTTTAATAACCCATTGGGAAGTTGTATGCCTGATGAACATAAAAGGGTAGTTGTTGATATGCTGGCCGGATATGATATACCTTTGATCGAGGATGATTTATATGGTGATTTATTTTTTGGTAATTCACGTCCTAAGCCCTGCAAGGCTTTTGACAAGAAGGGGCTTGTTTTATGGTGTGGTGCGGTATCTAAAACATTAGCGCCGGGGTATCGGGTAGGATGGATTGCTCCCGGCAAATTTAAACATGCTATTATTCGCCAAAAGAATATTCACCTTATTTCTACGCCTGCGCTTAATCAAGAAGCGGTTGCCAATTTCATGGAGAATGACAGATACGAAAACCATTTACGTAAACTGCGACAAGAATTATACGCAAACAGTATTCATTTTGCCCATTCCATCATGGATTACTTCCCCGAGAATACAAAAATTGTTACTCCACAAGGAGGATTTATGCTTTGGGTGGAATTAGACAAACAGATTGATACAACAGAACTTTATTATCGGGCTATGCAGCGAAAAATAAGCATAGCCCCCGGACGTATGTTTACATTACAAGAGCAATATACCAATTGTATGCGTTTAAGCTATGGACAACGATGGACTCCACTTCTTGAAGAACGTTTAAAACAATTGGGGGATATAATTAAAAATCACTTTAACTGATGTATGTATTCTTTTAGTACTTCCCCTATTACTTGAAGTCCTTTCATGATTCTATCTTCTGGCATATTAGAGTAATTTATTCTAAAAGTATTTTCTTTGTGCTCAACAGGATAAAATGAACTGCCGGGTACAAAGGCTATTTTCTGTTCAATGCATTTTTGCAGGATGTCATGCGCTGAAATATTTTCGGGTAATTCAATCCAAGTAAATAACCCGCCTTGAGGATGAGTATATTTTATGTCATTAGGAAAATAGCGTTCAATACATTCTAAAGCTATATCTCTGCGTTTTCTGTAGACTTCTACTATTTTGCTAATATGCTCATCAATATCATATCGTTTTAGATATTCGGCAATAGTCATTTGAGCTATTGTGTTACACTGCAAATCAGTGCCCTGCTTAACTAACACATACTTGCGGATAATATCTTTATCACCTGCAATCCACCCAATCCGAAAGCCCGGACAAAAGATTTTAGAAAAACTACCAGTGCATAAGATATTACCTACCTTATCAAAAGACTTTATAGAGGGTAAAGACTCTCCTTCAAACCTTAATTCTCCATAAGGGTTATCTTCAATAACAGGAATATCATATAAAGCAGATAGTTCAGCCAGTTTTTTTCGTCTTTCCAAACTCCATGTTTTTCCAGTGGGATTTTGAAAGGTTGGTATTACATATATTAGTTTTATATTTTGAGTATTATTCAGTACCTCTTCCAAAGTAGCCATATCCATGCCTTCTTCATCTGTTGGAATTTCAATGAAGCCACTCCCATATGATTTGAATGCGCTAATTGCTGCTAAATAGGTGGGGCTTTCACACAATACGATATCACCATCGTCCAGAAATACTTTTCCGGATAAATCTAATCCTTGTTGCGAACCGTGAGTTATAAGAATATTATCCTTATCAAACGATGTCCCTAAGCGTTCATTCATTCGTTTGGCAATCCATTCACGTAAAGGATAATACCCTTCAGTAGTCGTATATTGAAGAGCTTTTGCTCCTGCTTCTTGCAATTTCATCTATGGGGAATAGCTCAGGGGCAGGTAGTCCACCAGCAAATGAAATAACATCTTCCCGTTCTGTAACTTTGAGTATTTCTCTTATTTCCGAAGCCTTTATATAAGACATTCTCTTGGCAAATTTCAACTTCATAATCATTAAATATATTTGAAAACTAAAATAATGCAAAGTAAAGCATAATAGATAAATGAGAACAGATACAATTTGCACAATATCAGCGGGTACAGATTTTCGGAACCAAGTATTATCCCGATTGTATCGCCTACCGAAAGAATTAAACGGACAGTTATCAATAGAAAGACAGGACTGATACTTGCGTCGACAGTTATTCTAGCCGAACCTCAATTAACCAAGCGTGAGAAAGAAATACTAATATTAATTCGGCAAGGTTTTCTGAGCAAAGAGATCGCTTATAAGCTAAATCTTAGTATTTATACGGTAAATAATCACCGAAAGAATATATTGGCAAAGCTAAATGTAGATAATGCGATCGAAGCTATCAATAAGGCGGAAAATTTCGGTATTCTCTATTGATTACGATATCCAATCCAAACCACTAGCTAATATTGATATGATTGCGGTTATATTTCATCCTCTGGGGCTGAATCCATTTGTGCGATGCGCTATGAGTGAATTATACAATCATTTTTCTGCGGAAAAAGTAGTGCGGGTATCGTATGTAAAGAATACCCGCACTTTCTATTTATTTTGAAAAACGTAATTTTATAGTTCAAGATTCACTTCATTCATATTGATTTCAAGAGAGCGCCGCTATACCTGTTCCTATCAAGTTTGCGTTATTCATATTGTTGATATGGATTTCGACATCCGCTAATGCGGATTCATTAAGGAGTTCTTGTAATTTCTCCAGAACAAGAATGTTATAGTTTTTATCTTTTCTATTCTCGCTCCAAAATAGACTGCCTTCGGCTACTAGACAGATTTTTTGTATATCTTTATTATATGATCTCAGTAACTGAATAAGGCCCAGTAGCGATGCGGCGACTAATTGTGCTGATCTGTTGTAGATCCAATGAGCTACATCTACATATACGTCCTTGTGAATATCCGGATAGTTCATGATAGCGGTCAATTTTTGGGCATCGAATTTATTCTCAAACTCATCCAAAGGGAAAGCCGCTTTCAATATATCGCCTAGATACATACCCGAAACCGCTTTCTCAAACCGCTGTTTTCCAAGGCTGTCTGAAATGGCGTCAACCGTATCATCGACTGTCGTGAGGAATGGAGGATGGAAGTTGCCCGACTCTAGGTTGACAGGGACTAAGCCTTGTATATTATAGCTCGGATCTAATTTCTTTATTTTATCCGCCGGAATGAAAGTGGCCATGTTGGTGCCTGTTCCTACGATCAGACCGATATAGGCGTCATAGCTATTGTCGGTTAGGCCGGCAAACAAGCTGGCGATAGTATCATTTAATACTTTAATACCTGTAAATTTGATTTTACAATGTTCGTTTAGGTAGTCGAGAAGTGGTTTACCTACTAATTGCCCTACCATTTCTTTAATGTCGACTCCTTTTGTCCAACGTAACAATTTGGCGTCTCCACTGAGTACGGATTCTGCTGGATAAGAAAAACAATAGCCGATTGGCATTTCCTCATCCCGTTTTATCCCGACAATCATATCGGCTAATTCTTTAAATAGCTCCTCACGAGTATATCCCGGTGATTTCATGATCGACATGTCTTTTTTCCACCCGTTGTTGGGATGGATGGTTGGTGATCCTTGTCCAAGATCGACGGTCGCTACTCTATAGTTGGTTCCTCCTAAATCGAGAACCAATGCTTTTCCATTAATATCAGAGGTTTTGGGAGAGATAAAAGTCGGTATGCATTGTATCTCCGCATTTTCATGTTTTAATCCCTCTTCAACCTTTTCCCGAAATGAACTGGCTATCTCTTTGAGTTGGTCATTTTCTAACCAGAAAATATTTTTCTCCATAAGATTGATTTTTTGATTTTGAAATATCCTTGTTAGTGAATAACAATTTAGAAAGGGATTTGACTATCCTTATTGGTTGATTAAGTTAAGGGGATAAATTTCGGATACTGTAAAATTTGTTGTGTTAAATTTAAATTTTGTATAAACAAAAGGGTGACGATGTCTGTTTAAAACACCAAACAGATGATTTTATTTATTAATCTAAATTAAGATATATGATACCGAAAGTGGAGATAGAAGCAGGCAAGGCGGATTTAATCCGTGAGATTTTAGGCGTTAATGATTTGCAGGACATTAACTTACTTGATGAGTACCGTGATATATTTATAAAATCACAAAAGTCTGCGTATGAGAATGAATCTGTTAATGATATTAATTGCACGGATTGAATTTTGCGAGAAGAATGTCTTATATACAGGGCATAGGATGAGAATATATTATTCAATATTCTGTTTACTAGCATATTACAGTTTCTTTGTATTTCTTTCTTAGGAAACTACAGTTTCCCGCTAGGATAGAAACTGCAGTTTCTTCTAGGGGAAACCGGAGTGTCTTTTAGGCTCGGTTTGTGTAAACGATAAGGAAAATCTACTACTTATCATTTACGGTCTTCCCATATTCCTCATCACTTACCGGCTCAAGCCAAGTGTTTTTATTGGTTTGGGGATTACATTCTACGGCGATATGCGAAAACCAACTGTCCGGTGAGGCGCCGTGCCAATGCTCTATGTTTGGTGCGATTTCGACAACATCCCCGGGTAGTAAACGACGGGCGCTTTTACCTCGTTCTTGATAATAACCCACACCACCTACGGCGATGAGTATCTGCCCTCCTGTATGCGTGTGCCAGTTGTTTCGGCAGTTAGGTTCAAACGTTACGTTAAACATTGGTACGTTTAAATCCTTATTGCTTGTTAATGGCGCTAGCCAAGACTTCCCCGAGAAATATTGTTCAAACCCGGTGTTTTCATTTCCTGTAGGGAATTCACTAATTTTTGGAATTTCAGTTTTCATTTCTTGTGCGTTTATATTGCCAATGGAGATTAATGTGATCAACATGGCAATGGTTATTTTCTTTATATTCATATTTGTTTTCTTGATTTTATCCATATCACAAAATTATTTAAGATATTCCATTACTTTTGTATACCAATTACTGATAAGTGTAACAGAATTACTGATTTTACAATCTATAGAATCTTGAAGTTGATGGCTTTTAAACAAATATAGGGGAAATCTCAAATTGGCGAGATTGGACAATTGTCAGTCTGTTGGGATTATGTATTTTTGTCATCATAAGAATCTATAGGATGAAGCCCGATACGGAAAACATATATCAACGGAAAATTAATCAAGTAATTGATTATATCAATGCGAATTTGCATCTCCCTTTACGACTGGATATAATAGCCGGGCAAGTAAACGTGTCCGAGCGGCAGCTACTACGTATTATGAAAGGAGCCTTGAATGAGTCATTATATGCTTATGTGGCGAGGCAACGTGTAGAGCGAGCGGTTCTATATATGCATACGGAAGATATGAGTCTGGCAGATCTAGCGAGTCGGGTAGGCTATGATAACCCCCAATCTTTCTCGAAAGCGTTCAAGAAACAATTCAGCGTATCTCCGAAAGCTTATATGGATAAGTTGCGAGCACGTCTGAGAGAAGAGACCGAGAAGTGGAGTAATCCACACGATCTTGAAGTTGAGGTTTGTGAGGTAGATGATTTAGATTTGGTTTATATCCGGATTTTTGGAAAATATGGTGAGGCCGAACCCTATGAGGAGGCATGGAATCTGTTGATCGGATTCTTAAAAGAGAATCAAGCGTTATCAGAGGACACCCGCTTTATTGGTCTAAGTTTTGATGACCCGAACGTCACTCATCCGGACCAATGTCGTTTTTATGCTTGCGCTTCGGTCGGGAAGGAGATTATTCCATCAGGGATGTTCGGTACGATTCGTTTGCAGAAAGGAAAATATGCGGTTTATACCTTAAAAGGTAGTTATGCGGGATTACAAGAACTATATAATACTATAAATATAGATTTCAATTATACCAAACGGCATGGAATGGCGTTTGAGGAATATGTGAGTTATTCGGAAGAGGATGACGATACGCAAGTGACAAAGATTTATATACCAATAAAATAAATTAGTATGGAAACAAAATTTTGCCAAAGCTGCGGTATGCCGCTGCAAAAGAATGAGGAGTTAGGAACGAACCATGACGGAAGCAAGAATGAGGAATATTGTTGCTATTGTTATAAGGACGGGGCCTTCACGATGGACTGTACGATGGATCAGATGATCGATCATTGTGCCCAGTTTGTCGATGAGTTCAATAAAGATGCGGACTTTCATTATACGAAAGAGGAGGCCGTAGCGAATATGAAATTATTTTTCCCGACATTGAAGCGCTGGGCGGTACAATAAGCCTCTATAAAAAGCGTCTATCTGCGCTTCGGCTTGCTGGATTAGTTTCACTGGAATGCGGGGCTTCTTCTCGAAAAAGTCCATTTCTATTTGAATGGTGTTTTTTTAATGGAGCGGCTCCAATTACCTATTATCTTTCCGTTATACAAGATAACCGGGTAGAAGGTGCCGAATCGGTTGAACGCTTTTGGATGATGTTCTAGCGGCAATACGTCCGTGCGGTTTTTGTAACTGATCAAGTATTCATCGAAGGCGGGGAGGAGACGCAGTACAGGTTCGCTCTCATTTTTTCCTTTCCATGATTGGTGGATGAAATATTCACGGGAATCGAACGTCTCGGTCATTAACTCCGTCTTGATCAGATTGATAGCGAGCCTACACTCGGTAGCGGTTAGCCCGGACCACCAAACAAAATCCTGTAACTGGGCAGGGGAGTGGCTTTGAAAATATCTGGATGCCAATCTCGCCAGAGCCTCTTCCCTGCAAAGTTCACGAGTAGGAGGGACACGTTCGTCCAATAAGGCGTAAGTCGTTTTCTTTCCTTTATCGATCCCGCTACAGACGATGCCTTCCACCTCACCCCATGTAAGGAAAAGGTTTACGTGATCTATGGTGGGCAAAATCCCGGATTTTTGCAATTCCGCCGTTACTTCTTGTTTGGTCAGGCTTTTGTATCCTTCCAGTATCTTTCCGATCTGATCTAGGCATCTTGTGAACAGCGTTTTTTCTATCTTCCCGAAATGTCCCTTGGCGTACGACATAACGGCAGCCTTGATACGCTCGGAAGATAGCATAAGCATCCAACGGATATCCTCGGCGGCCACGAAATGCCAAGTAGGACGCATCACATGGGTACGTAGAATATCACCTTTGTACAAAGCCTCATTTACCTTTTCAAGGGAAGAGGATCTCAAGCGAATACCGATCGCCCATTTGGCCATCTCATACTCCTGCGCCTGGATAGCGCCCATCCAAGAGACCAACTCTTTCGGGGACTCGAATCGGGGTTGTTCCAATTGTTGGCTAGCTACTCGTATATGTGTTATCATAATATATGAATATAAACGCAAATGTACGAAATAAAGCGTTAAACATCCCATAATCTTGAAGATATACTCATTCTTTTTGTACCTTCACGCTAGAAACAATTAGTGAAATTTATGACGATAGCGTATTTAAATGTGGCTACAGACCGGCAACACTTGGATATTCAAAGGGAAGAGATCTCTTCTTTTGCTGCGGCCAAAGATATCCATGTGGATAAATGGGTCATGGAAGTATCCGGAGAGAAAGCGAAACAGCCGGGACCAAAGTTAAAACTTGTTCTCGAACGCTTGAAGAAAGGGGATGCCTTGATCGTATCGGATATTACCCGTTTGTGTCTTACCTTATATGAGTTGATGGGGATACTTACCGTTTGCATGGAGAAGGACGTGACGGTCTATTGTATAAACGACCGTTATATATTCGATGACCGGATGGATCGCCAATTGATGATTAATGTCTTCAAGCAAGTAGACGAGATTGATCACAGTCTGGTTTCCATACGTACAAAAGACGCCTTGGAACAGGTGAAAAGTACGGGAAAGCGGTTGGGACGTCCTAAAGGCTCGGAATCCAAGTTGTTCTTCTTGGATGCCCATAAGGGGGAGATCATGAACATGTTGGAGCGGGGAGAATCGGTAGGATCGATTTGCGAGCATTTCAACGTCTCTAAGAATACTTTTTATAAGTATAGGAAGAAATTCTTCAGATCGTAAGGATTGGTTTTAATACCAATCCTTTCGTTTCATATATAGCCAAGTCAATACTCCGGTAGCTATCATGACGGCCCAAGCTATGAAATAACCGTAACGCCAATCCAATTCCGGCATTATCTTGAAGTTCATACCCCATACGCCCACCAAGAATGTCAAAGGGATGAAAAGGGTGGAGACAATCGTCAGCCGTTTCATGATGGCGTTCATCCTAAGATCGTTATTGGATATATAAAGATCGACAAGGGAAGAGGTGATTTCCCGGCAGCTTTCCGTTGTTTGGATAACGAATTGGAGTTGGTCTTGCAGGTCATTATAGATCGGCAGGATATCCGGGGTGATAATCCCGTTCTCTGTTCGTAATAGTTTTGAGAATTGATCTTTCAGCGGTAGGCTATTCTTACGGATAATCATGTACTCATGGCGGTGTTGTTGGATTAGGGAACCCATATTACCCTGATCGTTCTTAGGATCGAGCAAAGTCTCTTCTATATCCTCTAGTATCTCTTCTACCTTTGAGGCGGATTCTACTAGATTCGCTATGATGGTGTTTAGAAGGAAAGCGAGCAGCAATCCACTGCCTTTTTTCCGGATGTTCAGCATGTTGGATAGTAGCGCTTTATGAGCGGCCTCGAATACGGGGTTGTTGCTTTCCGTAAAAGTGATAACCGTATTGTTAGCTACCAGTATGCTGATGTGCTCAGACCGCATCTCGTTATTGACATCGTAATAGCAGGAGTTTAATACGATAAGCATTCGTCCTTTGTATTCCTCTACCTTGACCACGTGTTGGGGAGTCAAGATATCCTTAGCGTCCAGATTATGCAGTCCGAAATCTTTTACGATACGGGTAATGGCATCCGCATTGGTCAATCCGCTAACCTCGAACCAATTGATCTGATTCGAGTCGGTTAGTTTGCTGAAAGAGGTGTCGGTTATCCGCACCTCTTTCGTATGCAAAGATTGTTCGTTGTATTGAGTGAGACGGATGCCGGTTGCTGTCTCATGTTCGCCGGCGTAATAATACTTGTCCGATAAATGCCGGTTGGATATATGTCTTCTCCTGTGTGTATATTCATTCCGTCTCATAATAAGGATCTCTTTTTAATCAAACTCAACAACGGTGATACCGGCGCCTCCGAACTGCACATGCTCGTCTTGAAAGCGACGGACACCGGGAACCGTGCGCAGATAATCCCGGATTAGCTGACGTAAGATACCCGTACCGGTTCCATGTAAGATGCGAACCTTGCCTGCCCCGACTTGAATGGCGTCGTCGATAAAATAAGTCACGCTTTGCAATGCCTCATCGCCCCTCATTCCTCTCACATCGATTTCTTGCTTAAAGTTTATCTTCTTCTCATGCATATTGTCAGTGGTCTGGGAGCTGACGAACGTGCTTTTCTGGATTTCCCGTTTGATCTGGCCTTTGCTTACCTTTTCCAACTGCTCCAGCTTAACCGTGCTTTTGATCATCCCGAATGCTACTACGGCCTGCTTTCCTTGTAGTTCCATAACGGTTCCGGCGGAAACCTGCCCTTTAAGGCGTACATTGTCACCGACTTCTATCACCTCTTTATTAAATATTGGCTGGGCCGTCACTTTTTGTTTCTGTTTCTTCCGTTCGTTCCGTTCCTTGAGCTTCGCCATCTTGCGTGCGATCTTATCGTCTTCTTCTTCGGTCGCCATTACGGAGTTCTTGAACTCTTCCAAGGCTTTGCGGGCCAGTTTGGTCTGTTCTTTTTCCGCTTGGGCCTCCTTGATCTCACGGACGGTATTCTCGATCTTGGCGTTAGCCTCCGCTAGAATACGTTGGGCCTCGGCCTTTGCCTCCCGGATGATCTCTTTCCGTTGCTTGTTTACGGCTTCCAAGTCTTGTTCATAACGGGAAGTGACATCTTCCAGTTTTTTCTCCTGCTGACGGATATTCTGCCGTTTGCTTTCCCAGTACCGTTTATCGCGTACGATATCTTGCAAGTATTTGTCCATATTGATATAATCCGCTCCGACGTTCGCGGAAGCGTCGGCTATCACGTCCTCGGGCAGACCGATCTTGCGTGCGATCTCTACGGCGAACGAGCTACCCGGGTTTCCGATAGAAAGCTTGAACAAGGGCTGCATCAAATGGCGGTCGTACAACATGGCACCGTTTACGATACCCTCCGTATCCTCGGCGAAATGCTTCAAATTCTGGTAGTGGGTCGTGATTACCCCAAAGCTATGATTCCGGTTGAAGCGATCCAATAAAGCCTCGGCGATAGCGCCGCCAATCTGGGGTTCCGTACCGCTACCGAACTCATCGATTAGGATAATGGTCCGCTCGTTACAATTCTTCACGAAATACTTCATGTTGGTAAGGTGGGAACTGTAGGTACTTAAATCATTCTCGATGCTTTGCTCATCGCCTATATCGATGAATATATGCTCGAAGATCCCGGTTCTTGATCGCTCATGCAAAGGAATCAATAAACCACATTGCAACATGTATTGAAGTAATCCGACCGTTTTCAGGCAAACGGATTTACCACCGGCGTTCGGACCGGATATGATCAAGATCCGTTTTCCCTCGGTCAGCTCGATATCGAGGGGAACTACCTGCTTGCCCTGTTTCTGTAAAGACAGGAATAAGAGCGGATGCACGGCACGTACCCAATCCATTTGTCGCTTATCCTCCACGATCGGCTTGATCGCCTTGACTTGCTCCGCGAATAACGCTTTCGCACGAATGAAGTCAATGTCGGCAAGAAACTCGTAAGATTGTAGGATATCCGGAGCTAAAGGACGGATCACGTTCGTGAATTCCGTCAGTATCTTAATGATTTCCCGGCGTTCTTCCCCTTCCAGTTCCCGGATGCGGTTATTCGCTTCCACGACCACCTCCGGCTCTATAAAGACCGTCTTGCCACTGGCGGACTCATCATGTACGATACCTTTTATCTTTCGTTTGAAGGCCGGGGCTACCGGGATCATCAAACGACCGTCGCGCATGGTCGGTGTCACGTCCTTATCGACAACCCCGTCCGATTGTGCCGCACGGAGGATGGATTGCAGGCTGCGGGAAATACCGCTCATCGTGATCGTCGTTTCCCTGCGAATTTGCGATAGGGTGGAGGAAGCACTGTCCTTGACCTTGCCGAATTTATCGAGGATACTATCGATCTTTCCAATCAATTGGGGGAAGACAAAGATATCTCCCGCCAATTCAGTCAAGGCCGGATACTTGATTTCCTCATCGTCCATAGGCTTGAAGAAGCGTACGATGTCATTGATCGTTTGCAAGGAACGTTTGAGGTCGAACAACTCCCGTTCATCCAGCCAAGTACCTTCCGGCCGAATCCGTTTCAAGGAATAGCGCACGTCGAAGAAATAACTGGCGGGGAATTCCGTGTCTCCGTGTAGGATACGGATAAACTCATCGGTTTGTTCCAATCGCTTGGATACGACCTCGAAATCGGCGGAGAATCCCATCTCCGCTACCCGCTCTTCCCCGAGCGGGCTTAAACATTTTTCTGTGATTAAGTGACGGATCTTATCAAAGCCCGTCTTTTGTTCAAAATTTTGTGGATATATCACGTGTTTGTAAAATCTTTATTTGATCTCTACCGTCACTTCAGAGCGAATGGTAGGACGGATAATTACTTCTAATTTTGTCTTGCCACGCTTTATATTAAATGTATAGGCGTTGTTGCCGGACGGATTAATATAAGGGGCGAAATAGTATAAATAAGAGAACGCCGGCAAGTAATCGGAGCTTTGCGACGCATCCGCTATTTGGGGATATTTGAATACGTCCCAGAACATGCAATACTTGAAACCGTTCGCGTCCGTAAACATCGTCTTCGGATCACGATATTGCATCGTGTTCGTGATAAAGCGCTTGTAGGCGGATGAGAACTCCTCTGCCGAATGATCCATCTTATGGCGGCCGATCTTTTCTATAATGTCACGAGGACGGATGCCTGCCGCATAAGCGGGAGAGTTACGATCTACGTCAACCACTTGATCCAATTTGTCGATATCGTAGCTGATCCCCGTATAATTATAGGTCTTCTTGCTCACCTTGAACGGTACGTTACGTCCGTATTTCGTGTATGGGTATTGCATACACATCAACGGGACATGCACCCGGGCGTATTCGTCCAAACGATAAGAGTCTTCCAGCAACTCGTTCGCCTCACATTCCCAGAGTACACGTCCGGGGATATCTTTTTGATCGATGATACGGATACCGAATTGCAACAGATATTCGGCTTCCGCTTCGGCGGCGGCGTAATTCAAGAACGGGAATTTCTCCATCTTACTGTGCGAGAAGTTGTACCGGTAAGTCGGTTCTTTTTCTACCAATACTTTATTCGCTCCCAGATAGTTCGGGTTCTTATCGAAAAAATAGAAAGTCTGTATCAATAAATCCGGCTTCGCGATATCAACCGTAAGTCCTTTTTTGGTCAACTCGTTCTCGATGCATTCGTTGATGACCGTTTCCAGTTTACGGTTATTCTCGTCGATGGTCGAGAAGGCGAATGTCTTGAAGTTACCGAAATCTACGCCGTCGGATGTGACGGTAGTCTTGAACGGGCATACGAATTCTTGCTCATTGGTTGTCTCCAAGCTATACATCGCATAGGCGGACGCCAGCTGGTCTTCCGTGATGGCGTTACTTTTCTTGCAGTCTTTCTTTACCAATACTTGTTTAGAAGGAGAGGAAAGGTTGCTGATGGTCAATAGGACATCGTTTCTTCCGGCGGGATTCAGCAGTTGTGGGATCTCATCGACAGATATTTCCGTCACAGGTACACCGTTGATCTCCTCGATCACGTCGTATTTCTTAATACCTGCTTGCTCGGCGGATGAATAAGGGATGACGCTTTTAATGACCGGCTTGTTATTTCCCCAGTTCTTGCTCTGGCTGATATCGTATGTGAAGCCTAGTCGGCAGATGGATGTATTCCTGTTTTGGGCGGAAACCGTACAGACCGCCAATACTAATAGTAACGTTGATAAAATCACACTTCTCATCATATTCTGGAATTTTATTTACTCTAAAAATACCTGTTTCGTTTAAAACATAGGCAAAGGTAAAGATATTTTTGATGTGGTGGAATAGTTGGCAATATATTTGCTGCTATAATAGTGTATGAACTTGATATGGATGCTGTGTATATACTTTTTAAGGGTATTTATGTGGTACCGTATTTCGCTTACAATTAGTTAGTAATGAAAAAAATCAGATAGATTATGAGCAAGATGAATCCAAATGAGAAAAAAGAAAACGCTTCAAAAAACGAAAACGTGAATAATGAGGAAGCGACAAATTTGCAGGAAGAACAGTCAAATGCGGCAGATGAAACTGCCGGCTCTGACAATGTGTCGGGCGAGGTGGAAGCCTTGCAAAAGAAATATAACGAATTGAACGATTCCCACCTGCGCTTGATGGCGGAGTTTGACAATTACCGTAAACGTACGATGCGTGAGAAGGCCGATTTGATCAAGACTGGCGGCGAGGGTGCGTTAAAGAACCTTCTTCCTATTATCGACGATTTCGAGCGTGCTTTGCAGAATGTCCGCACGGCTGAGGATGTAGAGGCCGTTAAAGAAGGCGTGGACTTGATTTTCGGTAAGTTCATGGGCTATCTGTCTCAGCAGGGCGTGAAGCCGATCGAGGCCATAGGTAAGCCGTTCAACACGGAGGAGTTTGAGGCTATCGCTACGATTCCCGCTCCGGAACCGGACATGAAGGGCAAGGTATTGGATTGCGTACAAACTGGATATACCTTATTTGACAAGGTAATACGTCACGCTAAAGTAGTAGTGGGAGAATAATCGGAAAATCGGCAAATAACAAATACAAGGATGGCTAAAAGGGATTACTATGAAGTGCTGGGCGTTGAGAAGAATGCATCGGCGGATGAGATAAAGAAAGCGTACCGTAAGAAGGCGATACAATTCCACCCGGATAAGAACCCGGGCGATAAGCAAGCGGAGGAGAACTTTAAGGAGGCGGCAGAGGCATACGACGTGTTGAGCGATCCGCAAAAGCGTCAGCGTTATGACCAATTCGGCCATGCGGGTGTCGGCGGGGCTTCACAAGGTGGCGGCTTCGGTGGTGGTATGTCCATGGAGGATATCTTCTCCCAGTTCGGTGACATCTTTGGTGGACATTTTGGCGGTTTTGGTGGCTTCGGTGGTTTCGGCGGTTCTCGTGGAGGACGCCGGGTGAACCGTGGATCGGACTTGCGTGTGAAGGTGAAGCTGAACCTGAAAGAGATCGCTAACGGCGTGGAAAAGAAGATCAAGGTGAAGAAGTATGTGCCTTGTTCGCATTGTCACGGTAGCGGGGCGGAAGGCTCGGAGGGTGTGAAGACGTGTGATACGTGTAAAGGTAGCGGTGTCGTTACCCGTATCGCCAACACGATCCTTGGGCAGATGCAGACGCAGACGACTTGTCCTACTTGTGGTGGCGAGGGCAAGATCGTTGTCAAGAAATGTACGGAGTGTAACGGTGAGGGCGTCGTTCGCGACGATGAGATTATCACGATCAATATCCCTGCCGGTGTAGCCGAGGGCATGCAGCTCTCCATGAATGGTAAAGGCAACGCCGCACGACATGGTGGAATCAACGGCGACTTATTGATCCTTATCGAGGAGGAACCGCATCCGGAGTTGATTCGTGATGAGAACGATCTGTTATACAACCTGCTATTGAGTGTTCCGCAAGCAGCCTTGGGAGCCACGGTAGAGGTCCCGACCATCGACGGAAAGGCGAAATTGAAGATCGAGCCGGGTACACAGCCGGGTAAGGTGCTTCGTTTGCGTAATAAAGGACTTCCTTCCATCAATAGTTATGGTACGGGCGATTTGTTGGTGAACGTGAGTGTATATATCCCCGAGACTTTGTCGTCTACGGAGAAAGAGACGCTGAACGGATTGGAGAATTCACCGAACTTCCAGCCTAATAAGACGATGAAAGAGAAAATCTTCAGTAAGTTTAAGCACTTCTTTGATTAACAAATAGAAAAGACTATTGTGTTCGTGTGAGAGCACTATAGTATTCGTGGATAAACACAGTAGTGTTTGGAAATGAATACTATAGTGTTTATCGCCGGAATACGGTAGTCTTTTTTCATAAGTCCTAAAATGAGTATCCTATGAGAATATATACCCGTGGAGGAGATAAAGGAAAAACCGGCATACATGGCGGTGA
>ERZ1673693.1618-NODE-1618-length-15904-cov-29.236103_pt1 | contig 15904 bp, 10 predicted proteins | sample MGYA00580223_ERZ1673693 | MGnify/ENA primary metagenome ERZ1673693 (study PRJEB41218, sample SAMN15661741) | gut metagenome | host: Homo sapiens | place: Canada: London | collected 2015-08-20/2019-03-30 | study: EMG produced TPA metagenomics assembly of...
TGCGACAGCTTGTTTATTCTATCAAAATGTTTTTCATTTGTCAAGAACTTTTTTTCACAACTTATTTAATCAGCTTATTTCAAAGCAATATTATAAAGTCATGTCTGTAAATTGCAACTCACAAGCTCTACAACTCAATGTGTCCCGCGAGTCAACTTTGATATAATATCATCCCGGCACACATATGTCAACGGATTTACTGCAATTAATTAAAGTAGTAAAACTATCTTAAAAAACACAAATTTTCTAAATTGTCTGTTTATTATATACAATTCTCACAATTACTATCTGACAGCCTCTATCGCTTCCTTGATATTTGCCACACCGACAATCTCAATTCCACTAATATGCGACACTCCTGCAAGACACACTTTGGGAACAATACACTTTTTAAAGCCAAGCTTCTTTGCCTCAGCCACACGCTGCTCGGACATGGTAACTCCGCGTACCTCTCCGCTTAAGCCCACCTCTCCAAAGCATATGGTATCCTCACGCACTATAATATCCTTTTTGCTTGATGCGATTGCAAGCACTATCCCAAGGTCTATCGCCGGTTCGTTCATCCTTATACCGCCTGCTATATTCACATAAGCGTCACAGTCTGACAGTGACAGGTTGGCTCTTTTTTCAAGGACCGCCATGAGTAGATTTACTTTATTATAATCTGTACCATTTGCTGTACGCCTTGGATTATTAAAAAAGCTGTGACATACAAGAGCCTGTATCTCGAGAAGTATCGGGCGGCTTCCCTCTATGGAACATGTGACAATTGATCCTGATGCTCCCTCGGGCTTACCGCTAAGCATATACTCCGACGGATTTTCCACCTCAACAAGTCCCTCCGCCTTCATTTCAAATACGCCTATCTCATTGGTCGAACCAAATCTGTTCTTAACGCCTCTAAGTATCCTGTACGACTCATACCTGTCACCCTCAAAATAAAGCACAGTATCAACCATATGCTCTAATGTCCTAGGTCCCGCAACCGCACCATCCTTTGTCACATGTCCTACTATAAAAACAGAAATACCCAGAGTCTTTGCAAGCTGCATAAGCACTCCGGTTGTCTCCCTGACCTGTGAGACACTGCCCGGTGCCGACGCTATCTCCTCATTGTACATAGTCTGGATGGAATCTATTACAACAACCTCCGGTTTTTTTCGTTGAATCACGTCCTTTGCTATATCAAGACTTGTCTCACATAAAAGCTCCAGTGAATCGGTAAAATCGCCAAGTCTGTCGGCACGCATCTTTATCTGATGCAGAGATTCCTCACCTGACACATAAAGTAATGGCACCTTTTTTTGTGAAAGTTCCCTGCATACCTGAAGTAGTAGCGTGGATTTTCCTATACCCGGATCTCCTCCCACAAGCACAAGTGACCCCCTCACAATTCCTCCACCAAGCACTCTGTCAAACTCGGCTATACCTGTCACTATACGCTCCTCTTTCCCGCTTTTTACTGCCGAAAGAGGCAGAACCTGTGCCGCCTTTGATTCTTTTTTTACTTTTCCCGACGAGCTTATCGACTTTTTATCTACGGTTTCCTCTACAAATGTATTCCATTCCTTACAGGCCGGGCACTGTCCCATCCATTTTGCCGATTCATAACCACATTCCTGGCAGAAAAATACAGAGGTCTTTCCTTTTGCCATATTGTTCTCCTTTATAAAATACAAAAAGCCCGGCTTTCACCGGGCTAAAAATATGCTCTATTTTCTTGATACTTTGATATCGACTGAATCAACACCCTCAAGCTCTACGCTTAAGCTGAGCTTGCCGCCGAGATTTGTCTTCATAGTACCTGCAACAGCTCCAGCTATATCAATTTCGTACTCTGTCTCCTCTTCAAGGCCAAGAGTAATCTGAGCATCCTCAGGTCCCTCCACAGTAAATGTCACTGTATCAGCAGTCTCCTCGAAATCCATAACCGCTGTTCCCGGAACAGACTCGTATACAAAGAGTCCGTTTCTTTCGAGCTTTGTAATCTCCTTAAAGGTCTTTACCTTGTAGATATCTCCATCCTTCTCAAAATTGTCAAGCTTTGCCTTTGCAGCCAATGTATAATCTCCGAAGCTGAGCTTTCCGTTTTCCTCAGTACGGATTAATTCACTTATTACAGCCATTTTTATCCTCCCGTAGCTATATTGATATATTAATTATAAATCCAATTCTACTCAACAGTCAATGAAATTTGTTTGTTTTTCGTAGAAATTATTACCTTATTGCCGCGCTTAATTTTGCCGGTAATAATATCCTCTGACATACGGTCTTCAATCTCCTCCTGAAGCTTTCGTTTAAGAGGTCTTGCGCCATATTTTCTGTCATAGGCTTTGTCCACGATAAAGGATTTTGCACTGTCGCGCACTGTGAGCTCTATATCAAGCTGTTCTTTACAGCGTTTCTTAAGCTCCTTTACAAGAAGTGTCACTATATGCTTCATGTCATCCTTGTTGAGAGCTCTAAATACAATAGTCTCGTCGATTCGGTTCAAAAACTCAGGTTTAAATATACGGCGGACCTCCTCCATGACACTGTTCTTCATACGCTCGTGATCCTGCTTTTCATCCTCACCAGCGCCAAAGCCAAGGCGCTTTGGTTCTATAATAGAAGAAGCTCCTGCATTTGATGTCATGATGATTATTGTATTCTTGAAATCAACCGTGCGCCCCTGTGAATCAGTGATTCTACCATCATCAAGCACCTGTAAAAGTATATTGAACACATCAGGATGTGCTTTTTCTATCTCATCAAACAGTATAACAGAAAAAGGATTGCGTCTGACCTTCTCTGAGAGCTGTCCGCCCTCCTCATGGCCCACATATCCCGGTGGTGAACCAATCATCTTTGAAACACTATGCTTTTCCATGTACTCTGACATGTCAACACGTATCATGGCATCTTCTTTGCCAAAGACAGCCTCAGCAAGCGCCTTTGACACCTCCGTCTTACCTACTCCTGTCGGTCCCAAAAACAGGAATGAGCCAATCGGCTTCTTAGGATCCTTTAAACCAACACGGCCTCGTCTGACTGCCTTTGCGACAGCAGAAACAGCCTCCTCCTGTCCTATTACACGCTTGTGAAGTATCTGTTCAAGCTTTGCAAGTCGTCCTGCCTCTGACTCTGTAAGCTTATTTACAGGTATTTTGGTCCATCCCGATACTACATCCGCTATCTCATTTTCGCCGACTACAGGCTGATTTTTGGCTCCTGTGCGACGGTTCTTTCTCATAAGCTTCTGCTGTTTATTTTCAAGTACTTCCTTTTCTGACATAAGCGCGCCGGCAGCTGCGAGATCTCCATTCGATAAAGCATTTTCCACCTGGTTCTGCTTATCTGTTATCTCTTTTTTCAGAGCAAGCAACTCGTCAGATGATGTCAGATTCTTAAGCCTTATCCTGGCTGCCGCTTCATCCATCAGGTCTATCGCCTTATCAGGTAAAAATCTGTCATTTATATATCGTGCAGAAAGGTTTACTGCTGCTTTCACACCCTCATCTGTTATGATGACACCATGATGCTTTTCATAGAGTCCCTTTAATCCTGTGAGTATCTCTATTGTCTCATCCACACCAGGCTCCTCAACCATCACCGGCTGGAAACGGCGCTCAAGCGCAGCATCCTTTTCCACGTATTTGCGGTACTCTTCTATGGTAGTGGCGCCGATTACCTGTACCTCGCCTCTGGCAAGTGCCGGCTTTAATATGTTAGATGCATCTAACGAGCCTTCTGCTCCTCCTGCACCTATTATAGTGTGAAGCTCATCAATGAAAAGCAGTACATTTTTGGCATTTGAAACCTCGCTTATCACCTTCTTGATACGCTCCTCAAACTCACCACGATACTTTGATTTGGCTACAAGCCCGGACATATCAAGGGAAACCAATCTCTTTCCCAAAAGAATATCCGGAACATTGCCACTGACTATATCCTGCGCAAGTCCTTCTACTATAGCGGTCTTGCCCACTCCCGGCTCTCCAATCAGACATGGATTGTTTTTGCCACGGCGGCAAAGTATCTGGATAACGCGCTCCATCTCCTTTTTTCTGCCTATAACAGGGTCAAGAAGCCCTGCCTCTGCCATATCTGTCAAATCTCTGGAATACTGATCTAATACAGGAGTCGCAGAATTGTATGATGTACTGTAGCTTTTCATCAGATCCCTGTATGCAGACGGATCCTCACCCATCGCACCAAGAATATCTATAAACATCTTCTGACTGTTAACACCCATGGTGTTTAAAAGTCTTGCAGCTGCACAGTCTCCCTGCAGTACTATAGCCATCAGCAAGTGTTCTGTACCTATCTCATTGCACTCAAATCTATCGGCTTCCTCCGATGCACGCTCCAATACTCTCTGTGTCCTTGGTGAATAGCCATCCCTGTCCATCACTTCGATGTTATCCCCCGGTGAAATCAGGTCTTCAATCATCGAAATAAGCTTATCATATTCCACATTGCAGGCTGTTAGAACCTCAGCTGCCACACCGGTGCCCTCTTTTATAAGGCCAGCCAGTATGTGCTCTGTTCCAACATAGCTGTAATTCATTTTCTTTGATATACGTGCAGCCAAATCTATTGCTTTTTTAGCCTTACTTGTATATGGTTTCAAGTCATATCCTCCAGTCATATTCACTAATTTAAGTCGATGAACTGCAAATCATCATCCTCGCTGTCATCTTCATTGTCATCCTTTACACTGCGGTCTATAGTCTCAGACAGCTTATTTCCCTCATTGACAAAGCCATCAAGTGCCATTTGAAGCTGATTCTTTAAAGCATCCTCATCAGCATCGTTTTCTGTGTCAGAAACGTTTTCCTGCCTTGAATCGTCTTTTAAATCAAACTCAGAGTTTTCATTCTCAACAGCTTTCTTAAAATCAGGTGTAATTTCTACGGTTCTTCCGACATAGGATGCATTTGATATATTTTCATCCGTAGCCATCTTTTGCTCATCTGCAGCACCTTCCGCTGTTTCTTCTGCGACTTCATCTGCCGGCTCTTCTGCAGCTTCTCCTGCCACTTCACCCACCGACTCTTCTGCAGCTTCTTCTGCAACTTCATCTAACGACTCTTCTGTAACCTCTCCTTCCAGCTCATCTGCTATCTCGTCCGCAGTTTCATCAGTTGTTTCTTCCAAAGCTTCATTTGATACATCTTCTGCTGCATCATCTACATCATCATCGTCATCATGATAGTCCATTGCCTTATATTTTCTGTTTTTCACAGCTGATACAATAAGCAACAGTAACAGAATAATGATAATAAGAACCAGTATTGCAGCTAAAACAAGATATTTATTGGCAATTCCCGGGACAAGCTCACTCTTTGTTGTATCGTTTTCCTCCTGTGCCACTGTAGGTGTACTGAGCTCATTTCTCATATATGTGCCATCTACGCTATCATATGTGTACCAACCACTCTCACCATTGTCATTCATAGCGTATACGAGGTAAAAATCCTTTGTCTGATCATCTTTTTTTTCGACTTTGGTCTGGTAGGCTGTTGCCACACCCTTGCCCTCTATGGAGAGCGATATCTCATTATATCCCTCAGGCACATCATCCACCTTAGGCAGTAAAACCACTATAAAATGCGACTCTGAATTGATACGGACAAACTCATATGCTGCATTCTGTGCTGCATCATATACAAAAAGCCCATTGCCGCTTTCCGACTGTAAATACACAAGCGTGATATCACCAAAGGTGCCATGAAGGGTATTGTATTCAAGTCCGTCAATCACTGTCTTTGAGTGCTCAAAGCCTACAGGAACAACATCCTCCGGAATGTCATTTACCATAGTCCACTCTGTGCCATTTATATCGAACTTCTTCCAGTTATCCTGCTTATCTGCATTCTCCGGATCATCCTCGGCTCTTCTGGTAACAACTATATTGTATGTGCTTGTGCTGCCGTCCTCTGCTGTCACAACAACGCTGACCGTATTCTCTCCAACCTCAAGTGAATCATTGCCTGTGACGGATGTCACACTCGCCTTTGAATCAGCCGGATTTGCTGTAACCGCAAGGCTTGAACAGCTGTAATCTACTGTAGCTGTGTAATCCTTTGTCGCAGCAGAAAACTCAGGGGAAAGCGTACCTGCTGAGATAACAAGCGAACCAAGAGATGCGTTTGAGGATTTCTTTTCCCCTTTGTTTTCATTATCTTTATTTGCATTGCTGTCATTGCCGGTATTGCTGCCGGAATTGTCCTTGTTATCCTTGTTACTGTTTGAATCGTTGTTTGATGAAGCACTTGTTACCGTCACCTTCGTGCTGGCACCGGTAATTACACCTCCGGCATCGTTGCCCTCTGCATCTCCTACAACTGTACAATATGCCTTTATAGTGCAGCTTCCTGCAGCCTTCGCCGTAAATGAAAATGACTGCGATGTGGGATATCCTGCGGCGTCACCAATATTGGCCACACCATCTCCTCCGTTACTCAGTACTCCCTCGTCAGAGCTTGAGATAACTACAGTACCAAAATATCCAGACGGCATGGAAACAGTCACCTTAACTGTTTTTCCAACAGCTACAGAGCTTGAGCTGACACTGAGACCAAGTCCCTGCGCATATACATGCTCGGCAGGTGTGAAAACAAGCATCACCGCCACAACAAGTGATAATATACATCCAAATAATTTCTTCATATCTTTCCTCACATTTCTAATTCTGCGATATCTTTGATTTGCCCAGTATGTGTCTGTTCATGATTATCATATCAAGGGCATTTCCACCATCACGCTTTCTGTTAGCATCAGCTGCCTCCAGATAAGCACCTGTGAGTGCTCCCTTTCCTAAAATATGTCTGTTGAGCTTAATCATATCAAGAGCATTTACAGCACCATCACCATTGATATCTCCATATATAACAATATCATATGTCTTTTTCAGATTACCTGAAGCATCATAAACAGCCACTTTATTGCCTGTTGCAATCTTTCCGCCGTTTTCTGAGCCTGAGCTTGTCAGAAGCTTTACAGTACCTGATGCTGATACTGCTATATTCTTCACAAAATCAGCTGCACCGGTTCCAGGCTCAATGCCTGTAATATAAGTACCTATACTGTATTTACCTGATGTTATGTTTACATCTGTATTATTTTGGTTATTATTGTTCTGATTATTATTGCCACCTGCATTATTTGCAGATGCCGCCTGCCTGTTTATATTGATAGTGTATGTTCTTGTATCACCGCTTTGCGACTTGCATTTTACCTTAATTGTATTATTTCCGACAGCAAGCGAATAGCTTCCTGTGCCTGAAACACCACTGTTTCCTGAAACAGCATCTGCCGAAACAGTCACTGAGCTTATAGCATTTGAAACAACTGCTGAATAGCTTGTTGTCGCTCCATTAAAGGCCGGTGTGAGTGTTACACCGCTTATCGCAAGCGACTGCAGATAGTTATTGGTATCGCCAGCTTTATCGAAACCCACTGCTGACGATGGCATATTGTTGTATACAGGTATTTTAAATACAAAAGCCTGATTCTTGTCTGAATATCCTTTAGCCAGACTCTGTCCCTCAGTAAGAGCCGCTGTGGCATTGCCCATGTACTGATGGAAATACAGCGAGCTTGTATTTACTACATTAAACTTCTCAAAATACAGTGTATTTTGACCCTTATTTATATAATTGCTGCCCACCTTTACAGCTCCGCCGCTTATGGACTTTACTCTTGTATTCCAGCCCTGCTTCTTGGCAAAAGACAGACCATTTTTATAAATCTTATCCTTCGTGTTTCCGGTTGCACTAAAATTAAAATAATTATAATATCCTTCGTATCCGGAATATGTACCCGAAATAAGAGGGCTCGTTCCCTTTTTGCCCTGCTCCTGCTTTATACGCGATGCTATATGGTATGCACTTACTCCACTGCTCTTTGCCACATCCATGAATGTGCTTGCATAATTGATTTTCTCACCATTGTTGGAATATGTCTTTGTTCCCTCCATAAATGTGCCTTTTACTATGGACTTGACACCTTCAAGTGCCTCATTCGGACTGTATGCAAGGCTTTGGAACTGGAAAATATTGGTCTCATCAAGAAAATTCCTTGGATCCATGAGATAAGCAATATAGGCACTGCTTGCTGACACCCATCCCGGTTCGTACTCAACCCACGTATTTGTTGACCAGTTATATGCTCCGGCAGCTGTGGATTTCTTGGCATTGTCTGCTGATTTGGATACCAGATTAAGTCCGTTTACACTTTCATTTTCAATCACCGTACCCCAATTCAAACCTGTATTTACAGCCTCAAATGTCCAGCTTGGATACTTATTGTGAAGAGCTGTAAGGTTTGGAATATAGCTGTCAGGAAAGCCTGCATTCTTCATAGCCGTGACAAAATCAGTATTGTCTCCGCTATTATTGTATGTCACCTTTATGTATGTACTGATAGTCCAGCCCGTAAATGCCTTGCCGTTTAAAGTACCCTTGACATTATACCAGACCACACCGTTTACCCTGGTCTCTCCAATTATATCAACCTGATGGTTCCAGTTGAGTGAGACAACCTTGGTAGTGCCGGATGTGCCTGCTGCATTGCGGACATACACATTGCCACCTGTAATCGTACCTGTAGCATATGCTCCCGATGCTGTTGCAAGGGCAAGCTGCTCCTCATTATTCTGCTGTATGGCATCCGCATTGCCGGTGTCTGCCGAAGCATCCCCTGTCTGCGCATTGTCTGATGCAGCTGTGCCGGTACCTGCTGATACAAAATCAGACCTGATATAGCTGACACACTCCTCATTATTTGCTGCCAGATTGTACTTTGCCTTGTACCACACTTTGCCGTCTGCACCTGTGGTCTGCTCTAGAATAGTAATATCCTTGCCGTTTGAAAGCTTGTGCTCCAGCTCATACTCTGTGCCCGGTCCGCTTCTCGCCGCTACCCAGTATCTCTCATCACACACAACCTTAGCCGCCTGATCCGCATAGACTGCTATGCTGCTGTATGGTGCCAGGTCACAAGCAGCTAATGACAATGTTACGACAGAGACTGCCAGAAATTTATTAATCTTTATCATCAAATCCCATCTTTCTTATGTGCATTGTTTACATTAATCCATTATCCATTTAATTATAATAGAATATGACCTTTGTATCAATGTATTCGGCAGAAATTTATTATTTTTTTATTAATGATAAAAAACTCCCTTAAACGTGCAGCTCATGCTTACGTTTCAGGGAGTTGCCTGATTCATATTCTGCTTATTCTTACTGTCTCCTGTAGCTTTTTCTAGCTGAACAGGGATTTTATCTTATCCCATAAATCCATGAAAAAGTTACCAAGCTTTTCCCAGAAGCCCGGGTCATTTATCTTATCGCCAAGCTTTGATGCCCAGTCCTGTGCCTGGTCGATGACTGAATCCCAGTCGATATTGGCATCCTTAAGCTTCATAAGAAGCGATGTCAGCTTTGCAATATCATCATCAGAAAGCTTCAGGTCGTAATCCTTTGCAGCCTCCTTTATCGCATCCTTTATCTGGCTCTCATCCTTGAGCCTTCCATCGGCCAGCTGCTTCTTTAGGTCTGCAATCATTGCCTCGATATCCTGCGAATCGCCGTCAATGCTCTTGTTGAGCTCTCCTGTTGTGACAAGCTCATCCATCGCTGCGTCTGTCACCTTGTCGTCAAGCTTCTTGCCTGTCATCTCCTCGTATGCCTTTAGTGTGCCTACAAGTGCTGCCGTTCCTGAAATAGGGAAAGGTCCTGCGACTATGATTTTAGCATCAGCTATGCCTGCTGTGGCAAGCGCATTCTTGTACATTCCTACCGTACAGTAATTGATATTGTGCGTGGAAACACTAAGACCCGCGCCCTTTTTATCCTCTGTAATGAGTACTGAGGAAAGTGACCTTGTGCCAATCTCGCTCTTGCAGATGTATGAATCGAGGTACTTGTGCTCCTCATCATTATTTACATAGACCACATCGTAATTGTCCAGATCAGTGAGCTCGATTCCCATAAATCCAAGCACTGTCGCTCTCTGATCCGGTGTAAGGTCTGCTCCAAGACTTAAGTATGGCTTATCATTATTGCTGATGGTCACCTTGTCGTTTGCCTCACTGCCGGCTGTCGTTGTGCTGTCTGCAATACTGTCTGTGTTACTCTTATCAGCTGCGTCACTGCCTGATACATCAACGCTTGAAACTGTATCAGTCTGCGTAGCTGTCTCTGTTGCAAATACTGCCGGATTCATTGTAAACAATGTCACCGCAGCAAGCACGCTACATACAATACTCTTTGCTTTTTTCTTTATTAATCTAATCATTTTTCCTCCAATCTACTGCTCTATATCATACGAAATTGTAAAGTTGCTTCCGTCGAAGCTGACATCTGCCATGCTTCCGCATACCACAGGCATCATCGGTGACATATGACCTATATCCAGATCCATGATGATTGGCACATTAAACTCTCTAAGCAGTGATGAAAGCGCCTGTCTGTGGTCTATGCCAAACATTTCCTCTCCGAAGTGCGCCGGGCGTCCGATAAGAAAGCCCTTTACATTTGAAAACCATCCTGCATTTTTCATCTGCCACATAGCCCTTCTCATGCCCATCACATTAAGGTCACAGGCCTCAAGGAACCATATGATACCATCATTACTGTAGCGCTCATTAAATTCCCTTACATGGTCAAACGATGTACCAAGCAGATTGATAAGACAATCCATGCAGCCACCAAGCAGCCTGCCTCTAATGGTAAGCCTGCTTTCCTTTGCCACCGTGGGAATAGAGCTGATGCACGACTTTTCAGTCAGGTTGTAGCCCACAAACGGAGCATTCTCATCCTTTATCGATTCCTTCTCCCACATAGGGTAATTGGTAAATGAAAGCTTCCTGCCACAAAGCAGATCAAACGCATCGGTAAGTGACTCATGCCACACCTCCATGCCAAAGCTGCCCGCACACGGTCCGTAAATACCTGCTGTATCTGCAATAGTAGCCTCCAAAAATGTGAAATTCGTGTTGTCGGAATAGCCCATGTACCATTTCGGCTTTGATTGCTTCACGCGCTCAAAATCAATATAAGGCACTACCTCGCACATCAGCTCGCCACCACCACAGGATATAAGCACATCACTATCAGCAGAAGCATAGCTCTCGTTCAGCTCTTCTGCGCACTTCTTAGGTGTATTGCTGATGCCTATGCCACTGTCGCACCTGCAGTTAGGTCCCTCTATCGTCTTATAACCCATGCTGTGAAACCTTTTAATGGCATTGTCAAAGGCACTCCTGTACGGCTCTGTTGTACAGCCCATCGAAGGCGCCACAAAGCCTATTGTTCCTCTATCCTTTAGAAATTCAGGGTATCTCATGTTTCTATCATCCTATCACTATTATTTACATATCTAAGCTTCTGTCTGAAGTAAAATATGTAGGATTTTATCATTTCTGTCAAGGTCATTTTACTGTCATAATTAAATGTCGTCGTGTACTGCACATGCTGTCTGTTGCACCAGTTGTATATATCATGCAGACTTATCGAATCAACATTCTTCATATTGTTCATAAACACCTTAACCTTTGAAAGCTCATCCTCACTGTCAATGTATAGATGAAAGATAGTATTCGGACATTCAATTATTATCTGCTGTTCTTCTATATTTTTCATCACTGTATCCTCTATTGAATGATGTATCCTGTGTGATTAAAAACATTATCGTCTGTCACACCGGGATGTGAGTAATAACAAAATATCGTAACTGTTCAGTACCTTCACAGCTAAAAAATATCACATAACCATAGTACTACACCGGCGTCACAAAATCCAGTCATTTTTGCCTGCCAATTCTTACTATTTTATTAAGAAAAACGGTAAATATTATACTCCCTCACAGTCAAATGCCGGAATGAAGCTGTCCTTTGCCACGTCACCCTCCTGTATAAATGCATTCGTGATTCCTATTTCGAGGGCATAGTCAACAAGCCTTTCATACTCTCTCCTTGTCACTGTGCGGTTTATCTCAGGATAATCCTTTAGTGCAATCGGCGTAAACTGGCTCATCATGCTTATATATACGTGATCATGATATGTATCATACAGGTACTTAAGTACATCCTTTGCATCATTCACATGTCCCGGCAGTAGAAGCTGTCGCACAATAACTCCCTTTTGTATGAGTCCTGTCGAATCGTCAATCACGACATCCGGTTGCTGCCTGACCATCTCTGAAAGCGCCTGCTTTGCGACAGACGGATAATCTTTTGCCCTTGAATACCTTGCCGAAAGCGTACTGTCCATATATTTAAAATCCGGAAGATACACATCCACTATACCCTCAAGCAGCTTTAGCTCTGTCACATTTTCATATCCGCTCGTATTGTATATAATAGGAAGCTTCATGCCGCGGCTTTTTGCATCGTTTACCGCCCACACTATATCAGGGATATACTGCCCCGGTGTGACCAGATTGATATTATTTGCGCCTTTGTCAGCAAGTTCCATAAAGATATCACTCAGCCTCTCTTTACTGATTAGCTTTCCCGCTTTTCCGTCAGAAATCTCCCTGTTCTGGCAGAACACGCAGTGCAGGCTGCAGCCTGAGAAAAAAACTGCCCCGCTTCCTCTTTTTCCTGATATGCACGGCTCCTCCCAGTAATGAAGCGCTGCTCGCGCCACCTTTATTTCAGATGAAACGCCACATACGCCTGTTTGTCCGGTTCTTCTGTTTATGCCACATTTTCTTGGACACAATAAGCAATTCTCGTATTTATTCATATTTTTCATTTTAACCCTTGCTAAAAATAATGTTTGATACTACAATCTATATGATTATGCGGTGCATATGCCATGCGCCTTCAGTAGTCATTTTCAAATTATATCATAACTATTCTTACAGAAGAGAATAGTTAAAATACACAATAAGGAGATTACAATGAATCAGTCAAACTGTATCGTCGCCCAGTCAGGCGGCCCAACTGTTGCAATCAACGCAAGCCTTGCAGGAGTCATCGCAGGAGTAAAAAGCTCTGAGAAATACGATATCTGCTATGGCGCCGTAAACGGAATACTCGGCATATTAAATGAGAATTATCTCAATCTATCAGATATTTTTGCAGATGATGCTAATCTTGAAAAGCTTAAGACCACACCTGCCATGTATCTTGGCTCATGCCGCCACAAGCTCCCTGATTACAAGGATGATGATTCACCATATGTATACATCTTCCACCAGTTCGATAAGCTTTCTATAAAAGCTTTCTTTTACATCGGTGGAAATGATTCGATGGATACCGTATTAAAGTTATCCGATTATGCAAAAAAAATCAACAGTGATGTGAAAATTATAGGGATTCCAAAGACCATCGACAATGATCTGTGCATGACAGACCATACTCCGGGCTTTGGTTCTGCCGCCAAATATATCGCATCAAGCATGCTCGAGATAGCCCATGATACCTTTATCTATGCTGTTAAGAGTGTGACAATCGTTGAAATCATGGGACGTGACGCAGGATGGCTCACTGCCGCTTCCGCTCTCGCACGTAATGAGTACAATACAGCGCCTCAGTTCATCTATCTGCCTGAGGTGGATTTCGACAAGGACAAATTTGTTGCCGATATAAAAGAAGCCCTTGCGCACACTAACAATGTAATAGTTGCCGTATCCGAAGGAATACATGACGCAGACGGCTCATACATTACATCATCAAAGGCCGCATGTGACCAGTTCGGACACCAGCAGCTAAGCGGTGCCGGAAAAGCTCTTGAGTTCATCGTAAAGGAAAACATCGGTGTCAAGGTGCGCTCTGTAGAGGTAAATGTGCTCCAGCGCTGTGCCTCACACCTTGCATCATTAACCGATATCGAGGAATCTTTTGCTCAGGGTAAAAAGGGTGTCACTATTGCAGCAGAGGGTGTGACCGCATCAATGGTATGCTTAAAGCGCATCTCAAATAATCCTTATCAGGTGGAATACACATATTCTGCTATCAAGGATATCGCAAACGAGGCCAAGTCTGTGCCAAGAGAGTGGATCAATGATGCTGGCAATGATGTGAAACCTGAACTTATCGAATACTTAAAGCCACTTATTCAGGGAGAAACCGCTGTAGCCTACAAGAATGGTCTGCCTGACTATATGGATGTGTCACATCTTCACAAATGTAACTGATTTTAGCTGCTGTCTACACCCCGGTGTGGGCAGCAACAGCATATCTCCAAGGAGGTCGATTTACATGAAGAAAAAAGTGCTTATAACCTGCGCCGTTGTGCTTGGTGTGCTTTTGGCTGTTTATCTTGGCTTTGCCTTTTATTTTAGCAGCCACTATCTGTTCAACACAAAGATTAACTCTGTAAAATACGCAGGGAAAACTGCAAAAGAGGCATTAGAAAAAAATACAGCCCTAAGCCGCGACTATCTGCTCACAATCACTGATAGAAAAGGCAACAGCTTTTCACTTAAGGGACCTGATTTTTCCTATGAATATGTCTCAAACGGTGACGAGGAGCAAATCCTAAAAAGCCAGAATGCTTTTACATGGCCTGTCAGTCTCTTCAAAGCTCAAAACTATACTCTAAAGGGTTCGTCCAAATATGACGATGCCACTTTGGCTGAAAAGCTCAAGGCTCTTGATATTTTCAGTGATGACTACATTGAAAATCCGGAGGATGCCCACATCGAGATAAAAGACGGCAAATACGATGTGATTGAAGAGAAAAATGGCTGCAAACCGATATATGACAGCATCCTTGCCGAAGTAAAGGACGCCCTGGACAACGAGCTCCCAAAGCTTACCTTAAGTGATGACTGTTATGAAGCTCCAAAAATCACAAAAAACAGTGATACTATCAAAAATGAAAAAGAAGCCCTCGACAAATACACTGCTTCAACCGTCACTTACAAAATTGAAGGTGCCGACGAGAAGCTTGACTCAGCCAAAATCCTTGATATGCTAAGCATCTCAGATGACGGCAGCGTGAGCATAGATGATGCCAAGGTCACTAAATATGTCCAGCAGCTTGCTTCCAAGTATAACACCTTCGGACGCAAGCGCTCGTTCAAAACATCGTCCGGTGACACTATTGAAATAGGTGGTGGAGACTACGGATGGGTAGTCAGCAAGAAAAATGAGAAAGCCCAGCTCCTTTCAGATTTAGAGGGAGGCAAGCCAGTGGAAAGAGAGCCTGTTTACGAGCAGACAGCACTCTACCGAGGCGCTGACGACATAGGTAATACATACATAGAGATTGACTACACAAAGCAGCACATGTGGTATTACAAGGATGGTGCTCTCCAGATGGAGTCTGATTTCGTATCAGGTAATCTCGCCCGTCAGAATGGTTCCGTAGATGGTGTATACAAGATTGTTTACAAGCAGAGAAATGCTACTCTTGTCGGCGAGGGATACTCTTCTCCTGTCAGCTATTTTATGCCGTTTGCCTACAATATAGGTATCCATGATGCCAGCTGGCGTGATACCTTCGGAGGAACCATTTACAAAACCTCGGGCTCACACGGATGTATCAATGTGCCTCCTGCTTTTGCAGAGCAGCTGTTCAATGCTGTGGATAAGGGCACTCCTGTTGTTGCCTACTACAGAGAGGCTGTCACTCTGACAAACAATGCTGCAAAGATGTCCAATGCATACTCGTATGTGGCTCCTGATGCTGCGCAGTAAGTGTGAATTGCTTGGTATTTTTCAATAATACGGAAAGACGATCGGCGCACGGGGAATTTGCCCCCGGCAGAGGTGCTCCCGACGAGCTAACGCTACGCAGCTAAGATACTGTACGAATTATGCTTTTTAGATTTTCTAGGCTTGACGAAACCGTCGAAACGCGCCGTCCATGGCGCGGTTTCTCCTTGCCCCGGCGTCCATGCCGGGGCATTTCTGCGTTGTGCGCCTAGCGGCGCACGTTTCTAACGGGTTAAAGTC
>ERZ1673693.1636-NODE-1636-length-15719-cov-3.740743_pt1 | contig 15719 bp, 10 predicted proteins | sample MGYA00580223_ERZ1673693 | MGnify/ENA primary metagenome ERZ1673693 (study PRJEB41218, sample SAMN15661741) | gut metagenome | host: Homo sapiens | place: Canada: London | collected 2015-08-20/2019-03-30 | study: EMG produced TPA metagenomics assembly of...
GCTGCTAACAGCTTGGAAACAACGCTTTCTATATCATCGCCAATATAACCGGCTTCAGTCAGGGAAGTGGCATCTGCAATAGCTAACGGCACATCAAGAAGCTTTGCCAGCGTCTTTACCAGATAGGTCTTGCCGCTTCCTGTAGGGCCGATCATTAAAATGTTGGATTTTTCGATCACAACACCGTCTGGGTCGGAACCACCTAAAAAGGCGCGCTTATAATGATTATAAACAGCTACTGCCATGACCTTCTTTGCCTTGTCCTGGCCGATCACATATTCATCCAGCTTGCCTTTTATAACGTGAGGCGCCGGAATATCTTTCATAGTCAGCTGCTTTTCCGGTTCTTTTTTCTTTTTCAGTTTCTGGCTCTGAGGGATCTCATTCACTGGCGGCATCTGGCTTAAGTTACTGAAATTCATGTTCATATAAGGCATATTGGGCATTTTTGAAAAATCCATGCCTCCCTTAGTCACTGTATCAAAAGCCTTCTGCATACAGTCATGGCACAGACACATGCCTCCCGGCATTGAGATCATTGGTCCTGCCTTGCTCTCCGGTCTGCGGCACATATAGCAGATCTTCTCATAATTATCGTTATTTTTATTATCATCCTGGGATCCATTTGTCATCTCGTTTTCCATATTCTTATCGTCCACTGTCTTTTCTCCTTACCACATTCTTCCCCATGGGAAGCCATTTCCCGGAAAACTCCAGGGATTACTGTCTTCTCTTCTGGAAGGTGCTGTTTCCCCGGGCTGCTCCCTGTTATCCTGTTTCTCCTGTTGTCCTTCACCTTCCGGCAGTCCTGCCAGCGTAATCTGGATCTGCTGTTCCTTATACCGGCCTTCTTCCTGGCGCTGCACCAGCAGTTCAATGGTCTCTCCCATTTCATAGCCTTTCAGGAATTTCTGCAGTTCCTGCATACTCTTTACAGTCATGCCATCCAGCTTGGTGATAATATCTTTCTCACGAAGTTCAGAGCCAGCCGCAGCCCCGTCTTCCAGTATCTTGTATACATAAACGCCCTTCGGCATATCAAAGGTTGCCGCTGTTTCTTCATCTACTGTAGTTCCCTGAATCCCCAGATATCCCCGTCTGCTTTCCTCTACTTCAGAACGGGTCTTACGGTTCATCAGTTCATCTAAAATCTCCTGGACTCCTGAAACAGGAATGGCATAGCCAATCCCTTCTACTTCTGTGGAGGAATATTTAGCCGCATTGATGCCGATCACTTCCCCTTTCATGTTCAAAAGGGCGCCACCACTGTTTCCCGGATTGATGGCTGCATCTGTCTGAAGCAGGACTCTTGTATTTCCGTCGGAAGTCTGTACTTCCCGGTTTAAGGCGCTTACATATCCCACTGTAACGGACTGGCCATACCCAAGAGCATTTCCAATGGCGATCACGCCCTGTCCTACTTTTAAGCTGTCTGAGTCCCCAAGCCTTGCAACGGCTATCTTATCCTGGGTTTCCTGTGGGATCTGATCTATCGGGATGGAAATAACTGCCAGATCTGTATCTGCATCTGTCCCCTTTACCGCAGCATCCACAGCTGTATCATCTACAAATGTGATCTTTAATGATACTGTGTCCTTCACTACATGATTATTGGTCACGATCAGCAGTTCCGTATCATTTTTACCAATGATGATCCCGGAACCACTGCTTGGCACCTCATAAGACTGGCTTCCGCCTCCGAAAAACCAGCTGTATCCGTAATCCGGAGTCTGGTAAACGGCTGTGCTGGCAACTGCCACAACCGTTGGCATTGCCTCTTCTACGATCTCTGAAACATCCGTTGACGGTGCCGGAATGTCTGCTGCCTGTGGAAATGTTTCCGGTATCTTTTCTCCCGGAAATGGTTCTGGAGGCGGCAGTGCTTCTCCCTCCGCCTTTACTGTATCCTCATCTGACGCAACGATCGCAAAAAACTGGGAAACCATTCCGGAAGACGCAATCTGGATCCCGGTCATAACCGTTCCTGCTACGGTTCCAAAAAGGACTGCGGAAAGAACGATCCAGGCTGTCTTTTTCAACAAATTGTTTTTCCTCATATATGATCTGTTCTCCTTCCAAAAAGAGATCCCGCAAAAGAGGAATTCTCCCTGCTTTCACGAAATCTCTTTCTTAAACTTTGGTGTTATCTTTTAATGCTTATTAAGCTGCCGGTGAGATCATCTCTCCCGGACCGCCTACATTCTCTTCTTTGATGCTGTTTCCAGGATTGAAGGATGAAGCTGCTGTTGTTTCACTGCTTCCCGGTCCATATGGTTTTGTAGCAGCCTCTGTAGTTGCCGCTTCTGTGGTACGGGAAGGTGACAGCGTACCGCTTGGAACCGTAGGCTTTAAGCTTTCTGTGGAGTCTCCCGGATGGGCTGCCTTTGTAGTCTCTCCCGGATGGGCCTGACTGCTTTCACCTGTATGAGAACTCTGGGTCGTTTCAGAAGAATGTTTACTGGTTGGTGGTATATAATCTTCCGGAGGATCGATCACATTTCCATCTTCATCTGTTTCATACTCAAAATCAGTTTCACCGTCAATAATACTCTCTTTTGTGGAAGAAGTACTTTCATTGTTCTTTTCAGAAGAAGAACTGCTTTCTGAGCCGTCCGCTGTTGTCTTGTCTTCTTTCTTTGCCTCTGTAGTCTTAGGAATATAACCGCCATCTGTACCAACATCACCTACCGGCTTTCCTTCTTTATACAGACCTGTATCAGAAGCAATCTTTGCGCTGATCTTCTTTACCATATCACTTGGGGTGTAATTTTCGTCACCAAACAGGAACTTGTGAAGAGAAACCACATTGCTCTCTAAGGTCTGCGGAATGACACAGTCACCCTTTTTACCCATATTGGCATCACTTCTTGCCTCAGGGAAGCCGGCGGTATCACCGATATGATAACGGGTCAGGTTCTTTGCAGCCGGGATCACATCATCTAATGTGATACTGCTTAAGATCTGTGGGAATACCACTTCCATTACATTATTAACAACAGAAAAGTTTGCCTGTCTTAATTTATCAAAGCTTAACTGGATGATCTTTCTCTGACGTTCTGTTCTTGCAAAGTCTGTATCCATCTTTCTTAAGCGTGCATAGGCAACTGCCTGGATACCGTCTAAATGGTTCGGGCCTGCGCTCTTTAACTGATAAGAGCCAACACCTGTAGACTCTACTGTTTCTGTAATATAGGCATTGATATAATAAAACTCCGCCTTGCTCAGTTCCACATCTACACCGCCCAGGATATTAATGGCATCTGCTACTGCTTTCCAGTTAAATGTAGCATAATCATTGATCTCCAGATCCAGGTTTCTGTTTAAGGCTTCTACTGCCTGTTTCGGGCCGCCTCTGAAGTAAGCCTGGTTGATCTTGTTGTAACCATTTTTATCATCTACATTCAGATACGTATCACGGAAAAGGCTGACCAGTTTGATCTCCCCTGTTTCCTGATTGATATTGCAGATGATGATAACATCGGACATATTTCCTTTGCCCACAGAACTGTCACGGCTGTCCACACCAAAAAGAGCTACGGTCCAGTATCCCTTCATAGCCTGCTCTTTTTCCACAGAGATATAAGGATTTGTCATATCAGACTTATTAAACTCTGTATCCGTCTGCATCAGGGACATCATACGCTTTCCATACCAGCCTGCGCCGATCAGTGCCAGTGCAATGATCTCTGCCACAATAAAAATGATAATGGTCCTTAAGCGGCTTTTCCCGGACCTGGCTGCCGTCCTTGCGGTCCGGCTGCCTCTTCCTGTACTGCCTGTTCTGCCGGTAAGTCCGGAAGAAGCGTATTTCCTTCCGTCTTTTCTGCGGCTGCGCCCTCTTTTTAACTCGTCATCCGTTTCAAATTCATTATCAAAGTCGTGATTCATGTACGTTTCCTCATTGTAGTGATAACAGCAGTCAGACCGCTGTCATTCTAGTATGCGTTTTTATTAATAAAGCCTTTGAATATCGTCAGGAACATGATCTTAAAATCAAATCCAAGGCTCCAGTTTTCAATGTAATACAGGTCATGCTCGATCCTCTTTGTAATAGAAGTATCTCCTCTGTAACCATTGACCTGCGCCCAGCCTGTAAGACCTGGTCTTACCTGGTGCTTGATCATATAACGTGGGATCTCTTCTTTAAACTTTTCTACAAAAAGAGGCCGCTCCGGCCATGGACCAACCAGGCTCATATCTCCAATGAGAATGTTAAAAAACTGAGGCATCTCATCAATACTGGTCTTTCGTATAAAACGGCCTACCGGAGTAACACGGGGGTCATGAGGGGTTGTCCACTGGTTCTTTTCTTTATTTGGATCCTGTACTTCCATGGAACGGAATTTAAACATTTTAAAAGGACGGTTGTGCAGTCCGATCCTCTCCTGGCTGTAAATGATCGGACCTGGAGAAGTAAGTTTGATCAATGCTGCTGTCAGCAGCATAAGAGGTGAAAACAGGATGATCCCAAACAGTGCGCCACAGATATCTACCATACGCTTTATAGTTGCATTAAATACGCTGGTAAGAGGTACATGGCGGATATGGATCACCGGAAGTCCCTGAAGATCTTCCATATAAGGGATCGTAGGGATAATGTTATTGTAATCCGGAATAAATTTGGTATGCACACCTGACTTTTCACAGGCCGCAACGATCTGTTCCAGATTTGCATATTCACCGATACTTAAAGTAATAACGATCTCGTCTAAGGTATTCGCTGCAAGAAAGGTCTCCAAATGGGAGATCGGTCCTAAAACCTGGACTTTCTTGTAAACATAACCTGCTTTTTTATGGTCATCCAGGATACCCTGGATATGATAGCCCCATTCCGGATTTAAAGTCACACGGTCAATAAAACCTTCTGCCGCACGGCTGTAACCGATTAAGAGCACATGCTTCTGGTTGTAACCATTGGTACGAAGAGAACGTAAGAACAGGCGGATCGCCAGTCGTTCTCCTGCCAGAAGAAGTATATTTAAAACAAAAAACACCAGGAGCATTCTGGTGGAGAAATACCCCAGATGTACAATAAAGCTTCTTCCGCCGAAAAGGATCAGCGTAAAAAGCATCAGGCCGATCACATTTGCCTTACAGATATTGGCAAATTCAACCCTTCTTCCCTGGATGCGCTTTGGTACATACAGATGAAAACAGCCATTTAAGATCAGATAAACAGGAACAATAAATATAAGTGCCAGAAAATAAGGTCCCGGCTCCAGAGTTGCTCCTCTTAAAGGCACTACCTTTCCGCTGACGATAATAAACCACGCCAGTATATAGGCTACTGCTGTTACCACTGCATCCAGAAGAACCTGAACATGGTTCAGGCTTTTCTGGTTATCTTTTATCATTGTATATCACCTTTTGTTAAGCTGTTCACTCATTTCCCCCCGCCGGAGAAAACGGCTTCTTCATTCAAAACATTATACATGATACAATCCCATTATTCCATAACTTTTCTCTTAAAATATAATAAACTTCACCGTTTTGCCGCCTGACGGGCCAGAAATTCCCGGATATAGAGGAGAGTTCCGGTGCATAATTCCCACTCAATGGCAGCATAATGTTTCAGGTGGTCTCTGTTATATTTTACTTTTTTACACAGCTTTGCTGTCTTCACTCCCTCTTTCAGACCGTCCAGATAATCTTTTCCAAACCCGATCTTCTTAAAAAATCCATATTTTACCAGGATCCCCAGTCCCAGCGGAAGAGCATTTAGAAGCAACTGGGGCCATGGCATATTTTTATAGTTCAGATAAATATTGTTTCTTGCTGCCAGACGGACCTTAAATGAATTGTAACGGGATCCACTGGTACCGCTTCCCACGTGGTATACCATGGCGCTTGGGCAGTAAACATTTTTATAACCATAAATCTTCGCCCTGTAACCCACATCAATATCTTCCAGATAAGCAAAATGCATCTCGTCAAAATAACCGATGGTCTCAAACACTTCCCTGCGATAGATGGCAGCACCTGCACAGGCAGAAAAAACAGAACAGCTGCGGTTGTATCCTGTAGCCGGACGTCCAACGCCCCGTTGGAATGCCCAGCCTAACAGTGTATACATATCTCCTGCATCATCCATTTTGCTGTGGTCATACAGCTGGATCATCTTGCTGCTTACAGAAAAGATCTCCGGTGAACGTTCAATGGCCTTGATCATCTCTCCAATATAGTGGCAGTCCGGTTCTGTATCATTGTTTAAAAGGATCACATAAGGGGTCTTTGAGGCTTTGATCCCCACATTTACAGCCCCTGAAAAACCGGTATTCTTCTCAAGGAAGATGCTTGGTATCTCATGTTCCTTCAGCCATTCTACGCTTCCGTCTGTAGAACCATTATCCACTACCAGGATGTCAAAATCACGGCAAAGCTGCAGATCCAGAGCCTTAAAACAGGGATCCATAAACTTAAGACCATTATAATTGGGAATGACCACCGTTACTTTCGCCTTATTACTCATCACTCTTTTTCTCCTCAGGTGCAAACTTATCATAAACTGACAGGTCGTAAGGTTCACCGATCTTTTCTTTTAACAGATCACGCAGGGCAAAATTGGACTTTCTTAACGTCAGGTTCGGGTTGTAGTAAGGATCACCATTTTTAATGATGTCCGGCCATTTCTTAATGAAAATAGCTACTTCCCTGTTAAACCGCGCCACCTTCTCAGGCGTATCTTCCAGTCCCCTGGATTTGGACTCATAATGGTAAAGAGTTGCATAAGGGGCATATACTACCAGTTTTCCCAGAGCGCGGACTTTCATGCAGTAATCAATATCATTAAAGGCAACTGCCAGTTCCGTACTTAAACCTCCCACAGCCTCAAACACAGACTTCTTTGTCATAAGGCAGGCAGCTGTAACAGCACTGTAATCCTGGGCACACATTGCACGGTGGAAATAACTGTTTTCCGCTTTGTGAAGACCGATAAAGGTATGTCCAGCAATACCGCCGAAACCAATAACAACACCTGCATGCTGAATGGTATCATCTGCATACAGAAGCCTTGCTCCCGCAATACCAACCTCTTCTCTCTGGCAGAACCCAAGCATTTCACGAATGCTGTCAGGCTCTAACAGTTCCGTATCATTATTAAGAAGCAGCAGGTACTCTCCCTTTGCAAAGGATGCGCCAAAATTGTTGATGGCAGAATAATTAAAGCCTTCTTTCCAGGTAACTACATGGAAGGACGGATGTTTTTCTTCCATCTTTTTATAATAAGCAAAGGTCTCCGGCTCTGTACTGTTATTTTCCACAATGATAAATTCCAGGTTCCGGTAAGTAGACTTCTCTAAAATAGACCGGACACACACATCCAGATCCTTGCTGTGATCCTTATTTGGAATAATAATGGAGATCAGGGGCTCTCCTTTGATCTTAAAGGTAGTATGGTAAATACCGTAATCTACGCCCTTTTCCACACGTTCTGCCGGGATGCCCATACGCTCATAATGGGCCATGATCGCTCTGGAACCAGCCTCAAAAGCATACATCTTGCTTTCCGGATTGCTGGCAGTAGAGTCCTGATGGCAGCGCCAGTGATAAAGTACCTGTGGGATATGGACGATCTCTTTTGCCTGCTCAGTGCAGCGGAAGATAAAGTCATAATCCTGGGCTCCGTCAAATTCCTGGCGGAAGCCGCCTACCTGATCTAATAACTCTTTTTTCACCACGAACAAATGGCAGATATAATTCACACTGGTAAGCAGGTCCGGGTTAAAATCCGGCTTAAAATGAGGATCAAATAAAGCCTTTCCATCCATATCCAGCTTGTCTTCATCTGAATACAGCACATCACAGTCCGGATGCTTATTGATAGCCTTTGCCACCTCATAAAATGCCTGAGGCGGAATGGTATCATCATGGTCTGCCAGGATCACATATTCCCCCTTTGCCATAGCAAGAGCTGCATTGGTATTTCCGGAAATGCCCCTGTTTCCCCCCAAGATCTCATAACGGATCCGGGAGTCTTTCTGTGCATATTTCTTTAATACCTTTTCCACATCCTGGCCTCTGGGGCTTCCATCGGCAATACATACTTCCCAGTTTCCATAAGTCTGGTCCAGAATGGAGTCTAACATCTCTTTCAGATAGCGCTCCGGTGTTTTGTATACCGGTATGACTACGGAAAATAAAGGTTCTTTTTCAAAATGTGTTTCCCTCTGGGCCTTCAGTTCTTCCTCTGTCGGCTTGGTCAGCTCATACCACTCACCATAATCGTAATCATTATCCAGTCCCTGGATCTTATGGCAGGATTTTTTAATAAGGGCACGGAGACCATTTTCCTTCCAGAAATCAAGAGCTACATGGACCGTTTCCATGTTCATCAGATCTTTGATCTTTTCCATGCGCTTGTGGGCAACACTGGCTCTCTTGGTGATCAGTTCTTCATTATATTTGATCTTTGCCTGTCTGCCATCACAGCGGATCAGCAGCCAGTAACTTTTTCCTCTCTCATATGGAAACTGGATATCAAAGCCAAATTCCTTATCGATCACTTTCTTAAAATAGATCTGGCTTACATCATCTCTTCTGGTAGAAACCATTTTGCACTTCACCGGCTGGTGATGTTCATCTTCTACCCGGAAAGTGACCTTGCTCTCCGGGGTCTTTCCCAGAGCCCATCCGTTCAGTGTAATGGAATTTTCACGGATACGGACCACATCCACTTTATACTTCATTTGCCTTACCGTCCTTTACATTTTCATCTTTCTGGTCAAAGTTCAGCCGTTCTTCTTCGATCACAAGAGGACGCTTCATCACGCGCTGATTGATACTCATAATGTACTCTCCCAGAAAGCCGATAAAGAATAACTGTACAGAGCCTAAAAACAACATTCCAATGAGCATAGGCGCCATACCTGCAGGAAAACGATCCCACCAGATCAGCTTCATCACCAGATAGATCAGGGCAATGATCATACTTCCTGCTGCACAGACACCGCCGAAGATCGTTGCCAGGCGCAGTCCCTCTTTTGTATAAGAAGTAACGCTTAACATGGCAGCGTCATACAGACGGTAGAAATTGTTGTGTGTCTTTCCTGCACGGCGCTTTGGCTGCTCATAAGGGATCTCTTTGCGCTTATAGCCAAGTTCCGCTACGATACCCCGCAAAAACGGTGTGGGATCATCTAACTTGCGCAGGATCTCAATAAATTCCCTGTCATACAGACCGGAACCTGTAAAATGTTCGATCTGTTCTACATCAGACATTTTCTTAATGGTCTTGTAGTAGCAGGTGCGCAGCCAGTACATAAACTTATTTTCCTTGCTACTGGTCTTAATGCCGATAACGATCTTATAGCCCTTTTCCCATTCATGGACATACTTGGGGATCATCTCAACCGGATCCTGGAAATCTGCTACCATCTCAATAACGCAGTCTCCTGTTACCTGGAGCATGCCATAATACGGAGAGTTAAACTGACCGAAATTTCTTGCATTAAAAATAGCCTTGATCCTTGGATTTTCCTTACACAGTCCACGGATCACATCCCGTGTTCCGTCTGTGGAGTCATTATCAATAAATACAAGTTCATAATCATACTGAGGCAGTTCCTTCTCTAAAATATCGGTTACTGCCTTGCTGATGGGGCCTGCATTTTCCACCTCGTTATAACAGGGAATCAATACACTGATCTTTTTCATAGGTTTTTGTTCTCTTTCTCTTTTTTCATCATAATTTCAATGCCCTGACGGAAGGTAAATCTTTCCTGCCAGCCACTGGTAAGCAGTGTAAGACGTGAAATATCCGGCTTAATAGAAAGGGCACCTTCTTTTGCCTGGACAAAAGTCCCGTACTCCAATTCACCGGCACCACCTGCAATGGAATGGATCTCCTCTACAAAGTCCTTTAACACTCTCGTATCTTTGCTGGCAATGTTTACAATGGTGCTTACAAGACCATTTTTCTTAACCCCTGCATCAGCAGACTGGGGCAGTTGTTCATACAACTCATACACTGCCTCCACAGCATCATCAATATACATAAAGTTCCACTGATGTCTGCATGCGCTTAAAGAAACCTTGTTTCCTGCTGGAAGTTCCCGCACAAGAGTGGAAATGATAGACCAGGGATGGTCTCCTGTTCCATATACACTGAAAAAGCGCAGATGCACATAATGGAGTCCCAGTTCTTCACATAAAGGCACTGCCTTCTGGTAAAATTCCCATTTTGCCTTTCCATACTGGTTCACCGGATGACATTCTATATCTTCCTGCATAAAGCCATCTGTAAGACCATACTCCACTCTGGAACCTGCATCCATAAACATACGGCAGTTTAATGCTTTCGCCGCCCGGATACAATCCAGGGAGCCAGCTACATTTTTCGCCTGAACCTCAGGTGAGTCGATCTCCTGACGGTTCACACCGCCCCATGCCAGGTGGAAAAAGGCGTCCGCTTCTTTAATATAAGAAACGCAGTCCATTACATTGCTTAAACCGCAGGAAACCACATGAAGTTTTTCATCTTTCGGAAGTACATCCAGGTGCGTGGACTCCGGGCGCACCAGCACAAAAACCTCCGCACCTTTCTTTAAAAACAGTTTTGCCAGATTACTTCCAATAAATCCGGTAGCTCCTGTTATAACGATCCTCATCTGATTTCCTCCTAGACCATTTCCAGGTGATTGGAGCGCATGGCACGGATCTCTACCTGATCCCCAAAACGCTTTCTTATGATCCCTGCGATCTCATCTGTATAGCCGGGAGCTGTGATCACAATGGCATCTACAGGATGGGCTTCAAAATACTCCGGCGGTACGATGGGAAGGTGGGAAGCAGGTGCATATTTTCCATGTTTAAACGGCGCCGAATCGATGATATATTCTGCATTTTCTCCCAGACAGGTAGTTGCTGCCAGTGTAAAGCCCTGATGGCTGGCTCCCCATATGCACACAGTCTTATGCCATGCCCTCAGATACTTCATATACGTATTCATCTCTTCCCGCAGGTTTACGTAGCACTCCAGCAGGTTTTCTGTTTCCACCTGTGGACGTTTGCGCACGATCAGGGAAAGAGTATCCCGGTTGATCATAGAAGCTTCTACTACATCAAATCCGCTTCTCTCCATCAGGGAAGTCAGTGTATCAAAGGTATAATACGCAATATGGTCACGGATCAGTTCATAATAACTGCTGTGCTCCATAATGTACTCAAAACTTGGCACTGTAATAAGTCCCATGGCATCATCTTCCAGATTATTCCAGATAGCACGCAGCATAGTCACCGGATCCGGCTGATGTTCCAGGAAATTAAAGGATAAAAATACATCGTAAAGTCCACCTGGGAACACCGTATCTTCTGTCTCTGTAAAGCCCTGTACTACATCAATGCCCTTGCTTTTTGCAAGTTCTACCAGAGCCGGATCATGTTCTATTCCATGAACCTCTACCGGAAATTCCTTTAAAACCTGTAAAAACTCGCCCTGGCCACAGCCAACTTCAATAAAACGCTTTCCTTCCAGATGATAGGTTTCGATGAGATGTTTGTACTGCTTTCTGCGAAGTTCTGCCATAGTCGTAGAATATCCACCGGCACGGATCACATCCCGGTAATAATCCACAGGTTCACAGTCAAACTGCACCAGACCGCAGCCGCTGCACTGGCAAAGATCCAAAGTCAGTCCCTTATCAGCTCCTACATGTTCTGCATCTGGCATGTGCTGCGCAGACGCCGGCATATTATCTAATGTAAGAAGGGGTGTCTCCCAGAGAGGAGCCCCGCAGGCAATACATCGTTTCATTTTATATGTTCTCCTTTTTAGCCTCTTTTATGGTCTCTAAGATTCCCTCTTTAAAAGAAACCTGCTGGTGAAAATCAATGGCTTTTTTTAATTTTGTAAGATCCGGCATCAAGGAAACACAGCCTTCCGCATTCGGCGGCCGGTATCCAAATTCATAGCTTCCTTTTCTGCCGCAAAGCTCATAAACCTCTTCAATATAGCTTTTTAACGGTCTTGTATCTTCTCCTGCCACATTATACACGCCTGCAGGAACTTTGCCAAGAAGAAGTTTTACCAGGATCTGTGCCGCTTCCTGCACATACAGAAAGTTCCACTGCTGGGTACAGGGACCCATTTCCATATGCCCGTTAGCTAAGAAAGTCCGGATACAGGTCTCGATCAAAGACCATGGATGATCCCCTGGACCATACACGCTGAAAATACGGGTATGGATGTAGTCTACCCCAAGTTCTTTTGCCGCTTTGGTTGCCTGCTGATATACCAGGACTTTGTCCTTTCCATACTCGGATACAGGATGGCACTCCTGTTCTTCTTTCATCCATTCATTACAGATCCCGTATTCTGCCTGGGAACCGGAAAACAAAAAGCGTTTGCATCCAAGAGCCGCTGCTGTGTGAAGAGCCTGCAGGGCATAACCAATGTTCTTTTCCTGAAGCTTTACATCTTTGCGCTTGTCACTTCCAGCGCCGTCCCAGCCTAAATGAAGCCATGCCTTTGCCTGCAACTCTTCTTTTTTGTAAATTTTTTCCAGTTTTTCAATTTCTCCCAGTTCACAAAAACAAAGTTCCAGGCTGCCGAAAACCTTTTTTTCTGCCCCGGCCTGCTTTTTCAGGTCCTCAAAAAGTTCCTGCAGCTTTCCTGCCCCGGCTGATGCAGGGCGTGATACTGCCACCACCCTGCATCCTTCTTCTAAAAGTGCCTTTACAACCGCTCTTCCAATAAAACTGGTAGCTCCTGTAACGATCACGGTCATAGGATTACTGATCCTTTCTATCTTTATGATGATACCGCCAACAGACGGAATATTTATCCTTTGATCCTTGGAATGATCATGTTCTCGTCCATTTCCTCATCTGGAAGGAATGGTGCCATATCTTCCAATGGCGGAGAAACCAAAGTTCCATCCGGCAACCGTTTTGCGGAAGACTTCGGTTCAAAGTTCTGGTCTGTAGATACAATGATCTCACAGATCACCGGTCCTTCCATGGCAAGGGTCTTTTCTACTGCCTCTGCCAGCTGTCCGTTATGTTCTGCTCTTACGTAAGGATAACCATAAGCAGCAGACAATTTTTCCATGTCCGGGAAGCTTAAGTCACCACTGTCATAACCAACACCTACTAATGGCTCCCCAAAGAAATTCTTCTGGGTCTGACGGATGGAATGATAACCGCCATTGTTAATAATAAAGATCTTAATACCCATTTTGTGATGGATGATGGTCTGCAGCTCCTGAAGATTCATCTGGATACTTCCATCTCCCGTAATCAGGATCACATCTTCCCCTTCACGGGCAGCGCCCATGCTGTACGCGCCGTCCTTTCTGGAAGCAGCCCAGATACCGATGGCTGCCGGAAGGTCATATCCCATGGAAGCCACTGCTGAGTTGGAGATAAATCTCTGTCCCTTTTTAATGATCTGGGCATGTCCGCCTACTACGCAGGCAGAGCCATTTCCAACTACTGTGATCTGTCCTTCTTTTAAGCGGCTGCTGATGGCCTGAACAGCTGCATATACATTAGCTGCCTTGTCTTCGCCCTGCTCCCAGTGTTTTTTCTGTACCACCGGATATTTTTTCTTCCACATAGCGCAGGTCTCATTCCATGTCATCCCTTTAAGACCTTCGCCGTAAGTAAATACCTGTTTCTTTCCAGGTTCACTTAAACTGTCCGGAAGTGTATCTTTTTCTGCCTCTAATACCTGATCCAGACACTGATCCAATACTGACAGCAGATCTGCTGCATCTGCATGGACCGGCATATCTACATGAACCGATGGCTTCTTTAATTCCTCTTCATCAATATCATTTACGATCACATAAGCGGCTCTGGCCCAGGTTTTATAGTTATATCCTACCTGACGGATACTTAAACGGCTTCCAATGGAAAGCACCAGGTCACTGTTCTGGATAGCAAAATTTCCCGGACGGTCACCCATATTTCCACCGCGGCCTACATATAACGGATGTTCATCCCAGATACAGTCCTCACTGTCCCAGCCTGTAACAACCGGAATACCCAGTTTTTCTGCCACTTTTAAGAAAGTCTCATGGGCACCTGCCAGACGGATGCCATTTCCTGCATTGATCACCGGGCGTTTTGCCTGACGGATCTTCTCAATGATCGCTTTTGCAATCTCTTCTGTTACCTTCTTTGGAAGAACCTGGCGTTTTTCACCTTCTCCGGCCTCATCTTCCGGGATAGCCGGTACATTTTTCTTCTCTGCCCAGCCATTTCCTCCGTTTTCATAATCTACCGGGTCAAATCCGATCAGCTCATCGGTCTCCACATACGCACCCTGGACATTTAAAGGAATATCCAGCCAGCTTGGACCACGGCGGCCGGACTTTGCCAGATATAATGCTTTTTCCAGGCAATAGCGGATACGTAAAGGATCAATGACCATTTCTGAATACTTGGTCATACAGTCAATGGCCTTACAAATATCAAATTCCTGATCACCCATAGCACGGATCCCTGTACCGGACCACCTTGCTGTGGTATCATAACGCACCTGTCCGGAAAGTACCAGCATTGGAATGGAGTCCAGCCATGCACCTAAAACACCGGTAATGGCATTGGTTCCTCCAGGACCTGTGGTCACGCAGAGAGCTGCCATCTCATTATGGATCCTGGCATATGCCTCTGCTGCAATGGCGCAGGCCTGCTCATGGTGATCATAGATGCAGTGAAGGCCTTCCTGGTGTCCCAATGCATCATCCAAATGCATGGCACCGCCGCCTGTAACCATAAATGCCTGGTGGATCCCAGCTTTTACTAACATCTCAGAAATATAGTTTGAAACTTTCATCCTCATAATACGTTTTCTCCTTTAAGTCGTTTACGCATCAATCTATCTGAAAACAAGCATACCACAAAATGCTTAAAAAACCTACTGTCATTTTCCTTAAGGGGCTCCTGGATACGCCCATTTCCAGGTGTGGAAACCATGCCCAGACTTACCAGTAACCTTCACTGGAAAGGCGGCTTTATCCTGGTTATAATGACCTGCGTAATGCAAACAACGGATCAACGGCCACTAACAAAACACATTTTCAAAACATCAAAAGGAGAGAATTTATATTATGAGAAAACAGACAACATTCCTGGCTGTATTATCCACTGCAGTATTTACTGCATCCATGGCTTTTCCGGCATATGCAAAAGCAGCCGGATGGACGGAAGAAAACGGAAACTGGTATTACTACGACTCCTACGGAGATCCCCTTACAGATACATGGAAGAAATCCGGAAATGACTGGTATTACTTAAACGCTGACGGCGTTCGCGCTTATTCCGAACAGATCGACGAATACTATGTAAACGAAGAAGGAAAACGTGTCACCTACCAGTGGGTCACTATGGACAACGAAGATTACTGGTCCGAAGATGACGCTCCTGAATTCCTTCATTACTATTATGGAAAAGATGGCAAAGCCTTAACTTCCACCTGGGCTTCCATTGACGGAAACTGGTACTACTTCAACGAAGACAGCATCATGGAGACCGGCTCCATCCAGGTAGACGGCTATAACTCTTATCTTGGCGAAGACGGAAGCAGAAAGACCGGCTGGGTCCTTTTAGAAGAAGAAACAGATGATCCGGAAGATTTGAATGCCTGGTATTATTTTGACTCCAACGGACGCCGGATCGAAAATGAGATCGACAAAAAGATCGACGGTTCCTACTATACCTTTGAGGAAGGAAAAATGCAGACTGGCTGGTACAAGCTTCCTGTAACCACTGAGAAC
>ERZ1673693.1647-NODE-1647-length-15634-cov-5.744785_pt1 | contig 15634 bp, 12 predicted proteins | sample MGYA00580223_ERZ1673693 | MGnify/ENA primary metagenome ERZ1673693 (study PRJEB41218, sample SAMN15661741) | gut metagenome | host: Homo sapiens | place: Canada: London | collected 2015-08-20/2019-03-30 | study: EMG produced TPA metagenomics assembly of...
GTATAGACGCTACCATCTTTGAAAGTATAATTTCCGATTTTTATTTCTGTAGAGAATGTGTCTTTCAACTTTCCGAAGAACCCACCTTTGCTGGTATTGTTATCTTGTGCCATCACTCCTCCCTGTGCAAGAAGAGTCAAAAAAAGTGTAGTATATAGATATTTCCTCATTAGTTTTACTCGTTACTCATTAAAATTACAGTTTGGACAAAGATACAACTTCTCTCCCAAAAAGTGCCATACCGGAAAGCAAATTATGACAACTTTTTACCAGCAATGACCTCTTTTAATGTCTCTTTGCACAAATAGCGCTGTGCCAATTCCTGTATTTCCTGAGGTGTCACCTCATTTACAGCCTGCAAAGAACGGGAGAAATACTGGTCATCCAGCCCCGAAGTAGCAATAAAAATCCACGCATCCGCCAGCGAGAAAGGCGATTCGTAGCTCCGGCACATTTCGCCCAGCATATAGTTGCGCACCATCGTCAGTTCTTCCATAGGAACAGGCTCCCGGTGTAGTTTGTCTATCTCATTATATACTTCCTGTATCAGCGGTTCCACGTATTCATTATCCGTTTCGGTCGAGATTCCCAGCAAACCACTATCCGGATAGAACATAATTCCGGCAGAAATCCCATAAGTATATCCTTTCTCTTCACGGATATTAGACATCAGACGGCTGCCAAAGTATCCTCCGAACAGCGTCATCAGTACGCGTAATTTCAGATAGTCAGGATTCTGACGGGTAATGGTGGTACATCCCATCTTCACCGCACTTTGCAAAGCGTCTTCACGCTCTATGAATATTCGTTTTTCGGGAACGGCAACGAATGAAAATATCGGTTTTGATGCTTTCAGCTGATATTGTCCGAAAGGAGTCCCGAAAGCACCGGTCACCCGGCGGATGATATCTTCCGTCACCTTACCCGACAGGAAAATGGAACAGTTGCCCGAATGATAATGCCGTCCGTAGAAGTCACGGAGTACTTCCGGTGTAATGGCATGATAATCCTCCTCCACTACAATTTGCCCACATGGATGCTGTGTCCCGTAAAGCGCCTGTAACAGGCCACGGTGTGCAAGGAAGTCTACTTTAGAAGTATTGACCAGATATTGCTGGATATTCGTATCCAGGATGGTATGCAGTTCTTTCTCCGGAAACACAGGTTCCTTAATCATGGATTCCACGACTTCCAGCGTTTTTGCCAGATACTTGTTCAACGAGTAGACAGTGATATAAGCATACTCCGACGAACTGGACAGTTCGAGCCATGAACCATAATAATCCAGTTTCTCTGCAATGGTTGCCGCCGTATACTTCTGCGTGCCTTCGCGTAGCATCCGGTTTGTAAACAGCGCCTGCAACTTCTGCGACTGTTGCCAGCGCCCTCCGGCAAAAAGAATATCCATACGGACCACCTCCTGTTCACCGGCATTGACAACCGTCAACGGGACACCGTTCGGCAAAGTAGTCCGGACGGGAGAAAGGATATGGAAATTTTTCAGGGCTTGTATTTCAGGTTGTATCGTACGATCCATAAATCAGCTTCTGTTCTTCAAAAATTCTTCTGCATGTTCCAGATCCTGCGGTGTGTCGATACCGATCGTTTCCACGTCACTGATGCCTACCTTTATTTTATATCCATTCTCCAGCCAGCGCAACTGTTCGAGTGATTCTGCCAACTCCAGAGAGGATTGCGGTAGAGCGGTGATCTCCTTCAATACTTCCGTGCGATAAGCGTACAGACCGATATGTTTGTAATAGGTATGTCCCTTCAGCCAGTCTTCCTTATCGGCATTGCGCTGAAAAGGTATGATGGAACGGCTGAAATAAAGTGCGTTCCAATTCTTGTTGAGCACCACTTTCGGGGAGTTGACATTCTCCAGTACGGCAAACGGTTCATCGGCTGTGAAAGGCTTCACCAACGTAGCAATCTGCGTGGTAGGGTCTTCGAAACAAGCCTTTACAGCATTCAGCTGGGAAGGCTGGATGAAAGGTTCGTCCCCCTGTATATTGACTACCACATCAAAGTCGCCCCCGATCTTTGTGCACGCCTCATAGCAGCGGTCGGTACCACTTTTATGATCAATGGAAGTCATGACAACTTTTCCTCCGAATGCTTTTACGGCAGCTTCAATACGTTCGTCATCGGTAGCCACATAAGCATCATCCAAGATGCCCGCTACTTGTTCGTATACACGCTGTATCACCGTCTTCCCCCCCAGCATAGCCAATGGTTTCGCAGGGAAACGAGTGGATGCGTAGCGGGCAGGTATTATTCCCAGAAATTTCATATCTGATTGTATTTTAATTCTTCTAATCCTTTCACAACATACTCTCTTTTCAGGTCTTCCGGCTTCAACACCCGGTCATCGAAAGAGAGCAAATCAATATCCAGACTGATTTTTTCTTCCTTCTTATCCTCCGGACGACGCCCGGCGGACTGCTCGATAGCTTTCAGCTCCTTGCGCACTCTTTCCTCCTCCGCTTCCGAGAAGAACATCGCCACCTGATTGGAGAACAATGCCGGACTTCTGAAAAACAAAGGGCGTGTCTCCTGTTCAGACGTAAAGCGGATGGTAGGAAACAAATCCACCAGTCTCCTGCGAGCCAGAAGAAGATTCTCTTTCCGGTTGTAGTTACTTCCGATACAAATGATACATTTATGCACGATGAGAGGTTTAATTAAACAAATCGTCCAGTCCCGTTTCTTCGAAGACTTCTCCGTCCGGTGTTTCCGAACCGGCACAAGGGTCAAAACCTTCGGGCAGTTTAAACGTTTCCGTCTGGCTGTATCCCAAAGTCGGGTCATCGTAGACTTTCTTCATATAAGTTGCCCAGATAGGCAATGCGGCGGCAGCCCCTTGTCCATAAGTCATTGTACCAAAGTGGATGTCACGTTCATCACCTCCTACCCAGCAACCGGACACCAATGATGGAGTAAAGCCCATAAACCAGCTATCCGAGTTATCATTGGTCGTACCTGTTTTACCGCCCATATCGGCCGTAATTCCGTAACGGCGAACACGTCCGCCTGTTCCTTCATTGATAACGGAACGAAGCATTACCAACATCTTGTATGCGCTCGAAACACTGATAACTTCTTCCATCTGCGGTGCAAACGTAGAAAGCACATTGCCGTCACTATCTTCAATGCGGGTGACGAATAACGGAGCTACCCGAATCCCCTTATTGGCAAAAGCTGTGTATGCGCTGACCATTTCACCGACAGAAATTTCGCAGGGACCCAAACAAAGTGAAACAACAGGGTCGATCGCCTTGTTTCGTACACCAAAACTATGAATCAGCCTTACAAGGTTATAAGGATTCAGTTTACCCATCAGGTAAGCCGAAATCCAGTTATCCGAATTGGCCAGTCCCCATTTCAGAGTCACCATTTCACCATAACGTTTATTATTGGCGTTTCGGGGAGTCCATGCCTCTCCTGTTTCGGTAATCAGCGTTTGTTCTACATGACGCACCTGATCACAAGGTGAAAATCCGTTCTCCATCGCCAGTGTATACAGATACGGCTTGATAGTAGAACCTACCTGACGACGTCCCACCATTGCCATGTCATATTGGAAATATGTATAATTCGGTCCTCCAACATACGCCTTCACATATCCGGTCATCGGGTCCATCGACATGAATCCTGTACGCAGGAAGTGTTTGTAATAGCGAATAGAGTCCATCGGAGTCATAATCGTATCCTTCTCACCTGCCCAGGTGAAAACAGACATTTCCTGAGGAGTATCGAATGCTTTGCGAATCTCCTGTTCAGAAGCACCCGCTGACTTCATTACATTATAACGTTCGGTTTGTTTCATGGCTCTGGTCAGCAATTCTTCCACCCGCGCCTGCGGCAATGCCCTTGCATACGGGGCGTTCTTACTTCCTTGTTTTTCTTTAAAGAACAGAGGTTGCAAGAAGTCGCCTAAATGTTCTTTGATAGCATCCTCAGCGTATTGCTGCATATGCGAATTGATGGTGGTATAAATCTTCAGACCATCCGTGTAGATATTATAATTCGAGCCGTCTTTCTTTTTATTTTTGGCGCACCAGCCGTACAGCGGATTTGTTTCCCATGAAAGTGAATCTTCATAATACTTCTGCATCTGCCAGCCGCGGTACTCGCTCTTAACCGGTTTCTTGGCAGTCATCACACCACGAAGATATTCGCGGAAATAGGTTGCCAGACCTTCTTTATGGTCTACACGGGTATATGCAAGTTTCAGCGGAAGTGCCTGCAAAGAATCACATTCCGCATCCGAGATGTAACCGGCTTTTTCCATCTGACGCAGTACGACGTTACGACGTCCCAATGCATTCTCACGGATTTTCGGATTTCGGGATACCGGATTATAACGGGACGGATTCTGACACATTCCCACCAACATCGCTGCCTGCTCTATTTTCAAATCTTTGGGTTCACAGCCGAAATAAGTAGACGCGGCTGTCTTTATACCGACAGCATTATTCAGGAAGTCGAACTTATTAAGATACATTGTCAGAATCTCTTCTTTCGTATAGTAACGTTCCAGTTTTACGGCAATCACCCATTCGATCGGTTTCTGCAACAGACGCTGCATAGTATTGCTAGCCACATTTTCCGTAAACAACTGTTTTGCCAACTGTTGTGAGATCGTACTACCTCCACCCGCACTTTTCTGCAACAATAATCCACGCTTGACGATGGCACGGAAAAGTGCCTTCGCATCAATACCGGAATGTTCGGCAAAGCGAACATCCTCCGTCGCAATCAGCGCATGAATGATGTTGGGAGAAAGATCGGCATAGCTGCTGTATACACGATTGTTTTTTTCCATTGAGAAGGTACCCAGTACTTTCCCGTCTTCCGAGAATACCTCAGTTGCAAATTTATAATTGGGATTTTCCAGTTCTTCCACAGGAGGCATATAGCCTATCCAGCCCTTAGAGATAGACACAAAAACAACTACGATAGCTATTAAAGCAACTGCCAACAATACCCAAAGAGCGTTTATTATTTTTCGAATCATGTTTCTTCTAGCTTAAAAAAGATGCTTATAATTAAGCCGCAAAGGTAGATAAAATATAGCATACAGCAAACGAGTTTTTGATTTATTTGATATTTTAAAACCAACCGAAAAACGAATAAAAAGAGAAAAAAAGTTTGTATTTTACATTTTCTTCGTACCTTTACACTCCGGTAAAACAAGTTCTATCCACATAAAAGATAACAAAATGGAAAACAGAAGTTTAGTAACCATTGCCGAACATTCTAAAGAAAAAATCCTCTACATGCTCGAAATGGCGAAGCAGTTTGAAATGAACCCCAACCGCCGGTTATTGCAAGGTAAGGTAGTAGCAACCCTGTTCTTCGAACCTTCCACCCGTACCCGTTTGAGTTTCGAAACAGCAGCCAATCGCCTCGGCGCACGCGTCATCGGATTTACTGATCCGAAAGCAACCAGCTCCTCAAAAGGAGAAACACTCAAAGACACGATCATGATGGTTAGCAGCTATGCGGATATCATCGTCATGCGACACTATCTCGAAGGAGCTGCCCGATATGCCAGCGAAGTAGCACCCGTACCCATCGTCAATGCAGGAGACGGAGCCAACCAGCACCCGTCACAAACGATGCTCGACCTCTACTCCATCTACAAAACTCAGGGAACACTGGAAAACCTGAACATCTTTCTGGTGGGAGACTTGAAATACGGACGCACCGTCCACTCACTACTGATGGCTATGCGTCACTTCAATCCTACATTCCACTTCATCGCCCCCGATGAACTGAAAATGCCGGAAGAATATAAGCTATACTGCAAAGAGCATCAGATCAAATACATTGAACATACCGAATTTACCGAAGAAATTATCGCTGATGCCGACATCCTGTACATGACCCGTGTGCAACGCGAACGCTTCACCGACCTGATGGAATACGAACGAGTGAAAAATGTATATATCCTGCGCAACAAGATGCTGGAGAACACCCGTCCGAACCTCCGCATTCTGCACCCGCTGCCCCGTGTCAACGAGATTGCTTACGACGTGGACAACAACCCGAAAGCATATTATTTCCAACAGGCACAAAACGGTCTGTATGCCCGTGAAGCCATCCTTTGCGACGTATTAGGTATCACATTAGAGGACGTTAAAAACGATATTTTATTATGAGCGAAAATAAACAAGCATTGCAAGTAGCTGCCCTGAAAAACGGGACAGTGATTGACCATATCCCATCAGAAAAACTCTTTACTGTCGTACAGCTACTGGGCGTGGAGCAAATGAAGTGTAACATCACCATCGGCTTCAACCTCGACAGCAAAAAGCTAGGGAAAAAAGGCATTATCAAAATCGCCGACAAGTTTTTCTGCGACGAAGAAATCAACCGCATATCGGTAGTAGCACCTTACGTAAAACTGAACATTATCCGCGACTATGAAGTCGTTGAAAAGAAAGAAGTCAGAATGCCGGACGAACTGCACGGCATCGTAAAATGCGCCAATCCGAAATGTATCACGAACAATGAACCTATGCCTACGTTATTTCATGTGATAGACAAGGATAATTGCATCGTGAAGTGCCATTATTGCGAGAAAGAACAGAAACGCGAGGAAATCACCATCCTCTAGTTTCTCCATTCCTCATTCTTAATTTTTTATTAAATTGAAACAAGACTGGAAACCGGGAACGATGATCTATCCGCTGCCTGCCGTATTGGTGAGTTGCGGAAAAGATGAAAGTGAATATAATATTATAACAGTAGCATGGACGGGTACGATTTGCACAAACCCGCCCATGTGCTATATATCCGTACGACCGGAACGACACTCCTACGACATCATCAAGAAAAATATGGAGTTCGTCATCAATCTGACAACTAAAGATATGGCGTTCCCCACCGACTGGTGCGGAGTACGTTCGGGACGGAATTATCGTAAATTCGAAGAGATGAAACTCACTCCGGGACGCTGCACCGTAGTCAGCGCACCGCTGATCGAAGAGTCTCCCCTCTGCATCGAATGTCGCGTGAAGGAAATTGTTTCGCTCGGTTCGCATGATATGTTTATCGCCGATGTGGTAAACGTCCGTGCAGACGACCGGAACCTGAATCCCGAAACCGGCAAGTTCGAACTGGCGGAAGCGAACCCGCTGGTATATGTGCACGGAGGATATTACGACCTGGGAGAAAAAATAGGGAAATTCGGCTGGAGTGTAGAAAAGAAGAAATAAAGAAAAAAGTACTGCCATGAATATACTGCGCAACATAATTCTTTTCGGTTGGATGGCGATAGCTTGCACAGCTTTCGCCCAAGATCGTAACGCAGATAAAGTGGAACGTCCCAACACGAAGAAAATCAACTTCGGTATCAAAGCCGGATTTAATTCTTCCATGTTTATGGTATCCGAATTGAAAATCAAAGACGTAACGATCGACGAAGTACAAAATAATTATAAAATCGGTTATTTCGGCGCGATCTTCATGCGCTTTAATATAAAGAAGCACTTCATTCAGCCGGAAGCATCCTATAATGTCAGCAAAGGCGAGATCACCTTTGACAAACTTGGTTCGCAGCACCCTGCCATCGAACCCGATTATGCTTCCGTACAATCCGTACTTCACAGTATCGACTTCCCTGTTCTCTACGGATATAATGTAGTGAAAAAAGGACCTTACGGAATGTCTATCTTTGCCGGTCCCAAACTCCGGTATCTATGGGGAAAGCAGAACGAAATCACTTTCACAAACTTCGACCAGAAAGGGATTCATGAAAAGCTGTATCCGCTCAATGTCAGCGTCGTGATCGGTGTCGGCGTCAATATCTCCCGCATCTTTTTCGACTTCCGCTACGAACAGGGGATAGGAAATATCTCCAAATCCATCGTTTATGACAATATCAATTCAGACGGCAGCACGGGAGTCAGCCCTATCATTTTCCGCCGCCGCGACAGCGCATTAAGTTTCTCATTCGGATTCATTCTTTAAAGAACATCCGACAGCCGGCTGATGAACTTTTGATAGTCGGCAACCGGCAAAAACAGACACCTCCTATTCATTCCGTACGATAAATTATCCATTATCTATTAATTTCCTCCATTTACTAACATTTTTCTTATAGTTCCTTCGTTCTTTATTTATTTTCACTAACTTTGTGCGCTTAAAATAGGTATCTCGAATTAAAAATTTAATCTTACTTATAAAAAGAATGAAAAGAGACGACTTAATTTTCGACATCATCGAAAAAGAGCACCAACGTCAGCTGAAAGGTATCGAGCTGATTGCATCTGAAAACTTTGTGAGTGACCAGGTAATGCAGGCAATGGGTTCTTGCCTGACTAACAAGTACGCAGAAGGTTATCCCGGCAAACGTTATTACGGAGGTTGCGAAGTAGTAGACCAAAGCGAACAAATCGCTATCGACCGCCTGAAAGAAATTTTTGGCGCGGAATGGGCAAACGTACAACCACACTCGGGAGCACAAGCTAATGCTGCTGTTTTCCTCGCAGTTCTGAATCCGGGCGACAAATTCATGGGATTAAATCTTGCACACGGCGGACACCTTTCTCATGGCTCACTGGTAAACACTTCCGGTATCATCTATACTCCTTGCGAATATAACCTGAATCAGGAAACCGGACGCGTTGACTACGACCAGATGGAAGAAGTCGCTCTACGTGAGAAACCGAAAATGATTATCGGTGGTGGTTCTGCATACTCTCGTGAATGGGATTACAAACGTATGCGTGAAATCGCTGACAAAGTAGGCGCTATCCTGATGATCGACATGGCTCACCCTGCCGGTCTGATCGCTGCCGGAGTGCTCGAAAACCCGGTTAAATATGCACATATCGTCACTTCTACTACACATAAAACACTTCGCGGGCCTCGTGGTGGTGTCATCATGATGGGCAAAGATTTCCCTAATCCTTGGGGAAAGAAAACTCCGAAGGGTGAAATCAAAATGATGTCTCAATTACTGGATTCAGCTGTATTCCCAGGTGTACAGGGCGGACCGTTGGAACACGTAATCGCTGCCAAAGCCGTAGCTTTCGGCGAAATCCTGCAACCGGAATACAAGGAATATGCAAAACAGGTTCAGAAGAATGCTGCCGTACTGGCACAGGCTTTGATAGACCGTGGTTTTACAATCGTTTCCGGTGGTACGGACAATCACTCCATGCTGGTTGACCTGCGTAGCAAATACCCTGATCTGACAGGTAAGGTAGCAGAAAAAGCATTAGTTTCTGCTGACATTACCGTGAATAAGAACATGGTTCCGTTTGACAGCCGTTCTGCTTTCCAAACTTCCGGTATCCGTCTGGGTACTCCTGCCATCACAACCCGTGGTGCGAAAGAAGACCTGATGATCGAAATTGCCGAAATGATCGAAACTGTTCTGTCTAACGTGGAAAATGAAGAGGTGATCGCACAAGTACGTGCACGTGTCAATGAGACAATGAAGAAATATCCTCTTTTTGCTGATTAAGATTTCTTTCTTTGAGTAACCAAATGCCGGTAATGTGAATTAGCAGCATTTGTGTTCAACATTTCATAAAGAATTTCTTTTGAATTTTATAAGCCTGCTTTCTGTGAAGAAAACAGGCTTTTCTTTTTTATTTATTAACAGAATCAGACAAACTATCTGCTCGAAAAGATGTTTTCTTACTACAAAAAGAGAAATTGAAATACGCCTATACTCTTCCGGAAAGCAGCGACTTCAATCGTACAGTGTATCAGACAAGGTCAACATACCGGTACACTGGACTCTATATACAATCATCCCCGTCTTTCCACTTCTGATAGTTTGGGAAGACGGGGATTTATATTGGATGATTGACAGTACAGAAATATACTAAATGAAATAGTAAAAATCAGCTCAGTCCTTCAATTTCACCATCTACAATGTCGATATGCAACGCTTGCGGTTCTTTGGGCAATCCCGGCATACGAAGGATTTCTCCTGCAATCGCTACAATCATTTCGGCACCGTTATTAATCACTATATCCTTGATATGGAACTCGAAATTATTCACGGCGCCATAAATCTTCGGATCGGCAGAAAAAGAGTATTGTGTCTTGGCAATACAAACTGGATAATGAGTGATTCCCATTTTCTCAATCAGCTTGATACGGTTGCGGGCGATGCTGCTGTACGTAATGACGCTGGCTCCATAAAGGTTGGTAGCCACTTTCTCAATCTTCTGCTGTATGCTGTCTTCTTCTTTATACGTATAACGCAAAGGTTCGGACGGATTATTTTCTATCGTATCGACTACGAGGCGGGCCATATCTACCGCTCCATCACCACCTTCGCTGAACGCATTATTGATGGCGTAACCTACCCCCAACTGTTCGCAGTGCTCGCGCAGCATTTCCATTTCCTCGTCCGTGTCGGTGGCAAACTTATTGAAAGCAACCACTACCGTCTGCCCGAAGGAGCGAAGATTACGAATATGTTTATCCAGATTGCGCAATCCTTCTTTCAGTCCTTCCATGTTCGGTTCCTTGATGCGGTCGAGACTGACACCACCGTGCATCTTCAGTCCTTGCGCCGTAGCGACAATCACAGTCAGTTTGGGCTGGAGTCCGCTTTTGCGGCATTTGATGTTATAAAACTTTTCAGCGCCGAGGTCTGCGCCGAATCCGGCTTCCGTAATCACATAGTCACCGAATGACATTGCCAGTTTGGTGGCAAGAATAGAGTTACAGCCATGAGCGATATTGGCAAACGGTCCGCCGTGTACGAAAGCGGCGGTACCTTCGGTCGTCTGCACCAGATTCGGATGGATGGCGTCTTTCAGCAATACCGTGATAGCTCCCGCCACTCCGAGATCTTTCACCGTAAAAGGCTGGTCATCATATGTAAAACCAAGCAGAATATTTTCAATGCGGCGGCGCAAGTCTTCCACATCTTTGGAAAGGCAGAGAATGGCCATAATTTCCGAAGCCGGAGTAATATCGAAGCCTGACTCCTGCGTGATGCCGTTCGACTTGGGTCCGAGTCCGACTACGATGCTGCGCAACGAACGGTCGTTCACGTCGAGCACCCGACGCCAGAGAATTTCTTTCAATCCGAAACCTTTCGCCTGATTCTGATAAAGATAATTATCGAGCAAAGCAGAAATCATGTTATGCGCGGAAGTAATCGCATGAAAGTCTCCCGTAAAATGAAGGTTGATCTTCTCCATCGGAAGCACCTGTGCATATCCCCCACCCGCTGCTCCTCCCTTCATACCGAAGCAAGGACCGAGAGACGGCTCGCGCAAAGCGACAATCGCCTTCTTTCCGATTTTGTTCAGTCCCAGGGCGAGACCGATAGATACTGTAGTTTTGCCGATACCCGCCTTTGTCGCTGTGATGGCAGTTACCAGGACAAGGTTACTTTTCTTCACTTTCTCCTCGTCGATCAGTTGTTCGGGAATCTTCGCGATGTAGCGACCATAATTTTCGACTTCTTCACGAGGGATTCCGATGCTTTCGGCAACTTGCTTGATCTTTTTCAACTCGACACTGCGAGCTATTTCTATGTCTGATTTCATACAGAATATGATTAGTTTTATTTGAAGTGACAAAAGTATAACAAAAAAGCGAAACTGAGAAATTTAAGACGCTCTCTCGTTTGCCCGGAACTTCCGCACAATTAATTTATATTTTTAGAAACTATGACGATAACGTACTTAACCCACTAAACTCTTTTTGCACAAGAACTGTTGTTATGAACATAACCTAAACAAGAACAACATATATGGAATGGATTATTAATCAACTCAGGGATCATCCCGAACTTGCCATTTTCCTCACTTTATTCGCTGGCTTCTGGCTGGGCAGATTCAAAATAGGAAAATTTTCGTTGGGAACAGTAACCAGCGTGCTACTGGTCGGAGTACTGGTAGGACAATTAAACATTAGTGTAGACGGCCCGATGAAAGCTGTCTTTTTCCTCCTGTTTTTATTCGCTGTGGGCTATAAGGTAGGTCCGCAATTCTTTCGCGGATTGAAGAAAGACGGATTGCCGCAAGTAGGATTTGCCGTCCTGATGTGCATTGTCAGCCTCATCGCCCCATGGATACTTGCCAAAATCATGGGCTACCATGTAGGCGAGGCTGCCGGATTGCTGGCAGGCTCACAGACCATTTCCGCAGTAATCGGTGTGGCAAGCGACACGATCAATCAATTAAGCATCAGCGATGCGCAGAAAGCGACATTTATCAATGCCATCCCCGTAGCATACGCTGTGACTTATATTTTCGGTACGGCAGGTTCCGCATGGATTCTGGCTTCACTCGGTCCCAAAATGCTGGGCGGACTGGAGAAGGTGAAAGCGGACTGCAAAGAGCTGGAAGCCAAAATGGGAACTTCCGAAGCAGATGAACCCGGATTTTACACCGCCCTCCGCCCCGTCGTATTCCGTGCTTATAAAATAGATAACGAATGGTTCGGCAAAGGAAAAACGGTCAGCGAACTGGAGAACTATCTGGTGGAAAACGATAAACGGCTGTTTGTAGAACGCGTACGGCAAAAGGGCGTCATAGAAGAAGTCACCCCGGATATGCTTCTACAACCGGGCGATGAAGTCGTATTAAGCGGCCGCCGTGAATATGCAATCGGCGAAGAAGACTGGATCGGTCCGGAAGTGATCGACGCCCAACTGCTCGACTTTCCGGCAGAGACGCTTCCGGTAATGGTCACCCACCGCACATTCGCAGGCGAAAAGGTCTCCACGATCCGTGCGCTGAAATTCATGCACGGAGTCAGTATCCGCAGTATCAAGCGAGCAGGCATCAATGTTCCGGTACTTGCTCAGACAGTGATCGACTCCGGTGATATTCTCGAACTGACCGGAACAAAACTCGAAGTAGAAACTGCCGCCAAACAGATGGGCTATATCGATCGCCCCACCAACCAGACAGATATGATCTTCGTGGGACTGGGTATCCTGCTCGGTGGTCTGGTCGGCGCACTTGCCATTCACCTGGGAGGTATCCCGATCAGCCTGTCCACCAGTGGAGGTGCCTTGATCGCAGGACTCGTATTCGGCTGGCTGCGCAGCAAACATCCGACCTTTGGCGGTATCCCCGAACCTTCGTTGTGGGTATTGAATAATGTGGGATTGAATATGTTTATCGCTGTTGTCGGCATCGCTGCCGGACCTAGTTTCGTGACCGGTTTCAAGGAAGTAGGATTCAGCCTGTTTATCGTCGGTGCACTGGCAACCGCCATCCCTCTTCTCAGCGGACTGCTGATGGGAAGATATCTGTTCAAGTTCCACCCTGCCCTCACACTGGGATGTACAGCCGGAGCACGTACCACAACCGCCGCACTGGGAGCTATTCAGGATGCATTGGGAAGCGACACTCCCGCGTTAGGATACACCGTGACGTATGCAGTCGGTAATACACTACTGATTATCTGGGGAGTAGCCATCGTATTGCTCATGTAAATGTCAGTATAATGAATGTATAGGAAATCAAAATTAAGTATCAAAACAATAAGAACCATTATGGAAAAGAAAACAACTGGCACAGCTATCACCAAGAACTTTGCCAAAAAGATGGAAACGATCAGCCCTTTCGAACTTAAAAACAAGCTCATCGAAATGGCTGACGAGAGTATCAAGAAAATGGCCCATACCATGCTGAACGCAGGACGAGGCAACCCGAACTGGATTGCGACCGAACCGCGTGAAGCATTCTTCCTGTTAGGAAAATTCGGACTTTGCGAATGTCGCCGTGTCCAATCCCTGGAAGAAGGAATTGCAGGCATCCCACAACAGGAAGGAATAGCCGCCCGCTTTGAGGCTTTCCTCAAAGAGAACGAGAAAGAAGCCGGAGTCAGGTTACTGAAAGAAACCTATAATTATATGCTGATGGAGCACGCAGCCGATCCGGACAGACTGGTTCATGAATGGGCGGAATCGGTCATCGGCGACCAGTATCCTGTCCCCGACCGTATCCTGCACTTCACCGAACTGATCGTACAGGATTATCTGGCACAGGAAATGTGCGACCGCCGTCCCCCTAAAGGCACATTCGACCTTTTCGCTACCGAAGGCGGAACGGCTGCCATGTGCTATGTATTCGATTCATTGCAGGAAAACTTCCTGTTGAATCAAGGGGATTCCATCGCCCTGATGATTCCTGTCTTCACGCCTTACATCGAGATCCCGGAATTACGCCGCTATCAGTTCGATGTTACCGAAATATCTGCCGATCAGATGACACCGGACGGGCTGCACACCTGGCAATATAAAGATGAAGATATCGATAAACTGAAAAATCCGCAGATAAAAGCGTTGTTCATCACCAATCCGAGCAATCCGCCCAGTTACGCGCTGAGTCCGGAGACTGCCGCACGTATTGTCAACATCGTAAAGAATGACAATCCGAATCTGATGATCATTACGGACGATGTGTACGGAACATTCATACCTCACTTCCGTTCGTTGATGGCGGAGTTGCCGCATAATACACTCTGCGTCTACTCCTTCTCCAAGTATTTCGGAGCCACAGGATGGAGAAATGCAGTGATAGCCCTACACGAAGACAACATCTACGACAAAATGATTGCCCGCCTGTCGGAGGAGCAAACAGCAATCTTAAACAAGCGTTATGCAAGCCTCAGTTTACATCCCGAGAAGATGAAGTTTATTGACCGCATGGTGGCCGACAGCCGACAGATTGCACTGAACCATACCGCAGGACTCTCGCTGCCCCAGCAAATGCAGATGAGCCTGTTCGCCGCCTTCTCCCTTCTCGACAAGGAAGACCGGTACAAGGCAAAGATGCAGGAAATCATCCACCGTCGCCTGCATGCACTCTGGGACAACACCGGCTTCACGCTGATAGAAGATCCTCTACGTGCCGGGTACTATTCGGAAATCGACATGCTGGTATGGGCGAAGAAATTCTACGGTGACGAATTTGTAGACTATCTGCAAAAGACCTACAATCCGCTCGACGTTGTTTTCCGTCTTGCCAACGAGACTTCGCTCGTCCTGCTGAACGGCGGCGGATTTGCCGGACCGAAATGGAGTGTCCGTGTTTCGCTCGCCAATCTGAACGAAGCCGATTACGTAAAAATAGGACAAAGTATCAAGCGCGTACTGGATGAGTATGCAAATACGTGGAAAGTATCAATACATTAAAATAAACAATCAACAAGAAATTAAAATATCCGGAAACAACGTTAATGCTCCACAGTAACGGCAACCTTCCGGATATTTTTATTTACTCCTATCCCATAAGTTTTCCACTTAACATAGTGAGTTTTACGAAAAGGACTATGCTAGTGAATATAGCTGACAAGCTCTATTAAGAGAAAGAGGGCATTGATTGAGACGGTAAATAATGAACTCAAAAACATTGCATAGATAGAACATTTGAAGCATAGGTCATTCAATCATTTTATCGCATTTGTCTTAATCAGCTATAGTAGCATATTGTTTCTTTTAAAAGAAAAAACACCCTTGATCTTAACTTTATCAATGACAGAAAACTTAGATTATTTTATATTATATCGAACTCACGTTATTTATCTACATGTGGGTAATATTTCCCTTTTAATGATTCTAATGATATAGGATTCCATTTCACATCGGGAATAAAGGTTTGATTACTTACTACAGTATTTTGTACACCGT
>ERZ1673693.1678-NODE-1678-length-15393-cov-9.309623_pt1 | contig 15393 bp, 6 predicted proteins | sample MGYA00580223_ERZ1673693 | MGnify/ENA primary metagenome ERZ1673693 (study PRJEB41218, sample SAMN15661741) | gut metagenome | host: Homo sapiens | place: Canada: London | collected 2015-08-20/2019-03-30 | study: EMG produced TPA metagenomics assembly of...
TGCCGTTGAGTTTGGTGTTCATCTCGCTCTCGGTGTAGTACCGGTCGTCATGGGTGTGGCTTGCGTTCGCCTTCCCATTCAGCTTGGTGTTCATCTCGCTCTCGGTGTAGTACCGGTCGTCATGGGTATGGCTGGACGCTGCCTTGCCGTCCAGGAGGCCTTTCAGCACCTTGCCCTGATTTGCGCTCAGACTCTGGTCGGTGGCTGTGCTGGTCAGGTTGTCCTGCACGCCGCGCCAGGTGTTGGCGGTGGGCGGCGTATAACCCAGCGCTGCCGTCACATTGGCTTTGGTGATGCTGATGGTGCCGCCGGAGTTGGTGATGTTGCTGCCGGTCTTCACGCCTCCAAGGACGCTGGCCGTTGCTGTCGGCAGCGTGTAACCGCTCACACTGCCGCCGACCGATATGGGACCCCATGCCATAGGTCCATCCCTCCTATTTCACAATGTAATAAACTGCCGTGATGGCAGCTGTCGGCGTCTGCTGCGCTCGCAGCCGCAGTTTTCCTGCAAAGCTTTCGGTCGATGTGAGTCCTGCCGTCAGGGCGGTCTTTGCACAGGTCGGTGCTACCACTACGGCCACACAGTCGTTTGCCGTCAGGCCGGACACCGGGATGTCCAGATAATACGGACATCCCGCAGTGCTGTCGCTCGACCAGCCGCTGGCCGGGATGGTCAAAGACATGATGTTCACCTTATCTGCCTTTGTCTTTCCCATCTCTTCGATGCTCTTGGAGGCCGTCTTAGCCACCAGCGCGATCCTGTCCAGCAGCCGGTCCACGGCTTCCTTCAGATGAGCAAGCGTTATCCCCATCTTGTCCTCCTTTAAGAGCCAAACAGTTCATCCAGCATCGCGTTTACTTCGGTGTCGGTCGCCATGCTGGCGGTGATGCGGGCGTCCATGGTCTTTTCCATGTTGGTCACTTTCTGCTTGTCCGCGCTGGTGTAGTCGTTGGTCGAGAGACCCTTGCCGGCTTCCTTCTTGACATAGCCGCTCAGATCCACTTTCCAGTCGCCCATCTTTTCCAGCACGCCGTCGATAACCATGTACTCGTCGTACTTGTCGGAGGTACCGGCAGTACCCTTCGGGACCATGTAGATGTACTGTGTAGCGTCTGCCGCCTTCAGGTCGATGTTCCCGGTCGAGGCGACGCTCTTGCGCTTCAGGTGGTCTGCCGCAGCGACAGCTTTGTTGATGGCGGCGGAGACTTCCGTCTCCGTCTGATATTTCTTGTCGTTCGTCAGGTCGCTCACCTTGGTGGGAGCATTGGTCTCCAGCGCAGATACGCGCTGGCCGAGACCGTCCGTCACATTCTTCTGGCGGCGGCCCAGCTCCTGCAGGTCGCGCAGCGCGGGGATACGGGTCAAATCATAACTGGCCATGTGTTTTTTCCTCTCTTTCTTTTATCCATTAAAAATTTCGTCAAGCATCCTCTGCACTTCTTCAGCGGATGCCTGCTGCATCGATGCCGTTCCCTTTGCAAACAGCGTTACAAAGGCACGGATGTTCACCTTCGGGGGGATGGCAGCGTAGAACCGCACACCGCCCTCCACGGTCTGAAGCACCGTCGCAAGGTTTGCTTTTTCAACCTCTCCGGCCGTGTCCAGCGTCAGGGTCCCCATCGGGACGTAAGAGCTGTCGCACCCCTCGATGGCCACGTCGCAGCTGTACCAGTACCGTCCTACGGACTTGGCCATCTCTTTCCAGCCCGCCGCCGGGATGGTCAAATCATAGCTGCGGTAGTAGCCGCCGGTGTAGTCTCGCAGCGTGTCGGTCACGAGATCCTGTACGCCGTCGTAGTAGCCCTGGATGTCCTGAGCTGTCTTCTTTGCCTCGGCGGCAGAGCTGGCCGCATCCGTTGCCGACTGGGCAGCGCGGGCGGCTGCCCCTGCTGCGGCATCTTTCACTTCCTTTACCGCGCTGTCCTTTACTTCCTGAATGGCCTTTTCGGTTTTTTCCTTTGCGCCTGCTGCGGCAGCATCCGCAGCCGCAGACGCCGCCGGGCCGGCTGATGCCTCCACATTGTTCAGTGCATCCGTCTCGGCTTTGCGTATCTCCGTTACAGCCGAGTCTTTTGCGCCGATGGTGTTTTCATATGCTTCATTGGCCTTTGCGGCGCTCTGTCTGGCGTCCTCTCCGGCCTGCCACGCCTCGTCCTTTGCCTGCTCCACGAGGGCTACCAGCTGTTGCCATGCAGGCACCGGCGGTTCGGGGATGTCCCCCATCGTGCCGCTGTTCATGGCCACGCTGTACTTGATGTCCGCGCTGGTCAGGGTGCGGGTTCCGTCGCTTCCCTCAAAGACGAGCCTGCCGCACCCGGGTGTAGAGGTCACGATGGCGGGTACTTCTATTTTTCCGTCCTCCACGAGCGACGAAAACAGCATTCCCCGCTCTGTGCGCCAAAGCGCCCGGATGGTCATTCCCTCCCACTCGCCGGTCTGGGTGATGTTCAGCCGGTATATCCCCCGGTTCCTGCTGTAGCCCAGACGCAGCTGGTTGTCACAGCCCGATGTCCGCGCCGAACCCGTCGAGGCGAGGGAGATATTGCGTTCTATCATCAGGAGCTCTCCTTCCAGAGCTTTTTCAGCTCATCCACCGCGGGCTGTATCTCGCTGTTCTTGTTCGCCGCCAGCTGCAATATCTGCACCAGCAGCTTTTTCTCTGCGCCAGTCAGCGACGTTCCCTGCATCTCTCCCTCCGCCATCTTCTGCGTCTGCTGGACGCTGGCTGCAGCGGAGTCCGCACTTTCGCGGGTGTTCTTTACGGCTTCCAGCATCCGCGCCGTCAGGGCGTCCAGTGCATTATCCGTGCTCATTCTTCTCTCACCTCCACAATATTTCCCTTTGCGTCGATAACGGTATTTCCCGGCAGTGTAAAACAGGGGTGCGTCCAGCACCTGTAAAGGTCAGGCCAGCTCATGTTTTCCGGTTCGTTCACCTTGTATCCGCCCCAGTTCAGCTTATCCGGTGCCGTCAGCATCTGCGCCCACACCGCTTCAGCGCACTTGTACAGATACTCTTTCAGCGCACTTCCGGTCAGGCCGCTGCCGTAGTCGTTCAGTACCGGCGTCCGGGTCCAGAGGCAGAAATGGAAATAGGTGTTCGGTACGCTCCCCGCCGTTTCGACATCCGCCGCCAGCAGCGCCAGAGCAAGCTTCTTTGCATCGGAAAAGGTCGAGCCTTCCAGGTGGTAGTATTTCGGGCTGCTGGCCGAAGTGTATCCGTATGACTCGAATCCGAACTCATAGCACGAGGGCAAAAAGACCTTCCGGCTCAGCGTGGTCACCGTGTGGCTTCCTGTATAACTGCTGCCGCTTCCGGAGTAGCCGGGCGTGTAGTAAAATTTCGTCTCCGTCAGAATGTCTTTCAGCGCCTGTGGGGCTTCCTTCAGGTATTCGCTGTTCAGGTAGACGTCAATCAGGCTGTCGGCATACGTACACCATGTCGTGTTCCATTTTTTCCCGGTGATACCGTGCCGCCGGGCAAGGAACGTCCGGCCTTCGCCGTTCAGCTCTTTCTCGTAGTCCTGCGCTATAACCACGAATTCTTCCGCCGATGTCCCGTCCTTTTCCACCAGTTTTGTCACCGCTCCCACCGCCAGTTCCTTCAGCATCGGGAGCTTCGCCTCTGCCGTTATGACGATGTTTCCCGTCACATCGGGGATGGAGACGGTCATCTTTTTCTCGTTCCATGCGGTGGCTGTCACGTCTTCGCCGCCCATCGTTACCTTGATGGATATGAGCCAGTATCCCTCGTTCAGCGTCAGAGCCGCAGTGTACGCCTTGCCGCTCTGGACGACCACGTCCGCCCGGCTCGTGCTCAGCCCGTTCAGCCGGTTGGATACCGCATACATCACGATGGCAGGTTCATCCCCGCCGCTCTGTCCATTCTTTTCCACCGTGACGCTGCACACGGCGCTCTTGCCTCCGGCGGCAGCAGTAATGATGCAGCTGCCGTCCTTCAGGGCTGCCAGCGTGTTCACGGCCTTTCCGTTTTCTACGGCGGTCGTCTGGTCTTTCATCACGGCCAGCGCCGCATTGTTCGTTGTCCAGCTCACCGCTGTCACGGTGGACTGGGTCGGCGTCAGAGTCGCGGTCAGAGTCACAGACTCGCCCTGTTTCAGCTTTACGGACGGTTTGTCCAGCGCCAGCTTTTCCAGCGATACAGCCACCGACCGCACTCTGCGCTGCGCCAGCTTTCCGCCTGCGATGGCCGTCAGGAGCGCTGTGCCGCCTTTCACGGCGGTCAGAGTATTTTCCCGGAGCTGCACGATGCCTTCCGGTTCGGCCATCCACTCCACGGTCTGAGGTGCGCTTCCGGGCAGCACCGTGGCTTTTAGGGGGCAGGACTCTCCCACTTTTATGCTCAGCTCTTTGCTGTCCAGCCGGATGCTCTCCACTGCCACCGGCTCTGCCTGCTCCGGCGGGGGGCTGTTCCAGCGCTGCTTCAGCTGCGCTATCATGTCCCATGCGCTGGCGTCGGAGTAACGCATTCCGCTCAGCGCTTCAAGCAGCAGCGCGTGTTCCTTTGCAGCGCATCGGTCGGCCACCCACTGCCGGTATCGGGCGGCTCTTTGTGCTTCCAGCGCTGCCCGGGCTTCCTGCTCAAGCACCAGCTGTAAATATTGATACCGCAGCGGCATCGCCGGTCCGTCTGCGCCAGTTCCCTCGCCGTTTTCCAGCGTCTGGTAGCACACATATTTCCCGGGCATGGTCATCTCGCGCCGGCCTTCTCCGTCCGTGGCCATCAGCATCCAGAGGCCCTGCCGCGCCGTCGTGAAACGCCCGTCCACCGGAGCGTTATTATTTCCATCCAGCAGCATCGGCTGCGGCACAGTCCCGCCCTCCTGCTCGATGTGCAGCGTCACGGCCATACCGGCCCATGTTTCCGGCAGCACGAACTCGAGCTTTTCCACGTATACGGCGCCCACGCCGCCCAGGTACAGCGTCTCCGGCTCCGCCCGCCAGCCTGTCCCGCAAAAATGGTCCTTCACTACTCTTACTTTCACTTTGAAGCTCCTTCCTTTGAGAAAGGCTCCCCTCGCTAGGGGAGCTGCTTTGCAGCGCCGCCGTCAGGCGGACTGCAAAGCTGAGAGGTTTCCTTCCGGTCCGCTGCCGCTCTCAGTAGGGCAAGCACTCTATAAAAAGCCTACCACGCCCCTCGTAACAAAACTACTGCGGACTTATTCATACAAACAAAAAGAGCAGGCGCCCTGGTTCATTACCAGAGCGTCTGCTCTTATCTTATTTCACCCCCTCCCACCAGTTCTTCTCGTCCTTCGCCTTCTCGGCCTTCTTGTCCGCAGCGCTTACCCACTGCGCAAAGTTCTTTTCCTCGTACAGGGGCTTTTCCTCTGCGTCCTCGAGGGCCAGCAGCTTCTTCTCCAGCTTCTCCCGGTCCCGGTCGCTTCCGGCCAGATACTCTTCCTTCACGCTCTCCGTGATTTTGCTCTTGATGCTGCCCTTGTCCTTGCCTGCGGTCATCAGGCGGTCAAGCTCCTCCTGCGCGTCCTCCACCCGGCCATTTTTCACATCGTCCAGGAGCGCGTCGTATATGCTGCCGTCCTTGCCGCCCGCCAGCAGTTCGTCTGCCTTGCCGTCCACCGCCTTGTTCACAAGGTCGATGAGCTGCGCCCGCCGGGCCGCGTCCGCTTTGCCCTTGGCCCTGTCTGTCACAGGGGCGACGTCCAGCCCCTCCCGCAGCTTCTCAAATACGGCCTTTCTGGCCTTTTCCTCGGCCCGGGTCTTCCCGGCGTTCCGGGCCTCGGCCGCCGCCAACACGTCGGCGTCGTACTGCTTCAGCCGCCTTGCCAGCTCGCCGTCCACCTTGTCCGTCTTGTTCATCTGTTCCAGCTTCTTCATCGCCGCAGCAGCCTCCTCGCTGTCCTCGCTCTGGATGGCGTTGTACAGCCGGTCGTACTGCCCGGTGGCCGAAGAGGGTGCAGAGCTGAAGCTAAACCCTTCGCCTCTGCCGATGGCCTGTACATCCTCCCAGTAGCCTTCAAACGCCTGCATCACCTTCCGGATGTTCGCCGCCGGGACGCCGTAGAGTTCAAGGCCGCACTGGATGTCCTTCAGCACCGCCTTGTTCAGCTTCTGGTGGTGTGCTGTCAGCTCTTCCTCGCTCATCTCGCCAGTGTCCGTCCGCAGCAGCTTGACGGTCTTGGTAAAGGCAGCAAACAGGTCGTTCACCGCGCTGATGTTGGTGGCGCTCACCACGTCATAGTCTTTGCCGTCCCGGGCGTTGGTCAGGGCGCTGTAGATCTCCGAGCCGTACAAAAAGTTTCCGGCCGCACTTTCAGTGTACAGGTCGAAGAACCGTTTGCCCAAGCTTTTCGCCGTAACGTCTCCGTTCTCGTCCTGCTCCCTGTCCCACCGGTGGAGCAAAAAGTCCGCGCCGATCTTCATGAGGGCAAACACCGCCGTCTGCACGACCTGGCTTGCCGCCGCCTGGCGCAGGCCCTGTCCGGCCCGCTGCACCTCGGCTTTGTTTTCCGCGCTCTGGTCGGCAGCATACCGGGCCTTCTGGGCTTTGTAGTCGCCCACGGCGTCGGCCAGAATGCCGTAGTTCTGGAATCGCTGGGTGGTAAACATGGTCAGCGTCTTTACAAACTCGTTGTCGCTGCGCTGGATGCCCGCCCGCTGCATGGTGGTGTAGTTGGGCTGGGTCTCCTCGATGACCCGCTGGTACATCTTGTTCACGGCTTCCCAGTAGGCTTCGCTGCCCTTCTCCGCGGCCCCCTCGCTGAATTCTGCTGTATGGTGCTCCACATACCGCTTCGCGCCCTCCCACAGCGCCGCCACCGTGATCTCGTCCATGCCGGTGATCCAGCCGGTCACAGCAGGCATGGCTTCCGACGCTTTGGCCACAAGTTTTTTGTGCGCGCCGATGGAGCTCATCTCTCCCCGCTTGGTGCCGCGCAGTCGGTATTGCAGCAGGGCGTCTCCGTGCTGGCGTATTTCTGCTTCCACCGCGGCCCGCTGCTTGCCCGAGAAATTCTTCACGAAGGGCAGTACCGCCGCCATGGTGTCTGCTCCCAGCACAGCGCCCGCCGTGGGCAGGCTGGCTGCCTGCGCGATGGCCACGCTCGGGTTCACGGTCAGGATGGCTCCGGCGTAGTTGCCCCGCATCCTGTCCAGCGCCCGGCTCATGGTGCTGCTGCGCTTGCGCCGCGTGGTCTGTAGGTCGGTCAGCAGGTCGTTGATGTAGCTCACCGTCTCCTTTCCCCACTTCTCGCCGATGATCTTGTCCTTCAGCACACCGACGCCCTCCGCCGTCTCCACGGTGCTGTTCAGCACCCGCTGCACGTCCCGGATGGGCGCGGCAAGGCCCGCATAGGCCGCCGTGTCACGCAGGCTCCGGTTCACGACATTCTGGCACTCTTCCAGCAAAATGGGCTTGTCGCTCTTCACGCGCTCCTTCAAAAAGCCCCTGCCCTCGATGGTGGCATCCATCTTCACGCCCTCGATCTCCGTCGCCAGCGTGCTCCGGTCTACCGCGATGGGGTAGTAGTTCTTCACGGTGGCCCGGTCGTAGCCCAGCAGCTTCATGCTGGTCTCGTTGATGAGGTTCGTGGTGTACCGCCCGAAAAAGTCCTCCATGTCCTTGCACCAGTTTCGGTCATAGTCCGTCATGGCGTCCTGTACCGTCTGCAAAATGGTGTCGGCCATCGGGATGCCGTCGGCGTTCACCAGCGTCCCCAGCATCACGGTCTGGCTGCGCTGGTAGGCTCTCTCAATGTTGCCCTTGGCGTACTGGGCAGCATCCGGCAGGGTCAGGCCGCCGGTCATCAGGTGGTGGCGGCTGTCCTCGTTGCGCAGCAGCATGTACAGGCTGCACAGCTGTGCGTGGTTCAGCGGCACGGCGTTGCCCTTGCTGTCCTTCAATCCGATGTCCACCAGCTCCGCCCCCGGCCCGGCAAAAGCTTCCACCTCTTTCAGGTGTTCCTTGCCGGTCACGTTGGCAAACAGGCTTTCGCCTTCCACGAGGATCTCCGTCTGCCGCCGCTGGCCGTCGTTCAGCATCTGCCCCAGCTTCTCCATCTGGCCGTTTTTGGTGTATCCGCCCAGACGCCGGAACATTCTCGTGCCGCCCAGCATGTCCAGCTGGTAGCGGTTCATCGCGCCCTTCGCCTTTTCAAATTTCTCTCCGAAGCCGTTGCCCTCCGAGTTCAGCACCTCGTGGGCGGCCTTCATGGCTATGCCGTCCACTTCTTCCGCCCTCGCAAGGCTCAGGGTCTTGTTCTCGGTCCGGATGATGTGCAGCGTGCTGGCCGTAATGGCCTTCAGCATCCGCAGCTGATCTACCGTCATGGGCAGATAGGTGCGGTTCTCCGTCTCCCGGATGCGCTGGCGCAGCCGGTCCCGCAGCTGTTCGGCCTTGTCGCCGTCCGGCAGGGCCTTGGCTTCTTCCAGCTGCTGCCGCAGCCGGTCGAGCTTTGCCTGCTTGCTGGCGTTCATATCGTCCCGCAGTGTCTGGATGAGGTTTTCCACGCCGCTGTTCTCCCAGTCGGCGTGGATGCCGACGTCCATCTCTCCGCTGCGCCGGATGCTGTCCTGCAAGGCGGTCAGCTTGGTCAGGGCGTTGTTGTTCAGCACTGCCGTGTCTGCCAGCTTCGCCACCTCAGCGGCCTGCACGATGAGGCTCTTCTGTACATATTTCCCGGGCTTCGGCCGCAGCACCATCTGGTTGAGCTGGGCGGCATTGTTCCGGATGCTCCGTTTCAGTTCGTCCGCCTTCCGTCCTTCCCGGGCCTTCTGTACCCGCTTTTCGGCCAGTGCCTTTGCCACGGCTACGTCCTCGTCCCGCTGCTGCCGGGCCGTTTCAATGGCAATGGCATTCCTCTGGGCCTGTTTTTCCTGCCATGCTTCCGCCTTGCGCTGGTTCTCGGCCTCCCACTCCATGATCTCGTTTTCCTGTACCAGCAGCTGATGCTCCGCCCGGTCGGCTCTCCGCTGCTCTCCGGCCACCTGCCGGGAAAGGTCGTTGATCTGGGAGCGCAGCTGTCGGCGCTCCAGCTTTATCTCGTCCAGCATCTCCTGCCGGGCCTGCTTCATCCGGTTCTTTTCGGCCTTCCATTCCCGCTCGTAGGCTTCCCGCAGAGCGGTCATCTTCTCGTCGAGACCCGCTGCTGTGCTCACCTGTGCGCCCAGCGTTTCCAGATTCTCGTTGAGCTGTCGTTCTGCCCGGCTCACGCTCTTGACCTCGGCGCTCTGGCTGCGGCTGTTTTCCCGCATCCGGTCGGCAAAAGCCTTCCGCTGGGTCTGCTGCACGCTCTTCAGCCCCTTCGTCACCTCAGCCGCACGCTCCTCGCTTCCGGCGGCCATTGCGGCCACTTCACGGTTGTTCTTTAAGATGCCCTCGAACACCGCCTCGGCGTCGGTCATCTCCGGGTGGCTCATGATGTCGCCGATCATCCGGCCCGCCAGTTCCACCTTGGCGTCCTCGTATTCGGCCACGTCCGCAAACCGGCTCATCATCTTGGGCTTGATGGTGTCGTGTACGTTCATCAGCACGTCGAGCCATTCCGTGCTCTCCATGCTGGCTGCGCCCGCCACGCCTGCTTCCTGTGCCGCCGAGCGGAAGAGTGCTGCCGCGCTCTCCTTCACGCCGCCCACGGCCCGGGTGTCGTTCACGATGGCCTCGTACTGTTCCGCCGGGTTGCCGTCCCGGTATCCCTCTGCCTGCCGCAGCTTCACGCCGTGGCGCCGGGCCTCGGCGACCGCCTCTGTCCAGCTTCCGTACCGCTTCACAAGCTCGGCCTTGGCTTTGCCGTTCTTGTCTACCGTGTAGGTCAGGTCATGCAGGTCGGGGTACTGGTTCCACAGCTCCGTGTTCCGGTAGGTGGCCTCGTCCAGTACCTCGCCCGCCAGCGTCTCGGCCAGTCCCTGCGCCTTGGCCATGTCCGCGCCCTCCGAGCGCAGATACTCCACCAGCGCCCGCGTCTCGTTTGCCAGCTTCGTCCGGTCGGTCCTGCTGCCGTTGGTCTTCGTCCATCGGATGGCGAGGCTCTCGAGGGCAGCGTCCGAGAGCCGGGTGTTCTTCGTCAGGCCGAAGAACTGGTTCAGGGTGTCAAAGGCCGCTGCCTTCTCCGCCAGTACCCGGCTGGCCTGCCGCTGCTGGTTCTGCTTTGCCTCCCGGTCGGCCTGTTCGGCCCGCTGGTAGCGGAATCGTGCCAGCTCACTCTCTGCCGGGAGTTCCCCGGTCTTGTAGTATTCCCGAATCTCTCTTACGACCTTGTCGGCATCCGCCTTCCCGCTGTACTCCTTGCTGGCAGCCACCCGCCCGTCGGTTGTGGAGATGTCGAGGGTGAAACGCCGTTTCTCGCTGCCCAGCTGCTCCACCATCGCGCGGATCTGTTTCAGCTGCTGTTCGGTCGGCGGGGTCTTTGCCGCAATGTCAACGCCCGGGGCCTCAGCCATCACACGCACATTGCCGTCTGCCAGAAACTCGTTCAGGGCCTCTGTGCCGTTGGACACCTCCGCCGGGCCGAACGCGTCCAGTATTTCTCTGTGGTCAGTGTCCCGGGTGCCGTCATTCTGCGCAAAATTCAGCATCCGGCCATCAGGCAGGATGTACCCTGCCCGTTCAAAACGGTCTGTCGTTCCAAACTGCTCCACGGCCAACTTCCGGCGGTACTCAGGCTTTCCGCCCGCCGCCTTGGCCTTGGTATCATACACCTTCTGCTGCTCCTGCTTCACGGCCTGTCGGGCGTTTTCCACTTCGGCCTGCGCCTGCCGCAGCTTATCGTTCACTTCGCCGATGCGGCTTTCCAGTTCTGCGCCGCGCCGGTTGAACTCCTTGCGCTTTTCCAGATAGCTTTGGTACTCTTCGCTGGCCCTGAATGCCTTGCCCTTTTCCGAGAACAGGCCATAGGCTTTTTTCTTTTCTTCGATAGCCCGCACTTCGTTGCTTTCCTGCCAGTTTGCACGCTCTTCCTTCAGGGCGCGGCGCTGACGTTCCAGCTCCCGGCTTTCTTTCTGAAGCTCACTCTGGTTTCGCTGGGATTCGCTCAGCTGGAACCTCACCGTTTTCTTCACAGGCTCGTCGGTTCTCTTGCTTTCGCCGGAGGGTTGTGCTATACTATTTTTAGAAAGTGGCTTAGGGGCTTCACCGCCCTGCTCGGTTTTGAGTACCGAGGTAAGGCCGCTTTCCTGATAAATAGAACCCTTCGGCAATCTACTCCTTGAATCTTCGGATTCTACGTGGGTACCACCGAAGGGTTCTATTTTTGTAGGCTGAACATTTACAATGTCATAGAAAATCTCCCGTTCATCCGCCCTGATAGCTGTCAGGACATCCGCCTCATAAGCATTCGGCCCGATCATAACTTTAATTTTGCCGCGGTTGAATGCTTCTGCATTTTTGTGGTGGGCAGGTTCCCGGTAAACTTCATCTGCCGTTTTGATAATTTCATCCAAATTCGATGCCATCCGCATCTTGTCTGCATAAGCTTCAGCATTTTCCCACTGAAGCGCTTTGGTCGATTTTGACCAGACAAATTCATTTCGCCCGTCTTTATGGTTCAGAATCGTCCAGCCGTTCCGCTCAAAGCCGTTCGGGAAACGCTCCTTGATGGCCTGCTTAACCGTAGACTTCCACTCTTCCTGTGGAACATCTTTCAAAATATCTTCGTCGATTTTGATATAAGACTCTCCAGTTTTATCCTTCAAAATCGAAAACCGAACCCCCTGCTTTTCCGCCGCGCTCTCGGTCTTGAGGGCTGCGGCGTTTTCTTTTGCCGTCCGCAGGTTGTCCATGGCCTTTTCTGCGTGGGCGAAATACTCGTCCTGTAAGGTGCGCTTTTCGGCCTCGGCCAGGCGCTTCGCTTTCAGGGCGGCGCGGTTGTCCGGGTCGATGGTCAGCACTTCCTTCGCCCGGCTGATGAGCCCATCCAGCATCTGCCGCACCTGCTCCATCACCTTGTGGATGGCGCCGCTCTTGCCTGCATTCTTCTCTGCCTGCCCGCGCTGGAACGTCACCCAGCGCTTGAAGCTCTCCTCGCTGTCAAAGATGCCCCGCCATGCGTCGGCCACCAGCTCTTCCGCTGCCTGCTCGTAGGTCAGACTCTGGGCGCTGTAGTCCTCGAGCTTTGCCCGGACCATCTCGTCGAGGCTTTCGTAGCCGCTGCTCTTCGCCAGATATTCCAGCGCGTGCTCCTGCAAAGTCCTTGCGCCCTCGGCGTCCAGCGCATTGTACCAGTGGTAGTCCTCGTGCAGCACCGTGCCGAAGATGTCCTGCGCGTTGTCTCCGAAGAAGATCCGGGCCGTCTCGGTGTCCACATAGGCCCTGATGCTCCGGTCGTTCTGCAGCACATCCCTCAGCACAGCATCTGTGCCGGTGGCCGCGGCGTTCAGGCGGATGATCTGGTCGGCCGCGTCGCCCTCTGGCCGCATCGTACCCTTGTCGTATACCTCGCCCCTGCCGCTGGTGCTCTCGCTGCCAAGTGTCCCGCCCAGTTCGGTCATCTTTTCGGCGTAGAGCATCCGTTCGCCCTTGCCCTGGGTGTAGGCGATCTCGAGGGCCGTCCGCCCGGCGTCGGTGCTCAGGATGTAGTTGATGTCTGCCGCCGTGCCGCTCATGCTGCCCGCCAGCTCCAATGCCTGCTCGAAGGTGTCCGCGCCGCTCCGGCCCAGCCGGTACAGCGGCGACACTGCGGCCGCGTACCGGTCGGCGTCCACCCTGTCCGGCATATTTTTGCTGATGGTCTCGGCTGCCTTGTCCGTCACCCGCCAGCCTTCCAGCGCCCGCTGCACCTCGGCCTCCCGCTGTGTCTTCGGCGCTTCCGGCCGGAGTCCCAGAGTCTCCCGCAGCGGGGCGTTCTCGTAGCTGTCGGTTTCACCTACAGCGACAGTCGCTTCACGCACGTTGTCCGGCGCAGCCGTTTCCGGCATGGCGTCGGCGCTTTCTGTGGGGGCATCCTGCACCGTCTGCGGCGCACTCACAGCTTCGTTGGGCAGCTCTGCGCTCTGTACGGCAGGCACCGCTTCGCTTTTCGCCTTCTGCTTTGCAGCGATCTCCCGCAGCATCCGGCGGGTCGCGCCCGCAGTGTCGGGCAGCGTCACGCCGTAAGCCTGCTCAAAGGCCACACGGTTTTCCCGGTTCTCGGCATTCGGTGTAAACAGCCCGATGGTCTTACCCGTCAGGCTGTCGCTCGCCGCCACTTCGGCAAACTGCCGCACCGCCGAATTTTCCGATTTTGCGGCAGTTGCTTCCGCCCGCTGCATACTTTCAGTGGAGTTTCCTTTAAGAAAGGCGCTTTGCTCCCGGGTTGCGGCTCCCAGTGTCTGCTGCGCAGGTCCACTGCCGCTTCCCTCTGTCGCAAGGCCCGCCATCTCACGCCCTGCAGCACTTCCAGCGTCCAGCTCAGAGCTGCCCGGCACGCCAGTGGCTCGCCCCTCTGGGGGAGCTGTCGGCGAAGCCGGCTGAGAGGGCTCCGCTGTCCGGGCCTCCCATTCCTTCTGCTGGGCGGCAGCCCGCTTCATCCGGTCCATCTGGTCATAATACTCTGTCTGCCCCAGCAGGCTTGCGTCTCCTCCGTTCAGCTTTGCCAGCCCCGTGCCGACAGCGCCGCCCAACGCACCGGACGCGCCGCCGGAGAGTCCGCTTTCCAGCGCGGTGAGGAAGGTGTCTTTGCTGAAGAGGTTCTTCGCCGCCTCGCTGTCCCCCAGCGCAGCGTCGATGGCCATGTCCGCATAGGTCTCCGCAAAGGCCTGCATCGAGTTGTCGATGCCGCCCGAGATGGCCGCAGCCACCGCCGGGTAGCGCTTCGCCAGCTCCGAGCTGCCCGCCAGCCCCTGCACCCAGTCTGCGATCTGCCCCGCCAGTGTGTCCTTCGCGTAGTCACTGCCCATGGTCTTTGCAAGGTCGGCTGCGCCCACCGAGTTGATGGCCCATCCTGCGCCGAACTTGGCGAGGCCGCCGCCCAATGCCTTACCCGCGCTCTCGCCCTTCTCTGCGCTCTGGCCCATGGCCTCTGCCGCTCCCTGTGCGCTCAGGACGGGCAGCACTGCCGCCGGGTTCACGCCCGCCACGGCCAGGTTCTCCGCTGCGCTGGTCACGGCCCCCGCCACGGCCTTCTGCGCCGGGCTCAGGCCTCTCTGGGCCGCAGCCGTCAGCTGCTGCCCGCGGTCGTAGAGCTGGTAGCCCACGCTCTGGTTCTTGTCGATGCCGTCGCTCACTTCCAACCCCGCCAGCTTCTGGCGCATCTCCCGGATCTCCTTGGAGTTGTACCCCATCGAGATGAGCTCCCGGTTTCGGCTCTCCGGCCATGTGGGGTTATAGTCCATGTCCACGTCGGTCAAAAGGTCAAACAGGCTCTGGGCGTGTTCGTCGTCCTTTACTTCCTGCTCCACCTGTTTCCAGTTCTTCAGGGTGGCGTCAATGTTCTTTCCCGCCTGCACGCCGTACTCCGCGCCCAGCAGCGGGGCAGCAGCCACCGTGTCTCCGATGCCGCCGATGGTGTTCGCCGTCCGGCGCACGCCCCGCTGCCATGCGGGGATGGCGTCCAGCGCAGCGTTCATCTTCCGGGCCTCGTCGATCTGCGCCTGTGTCCAGCCGCCCTTCTTGATCAGGTCGGCGTCCGTGTAGATGCCCGCGTTGTCCACCCGGCGCACCGCGTCGGCCAGATTCTTGTTGTCCCCGGTGTCCAGCCACTGGTTGATGCGGTCAAACTCGTCCGGTACGCTGTCCTTGGCAAAGCTGGCTCTCAGCTCCTGCGCCCGGCCGCTGCCGTAGGCCATGGCCCCGCTGCCCACGTTCTCCAACACATTCCCGCTCTTCGCAGGTACGCCCCACTTCTGCCCCATGTCCAGCGCCCTTTCGGTGGGGTTTCCTTTAAGAAGGGCTCCCCTGATAGGGGAGCTCCGTTCTCGCGCGGCGTCAGCCGACGGGAACGGTGAGAGGTTCTCTCCCCGCCCGCTGTGCGCCTGAGAGGGCTCGTTCCTCGCATCCACCTCCCCCATGTCGCTGGCGTGCCGCTCGGTGTACTGCTGCAAGGCATCTGCATAGATGTTGCTTTTGGGCGGCACTGTGCTCGATGCAGTGGACGGATTCGGCGTCTTGGTGCGGATAGCTCTCACCTTTTCCGCCGTCCACCCAGAGCTTTCTGCCGCCTTCGACGGGTTGCTTTCTCTCATCGCCTTAACTTTTTCTGCTGTCCATGCCATCAGCCCTTCACCCCCGCTTTCTCAAGCGCTCTTGCGATTTCGTCATCACTGTACCCGTTCTGGCTCATATTGTTCATAATAGCCCACGCGCTATAACCTTTTTTCGCATAGTTCTTTGCCAGCATTGCCGCCATATCTACACCGCCGCTCTGGCTTGCACTCTGGTCGTTCGCAGCATCTGCATTGATCCACCCATTATCCGTTAAGGTCTGCTTGTAAAAATCGTAC
>ERZ1673693.1689-NODE-1689-length-15305-cov-9.802754_pt1 | contig 15305 bp, 10 predicted proteins | sample MGYA00580223_ERZ1673693 | MGnify/ENA primary metagenome ERZ1673693 (study PRJEB41218, sample SAMN15661741) | gut metagenome | host: Homo sapiens | place: Canada: London | collected 2015-08-20/2019-03-30 | study: EMG produced TPA metagenomics assembly of...
TACGTACAAAAGCCTGTTTATTTCTGACACTATCGTAAGTCACATCTTTATCATGAGCAGCCAATTCCCATTTATAAAGCAGTTTACCTTGAATATCAGCAAGTTCTATATTACGAATGGTCATAGGAGGTACATCTGTAGAGAAGAAACGGGGATGCTTGCTGCCTCCGAAATAGATCTTGATATCCTTAAAGTTGCTCAGGGAATGATTGATTTCCGCCTGGATACCGTCTGCAGCAATATGAATCCGGTCTTTGGTAAATTGCAGATCGACGTGTATCCATCTGTCTGCTACAATCTTTACCGAATCTGCAATCTCCGTATTCTTGATCACCCGGTCTTTGTCAGTCAATACAATATTAAATCGGGAATAAAGCAGGTAGGAGATAAAATCAAAGCAGGAAGAATCATCTGCTATGACCCGTACAACATAACCATAAGTATACAGTTCATTTCTCAACTTTATATCGAATCCCACCGAGAAACCGTCCTCGGGAAAAGACAAAGAAGCCGCAGGAGTAAGATCCAGATTGGTCCGCTGATCCTGATTGGTAGAATGAGCCAGAAACGTAAGACCATAATCATAGACACTATTATCTATAACATTACTCTTGCATACCCATATATGCAATAAAAAGACTAAAGATAGAAGGTATCTACATTTCATAGTAACAATCATAAAAACCGGAATCCTTGTTCAAAAGTAAGAAACTTATGTCTAAGACCAATGCATTTGATTGCAATATTCGCAAAAAATTATAGGATATGCAAATCATTGGAAACAAAAAGACTCGCCCAAGTAAAGTATCCGAGGGATATCTTTACCTGAGCAAGTCTTTCCTTTCATAAATACGGCCCACTTAACAGCCGTATCTATATTACAATATCAAATGTATTATTGAGCTGATTCTACCAATACCACACGATTCAGAATCGGTTGACCGAACTTGTCGACACCACCACCTGCTGCAACAGACAGTCTGTCTGCAGAGATGCCATATTTCTTAACCAACAGGTCCTTTACAGCTTGTGCACGTTCCAGACTTAACTTCTGGTTGATAGAAGGAGTACCGGTTGCAGAGTCTGCATATCCGTTGATTGTATAGGTCATGTTCGGGAATTCTTTCATCTTGCTGGCAAGATATGACAAGTTCATTTCTTCTTGTGGAGACAATTTGTCTGAACCGATCTTGAAGAATACAGTACGCGGTGCAATGTTGGCATCTGTTACAACGACTTCTTCAGCTTCTTCCACTACAGGCTGCTGTGCATTGGCTAACTGTTGCTGCAACTGCATATTTGCGGCTGCCATAGCATTCATCTGATCACGCATCTGTCTCAATTCCAGTTCGGAGATAATCTGTGGAACAGGACGTTGGAATCCACGGGTCGGGAAGTAATAAGTCACACCGAGAGTAGCACCTAAGATACCATCATAATCGGGTTTGCCACCGTGTTCACCATCAAATTTACCTTCCAACCCTGTTGCACTCAGTTCAAGGTTCAAATCTACAGCGTTTGACAAACGGAAACGGTTGATAATACCTGCATTGAAGGTAGCAGCGTTTGTATGAGGCTTAGAATAAGAATGAGCCCAACCGGCACCGATATACGGAATAATCTCATATACGCGATCCGGATTGTAACCACCGAAAAGTGCATTCAGATTAATCAGCAAGTCGCCATGAAGATTCATATAGTCCCATCTCTGTTTGTAGGAGCCATCTTCTCTCGGGCCACCGACTACATAATTTGCAGATTCATTGGTGGTGAATCCTTTGGATTGCAGTCCGCTATATTGCATACGTAACCCGAAACCGGGTGTTACCCATTTACCAACTGACACATTCAATGTCGGAGCAATACGATCTCTGAATTTTCCGATATGGTCGTTATTACCAAATAATACCTGTGCACCGCCTCCTACAGAGAAGAACCAGTTGCTCCAGAATGGGTTAGTTATTACTTGATGTTTATCTTGTACCTGAATAACCTCGTATTCAGTTACAGTCACGGTTTGCTGCGCAGAAGCGACAGACGCAACGCCGGCAAAAGCCAGCAACATTAGAATCTTTTTCATATACCTAATAGTTAAGTGGTTATTATAATCTTTTCTTTGTTGAACTATTTAAATAACACGAACTGAACTAAAAGGTTTTAAGAAATGATGATTTTATTTGTTTTATTTGAATAATTTCTCGATGTCCTCTTCCTTGATTGTTGTCAAGACTGTTTTGCCATCCGGAGTGTAATTTGGTGAAGGACAGGCAAAAAGACTGTCTACAAGACTTACCATTTCCTCATTACTCAATACCTGACCATATACAATAGCCGCCGCACGTGCCAGTGTTAAAGCTAAGATATTCTGGATTTCCTCCTTCACATCATTCCCTTTTTCCATAGCTGTATGTAGCATATTCCGTACCAACTCAACCGGATTCAATCCTTCTATCCCCGAAGGAATGCCATTGATGGCATAACTACCGCCACCCAAATCACTCAGATCGAAACCTACCGCCGACAAATCATCCATGATTCCTTGCAGGACAGCCGCTTCTGAAGCAGGCAGCTGTAATATCTCGGGGAAAAGCACTCCCTGCGAAACACCTTGTTTTTGTTTTATCTGCACCATATACCGATCAAAAAGTACACGGATATGCGCACGATGCTGGTCGATCAACATCAATCCTGATTTCACCGAAGTCAGAATAAAACGACCTTTGAACTGCAAATGCAGATTCCCTTTCTCAATCACCGATTCATTGGCATATAAAGTAGAGGAAGCCGATGAGAAAGTGGAGGAAGCGGCAGATACCGCCGAAATAGTTTTCTCTTCAGCAACCATCGGTTCTTCCTCGAAAGGAGAATTTTCCCAATCCATTTCCGGTTCCTGCTGAGGCTCATTCATCTTACTTGCCTTGGTCAATCCACCATACAGTCCTTCCCATTCCACCTTCGGACGGCTATATGATCCGCCGCCACTTCCACCGGAAGATACTTTGAACGGATTGAAATCCGAATTATAATGAATCTTCGGAGGTGCAGGAGGCAGGTTCTGCTCAAATGCAGGAATATCCGGCATATCTTCCGTATCGAAATCAATGGAAGGAATGGCGCTGAACTTGCCCAACGACTCCTTTACTGATGCCGAAAGTATTTGCCAGATAGCCTGTTCATTCTCAAACTTGATTTCTGTCTTAGTGGGATGAATATTCACATCGATATTAGCCGGATCCACTTCAAAATAAATAAAGTAGGAAACTTGCTCGCCAACGGGAATCAACTGTTCATAAGCCTCCATCACTGCCTTATGAAAATAAGGATGGCGCATATAACGCCCGTTGACAAAGAAATATTGGTGAGCACCTTTCTTACGGGCAGTTTCCGGCTTCGCTATGTAGCCTGAGATTTTCACCATCGTAGTATTCACCTCTATATTCAGCAACTGTTGATTCAGCTTCTTGCCGAAGATAGCAAGAATACGTTGCCGCAAAGGAGATACAGGCAGATTAAACAGTTCGGAATCATTGCTGTAAAGCGAAAAGGCTACTTCGGGATGAACCAAAGCAATACGTTCAAACTCTGCCAGAATATTACTTAGTTCTGTTGAATTAGCTTTCAGGAACTTGCGACGGGCGGGCACGTTGAAGAACAGATTCTTCACAGAGAAGTTACTTCCCTTGGAACAGGAAACAGCTTCCTGACTTTCGACTTTGGAGCCTGCAATCACCAGTTTCGTTCCCAGTTCTTCCGATTCCAACCGTGTTTTCAGTTCAACCTGCGCCACAGCTGCAATGGAAGCCAGTGCTTCTCCACGAAACCCCATCGTACGCAAAGCAAACAAATCCGCTGCTTCCCGAATCTTAGAAGTCGCATGGCGTTCAAAGGAAAGTCGCGCGTCCGTTTCGGACATTCCCTTTCCATCGTCTATAATCTGGATGCAGGTCTTACCGGCATCCGTAACTAACACATGTATATTTTGAGCATCTGCATCGATCGCATTCTCCACTAGCTCTTTAATAACAGATGCCGGACGTTGTATCACTTCACCGGCAGCAATCTGATTAGCTACCGAATCAGGCAACAAATGAATTATATCGCTCATAGTTTATTTAGTAGTTAAAATGACCAGCTTCCCGTCGCTAAATAATGCCACAAATATAAAAGGAAAGCTATGATAATCAATATGATTCCAAAAGATACAGGCTTACGGCCACTTGCCTTTCTGCGCTTCAGGTGCGTCGTACCTTCGACAAACTTACCACGGATATCTTCGGGACTGAATTCTTTATCCGGAAGCATTCCCAACTCGCGTTTCGCCTTCTCCTCCATCTTCTCAAGCTTTTCTTTCCGCTCGTTTACGTAAATGTATTGATGATTAAAGCCTCGAGGTTTTCTCATCGAATTGAAAAACATTCCCATATTACTTCATATTAATTAAACTTCGCTTATCTGTCTTTGGCTTCCGGTCGGTGGTTGGTTTCAGTGTCTCTCCTTCCTTCTTGCCTCTCCAGTTGAATATATCTTCTTTATTTAAAGGGCGGACATAGTCAAACCAGGCAAATGTAGATAGCCGCAACTTGTCGGGAGGGATCTGATCCATCGGATATAATGTTCCGTTGGACTTACCTACGAACATCCCTTTTTCCATCTTCTTCTCTTTCATATAAAGATGGAGCACACTCCCCTCCATATTATTAAATCCGGTCATCGTACTGTCTTTTTCTTCCGGGTAGAAAGCGGTCATCACATTACCTATCACTTCAATATGACGCATATCACCATTTTCGAAATAGGCTTTCATCTCTTTACCGGACACTTGGTTATAATGAACAGAATCTTTCATCTCCACCGTCAGTGCCTGATTGATAATGTGGGCCCAGTTAATGGTACTGTCATTCATATAAATCTTGATCTCCTCGCCAAGCAGTTGCTGACCTTCATTCCAAAGAATCGGATCGATATACATGGTCAGACAAGAGTCTTTTGAATTATAAACCAGTGAGTCACAAACTCCCTGTACATCCGTCCGGTACATACGTACCTTATGATAAGCTTTCATCAGGCGGAAAACAGAGTCCGTATTCAGATTATAGGAAATAAGCTGCAACGTATCTCCATGCATAAAGAGACTGTCTCCTTGTGAATAGTCAATAGCAACTGCACGTTTGGTAGCAAAAGCAGAGTCGGTCAATTCGTTATAGAAACAATAATCGCCGGTCAACATATTCTTGTTAATGGTATCCGTCATTCGTATATTATCGAACGCTTCACCGTATCCCACTTTCCGGTCATAAAACAAACTGTCACCAATCAACTTCTTTCCCTCATTCGTCAGGATAGAACGGTCCAACAATTCAGCCTGTTCGCTGAGTGTATTATAGAAGCCTCGTTCCGAATAGATGTGATTATTGTCACTTACGATATTCGAAGGACCGAGAATGGTAGCAATCTTGGAAAAAGTATTATATTTCAGTGTATCCGACGTCAGGACAAACTTGGGATTCACCAATTTCACATCATGATTGAATACCGACTGTTTGGTAGCGGGACTGTATTCTCCCCAATCCGAGGTCAACACATTCTCTTCATCCATCAAAGTACCGCCCTCGAAATAATAACCGAGATCATAAAGACGGTCATAATTCAGACTATCGGTCAGAAGCGTCGTGTTCCGGTTGATCATCTTTACGTTCTCACGAATCTGCGCAATCTGTGTCATCCCGTCGTAGTAAAGATAATCACCGTAAATAAACAAGGTATCCCCCTGCTCCATACGTACATTGCTGAATGCTTCTACCGAATTGGTTTTCTCGTAAATCAAAGCACTGTCACAAAACATATACATACTGTCGTGACGCAGCTTTACATTCCCAATCAGTACCTGAACATCCGGTCGGGCAAGCTTGTCGGCCTGTCCCTGATTGGCATGAAGCAAATATACTTTCGTCTTCTTATTTTCGGGCTCTTTCTTGATATCTTTATCAGTTTGCTTCGTTCCATTTGGAGTTTTCGCAGCCGGAGTCTCAGCCTTTTTAGTCTGTCCGGTGGGCTTCACCTGCGCCACAAGGCATACGGCAAACAGGCATAGAAAGCCTATAAGAAGCCATCTATGCCCGTCTTGCTGTTTATCTTTTTTGTTTTGTTTCAGCATATAAAGTCAAGCTGTTTAAACATCAATCGTTCCTTACCCAACCCGGATACTTGAAGTCACACTTCTGCCAATTCGGGTCAATACGTACATACGTATGTTTTTGTTTGTTCAGAATCCACTTCTGCAACATTTCTTCCCGGCGCTTATCCATCACGATTTCTTTCAGGTCCTGATAGTCTTCTGCAATGGTAGCTTTATGACCGTTGATCTTTGCTTTCAGTTTTACAATGGCACAAACTTCTTTTCCATCCTTCTCGTTAATCATCGTAAAGGCTCTGGAAATTTCGCCTACATTCATCTTATCCACCACTTTCGCAACATCCTGAGGCAAATCCTGCATCTGGAACTTAGAAGTAGTGATACCTGTACGCTCATTCGTATTCACCATAAGACCGTGATTATTACGAGTATCCTTATCCTGTGAAATCACAGAGGCAGCCTCATCAAATGTAAACTTATTCTGACGGATATCATCGCCAATAGAATCCAAACGGGCACAAGCCTCAGTCAACTCCTTTTCAGATACTTTCGGACGCAACAGAATGTGACGGGTATTCACACGGTCGCCACGTTTCTCGATAAGCTGGATAATATGATAACCAAATTCAGATTCTACAATCTTGGATACTTTCTTCGGGTCCTGAAGACTGAATGCTACATTGGCATAAGCCGGATCCAGCATACCACGTCCCATAAAATCAAGTTCACCACCTTTGATAGCAGAAGCCTTATCTTCGGAATACAGACGTGCCAATGTAGAAAAATCAATTTCACCCTTTGTCACACGGTCTGTATAATCGCGCAGACGTCTCTTTACATCTTCAATTTCCGCAATAGGAATTTTAGGTTGCAGCGTAATAATCTGCACCTCTACCTGAGTCGGAATATAAGGGATACTGTCCTGAGGAAGATCCTTGAAATATCGGCGTACTTCTGCCGGAGTTACCTTGATATCTCCTACCAGTTTCTGCTGCATCTTCTGTACTGTCAGTCCATCACGGGCATTTTCGCGCAACGTTTCACGAATTTGAGTAGCAGTCTTATTGAAGTATTCCTCCATTTTCTCCTTAGAACCAATCTGCTGGATATACATATTGGTCATCATATCTACACGCTGAATGATTTCCGCTTCGGAAACTTCGATACTATCCAACTTTGCCTGGTGCAGGAATAACTTCTGCACAGCGATTTCTTCGGGTATTACACAATAAGGATCGCCTTCAAATCTGCGTCCATTGTACAAGGCATCCATACGGGCCTCTTCTACATCTGATTTCAAAATAGCTTCGTCACCTACTACCCAAACTACCTCATCAATTACATTGTCCTGTGCATAAGTTACCACGTTGGCAAATACTGCCAGGACAAGGGTAACAATAAATCTAAAGTTCACAAACTTCTTCATTCTTTGTATTTAATAATTGTATATAATCTTCTTCTTGTTTACAGCCTGCTGATACAGATCATTCTTCACTTGTTCCATAAAGTTCACCCGTTTCTGATTGACCAGTAAATCCTTCACTTCCGACCGGGCAAACTCATACGGTTTCTCTTCACCTGCCCCGCGATAATCGCTCACATTGAGGAAATAGTAAAATGCCGTATCTTTCAGTTCCACATGTCGGTGCTTGTCTACATATTGCTCCGGTGACGCCTCTTTCAATGGAATCAGGTCCAGAACATCCGTAACCGGAACCCATTTATTGTAAAAGTATTCATACTTCACCGCATTCTGCAAACTATATTTTTCCAGACTTTCCACAGCATCCTGTTTTTCCGTCTTGTACCATCTGCGAACATTGTTCAGCTGAGGTGCCGTCAACGGTACTTTAATAAACAATCCCTTGATCAGCGGAGATTCCAGTTTAAACAATTCCTTGTTTTTCTCATAATAATCCGCTATTTCCTGTTCCGAAATATCATTCGTCAGTTTTTGGTTTATCAATTCCTGCTGATAGGTATGCATAATCAAAGCTTTCCGGTAATTCTCCACCAGCTTATCTACATCCACATTATCCGGAATATTATTCGCAGCTTTTTCATACAACAAAATCTCCTCCGCCCAGCTACGAATGTAATGCTCGGCGAAAAGAATGCTATCATCTTTTGACAATCCGACCGGTAGTACAGACATCAAATCTTCTTTATACAAAAAGTTACCATCTACCTCCACCAATGCAGTCTTGCCTTTGTGGTCGTACTGCTCTTTGCACGCTCCACAACAGAGAAGGGTAATTAGTAAGAGGACTAATATTCGCATTGTCAATTCAAATCTACTTATTTAAGGTACGAAGATAGTGAATAATCGGTTACATCAGTTATTATTAACTGTTTTTAAAACCTCTTGGTTTATTTCAACCTTACCAGATTCCCTCAATTCCTGCTCCCAATATGCGTTAAGATAGCTTCTATAATCTTTTCTCACCTGATCAATTACCTCTCTGTAATCCTCTGGTCCCTTCTGTTTTTTGCCTACAGCGATAGTAAAAGGATAAGACACTACAGGGTCAAAAGCGCCCTTCTTAAAGACCAATTTATCTATATATTTATTATCTCCGTCGGCAAAAACACCCTGTTCAATTTTAATTGTTTCAGCACCGGATGTATTAAATGTTTTGCGAAGCATATCCTCCCATTCATTCTCCGGAACTTTTTTCAGTAGCTTTTTAGCCTGTTTAGCAGTCTTTTTATCTGCACAATGCAACACTACTCCTTTGTATCGGGGATGCTCCCATCGGTAATCCGATGAATGAAACTTAAAATAAGTAGCCAATCCCGCCCGGTCGTTAACAGCCGGTAAATCTACTTTCTGATGCACGATTTCCTCAGCCAGACATTTCTCAGCATATTCCTGCAAAGTATAACGAAGTTCCGGATGTTTTCTTTCCATATGCTGACTCTCATAATCCAGCAGAGATTTTGCTATAAAGCCATTCAACTGCCGTTTTACAGCCTGAGGATGGGATGAAGCAAACCGCTTAAACATTTCTCCTGTATATGCCTGCCCGTTGATGGTAAACAAAACCCGTTCCGTTCCACCTTTCTGCAATACTTCTTCCAAAGACTCCATATTGGGAATATACTGGTATTCCTTTTTCAATTGCTCTACGATGGCTTCCGTTCCTTTATCCAACGGCTGACGCCTTAAACGATTCAGAAGACTGTCACTAACGACTTCATATGCAGGCACTTCCTTTCGATCTATGACTTTCAGAATATGAATCCCCTCCGGAGTAAAAAAAGGTTTGGATATTTCACCTTTTGCCAAAGAGAAAGCAGCCTCCTCAAACTCCGATGTTGTCTGTAAACTTTCTATCCACCGACAACGTTTATCATCCGAAAACCGATCTACCAAACGGGCAAAATCCACACTCGGCTGATTTTGTATCACCTGATAAATAGAGTCCATGCGAGCCTGTTCCTCCTGTAAATGCCGGGATGTAATGGTCTGAGGCAGATATTTGTAAATTTGCCGTATCTGCACTTGTCCGCCACGTACATTTTCCTTCATCTTCTGATATAGAATACGGGCATTGCCATCCATTTCCTGATCATCCAGAAGGTATGACCTCAGCAAATTTGTCCGATAAGCCTCCTGTTGCTTGCGAAAAGCCGAAGTAGTGTCGAGTCCGGCCGCTCTGGCCGCTTCCACTTTCAACTTAGACAGAATGAAAAGCTCCGCATATTCTCTAGGAGACAATTTCGTACCATTACCGTCCGTATGCCGGCGATAGGAGTATTCAAACTCCGAACGAGGTATTTCTTTCCCATTAATCCGCATCACTACGGGATCTTCCTGAGCGAAAGCTAATACTCCGAAGAGACTTATCCATCCTAAAAGCAGATTTCTTTTCATCATTGATTTTTATTTAAAAACGACAAACGGTGAACAACGAACATATGCCATACAGCCTGTTCACCGTTCACCGTTAATCGTTTACCGTTTATATAAATTATTCCGGACGGCTATAGTTAGGTGATTCACTGGTAATCGTCACATCATGCGGGTGACTTTCCATCACTCCGGCATTTGTAATACGAGTAAACTTCGCATCATGAAGTTTTTCAATATTAGCAGCGCCGCAATATCCCATACCTGCACGAAGACCACCAGACAACTGATAAACTACTTCATAAAGTGTACCTTTATAAGGAACACGAGCAGCAATACCTTCCGGAACCAATTTCTTCACGTCGGCAGTTCCACTCTGGAAATAACGGTCTTTAGAGCCATTCTCCATTGCTTCCAATGAACCCATACCGCGATATGATTTGAATTTACGTCCGTTAAAGATGATAGTATCACCCGGAGACTCTTCTGTTCCGGCAACCAATGATCCGATCATCACACAATATCCGCCGGCAGCCAATGCTTTTACCACATCACCGGAATAGCGCAAACCACCATCAGCAATCAGAGGAACACCTGTACCTTTCAGTGCCTTGGCTACATCATATACAGCCGACAACTGAGGAACACCTACACCTGCAACAACACGAGTCGTACAGATAGAACCCGGACCGATACCTACTTTCACAGCATCAGCACCAGCTTCTGCCAAAGCCTTCGCAGCTTCTCCGGTAGCAATGTTACCTACCACAATATCAATATTCGGGAAGCGTTTCTTTGCTTCTTTCAGTTTTTCAATCACAAACTTAGAGTGTCCGTGAGCTGTATCAATCACGATTGCATCCGCACCGGCATCCACCAATGCCTGCATACGATCCAGCGTATCGGCAGTAACACCTACACCGGCAGCTACACGCAGACGACCTTTGGCGTCTTTGCAAGCCATCGGTTTATCTTTTGCTTTTGTAATATCTTTATAAGTAACAAGACCGATCAACTTTCCGTCCATTCCGACAATCGGAAGTTTCTCAATCTTATGTTTCTGAAGAATCTGTGCAGCAGATTCCAAGTCAGTAGACTGGTTAGTAGTCACCAATCTTTCTTTCGGAGTCATGACAAGATCAATGTGTTTTGCCATGTCTCTTTCGAAACGCAAATCTCTGTTGGTAACAATACCCACCAAATAACCTTCATCATCTACCACAGGGATACCACCGATTTTATATTCCGCCATGATGTCCAGTGCATCCTGAACAGTAGAACCTCTTTTAATCGTTACAGGGTCATAAATCATACCATTTTCGGCACGCTTTACGATAGCAACTTGTCTTGCCTGTTCTTCGATAGACATATTTTTGTGAATCACACCGATACCACCTTCACGAGCAATGGCAATAGCCATTTTCGCTTCGGTAACCGTATCCATGGCAGCCGTCACAAAAGGAATTTTTAACTCAATGTTTTTTGAAAACTTAGTCGAGAGATCGACAGTGCGCGGTAAAACTTCAGAATAAGCGGGGATCAACAATACGTCGTCGTAAGTCAACCCATCCATTACAATCTTATCAGCAATAAATGACATAGGGCTATGCGTTTAAAAATTATTGCGTGCAAATATACGGTTTTTATTCAAAACCGCATACCTGCACGCCTATTTTTTTCGCTTTTTTAATTAGCCATTTCAGAGATGAACTTAATACGTACCAAACGAACTTCCTCTTCCGTGAAGTCATCGCCTAATTCGTCAAGCGCATCATCAATCTTATCAGTGGTAGATTCCTTGAAATAATCGTAGATATCAAGCATATGATCTTCATCCATGATTTCTTCCAGGAAGTAATCTATATTCAGTTTGGTTCCCGAATAAACGATCGCTTCTACCTCGTCCAACAGTTCACCAAATTCAATCCCTTTGGAAAGAGCGATATCATCTAACGCCACTTTACGGTCGATAGCCTGAATAATAGCTACCTTCATCTTAGATTTATTGGCAACCGTACGTACCCGCAGGTCTTCCGGACGTTCTATCTCATTCTCTTCACAGTGGCGTTTGATTAATTTACAGAACTCTTCACCATAACGTTTTGCTTTTCCGGCACCTACGCCAGGTATATTCTGCAACTCGTCCAATGTCACCGGATAAATGGTAGCCATTGCTTCCAAAGACGGGTCCTGGAAGATCACATAAGGCGGTACTTCCAGTTTCTTCGAGAGTTTCTTCCGCAAGTCCTTCAACATGGAATAAAGAGCCGGGTCTACTGCACAGGAGCCACCGCCGCGTGCCGGAACTTCTTCTTCCGTCTCTTCGAAATCGTTGTCCTCGGTAATCTTGAATGACTTCGGTCTCTTCAGGAACTTATGTCCTTCCTCCGTCACTTTCAGGAGTCCGTAATGCTCCACATCTTTGCTCAAGTAACCTGCAATCAGCGCCTGACGAATCACTGCGTTCCATGTCTTATCCTCTTCACCCATACCGGAGCCGAAGACTTCGAGGTCTTCATGCAAATGCGCCTGTACTTCGGAAGTTTCTTTACCTTGTAGTATGTCTATAATATAATCTGCCTTAAAATTTTCTTTCACCGCGATAATCGCTTCAATCACGGCACACAATAACTCTTGAGCCTCCACTTGTTTTTTAGGGTTTAAACAGTTGTCACAATTTCCACAATTTTCTTCCGTATATTCTTCACCGAAATAATGCAGCAACGTCTTGCGTCGGCATACGGAAGATTCGGCATAAGCAGCGGTTTCCAACAGAAGCTGCTTGCCAATTTCCTGCTCTGCCACAGGTTTTCCTTGCATGAACTTTTCCAGTTTCTGCAAGTCTTTGTTTGTATAAAAGGTTATGCACTGACCTTCACCGCCATCTCTACCGGCGCGCCCGGTCTCCTGGTAATACCCTTCCAGACTCTTTGGAATATCGTAGTGAATCACGAACCTCACGTCCGGCTTGTCAATTCCCATACCGAAAGCGATAGTCGCTACAATAACGTCCACTTTTTCCATCAGGAAATCATCCTGATTCTTGGTCCTGGTCAACGAATCCATTCCAGCATGATAAGGACGCGCATTGATACCGTTTGCCTGCAGGATTTCAGCAAGTTCCTCCACTTTTTTCCGGCTAAGGCAATAGATAATGCCCGATTTCTCCGGATTGTTTTTGATAAACTTGATAATATCCCTGTCAATATTAGCGGTCTTCGCACGTACCTCATAATAAAGGTTCGGACGGTTGAACGAAGATTTGAAGACTTGAGCATCTACCATTCCCAGATTTTTCTGGATATCATGCTGCACCTTCGGTGTCGCCGTTGCGGTAAGCGCAATCAACGGAGCTTTACCTATTTCATTGATAATAGGGCGAATCCGCCGGTATTCCGGTCGAAAGTCATGGCCCCATTCAGAAATACAGTGAGCTTCATCCACTGCATAGAACGAAATCTTTACCGAACGCAAAAACTCTACGTTTTCTTCTTTCGTCAGCGACTCCGGCGCTACATATAGCAATTTTGTCTTTCCGGCAAGGATGTCCGACCTCACTTGGTCTATCGCGCCTTTATTTAATGAAGAATTGATAAAATGGGCGACGCCATCTTCTTCACTGAAATTGCGCATTGCATCCACTTGATTCTTCATCAACGCAATGAGCGGAGAAATTACGATTGCCGTACCTTCCATCAAGACCGAAGGTAGCTGATAGCATAAAGATTTCCCGCCACCGGTAGGCATCAGTACAAAGGTATCTTTACCATCGAGCAAGTTATTAATGATCGCTTCCTGGTTTCCCTTGAACTTATTAAATCCGAAATACTTTTTCAGTTCATCTGTTAAATTAATCTTCCCTGCCATCTTAACTTAGGTTGTTTTATTCAGTTCATGGTTTAACTTTAGTAGGCTTCCTTCTTCAAGAGAGCCAAACAAAGTTATAAACAACTTCGTAATTACCAAGCAAAATGCGACTAATATTTTCAAGAAAATACAGTTACGATCATTTTCTGTAGCCTTACTCTTTGATTTTAAGCGGTTTGTAGTCGTGCCATATTCGCTTTTTCCAGTTGCATCTTTGCATAATCCAGCGTCACCTTATACTCTTTTTTGTTCTCTGAAGGGATTTCAAACATGACATCCATCATGATTGTTTCCACAATAGAGCGCAATCCGCGGGCACCCAGCTTATATTCTACCGCCTTGTCGACAATATATTCGAAGACATCATCTTCAAATGTCAGCTTGATACCATCCATTTCAAACAGTTTGATGTACTGTTTGATGATTGAGTTTTTCGGTTCGGTAAGGATCGCACGAAGCGCATCCCGGTCCAGCGGATTCAAATAAGTCAATACCGGAAGACGTCCGATAATTTCGGGAATCAGTCCGAATGACTTCAAATCCTGTGGAGCGATGTACTGCATCATGTTATTCTTGTCTACCGTCGCTGTTTTCTGGGATGCCGTATAACCTACGACATGGGTGTTCAACCGTTGGGCGATCTTCTTCTCGATACCGTCGAACGCACCGCCGCAGATAAAGAGAATATTCTTGGTATTTACCGGAATCATCTTCTGGTCCGGATGTTTACGGCCTCCCTGGGGAGGTACGTTCACCACAGAACCTTCGAGCAATTTCAGTAATCCCTGCTGTACGCCTTCACCGCTCACGTCGCGAGTGATGGAAGGATTATCTCCTTTACGGGCAATTTTGTCGATCTCGTCGATAAACACGATACCCTGTTCAGCTTCAGGTACATTATAATCTGCCACCTGAAGCAAACGGGTTAAAATACTTTCGATATCTTCGCCCACATAACCGGCCTCCGTCAGCACTGTAGCGTCTACAATAGTAAACGGCACGTGCAGTAACTTAGCAATCGTGCGTGCGAGCAACGTTTTCCCGGTTCCGGTACTACCCACCATAATAATGTTCGACTTTTCAATCTCCACATCATCACCGCTGTCTTTTTGCAACAGACGTTTATAATGGTTATAGACCGATACGGAAAGGAAGCGTTTCGCATCATCCTGTCCGATCACATACTGGTCGAGGAATTTCTTGATTTCTACCGGTTTGGGCAGTTCTTTTAAGTTGAGCTTGGTAGCTCCTGCACTTTTCTTGCTTTCTCCCAATGCTTCCTGAGTAATCTCATAAGCCTGGGTAGCACAGCTGTCGCAAATGTAGCCGCTCATTCCTGTAATCAGGAATCCGACTTCATTCTCCGACCGTCCACAGAAGCTACACCTTTTCTTTGTTTTTGAATCAGCCATTTTTATTTCTTAATCAATACCTCATCAATCATACCGTACT
>ERZ1673693.1700-NODE-1700-length-15174-cov-99.166942_pt1 | contig 15174 bp, 13 predicted proteins | sample MGYA00580223_ERZ1673693 | MGnify/ENA primary metagenome ERZ1673693 (study PRJEB41218, sample SAMN15661741) | gut metagenome | host: Homo sapiens | place: Canada: London | collected 2015-08-20/2019-03-30 | study: EMG produced TPA metagenomics assembly of...
ACTCGCGACCCTAACCTTGGCAAGGTTATGCTCTACCAACTGAGCTATTTCCGCGATTGCGGATGCAAAGGTAGATATTTTCCTTAAACCTGCAAACATTCCGCAGACTTTTTTCACACAGAAAAGTGTACATTTTCGCCAGGCATACAAGCAGACTTTTGATTATCAACTCATTCGGCCACGATAATCTTCATAAGAAAATTGCTTGAAAACTTCAGCTTTTCCTTCTTTTGTCCACATTGCAATGGCCGGATGGTGAATTCCATTGAACATATTCGTCTTTACAGTGGTGTAATGTATCATGTCCTCAAAGACGATTCTCTCCCCTATCTGCAGCTCATGGTCGAAACTCCACAGTCCCATATAGTCGCCGCTTAGGCAGGAGTTTCCTCCAAGACGATAGACATAAGGACCCGCATCACCCATCTCCGCTCCACGCACCGCAGGCTGATAGGGCATCTCCAGGCAATCCGGCATGTGGCACGTAAAGCTAACGTTGAGAATGGCAGTACGAATGCCGCGGTTTTCCACGATGTCCACTATCTCCGAGCTCAGCACACCGGTCTGCCAAGTGAAAGCGGAACCGGGCTCAAGAATGATTTGAAGATGCGAATAGCGTCCCTTCAAGCCCTGCAACAGACGGACAAGATGCTCTACATCATAATCCTTACGCGTCATCAGATGCCCGCCTCCTAAATTCAACCACTTAATCTGTGAGAACCAGCGGGAGAATTTTCCTTCCAAGTGCTCCAATGTGTGTTCCAATTCGTAGGAAGAAGACTCGCAATGACAATGACAGTGAAAACCTTCAATACCCACCGGAAGTTCTTCGGGAAGCGGGTCGGCCATTACACCGAAGCGAGTACCGGGTGCGCAGGGATTATAAAGCTCCGTTTCCACCTCAGAGTATTCGGGATTGATACGGATACCGCAGGAAATGCCGCTTCCCTCCGCCACCACTACCGGATAAAAGCGGTGGAACTGCGAAAGCGAATTGAAAGTGATATGGCTGCTGCACCGCATTATCTCCGGAAAATCGGCCTCGGTATAGGCAGGCGAGTACGTATGTGCCTTACTTCCGAACTCCTCCAATGCCAGACGGGCTTCGTAGACGGAACTTGCCGTAGAGTGGTCTATATACTCCCTGAAAATGGGAAAAGAACGCCACATGGCAAATGATTTGAAAGCGAGGATTATCTCCACACCTGCGCGGTCGGCCACACTTTTTATCAGTGCGAGGTTCTTTCTCAGCAATCCTTCTTCCATAATATAGCAGGGAGAAGGGAAAAGGGAAAAGTCTTTATTTGTCATTTTATATATATTTTTTTTACCATTTATGATTCCATCCTAATAAACACGCCACAAGGGGTTGACAAGCCCTCTCCAACGATTTAGTAAAACTTCGGAGAAGATTTACTAAATCGTCCTCCTCATTTTAGTAATTCTCCGGGGAATATTTAGTAAAACAGATGCCGCCCTTCTGCAAAGTCATTCTTTTGTAAACAATATTCATCACCATATAACTTTGAAACGCGCGAAGCGCAGCAAAAGTTGTTTGTCTCCCGCATTCTTGAAGCGGATGGTGGCTTTCGCATTGTCTCCTTCGCCCTCCACTTTCAAAACTTCACCCAGGCCGAAACGTTCGTGCTCTATCAATTGTCCCTGCTGTACACGATTGGCAGACCCGCCGGCAGAAGGCGATGTACTTGCCGTATTTGCAGAAGGCGCCACCCGTTTCAGGTTACGTGGAACAGTCGGCGCAATAATCTGCTGTTTCGGTCGTACAGACACACGCTCTTTTCCTCCATACGGAGCATCTTCCCTATCAGGCGCAAAACCTCTGGCGTTCTCCCTGCGGAAAGCGGCGGCTTCCTCCTCTACCCTGCGGAACATTCCCGCATCCTGAGGCAGACGCAGGAAACGTATATCTATATCCTTCAGGAAACGGCTGGGACTGCCAAACTCCATCTTGCCATATCGGAAACGCGTCTTTGCATACGATAGGAAACAGTGTTCTTCAGCACGTGTGATGGCTACATAGAACAGCCGCCGTTCTTCCTCCAATGCCCGGGGAGAGTCACCCACCATGCCGCTGGGAAAAAGATTCTCCTCCATCCCCACTACAAACACATTCTTGAACTCCAATCCCTTGGCCGAATGTACAGTCATCAGGGTTATCTCCTCATCGTCCCCATCCTTATCCGAATCCTGGTCGGTAAGAAGGGAAACTTCCGAAAGGAAGTCACCCAACAACACGTTCGGGTTTCCTTCCTCCTGCCGTTGGGCACAAAAATCACTCATACCGTTCACCAGCTCCTCTATATTCTCCTTACGGCTCAGATTCTCGGGAGAGTTCTCCTGACACACATCATTGATGATGCCCGATTGGCGAATAATGTCGGCACCGATCTCGTAGGCATTCTTCTCCGCAGCATCTGTGATAAAGGCGGATATAAGTTCGCGGAATGCCTGCAACTTTCCCACCGTACCTTTATTGAAGTTCAAGCCATACGCCAACGGCTCACAAAGCACGGTCCACAAACTTACATTGTGCCCGGTGGCGGCAGCAATGATTTTTCCCACTGTCGTATCTCCGATACCACGCGCAGGATAATTGATAATACGCTTGAAAGCCTCTTCATCATTGGGATTCACTATCAGACGGAAGTAAGCGATTACATCTTTGATTTCCTTGCGTTGATAGAACGACAAGCCTCCGTAAATACGGTAAGGCATACTGCGTTTGCGCATGGCTTCCTCAAAGATACGGCTCTGCGCATTGGTACGGTAGAGTATCGCAAAATCAGAGTAGGCATAGCGCTTTTCACGCCGCAGTTCAGCTATCTTATTCACCACAATATCCCCTTCTTCCACATCACTGTATGCCTGGTACACACCAATGGCCTCTCCCTTCTCCTTTTCCGAGAACACTTCCTTGCGTATCTGCCACTGGTTCTTTTCTATCAGGCTGTTGGCCGCGCGGACAATGGTCTGGGTGGAACGGTAATTCTGCTCCAGCTTGAAGACCTTCGTATCGGGATATACTTTCGTAAAGTAGAGAATATTGTCAATATCGGCACCACGGAAGGAGTAGATACTCTGTGCATCATCCCCCACCACACAGACATGCTGATGGTTCTTGGCAAGTTGCAGCACGATGCTGTGCTGTGCAAAATTGGTATCCTGATACTCATCTACCAGAATGTAACGGAACAGGTCCTGATAACGCGCCAACACCTCGGGGTGGTCCCGGAACAGCAGGAATGTGTAGAACAGCAAATCGTCGAAGTCCATCGCATCTGCCTGCCGGCAACGCTCCCAATATCTCTGGTAGATGTCGCGAAGCGCCGGAACCTTGGCTGCACGGTCTCCTTCGTAAGCCTCCTTGTTGTTGGCATAGCCTGCCGGAGAAACCAGATGATTCTTGGCATTCGAGATACGCGCCTGCACCATCCCCGGCTTGTACACTTTCTCATCCAGCCCCATTTCCTTGATAATGGAACGTATCAAGCTTTTACTGTCTGCCGTATCGTAAATGGTAAACTGCGAAGTGAAGCCGATATACCCGGCCTCGACATGCAGAATGCGCAGGAACATGGAGTGAAAGGTTCCCATCCACAGATGGCGCGCCCTCTCCGGCCCCACCTGACGGGCTATACGCTCCTTCATTTCGCGCGCCGCCTTGTTGGTAAAGGTCAATGCCAGAATGTTCCAAGGCTGGTAGCCATTCTCCAGCAGATAAGCAATCTTGTAGGTCAGCACGCGCGTCTTTCCCGAACCGGCACCGGCTATCACCAGTGACGGACCGTCATTGTATAACACCGCGTTCCGTTGTCCTTCGTTCAGTTCCTCTATATAATCGGGCATATCCGTATAATCTTAAAATGATGATATTTTTTCTTCCTTTGTTTTTACGGAGGCAAAGATAAAAAAAGCTTCGGAGACGTACGAACATTTCTATAGGTTATAGTGTTTATATAGTAAAGTTCCAAAATTAAATAATTGAAACTTATGAATACAATATTAACGATTTTAATGATAACAGTTATGACTTACGAAATGCCAAAACTTCCCTACACCAACAATGCACTGGAACCTGTAATCAGTCTGCAAACCATAGATTACCACTACGGTAAACATCTGCAAACCTACGTGAACAACCTCAACAACCTCGTTCCGGGAACGGAATTTGAAGGCAAAGACCTGGTAACCATTGTTGCCACAGCACCGGACGGTGCCATCTTCAACAATGCAGGACAAGTGTTGAACCACACATTATACTTCTTACAGTTTGCTCCGAAGCCTGCCCACAGCGAGCCTACCGGCAAGCTGGCAGAAGCCATCAAACGCGACTTCGGCAGCTTTGAGAATTTCAAGAAGGAATTCAACGCGGCAGCTGTCGGCTTGTTCGGCTCCGGATGGGCTTGGTTGTCTGCCGACAAGAACGGCAAACTCCACATCACCAAAGAAGCCAACGGTAGCAATCCGGTACGCGCCGGTCTTGTTCCGCTACTCGGATTCGACGTGTGGGAACATGCCTACTATCTTGATTACCAGAACCGCCGTGCCGACCATGTGAACGAACTGTGGAGCATCATCGACTGGGATGTAGTAGGTAAAAGACTGAAATAAGCAACAAGGTCCCACTAAACATGTTAATGACGCATTCTTGAGCAACTAAGGTTCAAGAATGCGTTTTCTTGTTTAAAATAGCCATCTAACATATTTTAAAGAAATTCTTTGGCTTCTACCATAAGTATTCATTAACTTTGCTAAACTTAAAAGTTAAACAAAAGAAATGAAACTCATCGTAGTAACAGCACCCACATTTTTTGTGGAAGAAGACAAGATTATCACGGCACTATTCGAAGAGGGGCTGGATATTCTACATCTGAGGAAGCCGGAAACTCCCGCCATGTATTCAGAACGGCTTTTAACGCTGATACCCGAAAAATACCATAAGCGCATCATTACCCATGAGCACTTCTACCTGCAGGAAGAGTTCAGCCTGATGGGGATTCATCTAAACACCCGCAATCCCAAAGAGCCCCACGACTATTCGGGCCACATCAGTTGCACCTGCCATTCACTGGACGAAGTGCAGAACAAGAAGCATTTCTATGACTATCTGTTCCTAAGCCCGATATATAATTGCATCACAAAGTCCGGAGTCACGTCCGGCTTCACAGCCGAAGAGTTGCGGCAAGCAGGAAAAAGTAAGGTCATAGACAGTAGAGTCATGGCTTTGGGAGGCATTACTCCCGACAACATACTGGAGATTAAGGATTACGGATTCGGTGGTGCCGTTGTAATGGGTGACTTATGGAATAAATTCAATGCCTGCACCGACCGCGATTATCTGGAAGTAATCCGCCACTTCAAGAAGTTGAAGAAAATGGCTGATTGAGCCTTCTTGGACTGGCAAATCAAAATTTACCGTACTCTTTGTATTCAAGACCGGCAGGCAACGTGAAATAGAAGGTGGAGCCTTCCCCTTTCTTAGACTCCACACCGATACCTCCCCCATAGTGCTCCACAATAGATTTGGTGATGGAAAGCCCCAACCCCGTACCTTTGATATTGTAGTTCATCTTCACAAACCGTTCAAAGATGGCATGTCTTCCCACTTCATCGATACCACAGCCTGTATCTGCCACATAAAAATAGAAGTTATGGTTGCTCAATCTCCTGCAACCGATTTTCACACTGCCCATCTCCGTAAACTTCAAGGCGTTCCTCACCAAGTTACCTATGACTTGGGCAAAACGCACGCGGTCCACCACCAAACGGCATTGAGGCAACCGTTCTACAAACTCCACCTGAATGCCCGTGGGATGCGAGCGCATATTCTCCGTCGTACAGACTTCATCAATCAGCGCGTTTACATCCACTTCTCCATCGTTATATTCCAGAGTATTTGCCTCAATCTTCGAGTAGTCCAGCAAGTCATTGACCAGTTGCAGCAGCGAGTCCTTGTTATCATTAATCTCCTTCAGAAAAGCCATACGGGTTTCTCTGTCCAGATCATCCATTTCGGCAAGCATAGTTGTAAAGCCTACAATGGCATTCAAAGGAGTACGAATTTCGTGAGTCATATTAGCGATGAAAGCATTCTTCAGCTGGTTGGATTCTTCGGCAACCTCATTGATGCGCTGCAACGTCTTCAACCTTTTGCTCTTGCTGATGGAAATGATTATCATGATGACCAAAAGCAGAATGACAATTATCCCAAAACTATATACCAATGCTTCATTATTCTGATAGAAGTCATTCGTCCAAACATCGTATGCTGCCGTAATTGTCAATATCATCGTTTTTTGCTTGCTTATTGGAAACTATAAAATTATGGGAAGCAAATATACTAAAGAAAATACAAATAAATTAATAGAAACTACAGTTTTTTCCAACAAAATAGGCCGCATGCCATTACCAAGTAAAGCATGCAGCCCATAAATGTCATTATTCAGTATTATTGAAATCAGCCTTCAATGGCAGCCTGCGCCGCTCGGAAAAGCTTCTCAAAATCAGCAAGGTTAGCTATGCTTGGAAAACTTATCGCAAACACTTTTCAAGAAGCCTTGATTTTGTTGAGATTATTCCTCGACCGCGGCTTGTGCCGCTCTAAAACGCTTTTGATTTTCAGCAAATTCAAACTCATTGGAAAACTGAAAAGAAACCCGTTGAATTTTCTTGTCAAAAAAACCTATTTGCAAGCATTTTTGCAGCAACTGCGGCAGCAATCATATTATGATTATCAGTAAATTACCGAGACTGGTTCAACTTAAAAGCAAACCAAGTCTAAAACAACATGTAAAATACCACTATTATATAATAAGGTAGCATCATTGTTGGCCTTTGCGCAAAAGCTCAATGATAGCATTCTTATCCTCTAAATTATTCTTTAAGGATTCTATATACTCTTTTTGCATTTCCACTTTCTCGGTCAATTCCGCTACTCGCTCTTCTGCTTGTGCAGCCTTAGCTCGCTCTGCGGTCAGCTCAGCGATTAACTGCGCATCACCTATAAAATTGTTGGCATCACCATGAAGCGTTACGGCAGCGAGATAAGCCGAGATCTGAGGGGGCACTTCACAGAACAAAGTGAAAAAGTTAAAGTCCAGGGCATGACATAGGTCTACCAGCTTCTTACTCTCCATCGTATCTCTTTTCAATATTCTGTTGACATGCTGCTGGGAGACACCAATTCTACGTCCGAGTTCGGACTTACTGATGTCAAGTTCCAGCCGGCGTTTCTCTATTGCCTCGCCTATATGCACACTTTTTACTGCAACTTCCATGGTCTATAGTTAAATTTTAAGCTTCAATCAAAATAATATCATTCAAATATTGGCTATATAAACACTATTTTGTTATTTTGCGAGCATAAAGCTCTCATTATTTGAGTGCAAAGTTAATCATTAATCATTAAATAATCAAGATTTATGGTAGAAATTTCGGCAAAAATCCGTCCGTCGCTCATCGCTCTTAACGTAGGTGACGAAATCTCCTTCCCCATTGAGAAACTAAAAAGTGTACGAACTCAGGCATCCGAACTGGGCGCCATCATGAGTCGTCAATACACCACCAAGACCGATCGGATAAACCACATCATCAAGGTGAAACGCATATTATAGAACCAAACTATCAAAATTATGTTTTCGATACAATTTATAGACCACGAAGTCCCTTACGATGTGTTTCTGAATGACCTGGTTAACAAACTAGTTCAGGCGCTAAAAGACACGCACGACGACCCTGAATTCATCAGTCAGAGAAAGGCCTACAAGCTCTTTGGAAGACGAAACGTAGATCGATGGAGACGTCAGGGAAAGGTGGTATGCTACAAGCGTCCGGGGAAGGTAGAATACAAGACCGCCGACCTTCGTATGCTGCAGAAGACCACCCAGGATTACTTTGAAAGCCCGCCTCTTTCATCCATTACCAGTATTAAAAAGACGGTAAAGCATACAAAATAAGAACTAAACAGCATCAACAAAGAGGGAAAAGGTTATCAATGCAATCAAACTGAACTATACATAAACCTTTTTTGTTCCATCAGTATAGTTGTAGTCTTACGGAACATAGAAATAGATTAGTAGGTACAAGAGACTGCCAAAAGACATGAGAAAGTAAGAGAAATAGCCATGAAATTCTATCATCTGATTGCCATGTTGTAGGTATTCTCCTCGTTTTTTAAGAAAAATGAATGAGACAAAGCCATCAGTAGACCCTCATGGTGTCTATACCGTCAAAAGGACTTGTGCTGCCTTGGAGGTCAGCTACAAAACGCTCCGTAAATACCGGATGAACGGCCACATACAGCCCATCAATCCGGACAATCCCCATCGTCTGAAATACACTGGGCAATCCATTCTGGACTGCTGGTTCAAACTCCGCATGCTATGATTAGCGAAGGCACACTTGATAAAGTCAGGGAATTGCCCATCGAGTCCATTGTAGAGCCGTACGTGAAGCTATCGCGTGACGGCAGACTCAACATGAAAGGGCTATGTCCGTTCCATTCGGAGAAAACCCCTTCATTCTCGTTGAATCTGTCCAAGAACCTGTACCACTGCTTCGGCTGCAACCGGGGAGGCGATGGCATCCGGTTTATCATGGAGAAAGAAAACCTCTCCTTCACCGATGCGGTGCATTTTCTGGCCAAGCAGCACGGAATCCCGGTAGATTATGAAAAGGAAGAGGAACAAAGCGGGGAAGCCGTAGCCGAACAGAAACACAAGGAATCCCTTCTGGCTACACTGGATATACTCCAGACCTTCTTTGTGGACAGCCTTCGTCTGGCAACTACGGAGGATTCACGGAATGCCCGGTGTTATGCCTACAACCGCTGGCCGGAAGACTTTTGCTCAGAGGCCGGATTAGGATATGCCCCGAAAGACAGCAACGCCTTCCGCGATTTCTGTCAGCAGAAAGGATTGAAAGAGGAACTGCTGTTTGAACTGGGCATGCTCAAACGGAAGGAGGACGGCACCAGTTACTCCATGTTCCGCGAACGGATCATGATTCCGATACGGAACCGGTGGGGACGCATCATTGCCTATACGGCCCGTTACATCGGTGCCAATCCGAATGCCCCCAAGTACATCAATTCCGCCACCAGCGTGCTCTACACCAAGGGAGAAACCCTGTTTGGCATCGACCGCGCCTTTCGATTGAGGGATGCAGAGAATTTCATCATCGTGGAAGGCGCTCCTGATGCGTTGCGCTTGCAATCCATCGGTCTGGAGAACACGGTGGCCTCTTTGGGTACCAGCTGGAACGAGAACCAGCTGAACCTGCTCAAGCGCTACAAGTCCTCCCTCTGTTTCATTCCTGACTCTGATGTGGCTCCGGAAGGCCAATATGGTCCCGGATTCAAGGCTGTGATGGAATGCGGCACACTGGCCATCCGAAAAGGATTCCATGCCACAGTCAAGGAATTGCCCTTCGGTACCCGGGAACTGACGGAAGAAGAACTGCAGGAAAAGTACGAAGGGGCTATTCCAAAAGATGCTCAACGGGAAGTGCTTGTCAAGAATGATGCAGACAGCTACATTCTGAGCGAAGAAATCTACCGCAACCTGAGGGAAAAGCATTTTATCGTCTGGCTGGCAGAGAAGCAGTTTGCCACGGCCAGTTCACTGCTCAGGGAAATCAATTGCGTCAATCAGATTGCGGACTTGTTGCGTTATGTAAAGGACCAGTTCGTATATGAGCAGTGCATCGAGCAGCTGAGTAAGATTTACGGCAAAGCCCGCCTGTGGAAGGATGCCGTGACACAGGCCCGCAACCAGGCCAAGAGGGCCAAGCAGCCGACCATGATGGACAAACAGCAGGAAGAGACCGATGCACTCCGGCAGCTCAACCTGTTTGTCCGCAACAACTGCTACTATTGCCTGGGCAAGGATGATGAAGACCCCATCCGCCTTTCCAACTTTCGGATGGAACCCCTGTTCCACATCCATGACGAATGCAACGGTGTCCGCCTGTTCCGGCTGTTCAATTCCTTTCGGGACAGCTGCATCATCGAGTTGAAAGAATCCGAAATGTGCTCCATCTCCAACTTCCAGCAGAAGATAGGTTCGGTCGGCAATTACGTATGGCTGGGCAAGATAGACAAACTCAACAACGTCAAGGAGTTCCTGTATGCCCGCACCCAGACGGCCGAGCGAATCCGCAAGCTCGGATGGAACGAGAGCAAGGAGTTCTTTGCGTTCGGCAACGGCATCTTTCAGCACGGTGTCTTTCATGAAGCCGACGAAATGGGCATCATCCAGGATGACAGCCACCATGCCTATTACATTCCCGCCACTTCTAAAATCTACCGGGACAATGCGGAAATCTACCAATTTGAACGACTGATGGTGCACCGAAAGAGCAACGGCGTGCTTCTCCGCTCTTTCGTGGAAAAGCTGACGGAAGTCTTTGGCAACAATTCCCGCATCGCTTTCGGCTACCTAATTGCCACCCTCTTCCGGGACGTGGTCTATAAACGCACCCGGCATTTCCCCATCCTGAACCTGTTCGGTGAGAAAGGTACCGGTAAGACCACGCTGGCCACCAGCCTGCAGGCCTTCTTCCTCCATGACGTGGAACCGCCCAACATGGGTGTGGCCTCCGTTCCGGCCATGAACGACCGGGTATCGCAGGCGGTCAACACCCTGGTTGTTTTTGACGAATACAAGAACGACCTCGATGTGCGCAAGATTGCTTTCCTCAAAGGTCTTTGGGGCGGTGGCGGCCAGACCAAGAAGAACACCAACACGGACGGCATGGCCTCTCAGACCATCGTCAGCACGGGAGTCGTCATCTGCGGGCAGGAAAAGCCGACGCAGGATATGGCGCTCTATACCCGTGTTCTTTTCCTGGCTTACACCAAGACCTCGTTCAGCGTCCTGGAGAAAAAGCATTACGAGGAACTGCAGTCCATCTGCAACCTGGGCCTGACCCACTTGACCCTCGACATTCTGAAACATCGGGAGCTGTTTGAGAAGAACTTTCCCGACATGTATTCCCTCACCAAGCGGGAACTTGCCATCCAGATGGAACAGGAAGGCATCCATGACCGTATCTTCGGAAACTGGATTATTCCGTTGGCCACACTGCGCACGCTGGAATCCGCCTTGCGTCTTCCCTTTAGTTACGCCCAGATGCTGGAAACCACGGTCAACGGCATGCGCAACCAGAACGAACTGGCCCAGGAAAGTTCCGAAGTGGCCGACTTCTGGAACATGCTCCAGGGCTGGCAGTCCATCGGAAAGTGTACAGAAAAAGTACACTTCAACATCCGCTATCTCAAGAAGTTCCGTCCGATGAATGTCAAGGAAGATATGGAGTTCATGGAAGCCCGTCCGATACTCTACCTGAACATGGCAGCCATCTCTTCGCTGTTCAGCAGCCGGAACTCCACCCAGAACATCACGGCCAACCGTTCGTCCTGGTCCACCGTTCTGTCATACCTCAAATCCCATCCGGCCTTTCTGGGCACCAAGCAGGACCGCTTCTACATCCTGCTGCCCAGTGGTAACCCGGATTGCGTGACGGTTGTGAAAGACGGAAAGGTTATCCAGAGTCCGAAGGTGAACCGCCCCAAAGCGCTTTGCTTCGACTACCTGCAACTCAAGGAGATGTTCGGACTGGATCTGGAAACGGAAGTGATTACGGAAAACAGTGAAGATGATTCCGAGATATAAGATAACTGATAGGATTAACCCCCATGATATAAAGACCGTTTTATTTCGAAGATTCAGGGAATAGAATTATCTTTGTATCTTGGGCCTCAATGATAGGACCATGCAATATATATATCTGTAAACAAGTTACCGAACCTCATGAGAGAAGACCAATTTATCAAGCTCTCCCAAGCTGGAGAGAATGTTCAAATAGAATACAAGACATGCTATGAACAGATTTCTGATTCATTGTATGAAACCGTCTGCTCCTTTCTGAACCATAGTGGTGGCCACATTCTGGTGGGAGTCAAGGATAATGGTGAGATTGCCGGAGTAAATCCAGACAAGGCTACCACCCTGCAGGGGAATATCATTACCGCCATCAAGAATCCGGATTTGTTCTTGCCCTGTCCCTACTTCACACCGCAAATACTGACCGTTGAGGGGAAGGTGGTCCTGTATCTGGACATTCCTTGCGGACAATACGTTTACCGCTACAAGGGGAAATACTGGGACCGCAATGGAGATGCAGACATTGATGTGACCGACCAGCCGGAATTGCTGCTTTCGCTCTTTGAACGAAAGAATCCGCATCTTTTTGAAGAAAGGATTGTAGAAGAACTGACACTGGAAGATCTGGACAGTGATACTTTCCAGTATTGCCGTAATATCCTGGCAGTCATCAAGCCGAACCATCCCTGGCTGCAGCTGACAGATGAAGATATACTGCTTCATACCCGTCTGGCCAAGAAAGAAAGGGAAACCGAAAAACTGAAGTTGAAGTATGCTGCACTCATTCTGTTTGGCAAGGAAGAAGCCATTGAAGAGTATATGCCCCGTTACCGCTTCGAGGCGCTGTTTCACATGTGTACCTACGAGGAATACAATGACATCAAGCGTTTCCCCAGTCGGTACGACGATCGCATCACCATGCGCTGTAACCTGATCAAGGTCTATGACCGACTGACGCAGTTTACGGAACGCTACCTGCCGAACAAGTTCTACTTGCCAGAAGGGACTACCCAACGGGAAGACCTGCGCTGGGACCTCTTCCGTGAAATTGTGGCCAACCTTTGCGTACACAGTGATTTCAGTACAGGTTATGCCTGCTTCTATCATGTGTTCAAAGACCGGGTAATCACGAAGAACCCCACTCGTCTGCTTCCGGAGATTCCCGAAGGCGAACTCACACTGCAGGAATTGAGCAACTACACCAAGAATCCGCTGCTGGTGCGCGTGTTCCATGAGTTGTCCTGGGTGGAAGATATGGGCTCCGGTACCCGTAATATCTTGCGCTATGCCCCCTTGTACTATCCCGACTACAAAGTGGAAATCGTCAACGGCTCGCAGTTCATCTTTTCCATTACCTATATGGAAATGTCCCAAGAAACCGTGGAAAATGTCCCAAGAAATGAGAAAATGTCCCAAGAAACTGCGGAAAATGTCCCAAGAAACGGACAAATGTCCCAAGAAACCATTTCCACTAACGATGAAGACGATTTGAATATTTCTCTTGAAAAGCCGACAGACAAGAAAGAAAATTCTAAAAAGAATAAGCGCCATCAAGCGATAGTCTCGTTGATCAGGAAGAATTCGAGGATTACAATGGAGGAAATGGCAGACAAGTTAGGTGTCAATGCGCGTACCATTCATCGCGACATCGAAGAATTGAAACATGTTGTAGAGCATATTGGTCCGACCAAAGCCGGCTACTGGAAGCTGTTGAAATAAAGTAGTGCAAATGCCCATGTAAGAAAAAACCATAAAAGAGAGCCGTTTTCTGACTCGCTTTTATGGTTATCCTTTGCAAACAGCCATTAATCCTCCAGTTTGCTCACCAGCTTCACAAATTCTTTGGCAGGTTTGAATGCCGGGATGTTGTGAGCCGGCACAATCACGGTGGTATTCTTGGAGATGTTACGCGCCGTCTTTTCCGCACGCTGCTTCACAATAAAACTGCCGAAGCCACGTAGATAAACATTCTCTCCCTTTTCCAGCGATTCCTTCACTTCCACCATCAAACTCTCCACTACTGCCAGTACGGTTTGGGCATCACATCCGGTCTTTGCGGATATACTCTTACATAATTCTGCTTTCGTCATTTCTAGATTCTTTAAAAACGCACAAAGATACGCAATGTACTTCAAACAAACATCAAACAACCCCGTTTTTTGCTTGTAAATCAGCACGAAAAGCACTACCTTTGCATCGTTTTTAGAATACATCTTCAATATGGACATTAGTTTGATTGGCACACATGCAGATGCCGTATGGAACGTACTGCATGAAAAAGGTGGAATGGATTTGACTCAACTAAAACAAGAATCCTTTCTAACAGACAAGTAAATTACTTCTGTAATTTGCACCTTATATATAAATTCTGCTTAGCTTAGTTTAGTTTTTTTAGTCAAAAATAAAAAAGGGTATCGACATAAGTTCAATACCCTTTTATTTTTATCAGCTCATAGTATAGCAAATAATAAATGAAACTGACTTAGCATCCCTATAGAAGGCTCACTCGCTCGGTAATGGCTGCATCGTCCAATGTGTAACCTCCGAGACTGTTTTCTTTGGCTTGAATACAGAGATATAGCATTGGTGCATCTGAGGTACATTTCAAGCAACGGTCACAGTGTGTTGAAACACGAACCACCGAACCTTCGGAAATATCAAAAACAGAATCATTTACCTGAAACTTCCCTGAACCGGAAAGAATAATATAGTTCTCTTCGTTATTCTCATGGGTATGGAAGAACGGAACAGATTCTCCTGAAGGGAGAGAGCCAAATGAGATTTCACAGGAATTGGCCTCAGTTGCTTCTTTTACAAATTGTTTCCCTTCAAAGTGCTGCAGATTCCCAACAGAAACATGGGCGAATTTATCGCCGGCATTAATTTTAATAGACTCATAATTGCGATAATTTAAATTAAACAGTATCTTTGCATTTGATAATAACTATCTTTTTGATAGTGCAAAGTTAATATGTAAATACATATAAAACAAGAGGTTACTTAATTGTAAGCTGGTTACTTTTTGAATAGTTTTTTTGAGTATGAGCAAGATAGAGTTAAAAGAAAATCTAAAAAAATATTCGAACTTGGATGAATGTCCAATAAGAAATATCATATCACGATTTTCAGGAAAATGGCCTGTAATTATATTATGTATTCTGTCTGAAAACGAGTGTACGCGTTTCAATCAGATTCAGAAAGCTATTCCTGACATTTCCCCCAAAGTATTATCTGATACCCTAAAAAATCTTGAAACAGATGGTATAATCAAACGAATTGTTTATGGAGAAGTACCCCCAAGGGTTGAATATTCATTGACTAAACTTGGCCTAAGCCTAATGCCATACATTAACAACCCTGTAAGAAGTTACTAATGACAAAAAAGAAATTGCCCGTTCGTTTTACGGGTCAGCACTTTACTATTGATAAAGTGCTAATAAAAGATGCAATAAGACAAGCAAATATAAGTAATCAGGATACGGTTTTAGAT
>ERZ1673693.1721-NODE-1721-length-15023-cov-5.321553_pt1 | contig 15023 bp, 7 predicted proteins | sample MGYA00580223_ERZ1673693 | MGnify/ENA primary metagenome ERZ1673693 (study PRJEB41218, sample SAMN15661741) | gut metagenome | host: Homo sapiens | place: Canada: London | collected 2015-08-20/2019-03-30 | study: EMG produced TPA metagenomics assembly of...
GCACGTTATCGTAGCTATGGGTTCTGTAAACGATACAATCGAGGAGACAATCGACTACTTAATGGCAGCTGGCAGAAAAGTTGGTGTTGTTAAAGTTCGTCTTTACAGACCATTCTGCGCACAGGCTCTTATTGATGCAATTCCGGAATCTGTAAAACAGATCACAGTTCTTGACAGAACTAAAGAGCCGGGTGCACTTGGCGAGCCACTGTACCTTGACGTTGTAGCAGCATTAAAAGACAGCAAATTCGGCGGCGTAAAAGTATTCTCCGGACGTTATGGTTTAGGTTCCAAAGATACTACACCTGCACAGATCGTAGCTGTTTATGAGAACACTGCTAAAGAAAAATTCACAATCGGTATCGTTGATGATGTTACTAACCTTTCCCTTGAGACAGGTGCTCCGATCGTAACAACTCCTGAAGGACCAACAAACTGTAAATTCTGGGGTCTGGGAGCTGATGGTACTGTAGGTGCCAACAAGAACTCCATCAAGATCATCGGTGACAACACAGACATGTACGCACAGGCTTACTTCGACTATGACTCCAAAAAGTCCGGCGGTGTAACCATGTCTCACCTGCGTTTCGGAAAGAAACCGATCAAATCCACCTACCTGATCCACAAAGCAAACTTTGTTGCATGTCATAATCCTTCCTATGTGAACAAATATCACATGGTAGAGGAGCTGGTAGACGGAGGAACCTTCCTTCTGAACTGTCCATGGGATGAAGCAGGACTGGAAGAGCATCTGCCAGGTCAGGTAAAAGCATTCATCGCAAACCATAACATCAAATTCTATGTGATCGACGGCGTTAAGATCGGTATCGAGACCGGCATGGGACCGACCCGTATCAACACCATTCTTCAGTCTGCATTCTTCAAGCTTGCGAAGATCATTCCGGAAGAAAAAGCCATCGAACTCATGAAAGCAGCAGCAAAAGCTACCTATGGCCGTAAAGGTGATGATGTCGTAGCAAAGAACTGGGCAGCTATCGATGAGGGTGCAAAACAGATCAAAGAAGTTGCAGTTCCGGAAAGCTGGAAAAATGCAGAAGACGAAGGTCTGACCACAACTCATGCAGAGAGCGGCCGCGCTGACGCTGTTAAATTCGTAAATACCATCCAGGCAAAAGTAACTTCCCAGGAAGGAAACAACCTGCCTGTATCCGCATTTGCAGACTACGTAGACGGAACAACTCCGTCCGGCACATCCGCATACGAGAAACGTGGTATCGCCGTAAACGTACCTGTATGGAATCCGGAAAACTGTATCCAGTGTAACAGATGTTCCTTCGTCTGCCCGCACGCTGTTATCCGTCCGGTTGCCATGACCGCAGAAGAAGCAGCAGCAGCTCCGGAAGGCATCCAGACCATGCCGATGACCGGTATGCCGGACTACACCTTCACAATGGCTATTTCCCAGCTTGACTGTACCGGATGTGGTTCCTGTGCAAACGTATGCCCGGGCAAGAAGGGTGTGAAAGCATTGGCTATGGAAAGCCTTGCAGCACACGAAGCAGAGCAGAAATACTTCGATTATGCAGCAGCTCTTCCAGAGAAGACAGATGTTGTAGCAAAATTCAAAGAGAATACCGTAAAGGGCAGCCAGTTTAAGAAACCGCTGCTTGAGTTCTCAGGCGCATGCGCAGGCTGCGGCGAGACTCCTTACGCAAAACTGATCACCCAGCTGTTCGGTGACAGAATGTACATCGCAAACGCAACAGGATGCTCCTCTATCTGGGGTAACTCCTCACCGTCCACTCCTTACACTGTAAACGAGAAAGGACAGGGCCCGGCATGGTCCAACTCCCTGTTCGAGGACAACGCAGAGTTCGGTTATGGTATGCTTCTTGCTCAGAAAGCAATCCGTGGCGGCCTGAAAGCCAAAGTTGAAGCTGTTATGAACTCTGAGAAAGCTCCGGAAGAAGTAAAAGCAGCATGCAAAGAGTATCTGGATACCTTTGACTGCGGCGCAACCAACGGAACCGCAACCGATAAACTCGTAGAAGCAATCAAAGATGCTGACTGCGATACCTGCAGAGAAATCGTGAAGAACAAAGACTTCCTCGCTAAGAAATCCCAGTGGATCTTCGGTGGTGACGGATGGGCTTACGATATCGGATTCGGCGGCGTAGACCACGTACTTGCCAGCGGAAAAGATATCAACGTAATGGTATTCGATACCGAGGTTTACTCCAACACAGGCGGACAGTCCTCCAAAGCTACTCCGACCGGTGCGGTTGCACAGTTCGCAGCAGGCGGTAAAGAAACCAAGAAGAAAGATATGGCAAGCATCGCAATGAGCTATGGCTATGTATACGTAGCACAGATCGCTATGGGCGCTGATTACAATCAGGCAGTCAAAGCAATCGCAGAGGCAGAGGCATATCCGGGACCGTCCCTCATTATCGCTTACGCTCCATGTATCAACCATGGTATCAAGAAAGGTATGAGCAAAGCACAGACCGAGGAGCAGCTCGCTGTTCAGACCGGATACTGGCATTGCTTCCGCTTCAACCCGGCACTCGCTGCAGAAGGCAAGAGCGCATTCACACTGGATTCCAAGGCTCCGTCAGGAGATTATCAGGAATTCCTGAACGGCGAGGTACGTTACAACTCTCTGAAACGTGCAAACCCGGCGAAAGCAGAAAGACTGTTCGGCAAGAACGAGCAGGAAGCAAAAGACCGTTACACTTACCTGAACAAACTCGTAAAACTGTACGGCTCAGAAGAGTAATTCTTTCGTTCAAATTACTCCGAACCTGTAACATAAACGCTCAGGCGGTACGTATTGCCGCCGCCTGAGAAAAGAAAGAGGCCATGCCCCAAAAGGGTGTGGCTTCTTTTTGTGAACTTTTCCTTTTTCCATTGAAAAGGTTCTGCTTTTGCATGTTCTATGCTATAATGTCATAAAAACGGGGTTACAAGCCCGATATGAACAAAGAAAAGGAGATTTTGATGAACTACACAATCTACGACTACCTCGGGCTGTTCTTCCTTTATGCCTTTCTTGGATGGCTTCTGGAAACGACAGTGGCGGTTGTTCGGAAAAAACACATGGTAAACAGAGGCTTTCTGAATGGCCCGCTGTGTGCTATCTACGGAATCACGGCTGTTTTCATGACCCGCTACCTGTACGAACTGCAGTCCAGCCCGGTCTTTCTGTTTCTCGGCTGTATGATCATCGCCACCGCCGCCGAATGGATCGCAGGCCACGTCCTGGAACGGATCGGCCACGGCAGATGGTGGGATTATTCCAACAAAAAATGGAACATGGACGGCTACATCTGCCTCCAGTATTCCGTTCTCTGGGGAATCCTTGGTGTCCTTGCCCTGAAATTCGGCAACATCCTTGGCCTTACCCTCCTCCATCTTGCCCCAAACGGCGTAATGCACATCACCCTGTGGATCCTGTTCGGAGTCCTCGTCGTCGATGCCATCGGTTCTTACGCCGTCCTGCGCCACATCACCAAAAAGATGCCGCGCATCGCCGCCATGAACGACCAGATCGACGCCTTCACCAAACGGCTTTCCGTCCGCCTGTACCGCTACCTGGAAGCCCGTGTCGAGCGCGCCTACCCGTCGGTGCAGCCGATTCCGAAGCAGAAAGAAAAATCGAAAGTATTTGCCGATGGATGCAGCTTTTATAAAATCGTCCTTCTGTTCATCATCGGCGCCTTCTTAGGTGATATCGTAGAAACCATCTTCTGCCGCATCACCGCCGGTGTCTGGATGAGCCGCAGCAGCCTTGTCTGGGGCCCGTTCAGCATCGTCTGGGGCCTCGCCATCGCCCTCGCCACCTGGTTCCTCTATAATTACAGAAACCGCTCCGATGGCTTTTTATTCGCCTTCGGAACCTTCCTCGGCGGCGCCTACGAATACCTCTGCAGCGTTTTCACCGAAATCGTCTTCGGAAAAGTTTTCTGGGACTACAGCGACATTCCCTTCAACCTCGGCGGCCGCATCAACCTCCTGTACTGCTTCTTCTGGGGAATCGCCGCCGTCGTATGGCTGAAAAAACTCTACCCCCTGTTCTCCAAATGGATCGAAAAAATCCCCCTGAAACAGGGCCCCATCATTACCTGGATACTGATCATCTTCATGCTCGCCAACATCCTCGTCTCCACCCTGGCCCTCACCCGCTACGACCAGCGTGCCCACAACGAGCCAGCAATAAACGCCATAGAGCAGCTCATTGATGAACGTTTTCCGGACAGCCGGATGGAAAAAATCTATCCGAACGCAAAAATGGCGAGCTGAAGCAATAAACCTTTGGCAACCCATCAAAAGTATGATATAATGTCACATAGATATTTTGAGGATAAACCGTCCTCTAAGAGCGAAGAAAGGACTCAACCACAAATGACAGTAGACAACAGCTTCACCATGAAGAAATTCCAGAGCATGGAAATCATCTATGTGACCTTTTCCCAGATCACAAAACTCCCATACGTAGAGTGCGATCCGGAAACCTTTGATGATCAGGTATACATGTTTACCGAAGAAGAAGCAGCCAAGGAGTTTGCAAAATCCTATGTAGAAAAGAACACCCCGCTGCTCACCGTAAAAGTCCTGCGCAAGCAGATGCCGAACTTCTATATGGGCCTCTACGCCGAAGGCGTCAATATGGTCATCTTCCACGAAGGCGACCAGACCCGCCGCATCGAGCTCGAGCAGATCTTCCCGAAACCAGACATGGAGAAAATGAACAAACAGCACCTCCCGGTTTTGAACCCGGGCGTACAGCTCACCGTCGTATACTTTCTGCAGGAACTCAGAAAACCAAACCAGAGAAGAGACGATGTCGAGCGCATGCAGCACCTGCGTGAACTCGAAGAAGAAATGCTTGTCAACCTGATGCGAAGCAAATTCATCCTTGCCATCGACATCTCCCAGGTACAGGGCGAATTCGATCCGGCCAACCCGGGACCAGACGTGCGCATCCCGTACATCAAAAACCAGAACGAAGACATCTTCCAGCCGCTGTTTTCCGATATCGGTGAATTCCAGAAATTCCGTCCGGATCCGCAGGCAAAACTCCGTCTGGCAGCCATCCCGTTCCAGCACCTTCTGCCGTACCTGATGAAACAGGCCAAAGGTTTCGTCATCAACCCGTCCGGCTTCAACCTTCTGTTGACCAGAGAACAGCTCCAGAGAATCATGGGAGCCCAGGCACAGAGCGTCCGCCCGAACCTTGAGGCAATGATGGCACAGGCCGCTGCAGCACAGGCACAGAAAAATGCACAGAACAACGCTGCAAACGACGAAGTAAAAGAACACGTCGACGAGACAGAGAACACCGCAGCAGAAACCGAAAACGAAGAATAAAACCGACAGGGCCGCAGAAAATCCCAGCAAACGGGCACTGCGGTCCGTTTTTGACTGCATAAAACCGGAAATAATAAAGAAAAACAAGAAAGGATATACAAAAATGAACGCAGAACATTGCAAAGCCTATACCCTGCTGCAGGAACAGCAGATTGACGATATCCATGCACACGGCTACCTCCTCCGCCACAACAAGAGCGGTGCCCGCGTGCTCCTTCTCGAAAACGAAGATGACAACAAAGTATTCAACATCGCGTTCCGTACCCCGCCGGCCGACAGCACCGGCGTAGCCCACATCCTCGAGCACAGCGTCCTCTGCGGCTCCCGCGAATTCCCGTTAAAGGATCCCTTCGTAGAACTCGTCAAAGGATCCCTGAACACCTTCTTAAATGCTATGACCTACCCGGATAAAACCATGTACCCGGTAGCCAGCACCAACGATGCCGATTTCCAGAACCTGATGCATGTCTACATGGACGCCGTATTCTACCCGAACATTTACAAACACGACGAAATCTTCCGTCAGGAAGGCTGGAGCTATCATCTGGAAAGCGAAGACGGCCCGCTGACCTACAACGGTGTTGTATACAACGAGATGAAAGGAGCCTTCTCTTCCGCAGACGATGTCCTGGAGCGTGAAACCTTCAACACCCTGTTCCCGGACACTCCGTACGGCGTAGAATCCGGCGGAGATCCGTCCTGCATCCCGAACCTGACCTACGAAAACTTCCTGAATTTCCATCAGACCTATTACCATCCGTCCAACAGCTATATCTACCTGTACGGAAACATGGATATGGAAGAAAAACTGGCATGGATGGATGAAAAATACCTGTCCCATTTTAATGCAAAAGAAGTAAAATCCGAAATTCCGTATCAGAAACCATTTGCAGAGACCCTCGACATTGTACACGAGTACCCGGTACTCGACGGCGATCCGCTTGAAAACAATGCGTACCTGTCCTACAACATGGTCATCGGCAGCGGTCTGGATGTAAAATTAAACGTGGCATTTTCTGTTCTGGAGTATGCACTCCTTGACGCACCGGGAGCCCCGGTCAAACAGGCACTCCTTGACGCACACATCGGAAAAGATGTTTACGGCTCCTACGAGGACGGCATCCTGCAGCCATTCTTCTCCATCGTAGCCAAGAACGCCGATGAAAATGAGAAAGAAAAATTCCTGTCCATCATCCGCGGCACCCTCGAGGATATCGTGAAAAACGGCATGGATCAGAAAGCCATCGAGGCAGGCATCAACTATTTCGAATTCCGTTTCCGTGAGGCGGACTTCTCCAGCTTCCCGAAGGGCCTGATGTACGGCATTGACGTCTTCGACAGCTGGCTGTACGACGAGAACAAACCGTTCGCCTACCTGCAGCAGCTTGCGATCTACGATGAGCTGAAAAAACTGGCAAAAGAAGGCTATTTCGAAAACCTGATCCAGACGTATCTGCTGGACAACACCCATGCCTCCATCGTGACCCTCATTCCAAAGACCGGTCTTGCCGCAGAAAATGATGCAAAGACCGCAGAAAAACTGCAGAAATACAAAGAGAGCCTGTCAAAAGAAGAGATCGAGAAAATCATTGCTGACACCAAAGAGCTGGCAGCATATCAGGAAGAAGAGGAGAGCGAGGAAGCACTCGAGACGATTCCGCTCCTGAAACGAAGCGATATCAAACGTGAGTCTATCAAACTTTACAATGACGAGCATGAAGTCGATGGAACGACGGTGCTTCATCACAACGTATTCACGAACGGCATCGGTTACTTAAGCTTGCTGTTTGATACGAAAAATGTGCCGAACGATCTGATCCCGTACATGGGCGTATTAAAATCCGTTCTCGGCTATGTGGACACCGAACACTACACCTACGGCGAACTGTTCAACGAGATCAATGCACAGACCGGCGGCATCAACTGCGGACTGCAGGTATTCCGCATTCCGGAAAATGATGACGACTGCCGCAGAATGTTCGGCATCCGCGCGAAATTCCTGTACGACAAACTGGATTTCGTCATGAAAATGATCGAGGAAATCCTGAACACTTCCCGCCTGGATGACGAGAAACGTCTTCACGAGATCATCTCCAGCATGAAATCCGGCCTGCAGAACCGCCTGTCTTCCGCCGGAAATGCAACGGCTGTGATGCGTGCAGCTTCCTATTACTCCCCGATGAGCAATTTCCAGGACCGCATCGCAGGCATCGGCTTCTACCAGCTCTTAAAAGATCTGGACGAGAACTTCGATGAGAAAAAAGCAGAACTGATTAAAAATCTGCAGACCCTGATGAAATACATCTTCCGCAAAGAGAATCTGACCGTCTCCTATACCGCAGACGAGACAGGCTACGCACCGCTGGAAGAAAAAATCGCAGCATTCAAAGAGAATCTGTACACCGACGAAGTGGAGCCGGGCAGCATTGTGTATGACTTTGAACAGAAAAACGAAGCCTTCCAGACCTCCGGCCAGGTACAGTACGTGGCACTCTGTGGAAACTTCGAGCGCGAAGGCTACGACTACACAGGAGCCCTGCGCATCCTGCGTGTCATGCTGAGCTATGACTATCTGTGGATCAACATCCGTGTCAAAGGCGGCGCTTACGGCTGCGGCGGAGCTTTCGGAAGAGGCGGAAACGCGTGCATTTCTTCCTACCGTGACCCGAACGTCGGAAGAACCCTTGAAGTATACCGTGGTATCGGCGATTACGTGCGCAATTTCGAAGCAGACGAGCGCCAGATGACCAAATACATCATCGGAACGATCAGCGAACTCGACGTCCCGATGAACCCGTCCGCAAAAGGCCAGACCTCCGAGAGCGCATGGTTCAACGGCATCACCGAAGCAGACTTCCAGCAGGAGAGAGATCAGATCCTCGATGCAACCCTGGATGACATTCATGCACTGGCAGACCTTGTAGATGCAGCCTTAAAACAGAACAACATCTGCGTTGTCGGAAGTGAAGCAGCCATTCAGAAAGAGAAAGAACTGTTTAAGAACGTAGAGAACTTATAAATGAGGAGAAGAGACAGCAATGGAAAACAATGCAAATTATAAATCCGGCTTTGTAGCCCTGATCGGCCGTCCAAACGTGGGAAAATCCACGCTGATGAACCACCTGATCGGACAGAAGATTGCGATTACATCCAAGAAACCGCAGACCACCCGCAACCGCATCCAGACCGTTTATACGTGTGACGAGGGACAGATCGTGTTCCTCGACACACCGGGTATCCACAAGGCGAAAAACAAACTCGGCGAGTACATGGTCGATGTAGCCGAGAAAACGTTAAAAGAAGTCGATGTGATTCTCTGGCTGGTAGAGCCGAGCAACTTCATCGGAGCAGGAGAGCGCCATATCGCAGAGATCCTGGAGAAAGTCAATGCGCCGGTCATCCTCATTATCAACAAGACCGATACCGTGGAGAAAGACAAAATCCTGGAATTCATCGATACGTACCGCAAGCTGTTCCAGTTTGCCGAGATCATTCCGTGCTCGGCACTCCGCCATCAGAACACCGATGACATCATTCCGAGCATCTTCAAATATCTGCCGTACGGCCCGCAGTTCTACGATGAGGACACCATCACCGATCAGCCGATGCGCCAGATCGTGGCTGAGATCATCCGCGAGAAAGCACTGTACGCCTTAAACGAAGAGATCCCGCACGGCATCGCCGTTGTGATCGACCAGATGAAAGACCGCCCGAACGGAAAAATCGTTGATATTGATGCGACCATCATCTGCGAGCGCGATTCCCACAAGGGCATCATCATCGGAAAACAGGGCGCGATGCTCAAGAAGATCGGAAGCAACGCGCGGTATGAGCTGGAGCAGATGCTGGAGCAGAAAGTCAATCTGAAGCTCTGGGTCAAAGTCAAAAAAGACTGGCGCGACAGCGATTTCCTTGTGAAGAACTTCGGGTATGATAAGAAAAAGCTGGAGCTCTAGGATATTGATTTCAAAACGCTTTCAAATACGTGCAGCGAGTGAATTTCAGAAAAAACAGTAAAAGCAGTAAAAAAACAACGGAAGAAGGGGGAGAGAAGGCATGCGGGAGCCGATTATAGTCAGTGGAATGGTATTAGCCGCCTCGCCGGTCGGAGAGTATGACAAGCGCGTCGTGATCCTGACCCGTGAGCTTGGGAAAATCACCGCCTTCGCGCGCGGTGCCCGCCGCATGAAAAGCCCCCTGATGGCTGTCTCCAACCCATTCGTCTTCGGTGAATTTCAGGTTTACGAGGGACGGGACAGCTACACCCTTTCCGGCGCAAACGTCAAAGAATACTTTCTCGACCTCGCCCAGATGCAGCCCGGTGTCTACTACGGTTTCTATTTCCTTGAGCTGGCAGAATATTTCAGCCAGGAAGGAAACGATGAAACCCAGATGCTGAATCTTCTGTACGTGACCATGAATGCCATACGCCGGGGCAGGCAGGATCTCCGCCTGATCCGGTGCATTTTTGAGCTGCGCACGATCACAATCAATGGAGAAGCGCCGCAGATGTTCTCCTGCATGGAGTGCGGCACGAAAGAAAACCTGACCGTTTTCTCCCTGCGCGACAGCGCCATCTACTGTCCGGAATGCGGACGGACCATCAAAGACCCATGGCCGCTGCAGCCGGGCACCGTGCTGGCGTGCCGCTATATCATCGCGGCACCGCTCGCGAAGCTGTATGGTTTTACCGTAAATGAAGAGATCCTGGACGAACTGGAACGATTGCTGCGTGCATATCTCCATCGCTATGTCGAAAAGAAGATGAAAACATTACAGATTCTGGATATGATGAAATAATATAAAATGTAATAATTTGCGAAAATGTGAAAAAAGTATGTCCAAAAGTGTGTCCACACATTTACAAATGAGTAGAAATGGGATAAAATACTCAGGATAAAGAAAAAAATGGTTCTGTATTCGTCACAGAAGATATTACAAATGCATAGTACCAGAAAAAATGAGAAGTTTTTAGTGAAAATGGTAATATAAAAGCTAGAAAAACTATGCGAAACAAGAGAGTGTTATGAGTACGGCGAAAAAAATACGACAGGGGAGAAAGGTATGTACAAAAAATTATCCACAGGATGGCTGAAGCATCTGGATTTTATGGTTCTTGATATTATCTGTCTTCAGCTCGCTTTCGTCATGGGTTATTTCTTAAGACATCACAGTTTTAATCCATATGGAAGCCCAATTTACCGAAATGAGGCTATCGTATTCGCTCTGATCCAGCTGATGATCATGTTTTTGGACGATTCCTTCAAAAACGTCATGAAGCGCGGATACCTCGTGGAAATCGGAATGACTGTAAAAAATATGGTATACATCATCGTTCTTGGTGTATTCTACCTGTTCCTGATTCAGGAGGGAGATCAGTTCTCCAGAGCAACCATTATGCTGACCGGTGCTCTGTACGGAATACTTTCCTATCTGATGCGCACCGGATGGAAGGCTGTGGTAAAGAAACGCAGCAGCGGGGAACACAGCGGCCGTTCGCTTCTGATCATCACGACCGAAAAACAGTCACAGTCCGTTGTGAAGAGCATGCTGGATTTCGATTACATCGGCGTTCATCCGACCGGCGTTGTTCTCGTAGACCAGGACAGAACCGGACACAAAATTCATGGTGTACCAGTTGTATCCAACCTCGCAAACGTAGCCGAATATGTCTGCCGCGAGTGGTTTGATGAAGTTCTGATTGTTCTTCCGGAGGACAGAGAAATTCCACAGAAGGTTTTTGATGCTTTTACAGAAATGGGAATCACGATTCACGTTAAAATTGCAGACGTCAATGAGATGCAGGGGAAAAACCAGACAGTGGAACGTATGGGAAATTACACAGTTATTACTACCTGCATTAACATGGCAAGCGCAGGCCAGCTTATCCTGAAACGAATCATGGATATCTGTGGTGGTCTCGTAGGATGTATCCTGACAGGAATCATCTTTTTGTTTGTCGCTCCTGCAATCTATATCAAATCGCCGGGGCCGATCTTCTTCTCACAGTACCGTGTTGGAAAGAACGGAAGAAAATTCAAAATCTACAAATTCCGCAGTATGTACATGGATGCTGAGGAACGGAAAAAAGAACTGATGAAACAGAACCGTGTCAGCGACGGTCTGATGTTCAAAATGGAGAACGATCCGCGCGTTATCGGCAGCGAAAAGGGTCCTGGCAAGGGAATTGGAAATTTCATCCGCAAAACTTCACTGGATGAGTTCCCGCAGTTCTTCAATGTATTAAAAGGTGATATGAGCCTCATCGGAACCCGTCCGCCGACAGTGGATGAGTGGGAGAAATATGAGCTCCATCACAGAGCAAGACTGGCAATCAAACCAGGTCTGACAGGTATGTGGCAGGTAAGCGGACGAAGTGAGATTACGGACTTTGAAGAGGTTGTAAAACTGGATACGAAGTACATTTCAGAATGGTCCTTTATGCTGGATATTAAGATTTTGTTTAAAACTGTACTGATTGTATTAGGCCAGAAAGGTTCTATGTAAAAAAAATGAAAAATGGAGATATATTGTAGTTTTGGGAGTAGTGTGGTAAAATAAAGGTAAATTTTAAGAAAAATTTATGAATGGAAGCGCAAAGAAGTCCTGATGACGGCGAAAAGGAAAAAGGCTTCCTTTGACAGGTGGTCCAAATAATGTTAATTATTTGGACCTTTTTATGTGAACTTCCTGAAATATTAACTCTCGAATTTTCTATTGTTTTTTGTTGAAAATGTGGGGAATATGATATTTTTGCATATCGAGAGTTAATTTTATAGGAAGTTCACATTTTAAAGCTGGAATTGAAATTCGACATAAGAAGTGAGGTTCTGAATTGTTAGAAAAAGGAACAATTCGGAACTTTTTTCTTATATACAAAAAATAAAATAAAAGAAAAAAAGATTGAAAAAGCCATAAAGTTATAGTATAATCGAAAACAAAAGTTCATGAAAAATGAAAGAAGGAAGTATATGAACAGCTCGAAACAAGATATATTGAACAACCTGATAAAAGAACCCTTCATCAATCAGCGTATCCTTGCCGCGCAGACCGGCCATTCGCTTGGTATTGTTAATCGTTCGATTAAGGAGCTGATTTCAGAAGGTTACCTGGATGAAGAAATCCGTCCGACAGAAAAGGCACTGCGTGAAGCAAAAGAAAAAGCGCCGAAAAACGCCATTATTCTTGCCGCCGGATTTGGTATGCGGATGGTTCCGATTAATACAGAGACACCGAAAGGACTTCTGGAAATCAAAGGAGAGCGGCTGATTGAGTGCACAATCCGTCAGCTTCATGAAGTCGGCATTACAGAGATTTACGTCGTTGTCGGATTTATGAAAGAGCAGTATGAATATCTGATCGATGAATACGGCGTAGACCTGATCGTTGCTCCGGATTATGCGTCGAAAAACAATCTGCATTCCCTGAAAACGGCGGCAGATCATTTATCAAACAGCTACATCATTCCCTGTGATATCTGGTGTGAAAAGAATCCATACAGCAGAAATGAATTATACTCCTGGTACATGGTCAGTGATATGGTAGATGATGACAGTACCGTTCGGGTAAACCGGAAGCAGGAGCTGGTTGTACAGAAAGAGCAGGCTGGCGGAAACGCCATGATTGGTATCTGTTATCTATTGGAAGCGGAAGCAGCGATCGTGCGGGAGCGTCTGGAAGAACTGGGAAGAGATTCCCGATACGACGGAGCGTTCTGGGAGGAAACCTTATACCGGAAAGACAGAATGATTGTGACCGCCCGTGTTGTACATGCAGCAGATGTCGTAGAAATTAATACTTATGAGCAGCTGCGTGAGATTGACAGCGATTCCAGCCAGCTGCAGACGGATGCCATTCAGGTGATCTGTGAAGCACTTGGAGCACAGCAGGACGAAGTAACAAACATTACAGTTCTGAAAAAGGGAATGACAAATCGATCCTTTTTATTCTCCTGCAAAGATAAAAAATACATTATGCGTATCCCGGGAGAGGGAACAGATCAGCTGATCAACCGCAGGCAGGAAGCCGCTGTATATCAGACGATCGCCGGACGGAAGATCTGCGATGAGATTGCCTATATTAATCCGGAGAACGGCTATAAAATCACAGAATATCTCGACGGTGCGAGGGTCTGCGATGCAGAAAAGGAAGAAGATCTTCAGAAATGCATGAAGAAACTGCGGGAGTTTCACGGGCAGAAATTAAGAGTAGACCATTCCTTCGACCTGTTCGGACAGATGGAATACTATGAAAGCCTCTGGGAAGGAACTCCGTCAGCATATAAAGATTACGAAAAGACGAAAGCGCATGTGCTTCAGTTAAAGGATTACATCGAAGCAAATGCCGGAGAGCGGGTGCTCACCCACATTGATGCCGTGCCGGACAATTTTCTGTTTGTGGAAGAAAACGGAAAAGAGGAGATCCGCCTGATCGACTGGGAATACGCCGGAATGCAGGATCCGCATGTGGATATCGCAATGTTCTGTATCTATTCTCTTTACAAAAAAGAGCAGGTGGACCATCTGATTGATCTTTATTTTGAGGGAAGCTGCGATGATAAAACACGCATCAAAATCTACTGTTATATCGCAGTCTGCGGTCTGCTCTGGAGCAACTGGTGCGAATATAAACGGAAATTAGGCGTGGAATTCGGAGAATATTCCCTGCGGCAGTACCGCTATTCAAAAGATTATTACAAAATAGTCCAGCAGGAACTGGGAGAGGAAGGAAAAGAAACATGTACAAAGTAGAGCGTGCCATTATTATGGCGGCAGGCCTCGGAAACCGGATGAAGCCGGTGACATTAAAAACGCCGAAGCCGCTGGTCCGGGTAAACGGTGTGCGGATGATTGATACCGTCATCGACGGGCTGCATAAAAACGGAATTACAGAGATTTACGTGGTAATCGGTTACCTCAAAGAACAGTTCCAGACACTGGAAGAGGAGTACCCGGGTCTGAAGCTGATCGACAATCCGTGGTACGATACCTGCAACAACATCGCATCGCTGTATGTGGCGCGGGAACATCTGGAAAATGCGATTATTCTTGACGGCGACCAGATCATCTATCATCCGGAAATTCTGGCACCGGAGTTTGAGCGATCCGGTTACAACAGCGTGTGGACCGATGATGAGACCGACGAGTGGCTGCAGACTGTGGAAAACGGCATTGTGACAGGCTGCAGCAGAACCGGCGGAAAGGGCGGATGGCAGCTATACAGCATTTCCCGATGGACAGCAGAAGATGGAAAGCGGCTGAAAGGCCATCTGGAGCAGGAGTTTGAAGTAAAGAAAAACCGTCAGATTTACTGGGACGATGTGGCAATGTTCTGTTACCCGAAAGAGTATCAGCTTGGCATCCGGCCAATGAAGGCAGAGGATATCATAGAAGTAGACAATTTCAGCGAGCTTGTTGCACTCGATGCATCGTATGCGGATTACGCAGAAAGGGAAGAAAATGAACAGTAAAAACCAACAGAAGAAAAAAGAAATCGACTGGATGATCACGCTGGTGCCTCTGGCGTTGATCGTTGCTCTATGTATCGTATTTTTCTTTGCACCGGAGCAGTCGAATCAGGTACTTGGCCAGATTCGATTTCTGTTTGGAGACACCTTTGGAACGTATTACCTGGTCATCGGACTTGGCATTTTCTTTCTGTCTCTGTTTCTGGCAGGCTCCAAATACGGAAAT
>ERZ1673693.1722-NODE-1722-length-15019-cov-6.886194_pt1 | contig 15019 bp, 9 predicted proteins | sample MGYA00580223_ERZ1673693 | MGnify/ENA primary metagenome ERZ1673693 (study PRJEB41218, sample SAMN15661741) | gut metagenome | host: Homo sapiens | place: Canada: London | collected 2015-08-20/2019-03-30 | study: EMG produced TPA metagenomics assembly of...
CAATCTCGGTCACACCTGTGATACCGTACTTGCTTAAATCTAAATTTGCCATTTTTTTTGAATTAATTAAAATTGGTATTTCGTTTTATTATCTCTTTTCACCTGAACATGAGGAGCTTTGGATGCCTCCTTGTAAATCCGGGTACAAAAGTAATACTTTCTTTGAAAAGGAAGAAGGGATTAGAGAAATTTTTCCCTAATTGAATCTCTTTTATAAATTCCTAACAATATCTGCAAACTGAATATTGCAATTTGAAAGATTATCGTTTACTTTGCAAGTCAGTATGCTATCAATACTATGAAAATGAGATTAAATTATGATTAAACTATAATATGAAAGTAATTGATTTTAGCCAAACAAATTCGATTCTAAACCAGTACATATCCGAAATCAGAAATGTAGAAGTTCAGAATGACCGCCTGCGTTTCCGCCGTAACATTGAACGGATCGGAGAAATCATGGCTTACGAAATGAGCAAAGAGTTCCGATACTCAGTAAAAAACATCCGGACACCACTGGGCATTGCTCCCGTCAGCACACCGGACAACCAGCTTGTCATCAGTACCATCCTCCGCGCCGGTCTTCCTTTTCACCAAGGCTTCCTAAGCTATTTCGATGGAGCGGAAAATGCATTTGTGTCCGCCTATCGTAAATATAAAGATACCCTAAAATTTGATATACATATAGAATATATCGCATCTCCGCGTATTGACGACAAAACGCTGATTATCACCGATCCGATGCTGGCTACAGGCGGCAGTATGGAACTGAGTTATCAGGCCATGCTTACCAAAGGCCATCCCGCCGAAATTCACGTAGCTTCGATCATTGCCAGTCAACATGCAATCGATCATATCAAGAACGTATTTCCCGAAGACAAAACAACCATCTGGTGTGCTGCCATCGATCCTGAAATCAATGAACATTCCTATATTGTACCAGGGCTGGGCGACGCAGGCGATCTGGCTTACGGAGAAAAAGAATAATATCGATTAAAGATTCCTTCGATATTGCTGCGGCGACATCCCCATTTGCTTCTTGAAGAATGTGCCAAAATAAGAAGCATTGGGGAAGCCGAATTCATTGGAAATCTCCTGAATATTTTTTTGTGTATTCTTCAACAAAGAGATACACTTACGGATAATCGCCTTGAATACAAGTTCCTGCACCGTATACCCACAGATGCTTTTGGAAAGAGCCGAAAGGTATTTCGGAGACAGACAGAGTTTATCCGCATAGAATTCCACACTCCTTTCCTGCATATAATATTGCTCTATCAACTGGATGAGACGGACAAATATCTCATTTTTCCGCCCGCCTGTTTCCTGTCCGGCACTAATCAATTTACGGTTATAGACCGAACAAATACGATAGGTCAGTGCCAGCAGAAGAAGTTTCTGTTCATAAAGGCTAAACGCACTCTCCTCCATTTCCAGCACACTGTCTATCAAAGACATATACTTCATAATCTCATCTTCCTCGCCGGTATTCCATACACAAGAGAGTTCCGGAGTAAGTTTCGAATACATATACATGGAAACCACTGAGTTGCCGATAATGTCACGTATCGGTTCTATCTGATAGGCAAGAATAAAAATTTCCACATCTTCGGTCTCCTGAAGCACTTGAAACCAAGATTCCTCATGAATAAATAAGGTCTCACCCGCCTTGGCAGAAGCGCACTTATTATCAAGAGAAAACTGAAAACTACCTTGCCGGCAGACAACCAAACCAAGCCCCTGCATCAGAAAAGGTTCTTTCAAAGAAGATGGAAAACAACTGAGCACACCTCCCGAACTGCATATATTCTTCCCGCTTTTCAGATCACGGTCAAGCTGTAATAAACGTTCCTGCTGAGTATCCATAACACTGACTCACTGATAAATTACTATTGAAAAACGATACTAAGTTAGCAATTTTCGTTTGGGATAAGGCACTACGAGCACAAAAATCATACAAATAATGCCTGCATAAATAGTCCACCCCGCCATTTCTTTCACAGCAGAGAGCGTAGCCTGCACCTGTATCCGCCCCTTGACGGACATGGCAGCCATGTTATGCTCTTCCGTTTCACTCTTTCCCTGATATTGCATACCCTGCACGGTATTGGTATACGAAGCAGAAGCTTCGGGGTTTACCAGATCAACATTTTGTGCATAACGGGTAATATAATGTTGCTGGCGCTCCTGCAGTACATTTGAATAAATAGCCCCTCCGATACCCGGTCCCAGTACCATACGGACGGTAAGCATGATGCAAATCCAGGTCGAAAGATATTTGAAAGGCATCCGCTGATTGGCATATGCTGCCGTCAATGCATATAAAATCATCATTCCGATGGTACGAATAATTACGGGATACTTCATTCGTTCGTAAAGTCCGGCTGTCTGCACTTCGAAGTACATGAATCCTGCCGACAATGCCAGAAAGAAAAAGCCAAGAGCAAAAAGATATTTCAGATGCACCCCTTTAGACCCCAATACAATGGAAATCAAGGCACCGATAAAATAACCGACCATACACCAGTTTGCCAGCGATGCATTCTGCAAATTATCCAGGTGCATCCCGACTCCTGCATACACATTGACAAACATTGCGCTGGAATTGATAATCATCAGCAATAAATAAAGCAAAGCCCCCATACGAATGGTACGCAGCCTCAACGCCCCCAAAATAAAGTAGGAAGACCGCCGGGTAACATCCATATAAAGAAAAATCCCGGCAAAAAGGATACTGATCGCCGTTGCCCAGCAAATAGATGGATCATCATACCAATCCAGCACCTTGCCATAAACCAGCACATAAGTGATGCACGTCAATGATATGCAAAATGCGGTCACATTGCCGAATTTGCGGAAGTTGATAGGGAAACGTCCGGCAAAACCATGATTAGGCATCGTAATGAACAGTATCAGAATGGACAGCAGCAGAATACCCATCATAAAATAATATACATATTTCCATTCGTATTCGAAAGCCAGCCAAGCCGTTAGCGCCGTACCCATTTGCCCCAGGATCATAAAAAACAGATAAACTACCGGCTGGCTGATACATTTTTCGATATCCAGTTTATTCCATCCCGTCGCGTCTTTCGGTTCCATGCCGGGAGTAATATTACGCGTTGCCTCCATGCCAAAAGCATATTTGATCAGAGTAAACAGATTGACCATCATCAGTACCATACGCAGGAACCCTGTCAGCAGGCTGCAGAGTGCCAGCAAAAAGATACTGTCGGTTTTGGCACATACATAGCTGAATACATACATCAGTGCAAAACCTGCGATACACATCAGTTTCTCCCGTCGTATACAAACTAGTTCATACAAGAAGGGAGCAAATGCCGCCATACCGATGGAAGTCACAAAATTGGCAAACTGAATATGCTCGGAAATAATACCCAAGCCGCTCATCATCTCGGTACTGTTCACGGAGTATACCCCGCCCACCGAAAGAATCGGCAGGAAAAAGAACAGCAGAATAATAATACCTATCGGTTTGGGCACCCAATTGTAAAAAGGATAATTTCTAGGACACGAAGGCATGGCTATCAGAGTTTAGCTTTTACTACTACCATCATACCCGCCGCCAGCTTATCATTATCTTCCTTCGATAAATCCGTAAAATCAATACGGACAGGGATACGCTGCTGTATTTTCACAAAGTTTCCGGCAGAATTGTCAGTCGGCACCAACGAATATTTAGAACCTGTCGCTCCGGAAATAGCAGTCACTTTGCCTGTAAACTCTTTCTTACTGATAGCATCTACCGTGATAGCCACCTCCTGCCCGATGCGGAGATTCTCTATCTGCGTTTCTTTATAATTAGCAATAATCCATTTTTGTGTATCGGGCAGAATATATGTAATGCATTGCCCTGCTGTAATGAACTGCCCTTCTTCCAGAGAACGTCTGCCTAACTTGCCATCGCAAGGAGCCAGTACAACCGTATACGAAAGATTCAGCCGTGCCATTTCAAGCGCAGCCGTAGCACGCTGGATGGCAGCTTCCGTATTCTCACGACGGTGAGATACTTCATTCACTCCCGAAAGAGCCGCCTCCCGCTGGCGCCTGGTTGCTTCCAGCTTCTTAAAGGTAGCTTCATACTCTGTTGTAATCTGTTCCAACTGGATAGGTGTCGCCGCATTTCGTTTGACCAAATTTTCATACCGCTGACGGTCTTTCTCCAGTTTTGCTAGCCGGATTTCTATTTCAGCTATAGACGCATCATACACAGATGCAGTCGTTTGTGTAGTCTGCAAGGTAGCATTTATCACAGTGGCGCCTGCCTGCGCATCCTTCAATGCAGCCTCAGCTTCCATCACCCGGATTTTATATTCGCGGTCGTCCAGCACCAGCAAGGTATCACCTTTACGTACCTGCTGATGTTCCGTAAAATAAATCTTATTAATATAGCCCGATGCACGCAGATTGACAGGTGACACATATTGCTCTATCTGCGCATCATTGCTGGTTTCCGTCTGCTTATAGCCCAGAAAGAGAAAAACAATTTCAATTACTCCCCAAACAATCACAGCAACTCCAAACAGACTTACTATAATCTGCCAGCGGCGTAATTTTCTCATTTTCTTAGCTTTCTCCTGATGCGTACTGGAGATTGTATTATTGTCCATTGTTTCCATATGAATGATTCAATTAGTTATCTGTTATTTGAACAAGGATGAGATCTGTCCGGTTAGTTTCAGTAACATCAGGTTGGTCACCCGATAATTATAATGTGCACTAATGTAGTTGTTCTGTGCCTCGCTCATCCGCATTTCATCCTGCAGAACTTCAGTCATTGAAGTGATTCCTTCCCGATAGCGGTCGGTAGTAACCGTATACACTTCTTCGGCAAGCAGATAATTGTCTTTCTGTTTTTTAAAGTTCCGCTGGTTATTCATCAAGTCATTTACAGCATTCAAATACTGTGTTTGCAGATTCTTCCGTGTATCCAACCGTGAAAGTTTCATGGTTTCGATATCGATCATTGCTTTCCGGATCTTATACTTCTTATCCAAACCATCAAAAATAGGAATACGCAAAGTCAGTCCCACCCCATAAGAACGGAACCAATGATTGGACGGACCGGAATGAAACCAATGATAAGCCTCATCAGTATAAGCGGCAAACCTCCAGTTTCCCGTCAGATTGAGAGAAGGAATATAGCCATTACTTATCAATCGTTTCTGCCGCTCTGCCAGCTGCACCTGTGATTGAAGCAACTGAAGCTCATAGAGGTTTTCCGACAACCCGGTCAAAGCAACCGTAGCGATACTATCCGTATTGACCGGCAACAGGCCGATTTCTTTTTCTGCCGGATAATCCATGATGTACTTCAGCATATTAAGCTGCTGCGTCATCATCGCCTGCGCATTGTCATACTGTACTTTCAGATTTTCCAGATTGATATTCACCCGCTTCAAGTCAACTTCCATTGCCATTCCATTATCAAAGAAAGCCTGTGTGATATCTCTCAGTTCTTCCAATCGGGTGATATTGGCTTTTATCAATGCAATCTGTTCCGCAGTAACCTGTCCCAGATAGTACATTTTACTGATCTGCAAGATCAAATCTTCCCGTGCCTTTTCATACGAAAGCCGGCTCATCTCATCCACAATCTCTGCTATGGAAATCGAAGTATAGAGAGTCTGATTATAAAGTGGCATCTGCAATTCTATCCCGGCATTGGCACTATATTGCAACGTTCGGGTAATATTATAAGGTACTCCATAGGAAGAACCGTCAGTTACTGAGACAGGCGGATCGATATTATCATTAAAGTTGGCAAAGCCATTGATTTGCGGCAACAGCTTCACCCGATTCTCCGAAATGCCATACTTACTTTTCTGCATCGCTTTTCGTTTTCCCTGTAAAGAGAGATTGTTCTCAATCCCTATACGAAGGCAGTTCTCCAGAGTCAGAATATTCTGTGCGCCTCCATGAATGGCAAGGAGGCAAAAAAAGGTAAAAATGAACAATAGTCTTTTCATAATAATCGCTCTATATTCAGGCACAAATTTAATGGGTTGCGACAAAATGGGACTATCCATATATCGACTGTTTATGTTCATATTTTCCTTTTTCAGTCCTGATATCCACCTTAATTATTATAATATCACTATATTTAATAGACAAATCTTCGCCCTTTGTCGATTTCCTTTTCTTCTGTTTAAAGAACCACTTAACTTTGGAATATAAAATCAATTAACAGCAAAACAGCGTTTGTTTTTCATAATTTTTTAGTGAATGCATAAGCGGCTCTCTTCGGGATGAAGAGAGCCGCTTAAGGTATATAGAGTACAATATAGTACAAGATCAGAAAAAAGTTTAAGAGTTCTCAGCCTCCTTTTTTTTCGGAGTTATTAACTTCTTCTTGCTGAACCAAATCAGAATCATCACCCCGATCAGCAATAAAGCCAGTGACGCATAAGCTATGCTTTCCGTAACATGCAAGCTCTGCGGGTCAAACCACATCTCAATCGTATGCTGGCCTGCGGGAACATTCATCACACGCAAGATATAGTCAGCACGGGCAATGTCCACCGGCTGTCCGTCAATCTTGGCCTGCCAGCCCGGATAATAAATCTCAGAGAAAACAGCCACTCCATCTTTAGCAGAAGAAGTTTCATATACCAGGCGATTCGGTTCATAGCTGGTCAGACGAATGGTAGATAAGGAGTCTTTGTAACCTTTCGTCACACCCTTCAACTGATCTTTAAATTTCGCATCAACCACTGCTGTTTCCGTTGGAAGAATATCATTCAGCGCATCAATCTCTTCATTTGCATTATTGACATACTGCACCTTATCCACAAACCAAGCGTTACCATACGCATAAGGGTTTTCAACAGGAACCGTCTGTCCTTGCTGTCCGGCAGGGAAAATAAAGTACTTCGTATTCAGCATATTCAGTACACGGAATTTGGAAGCGTCCACACTATCCATCGCACCGCCTGCGCCGGCAACTTCCTGATAGGCATCCTTCATTTCCGGAGTTATATGATGATCGATCATTTCCTGATAACGACGCAACTTGGCCGCATGATAACCACCCACACTCTTATGCCAATATGAGGTATTATTTTCATTGAAAGTATTACCGGGAAATCCTACGAAATTCAACACCCTATAATTCAAAGCCGTATCCTGAAGAATTATCTCATCCGTCTGAGTTTTAACGAATGCTCCTGTCTGGTTTGACTTCGATACAAATTGTACATCATTCAAATAGCGCTTATTGACAGTCCACATATCAATCAGACACAGAAGCACGATACCTGTCATAGTAAAAGAAGCCTTCAACTTTTTCTGCTGATAAAGGAATAATAAGAAGCATCCTACTACTATAATAAAGAAACTGCGCCATGCATCCGAAGTCAGCATTGCCTTGCGCATTTCGGCCAGATTCGTAATGATCGGAGATAAATACTCGGCAGGCAGTCCTTGCTGCAGAGCTGCCATCTCTTGTGCCGGAATATAACTAGAGAAGAAAACTCCCGGGGCAACAGCCAGAATCAGTGAAACACCGGCTGTTAATACCAAAGTGATAATTACTCCTGTCCGATTTTCTTTCAACTTTAATATTTCCGGTTTAGCCAGCACTTCTTTTAAGGCAAAGACCGCTAATAAAGGTATCGTAAATTCAGCTATAACTAGGATAGAAGATACGGCACGGAACTTGTTATACATCGGTACATAATCGATAAAAAAGTCCGTAAGTCCCATAAAATTCTTTCCCCACGAAAGTAGAATAGAGAAGATAGTAGCTCCCAGTAAAGCCCATTTCAGCGGTCCTTTAACAATAAAGCACCCCAATATAAACAGAAATAAAACAAAAGCTCCCACATAGACCGGTCCGGAAGTCATGGGCTGATCGCCAAAATACTGTGTCAGCTGCGAATAGATGTTACTATACATCGGATTCGCCTTTGCCATGGCAGTCTCATTCTTGGATAAAGGAACCGATGCCCCTCCCTTTACATTCGGAACCAGCAAAGTAAGCGTTTCACCAATTCCATAACTCCAGTTCGTTATATAGTTACGGTCCAGTCCGCTGCTGGTCTGATTGGCAGCAGGTCCTTCCTGTTTCAGTTCACTCTTTCCGCGCATAGTCTCCTTACTATACTCATAAGTATGGTATAGATTGGAGAGGTTCGCACACACTCCTATCATCGCAGCCAATGCCAGAACGGCACTTGCCTTGAAAAAATGCGGCAACTCCTTCTTCTTATAAGCATCTTCAAAGTAAGCTCCTACAAAAAACAGGATGACAAACATGAAGTAGTAGCTCATCTGAATATGGTTCGACTGAATCTGAAGCGCGATAAACAAAGCAGTCACAATCCCTCCCAACAGATATTTCTTCCGATAAGCCAGTACAATACCGGCAATCGTAGGCGGAATATAAGCCAATGTGACAAATTTCCAGATATGCCCTGCCGATATCAAAATAAAGAAATAGGAGGAGAAAGCCCAGATAATCCCCCCTAAAGCAGATAACCAGACAGACAACCCGAATGCCCGCAAAAGGATATAAAACCCGAGCATCATGATGAAGGTCAGCACCACATAAGATGGAAGATACAAGTGATAGATGTTTTCTATCCACTTCAGCGGTTTGGTAGAATCATAACTCGGAGACATCTGATAGGTAGGCATACCACCAAAAAGAGAGTTTGTCCAGCGGGTACGTTCTCCTGTACGTTCAAGATATTCCTGAGCTTCTTGACCGGCTCCCACTCCAGCCACCGTATCGTGCTGAAACAGAATACGACTTTCGATATCAGCCGGAAAAAAATAAGCAAAAGAAAGGATGATAAAAGCTAAAATAGCAATTAAGTCGGGAAGGAACTTCTTCATAAAATTGACAATTGACAATTGACAATTGACAATTGATGGTCAACAATAACAGCCCGGCAGATCACTCGTTCCATATAGCTGTTCATTGTCATTTGTCAACTGTCAATTGTCAATTAAATTAGTATCTATAATGTTCAGCCTTATAAGGTCCGTCTACCGATACACCGATATAAGCGGCCTGTTCCGGAGTCAGCTTCGTCAGTTTCACCCCGATCTTTTCGAGATGCAGGCGAGCCACTTCTTCATCCAGGTGCTTCGGCAAGCGGTATACATTTACTTCGTATTTCTTGTTGAACAACTCGATCTGGGCCAGCGTCTGATTGGTAAATGAGTTACTCATCACGAATGACGGATGGCCTGTCGCACATCCCAAATTCACCAGACGACCGTCAGCCAGCAAAAGAATGCTGTGACCATCCGGGAAATAATAGCGGTCTACCTGCGGCTTGATGTTTACACATTTGATGCCCGAATAATGTTTCAACGCATCCACCTGGATTTCATTATCAAAGTGGCCGATGTTACATACGATCGCCTGATCTTTCATTTTCTCCATGTGGTCAATGCGAATGATATCGATATTCCCCGTAGTAGTCACGAAGATATTACCTTCGGTGCAGGCATCTTCCATCGTTACGACTTCGAAACCTTCCATAGCAGCCTGCAACGCACAAATCGGATCGACTTCCGTCACAAGCACACGCGCACCATAAGAGCGCATTGAATGCGAACATCCCTTGCCCACATCACCGTAACCACATACCACCACTACCTTACCGGCAATCATCACATCGGTCGCTCTCTTGATACCGTCAGCCAGTGACTCACGACATCCGTAGAGATTATCAAACTTAGACTTGGTAACCGAATCGTTCACATTAAATGCCGGGAACAGCAATTTGCCTTCTTCCTGCATCTGATACAAACGGTGTACACCGGTCGTTGTCTCTTCCGATACGCCGCGCATTTCCTCAGCCACACGATGCCAGCGAGTCTTATCCTCAGCCAATACTTTTTTCAGAATGGCATTCAGTTCGATTTCATCCTCCGCATGCACTTCCTTGTCCAATACGGCAGCATCATTCTCGGCATCATAACCGACATGAATCATCATGGTAGCGTCACCACCATCGTCTACAATCACATTCGGACCTTTTCCGCCGGGGAAGTTCAATGCCTGCAATGTGCACCACCAGTAGTCGGCAAGATTCTCGCCTTTCCATGCAAATACCGCAACACCGGAAGCAGCAATCGCAGCAGCAGCATGATCCTGCGTTGAATATATATTACAAGAGCACCAGCGGACTTCAGCTCCCAATGCAACCAGTGTTTCAATCAGTACGGCGGTCTGGATGGTCATATGTAATGATCCCATGATACGGGCACCTTTTAACGGTTTGGATTCTCCATACTTTTCGCGTAGAGCCATCAGGCCGGGCATTTCTTTTTCTGCCAAATCGATTTCCTTGCGTCCGAAATCAGCAAGTGTAATATCTGCCACTTTATAAGGCAGAGTAGAGAATAATTCTGTAGACATATTGTAAATCATTTAAAATGTAATTGGTGCAAAGATAGAACATTCTGATTAGTAGGGCAAAAGCTATCCTTCTTTTTTATATTATAATAACTTGGGAGTTCGCCCGTTTCTTGAATTTTTATTCTATATTTGCAACATAAAAATGCATTTTCTACAACACTAAAATAGTTATTATTCATCTTCTATGGAGGATTACAACAACAAAACAAAAGCGGAGCTGTTAGAAATTATACAAAATCTCGAAAAAAAAGTAGAGCAGCTTTCCTCCGAATCAGTCTCCGGCAGAAAAGAACGCTTTCGCGACAGGTATTCCAATCGGATATTAGATAATCTGCCCGATATGCTTACCGTGCTCGACCGCGATGCCAATATCGTGGAACTGGTTTCCTCCCCGTCAACCAATCACGTAGAAGGTACTACAGCAGACAGCATTACCCAATCCAACATAAAAGATATTCTTCCGGAAGATGCGTACAAGAACATACGCAAGAATATGGAGCAAGTTTTCCGCTCCGGAAAGAGCGCCATCGCCAGGCATGACTTAATGATGGACGGTGTACCGCATCATTACGAACACTGGCTTTCCCTGCTCGACAAAGAATATCTGCTATGTATGTGTCGGGATGTTTCGCAACTTTGGGAAACAGAACAGACCAATGCCGAACAACAAAATGAAATTATGCGGCTTAATTCATTGATGGAAGCCATAGTGAATAATGTTCCTGTATATCTATTCGTCAAAGACTCCGGAAATGATTTCAGATACTTATACTGGAACAAGACTTTTGCAGACTATTCCGGTATCCCTATCGAGAAAGCTATCGGCAGAAATGATTTCGAGATCTTCAAACGGACGGAGGATATGGAGAAATTCCGCCTTGACGATATCAGAGTGCTAAAAGAAGGGAAACTGGACTATTTCGAAGAATATATGGCTGCTTCCGGAGAAATCCGCACGATAACTACCATGAAGCGCCTCGTCCCATCCAGTAACGAACATCCTTATATTATCGGTATCTCCTGGGATATCACCGAAATTAAGAAAACAGAGAAAGCACTGGATGCAGCCCGTATCAAAGCCGAAGAAGCGGACCGGTTAAAATCGGCTTTCCTGGCAAACATGAGCCACGAAATCCGTACCCCGCTTAATGCGATTGTAGGATTCTCCAAACTGATATCCAGCACAAATAATGAAAACGAGAAGAATCAGTATGCCGAAATCATTGAAAGAAATTCTGATATGCTACTGAATCTTTTCAATGATATTCTCGATTTATCCAGCCTGGAAGCCGACTCTCTTAAATTCAACATTCAGCCGGTCAAGATACTGGATATCTGCCTGCAATTAGAACAGCAATATGGTCACAAAACCCAGGCAGACGTAAAACTGATTCTGGATGGCGGAGACGCCAATACATTTGTTTCCGCAGACTGGAACCGGACGATACAAATCGTAAGTAACCTGCTCAGCAATGCTGTAAAGTTTACCTCGCGAGGAGAGATTCATTTCGGTTTCCTCAATAAAGAGAATTTTGTAGAGTTCTATGTGAGAGATACCGGCATCGGTATTCCTGCCGAAAGAGCCGCTACCATTTTTCAGCGTTTCGGCAAAGTAGACGACTTCGTTCAAGGCACCGGACTGGGACTCACCCTCTGTAAGATGCTGGTGGAAAAAATGGGTGGTCACATCCGGGTATGCTCAAAAGAAAACGAAGGTACCACCTTTTATTTCACACTTCCGCTGGCCAACCGGTAAATTATATGCGTCATATACAAAAGCGGTGGACATCTTTACAATGTCCACCGCTTTTGTATTTATGAAGATAGCTGTTACTTCTTTTCTTCCTTCTGTACTTTTGCACTTAGCATTTCCTTATACTTCGCAGGATCATTCAATACCTTTATTGCTTCCTGCAAATCATCATCATCCTTCAGTTGCTCGATAATGCCACCTCTCTGGAAATAATAACGCTTGATAATTTCATTAGCAATCATTCTCTTTATATCCTTAGAGAAATAATCCAGGTCACGGTCAAGATTATGATTCAATTTCTTTTCCAGTGCCTTGAACTCTTCGGCAGCATCTGTCATATAGCCTTCAAATTCAGCAGCCTCTTTCAGTGTTTTCAGAATCTTCTCACTTTGCTGGTCATATTTAAAATCGGCCTTCTTCACCAATTCCTTGAAATCATTATAGTCAGCATCCGTCACTACAAACTTTTCAGGAGCAACCACAGTAGGGTGTTTCAAGCAGTATTGAGTCGCATAGTCAAAAATCAGATTATCACGTACGAGATAGAACAAGATATTCGGCAGTTTTTCCTGCTTGACAGTAATATCAGGCATTACACCACCTCCGTCACGTACTTCACGTCCGGCAGCAGTATAGAATACGTTAGTCAGACTGTCGGGAATCGTTCCCACACTTCCATCTTCGTTCCGGTGCTTATAGTCGATCGCCTGCACACAACGTCCGCTTGGGATATAATATTTGGAAGTAGTCACTTTCATCATTCCTCCATAAGGTAAAGAACGGGGAACCTGTACAAGTCCCTTTCCAAATGTACGGTTACCAACAATAACGGCACGATCAAGGTCTTGCAATGAGCCCGACAGGATTTCTGAAGCAGAAGCCGTACCACTGTTTACCAATACGGCAATCGGAATATCCAGATCCAGCGGTTCACGCAAAGTCTTGTATGTGTTGCTTGCCTGTTTCGTCTTTCCCTTGGTGGTTACGATTACTTTTCCACGGGGCAGGAAATAATTGGCTATTTCCACTGCTTCATCCAACAGACCGCCACCGTTATTACGGAGGTCGATGACCAGAGAAGTAGCTCCCTGTTTCTTCAGATCCAGCAATGCTTTTTTGAAATCCTTGGAAGGGTTGCCGGAGAATGTGCTCAGGCTGATATATCCCACTTTATTATCCATCACGGTAGCATATGGGATGGCAGGGGTCTGAATAGATTCACGTACGATAGTAAACTCCATCGGGGTTTGTCCGCCTTTCTCATTAGGACGCTCCACTTTCAGTTTAAAGCTCGTACCCGCCTGTCCGCGCAACATCTGGCTGACTTCCGAATTATTCTTTCCAAGGAGATCTTTTCCGTCTATTTCCATCAGGATATCTCCCGCCTTCAGTCCCGCTTTGGCCGCCGGAGTTCCCTCGAACGGTTCGGCAATCATGGAACGTTTCAGCTTCGTATTATAGGTAATAAGAGAACCGATACCTCCAAAGCTTCCTTTCACCATCTGTTCCAGTTCGCTTTGATCTTCCTCCGGGTAATATTCTGTATAAGGATCCAGCGAGAAAAGCATATTGTCGATTCCTTCGCGAATGGTCTTGTTCGGATCAATGGTATCCACGTAGAACATATCCAGTTCTTTCACAATCGCATTAAATATATCCAGATTCTTTGCAATCTGGAAATTACGGTCGTCTCCACTCTTGAAACTAAAGAAAGCAACTGTTGCTATCACCGCTACTGCAACAATAGCTATCTGCCTGTTCAGCAATTTTTTCATACCTCTTTCAATCTAAATGAGTCGTAAAAGTAGCTCAATTCCTTTGTTATTCCGCCAGAATCCTGTTAATATTTAACTTAATTTCATCCCAGCGTTCCTGTGGTATCGTTGTTCCGATTACCTGAATAACATTTCCCGAGAGAATAGAACCTATTTTTGCACATTTATCCAACGAATATCCGCAAGTCAATCCGTATAAGAATCCGGAAGCAAAATAATCACCGGCACCGGTAGTATCCACCACTTTTTGAACCGAAATGGCCGAAACCTTTATTTCTTCTGTCCCTTTGCGGATATAAGAACCGTTTGCCCCGACTTTTACGATAGCAATACTGCATTTCTTGGCAATCACTCTCAAAGCTTCCTCCGGCTCCTTGCCGGTAAAGGCTTTCGCTTCCTCTTCGTTTGCAAAGACAATGTCGACATATTTGTTTATTAACAAGGTGAAGAATTCCAGATCATTAGCCACAATGTTATAACTAGCCATATCGAGACAAATCTGCAAACCGGCTTCTTTAGCCAGTTCAATGGCGTGAAGAATCATTTCGTGGTCCTGAACAAGATAGCCTTCTATAAATAGGTACGCGTAACCTTTAAACATATCCAAGGTCAGTTCCTCTGCTCTCAAAGAAGCCGCTGCTCCCAGATAGGTTCCGAAAGTGCGCTCTCCATCCGGTGAAATAAAAGTGGATGCCACACCGGAAGGCAGTCGGTCCGAGGTCAATAATTTGTCTTCAATCTTATTTTTCTGCAGATTTTCACGAAAAAATTCTCCATAATTATCATTTCCCACTTTTCCGATAAACCCTGTTCCGGCACCCAAACAAGCCAGTCCGAGGATGGCATTTCCTGCCGATCCGCCTGTTGCCAAGTGGGTTTTCATTTGTGAAAATTTTGTGTTAATCTGCTGTAACTTAGCGTCATCGATGAGTTGCATGCTTCCCTTGGGTAATTCCAGTTCATCCAAGAGTGTATCGTCTTTCAGGGTTGCAAGTACGTCTATCAGGGCGTTGCCCAATCCTATTATTTTGTCCATTCTCAATATTTTTTTTGCAAAGATATTGCATATTTCAAAAAAACCTACTACTTTTGCAT
>ERZ1673693.1732-NODE-1732-length-14960-cov-6.960550_pt1 | contig 14960 bp, 11 predicted proteins | sample MGYA00580223_ERZ1673693 | MGnify/ENA primary metagenome ERZ1673693 (study PRJEB41218, sample SAMN15661741) | gut metagenome | host: Homo sapiens | place: Canada: London | collected 2015-08-20/2019-03-30 | study: EMG produced TPA metagenomics assembly of...
ACCCCACCCTCTCTTCGTGCATAAATAATAAATTTTCAATTTAATATTTATTATCAATCACAGTAGTTTTTAGTTTAGTAGTTACAGTTAGTAAGTTTTAGTTATAGTAAGTAAGTTTCGTTAGTTAAGTTTAAGTAGTTTAGTAGGTTAGTAAGTAGTAGTTTAGAGAGTTTGGAGCAGGAGCGTTGAAGCGAGCAAGAAGCGACCGCTGAAGCATGAAGCGGTTTCTTTGAAGGAATTGTTGGCGTGCCAATTCTAATTTGGCATAAAGGATATATTTCGTTTGTTGGCACGCGGCTTCGGAGCAAGGCTTTGGGGGTGGTACATATATCTGGTTTCCGTTTCGTCGAGAGAGACTATATTATCTTTCAGGAAGTCGCCCGTTGGCGTGTCATAACAGGCAAGCAGATATGTACCCTTGCAGGGTTCAGCGGTCAGCGAGCTTGCGACAGAAGATTAAAGAAGCTCATAGAAGCCGGTTTTTTAACAAGGCAAAGAATCATATACGGGATACCGAGTATATACAGTTTAACACGCACAGCGAAAGCTCTGATAGGAGCATCGGAAAGGGCAGAAAAAATCAGGCTGGAACAGATAAGCCATGATATCACGGTTTTAAATGTAGCAATATATTTTCACAAAATAACGGGAATATCTTTTCAAGATATTCGCACCGAAAAGCAACTACACAGCATAGACGGGTTCAGTAATCGAAGGCACAGACCGGATTTTATATATATTAAAGACGGAAAAACAACGTGTGTTGAAGTTGAGCTATCTTTAAAAAACAAAGAGAGACTAGAAAAAAATATCAAGCAGGATTTTGTTAATTATGATTTTACATATTGGGTAGTCCCCGACATAGAAAGTAAAATCGCACAAATTGTTGTGAAAAACCGAATCGCCTATCCGACGATTGGAATTTTAGAATTGAGCGAAATAAAGGAGGAATTTGAGCATGGATAAATTGATATCTTTCGTTTGGAGCCGGAGCAGAACAACACGGTAATGCGATTTTACTTACTGCTATTTTCATTGCTCTTGTCGTTGTGTTATGGGAGAGCAGACGCAGTTATTTGCTCCGCAAAATTTTTAACTTTTGGAAGGCGGTGAAACCAATTATTAGACCAGCAAAGCAAAAGAAAAAACAGGTTAATAGCAAAAGTGAACAAGCGACATTCATTGGGTTGAACGGGCGTAGAAACGTATATATTCCAGACAACGCGAAACATGTTTTTATTTGTGGAACCACAGGGAGCGGGAAAACAATAGCCCTTTCCAATTTTATCCTGCACGGTATTCAGAAAAATTATCCGCTTTTACTCGTAGACGGAAAGGGCGATATTGGAGCCGGTTCTATTTTAGAAATTACAAAAAGATTTTGCAAGGAGCATGATAGAAAATTATATGTTGTAAATCTCTCTGACCCCGCGAATTCCTGTACATATAATCCATTCGGAAATGCTTCTCCCACAGCCTGCAAAGATATGCTTATTAACCTTACGGAATGGACAGAGCCACATTATCAGCTTAATACGGAACGTTATCTGCAAAGGCTTGTCATTTTGATGAAGCAAGCGGATATTCAGCTATCTTTCAAAACGATTCTGGAATACATCAAAACAGAGCATTTTCAAATGCTGAGTAGCACTTTGGCAAAGAACGAGGTTATCACCAAGCAGGAACACCTGCTCAATGTGGAAATCTGTAAGGTAGCAGGAACAATCGCGGAGAGTGCTGCCGCCCGTTTTAGCACCATAGCTGAAAGTGAGGCAGGGCAAATCTTTGACAACGACGGAATAGATATTTACACAGCAATACGAGAACATGCGGTCATTCTCTTTGTTTTAAATCCGTTACTTTACCCGGAGCTTTCTCCACTCATGGGGCGTATGGTTTTGGTTGACGCAAAGCAGGCGGTTAGTAAGTGCTTTAATACGAATCTTGAACGTGCTTTTTTCGTTCTCGACGAAATTAGCAGTTATGCCTCTTCGCCTTTGATTGACCTTGTAAACAAGAGTAGGAGTGCGAATATTACTTGTGTCCTAGCAACACAAAGCCTTTCCGATTTGGATTATAGCGTTGACACTTCATTTCGCGAGCAGGTCATAGAGAACACAAACAATTATATTGTACTGAGGCAAAATAGTGCCACGAATGCAGAGGCATGGGCGGATATTTTGGGTACAAGGCAAAGCATGGAAGTTACTTACCAGATAGCACAACAAAGCAGAACGACAAGCACAACAGGGCTAGGTTCTGCCCGTCGTATAAGAGAATTTCTTTATCACCCGGACGAGATAAAAGATTTGCGAACAGGAGAAGCTTTTTTTCGTAGCCACGATGAACATTTTCATTGCAAGTTACAAATCAATAAACCATTCTGAAGGAGTGATTTTGCGTGAATTCCAGTATCCAGCTACTTCGCAACAACTTCTTGTACATCCTTTGGTTCGGTGTTTATTTCTCGATTGCGTGGGCAATTCTCGGTGCAGACGAACGAAGTTTTTTCTTTTGTCTGCTCTTTTATGCGGTTGCCCTTCTTATCGCACTTTCTCCCATCGGAGAATGGTTTCTCCGGCTCACGAGCCATGCAAGGAGGCTTGAAACTAATCGGGAGATAGATTATCTAGTGCCACTATATGAGGAAGTCTATACCGAAGCCAAAGAGCAATACTCTTACTTGCCAGAAATCAAGATATACACGATTGATTCTCTTGTGGTCAATGCCTTTGCAATAGGCCGGCACACAATTGCGGTGACGCGGGGAGCTATGGAAACCTTCTCAGAGGACGAACTCAAAGCTGTTATATCGCACGAAATTGGACACATCCTCTACGGGCATACAACAGCCTTGATTTTAAACGTCATTGGTAATGGAGTTTTCTCTGTGTTCGTGATTGTAGCAAAATGCGTTCTATCAATTTTGGACTTATTACAAACACCGTTTGAAGTAAAGACAAAAGGCATTTCCTATCTCTTCATTTCTCTCTTTCGATTTCTATTCAATATCGTTCTTTTCGTGTTTATGTTTATTGGGAATGTGATTCTTTCCGCAAACAGCAGGAACAACGAGTATCAGGCGGACGAATTTGCCCATCAAATTGGCTATGGCGGAGATTTAATTGAAAGCTTATACTTACTTCAAAAAATGTCTTTGGGTGAAGAAATGGCACTTGTGGAGCGAATGACAGCTAGTCACCCCTTGCTTGCCAAAAGAATTGGACGCTTAGAAACTTTACAAGAGCAGGAAAACGACGGGGACGAAGAAGAATAGCCATAGTGCCACTATATCCCTTTAGCAGATAAAATCTGCAAACAGAACCGCCCGGTTACGAAAAGGAACCGGGCGATTCTGTTTGCATACACTGTGCGTTTGGGATATGGAGATTCTTTTTGTTTTGGTCATCATTCGCTTTTGGAGTGTAGCTCACGTCGTCAAGTTTATCAAGGGTAAATGGAACGGACCTTCGTCCGCCCTTGACAAACTTGCCACCGCTCGCTTGTGTGCTAATTAGCGGATGATGACACCACCCTTGCGGAGTATATCTCCACACGGAGGGAAAGCATAAAAGCTCATAGGTCAAGCCTTTTCTTTCATAAAATAAAACGGAGGTGTATGCTATGAACAATTCTACACTAATTATTTGTAACAGCTTTTTTAAAAACAAAGATGAAAATGAAAGAAAAGTGTGTTTCAATTTAAAATGGTTGGAAATAATTTGCTATTTTGAACAGAATAGAACAGAAAACAATGTTACTTCCGATTTACAAATATCACCAGAATGTACTATAATAGAACCAGACGGTCATTCATTTCATTCTGCAAATCTAAAACAAAGAGGAGCAGAATAAATGATGAAAAATAAAGTAGCTATATATCCAAGACTATCAGAGGAGGACAGGTATAAGAAAAACGAAAATGACGAAAGCGAAAGTATCCAAAACCAAAAATCCATGTTGATTGAGTATGCGTTGGAACACGATTGGGAAATTTACGACTTTTATTGTGACGAGGACTGGAGCGGAGCAGACCGAAACCGCCCGGAATTCAACAGACTGCTGAAGGACGCGGAAGCGCGAAAGTTTGATATTGTGCTTTGCAAAACGCAATCAAGATTTACGAGAGAATTAGAGCTTGTAGAAAAGTATATACACGGACTTTTCCCTCAATGGGGAATTCGCTTTGTAAGTATCGTAGACCATGCGGACACAGAAATTAAAGGAAATAAAAAAGCAAGGCAAATTAACGGACTTATCAATGAATGGTATCTGGAAGACCTTTCCGAAAACATTAAAAGCGTATTTGATAACAAGCGAAAGAATGGCCAGCATATCGGTGCATTTGCCTTGTATGGGTATCAGAAAGACCCAAACCAAAAAGGGCATTTGATTATTGATGAAGAAGCCGCCACTGTGGTGCGAGAGGTATTTAACCTCTTTACACAGGGATATGGCAAAATGGAAATCGCCCGTATCCTGAATGCAAGAGGAATTCCAAATCCTACCGAATACAAAAGGCAAAAAGGATTACGATATTATCAACCAAAGTCAGTGAGTAACACCCTTTGGAAATATTTCTCTATCTCACACATGTTAACGAATGAAATTTATATCGGCAACATGGTACAAGGGCGATATGGCAGCGTTTCCTACAAAACGAAGCAAAACAAACCTATTCCAAAAGAAAAATGGATACGCGTGGAAGGTACGCATGAACCAATTATCGACAAAGACCTGTGGGACAGAACGCAGGAGCTTATTCAGCAAAGAGCGAAGCCCTTCATAGGCGGTGAAATTGGTCTGTTTGCTAAAAAGGCAATCTGTATGTATTGTGGGTATACCTTGCGTTCTTCCAAGCACCACAATGAGCATTATCTGCGTTGTCCAACACGTTACGCATCACAGGAAGCATGTCAGGGTTGCATGGTATCGGTGAATACGCTGGAAAAAGCGGTTTTAGAAGAGCTTCATAAGCTCAATGAACAATATCTTGACGAGGAAAGGCTCGGCGAACAGGCGAATTTTAATCACAGGACATTAGAACAAATTGAAGCATGCAAAAAACAAATTGCAGAATATCAAAAAAAGATTTCCGAATGCTCGGGGCATGTCAAAGCCTTATATGCAGATAAAACCAAAAGTATCATTACAGAAGACGAATTCGTAGAACTTTCTCATGGATTTCACGCAGACAAGGAACACCTTTCCAAGTTGGTAGTGGATACGCAAAAACAAATTGCTGTATTGCAAAAAAAGTTAGAACAATCGGATAATATCCGTGCACTTGTCAGACAGTACACGGATGCAGAGCATCTGACCCGTGAGATGGTCGATATTCTAATTGACCATATCGAAGTTGGTCAGCGAATACCAAAAACAAGGCAAAGACCTATCAATATCTACTGGAATTTTTAAAAAACGTCGCTTACTTGGGTTCTTTTTGGAGAAAAAGCGGACAAAGCAGGAAATGCTGAGGAAAAGGCTAGTGCAACCAAAAAATCCCGTAATATCAAGGTTTTCTGGCATTCAGTTGCTGTTAAGCAATCGTAGCATAGAAAAAATCAAAATAGCCGAAAAACCCAGTAGAATCAAGGGTTTCGAGACCTCCCGTTGCTTTTGAGAAATCGTAGCAGAGCAAAAAGCACGGACGACCTACGACAACATTCTGCGTCTGGTCGACGATCCGGACGTCCGTGATCCGATTAAATTCCTGCGTGAGCGTGAGATTGTCCATTATCAAAGATTTGGAGAGGGACTTCGACTTGCAACCGATAAAATGAACTCTAAGAACTTCTATGCGTGCAATCCCTCTTTCGACAAGCATTGCCGCTAAACGGCCTTCCCGGTCAGTAAGCTCGCTTTCAACCGGCAGCCGGACACACCATGAATGCAAATCGAGGCATGGGGCTTCCCATGCCTCGGACTTCTTTCTAGCGTTGTATCACCGGCGACAGCCACTGAGCCGTATCGTGTATCAAACGGCATTGCCCTATTGTTAAGCGTAGCCCCGGCACAAATGACAGGGATAACCTACGACACATGCTCTAGCTCTATAATCCTTTTTAATTTCAATATTTTTCCTATCCAAATCATCTGGATTCTATTGTATAATAAAGGTACCGCTGGCTATGCTGCGCATAAGGCGGCGTGAAACAGTTCAAAACGGATTCGGTAGAAGTTTTTCCCAACACACAATAAATGGCATACTATCGAAAAAAAGTGTTTATTTCCGCGCCAAGATGCAATATAATAAAATACGTTTCAGGGCGTACCATCCATCGGTATTTTCCCCGAAGCCGGGTGTAAAGAGCCGATTTTTAACAAAGAAAATTGAGGTGGCAGCATTGTACGAAATTGACGAGCTATTGAAACAGGTTAAACGGATCCATATGATCGGCATCGGCGGAGCGGGGATGTGCCCGCTCGCAGAAATTCTCCTGAAGGAGGGTTACACGCTCACCGGATCTGATAACAATGAAAGCGACAACCTGACCAAACTCCGTTCGCTGGGCGTACCGGTATCCATGGGGCACCGTGCGGAAAACATTGGAAACGCCGAAATGGTCGTATACACCGCCGCCCTGCTCGATGATAACCCGGAGCTTTGTGCCGCAAAAACGCTGGGCGTGCCAACTTTTGAGCGTGCCAAACTGTTCGGCGCAGTCACGCGCATGTATTCCAACTGCATTGGCGTTTGCGGTACGCACGGCAAAACCACCGTTACCTCGATGCTCGCGCAAATTCTCATCATGGCGGAGCTCGACCCCTCCGCCGTAATCGGAGGCCGGCTGCCGCTGATCGACAGCCACGGCCGCGTCGGCCACAGTGATACGTTGGTTTGCGAAGCCTGCGAGTTTGCAGATACCTTCTTGAGCCTTTCACCGGATGTTGCTGTGATTTTGAATATTGATGAAGATCACCTTGACTATTTTAAAACGCTTGGCAATATTATCCGCTCCTTTCACCAGTTTGCCTCCATGGCCCAAACGCTGATTATCAACGGGGATGATAGGAATACCCGTCAAGCGGTTGCGGATTTGCTGGCTCAAAAAGAGGTGGTTACTTTCGGGCTTGGCGGCGGTAACGATTACAGCGCGGCCAATCTCCAAGTGCACCGCGGTGCTTATCCGGAATATGATCTCCTTTGCCGGGGAAAAATGGTCGGCCATGTCCGGCTCGACGTGCCTGGGATGCATAATGTGCCCAATTCCCTTGCGGCGATTGCCGCCGCCGTGCAGGCCGGTGCAACGATTGAGCAGTGCATTACCGGGTTGGAAAGCTTTCACGGCGCGGGCCGCCGGTTTGAGAAGCTGGCCGTCTGCAATGGCGTAACCATTGCGGATGATTATGCGCACCATCCTGTGGAGCTGCGCGTCACCCTTGAAGCGGCGCTTAAAATGGGGTATAATGCGGTATGGGCTGTGTTCCAGCCTTTCACTTATTCCCGCACCTATCTGCTGATGGATGATTTTGCACAGGTCCTCAGTATGGCGGATCACGTTGTTATGACGGAGATTATGGGCTCGCGCGAGCGCAACACCTACAACGTTTATACCGCCCAGCTAGCCGAAAAGATCCCCGGCAGCGTCTGGTTCAACACCTTCGACGAGGTTGCGCAATACGTGGTTGATCACGCACAGAAAGGCGATTTGGTCATCACGCTTGGCTGTGGGGATATTTATAAAGCGGCAAAATTGATGATTCAAAAATATGAAGAGCAGGGCGCGGATGTGAACAGGATATAGGGCTGTTTCAGCATTCTGCTCGATTGAACTCCCAGACGGATATTGCAGTGTGAAAAGAAAGGATGGTCATTTTGATGAAAAAGAACGGATGGAAGGTGATTCCCCTGCTCCTTGCCTTGGCGCTTGCCGCCTCCTTTTTCGGCTGTTCCAAGAAGGAGAAAGAGGACAATATGCCCACAGTTGGCACGAAGGCCAGTGTAGAACAGTATACCTTCGATGGCATTTCAGCTCCCTCCACCACGGCGGAGCCTGCGGAGGCAACCACGAAATCTTCCTCCGGCGGCAGTTACATAGGCAGTGGAAACTCCTATCTGGGTGGATATCAGGCAGCAAACCGGTTGCCCACCGCCGCTTCCCCTAACGCGGGTTACGGCTCCTCTTCAACCACCAAACCCGCCGGCACTACCAAAAAGCCCAGCAGCGCAGATATTTCTCAAATCCTGGGTGGATTTACAGGCTCTCTTTCCATGGATAACCTCGGCGAGATTAACAACTATCTGCTTGGGCAGGGAATTGACACAAACGCGTTGGGAATCAATATCGGCCAACTCGTCTCCGGCTTAGTAGACGCGAAGGAAAACGAGTCGAAACAGGATGCGGGTAACATTTTGGATGGAATTGGCGATATCATTGGCAGCATAGGCGGCGGTACGACTGCGAAGAGCGGAAGCTAAGCTCGTTTCCAAACAAATTAGAATCCAATACGACACGCCTCCAGCGGGATTGCTGGAGGCGTTTTTAACAATAACGCGCCGCAACAGCACACCCTTCGCTGTGAATGCGGCCACATCCCTCCTGACAATTGCGGGGGCGCTCTGCTTGGTTGCAGAGCGCCCCCGCATCGCGTTAATACGATTTAAACTTCCAAACTTCCATCGATTATACAGCATCTACCCAGTCGAATTCCTTTTTCGTGCTGTCGTCCTTGACCTTTTGATTATAAACCGGAACATCAAATTTTGGTCCAAGATAAACCACTTCGAATTTATACTGTTCGATCTCCACAGATAAATTGCTGTCCAATTTTTCCTCCGCATAAACAATGATATGTGCAATCCTGTCATAGGCAATCTCGATGGATACCTTTTTGGCCCCCTCGAACAGCGACTTTTTGCCGTATTTTTGCTCATAACGGGCAAGATATGCATCCGTCGGTTTAAAAATCAGCTCCGTCACATTTACCTTTTGCTCTGCCTGCCCGTCCTTAATGCTGAAATCCATATCCGCTACTGTCAGCTCTTTCAGCTCTGCGATACGGGAAGAGAGGAGATACGGTGCAAATGCCTCGCTCTGATAATATTCCGCCGCTGTCATCGGCTGCTTGACGCAGCTGACGATCTGCCCCTCCTCCAAGGTTTGCGTAAAAAGATAGTTTTTCGCCTCATCCTTTTTCTCCTTGCCCTGTGAGAGGCCGCAGTAAATCCGAACCGCCTTTTGGGGCTGACTGCTAGTCTGTTGCAGGTTAATTTTATATTCCGAATAGGCGCCGTTTTCATCCCGCAAAGGCTCATAATTGCTCCCCTGCCCAGCAAACACATTGACCTGGCAGGATTCCGTGTTTTTCCCTTTCAGCTTTGTTTCCTTCCAATAATAAACATCTTCCGCCAGAGCGTTTTGCACCGCCGTTTCGTAGGCTTTCGTAAGCTCGGCCCCCTCTACCTCCTGCGTGCAGCCCGTCAGGCCTGCGGTTAGCAGCGAGGCGGCAAATAGCAGAGAAAGAGCCCTAATCGCTGTTTTCTTCATCGTTATTTCCCCCTCCCGGCTACCGCCGTTTCCTTCTGCGCTTCTTGTTCCATTTGCTCCAGTTCGGCGCGCGCGCCGTCATACATCTTTTCAATCTCCGGATAGATCGTGCGGCTCACCCGCTCGTCGCGCACAAGCTTCTGCGCGTCCTGATAGGGCTTCACCGTTGTATGGAAGAGCTGGAGCTCTTTTTCCGCCGCCTTCAAAGCCTTGGCTCGGGCGTGGCTCTCTTCCTTCGTTGTGTAGGGCATATCAAGTGCAGCATTCAACGTTGCCGGATTAGGCTCGCAGATACCATTGGGATAATTTTTGCGGATTTTTTTCGCCATCTTCAGCATGGCCTTTGCGCGCTTCATTTCATAAGTGCGTATCGTTTTTTCCTCTTTGGTTGCGGCGGGCAGCATTTTGGCCTCCTCTAAGACGGTAGAATGAATTCCGCTCAACTGTGTCAGGCCGATTGCAACAAGATCCTTCGCGCGCTCTACCCGGCGAATATTTTCCGGCTTTTGGAACTTCGTCAGTTCATCGATCAAGATCGGCACGGCTCTTTTCTGCTCCATCAGCTTTTTCCCCGCCTGCACGCTTGCGCGCGCCGCCCGGACGGCTTCCTTGTGCTTTGTTTTTGCCATCCTGCGCGCAGCCTTTGCCTCCTTGCGTGTGGCCGTTGCTATCTCCGGCTTTTCCACAGGCAGTGCTTTGGCTTCTTTGACCTTCGCCTTCAGCGCTTTCAAATCAGGCGCCGGCGCATTGAGAATATCATAGCCCTCCCGAATGCCGTCAATCGCAATTACAATCTCCTCCGCGTTCAGGCAATCGTTTTCATAATCATCAAACAGGGCGCGGTAGCGCAACACCTTGATGATATTGCGATGTTTCTCACGCGATAAGCTATAAAACGAGAAGGGAATCAAATTCATGATCGCGCCAACAATGGAGAGCAGGCATAGGATGTAAAACATCGTATTGCGCACATTCGGATCATAAAGGATATCGTAATTCGTCGTCAGCCCCATGCATTCATAAACATAGGGAATCGCAAGGCCTGTCAGCATTGTAACCGGCGTGCCAATTAGGCCCGCGACGCCAAACATAAAATCCATGCGTTTGCCGCTGATATACTGCTGGTAATCCTTCACCTCAGAATGCATCGCCTGATTGTACACAATAGAAAGGGCATTGACAAGAGAATTTAAATACAGAAAGATGAAAAAGAGCAACGGAATCCGGAAGGTGAACGTCATCATGGTGACAAATAAAACATTCAATCCGTTATGTACCAGAAGCAGCGTCCGGTTGCCGAGTTTTTTCATCAGAAACGGTGTGATGACCATGGCAATACCGGAGGCACTGCCGAGCACAGTGGTCAAAAATGCGTAAGTCGTCATATCCTGCGTACCGTAAATATAAACCCAACCAAAGATCACGCCGCAGGCGCTCTCCAGAAAGCCGATCCAGCCGGCCACGGTGCGCAGCCACCAGTGTTTGTTCTTATAAATCTCCTTCACGCCTTCGAGCACGCCGACCTTCTGCACATAGCTCTGCGATGTGACGACGCGCTCCTTGCAGCCAAAAGCGGTAAAGAGATTCAGGCTGACGCCCAGCACCGCCATGGGGACGATGATGTAGCGATACGTCCGGATATCCGTATAACCACCCGTTAGCTGAGAGAGCAGGGGAATGATAAAATACGCTACCGTGGGCGCAAACGAATAGATCAAGGAGTTGATCGCCAGCACCTTTGTGCGCTCTTCTGAATTCGGTGTGATCACGGTTTGCAGCTCACTGTAGGTATCTGTAAACATGGGCAAGACCATGCTGACCGTGATTGCAAAGGCAAAGGAAGCAATCAGCCTGCTGGTATACCCCATCGTTTCAAACGGCAAAAAGATAAAAATTGCGGTGAGCAACACAATCGGGAAGCCCATCAGGGCGATATAGGGGCGGAAACGCCCGTAGCGGGTGCGGGTGTTATCCACAATTTTGCCGCGCAAAATGCAGAAAAAAATGCCCAGCACCGTTTGCACCATCGCCATATATTGCAGGTGCATCGGGCGCAGGCCGAGCGTGGAGCCGAGCAGCGTGTTGCCCGCGGACAGGCTCAGATACCCGGTCATAATCATGACGAACTGCTGGCCCATCCCGCCGAGGCCAAGGTTAAGCACCTCTTTATAGGATACAAAATTTCCCTTGCCCGGCTTGCTCCAGTGGGATGTGACCTCCTTCACAGCGCCAATCGCTGTGTCTTTGATATTCATACCTTCTTGATTCCCCCTCATAAATTGTTGAAAATACCTCTTATACTTTATATGATCTCGATCTTTTTTGTCAATCCTTACAGAAGCGATGTTTCACCTTGCATCATATTTTCGAATTGAAAACTAATTATGTGATAATTCGTTACATTAAATAAGACTAAAAGAACCTGTTATAAAATGCAGAGCATTTTATAACAGGTTCTTTAAAAATGCGGTATTTGCCCTCCATAAATTAGTGGACAGGAGCAGCAGCTGTTTTCAACTAACGGGCTATCGTTGCAGGATGACAAGGCCACAGGCCGGCGCAAGCTGAGCCCGAGAACACAGTCAGTGTGCGCCTGGAAACCTTTGGCGGCGTTATCCCCCTATTCACTGGCATTACGAAAAATGCTTGAATTCCCATGCGCCCATAGTGCCTTTCTGGTCAAAGCAGTTATTCCTTCGCTTTCTTGGCAAACCGAAGCTGATTGACTAAAAAGCCAGCCGGCAGCAAGACGATCAAAAATGGAAGTAAAAGCACAAGGCAAAGCGCGGCAAGCAGCACGGCTGGAACCCCTTTGCGGCTCGGCCGTATTGTATCCGGATATTGCTCCGGCAGCGGAAGCGGGCGCGCCTTTTTTGCCGCCTCCCGCAGCGCGACCGCCTCCGGATCGCCTGCATCAGCAACCGGATAGATGGGCAGCACTGCTTTTTCGTCGCAGACGCCGGCGTTATAAAGCAACGGCTCCACTAGGGAACGCACACTGTTCGCCCCCTTGACCAGCTTGCCAAGGTTGATATGTAACGCCCGGAGAATGGAATCAATGATATTCAGCATCCCGCAGGTGATTTTATAGTATGGCGTATCGGGCGTGTAGGGGGCGTCTCCGCCATAGAGGCCAAGCACGAGAGAGATGATGAAATCAAGCGCCTTTTCCTCCTTGATCGAAGCGTAATCCGCCTTGGAGAGGCCTGTTTCCGCCCGCGTCCAGTTCCCCACCGTACCGATCTTCAGGTTGGCGAGAAACTTGGCCGGGCCTTTGATCAGCCATCCGATCCTGTAGCTGAGCTTCTTTTTCACGCTGAAGGCCGTGGCCATATCGGCAAATCGATTGATATCCGATCCCGCGGCAAGAATCACATCGCGGATCATGCCGATAAACTGCGTTTCAAAATGCTCCTGTAAGGTACGCCCCCCAAAATTGAGCGCTACGGGTTCGGTAATGAAGTCGGAGGATAGCCGGACCTCCCCTACCGCCGGGTCAAGCGTGAGCATCCGGATCGTGCCGGGATACCCGCAGAGGGCGGGAGTGCTCAGATCATAAAAAATATTTCCCGCCTCGCTGATGGCATAGGAGACGTCCTGAATATGCGAATGCCCGGTCAGCATGAACTGGATGCCAAGATCCGCGCACTGCTGCACGCGCTTTTCATGGCCGCCCATCATATCCCCCGCCCCGATGATTGAATAAAACGGCGAAGGGGACAGCATGGGGTGATGCGTCATGGCGATGATAAACTGCCCCTCCTCCCTTGCCTTGCGCGCCTGCTCGGCAATCCAGGCGAAGCATTCCTCAGAGAAACCGCTCTTCCCTGCTCCGTTAGAATCGTCATTCAGCGCAAAAAGCCGATACCCCTCCGCCAGTTGGACAATGTAGCTCATGCTCTCCCGGTGCACGGCGATCGCCTCGTCCGGCCCAAAGGGGCGATACAGCTCCCATAGCTCTTCCCTATGCAAGGCGGGCGCCTTGACCTTTTCGTCGCCCACATAGCCGTCCGTCTCGCCGGAATCCTGATAATCGTGCGTCGCGGTGATCACATAGACGCGTTTGCCGGCCTCCTTCAGCGTATTCAGCAGGGCAATGCATTCCCGATGGCTCTCCACCTCGCCGTTGTTGGTGGTATCGCCGGAGACGAGCACAATGTCGCTCCTGTCATCCTTGGCGATCTGGCGAAAGGCGGCCTCCAGCACCTCGGGGCACTCCGCGAGCAGCTTCTGACTTTTGGCGTTGGCCGCCTCGTACGCTTTGCCGGAAGTGCCGGTCTTTTTGGAATAATAATGGATATCGGAAACGACCGTCAGGGTCAATGGGGTCTGTTCTGCCATATGGATGCCTCCCGTTTGAAATCGATACTTTCAGTATAGGAGGCCGCCGCATTTGTGTCAAGAAAAAACGCAAACGTTTTCGGAATCGAAACATGCTTTCCCGCGTTTTGAGCTTGGGAGAGGGATGGGGATCAGGCCGCGCAGGGATATATACCGCGCGGCATGAGCGCATTCCTCCACATCCTTGATTCAAAACTACCCTCAAAATGCAGTCGCGTCAGCGAAACTAGGCACTCTGCTTCCTTCTGAATCATACCTCCCAGCCGCACCGCTCAAAAAAACGATTCAAGCGCTTAACTTTTGGCTAACATAAGTGTTGTAATTTTGTTAGCCAAAAGTAGGAGGTGAAAAATTGGCTGCCAAAATGGGGCGTCCGACCGACAGTCCCAAAATCAGCCGCGTGACTGCTCGAATCGATATCGACACAAAAAAATACTTGATCAATACTGTAAAAAACACAATATCAATCAAGCAGAAGCAGTCCGCCGCGCAATTTTGAAACTGTTGGAAGACGTATAATCGAGCATGGAGAAGCAGCACCCAGAGCAAAAGGATATGCCGCTTCCCCCCGGTACGGTCGCCTCGAAGACGAAAGCACATAAAGACGTGCTTTCCTTTTTCAAGTATCTATCTCTTGAAAAAATGAAAGGAAGCGGCTCACATCCCGTCAAAGACACAGCCACTTCCAGTACCGCCAATGCCAAAGGCATTTTGCAGCATACACATCATACCATATGCTGCAAACCCTTTCAAGCATTGCGGCGATTGAAAGGAGATCATTATTATGCAAAGCATTCTGGAAGCGCTCTATTACGGAAACTTATGCCCCAGTGAAAAACCACCCATCCCCGGTTCGGACACCGAAAAAGACCAGGCCGCTTACTATGATTTCGCCCTGCAATTGGAGCAATCGCTCAACGGAAAAGAAAAGGAATTGTTTGTAGCCTTTGCACAGGCCAACCAGAAGCTATGCGAGCACTCCTGCTGCGAATATTTTTCCGAAGGCTTCCGTCTCTACGCCCAGATGATGCTGGAGGTCATGCAGGGCGATCTCATACTGACCTCGCTGCGCGCTTGAAAGAAAAACAGGGCTGTTGCGAACGGCGAAAAGCTACCGTTTGCAACAGC
>ERZ1673693.1737-NODE-1737-length-14938-cov-8.109521_pt1 | contig 14938 bp, 17 predicted proteins | sample MGYA00580223_ERZ1673693 | MGnify/ENA primary metagenome ERZ1673693 (study PRJEB41218, sample SAMN15661741) | gut metagenome | host: Homo sapiens | place: Canada: London | collected 2015-08-20/2019-03-30 | study: EMG produced TPA metagenomics assembly of...
ACTCGGAGCATCCACCTTTGGAGTGGGTGCTTTCTGTTTAATTAGATATTATCATGTTATGTATGATAATTCAAGATGTTACAATTAATTTCATGGTAAATTCGAGATAATTATATCCAAATATTCATATCAAAGGTTGTTCCAGAAATTTGTTTGCAACGATTTGCTCCTAAAACGATACCAACAGAGGTAAGGGTTAAATGTTTCAAAGAGGTATCATTCCATTGAGAAAATAGCATTTTCGAAGAAGGAATATTTGAACATATAAAATCCTTAATAGCATTTTGGGACATTAAATTGTTTGAGAAGTGTTCCTGAATAAATCTTTTGTCTTCGTCTGGCATATTGTTTATTGACGATAGTTGCTCATCTAATGCCTCTCTGCTTATGGAATTAATTTGTATTTTGGATGGATCTTGTATACATTGTATAAATAAATCAGGGTATTTTTTAGGAAAGTCATTTAATTCTTCAGGAATGTATCCTGATAAAAATAATCCTCCATATGTTTCTATAAAAATATTTTCTAATGAAATCTCACTTAAATCAATGCTTGCAGTTTTTGTATACACCAAGTGTTGGAAAGAAGACATTTTATCAATAGCGTTTGGTACATGAGGTAAAATTTGTTCTTGAATATAATTAAAAAAAGTTGGGAGGTTGTTAATTATATTGTTGCGAGTGTATCTTAGTCTAAAACAAAGAGCCAAAATATCTAGTTGCGATGGAAGCAACATTGGTACAACACTAACGGCTTCGGCGAGAGCAATTTGAAGTAGAGTGCGATTACTTTCTTTTGCACGATCAATGAGAAGATTTGATAAAATGGTTTCTAGTTCTGGAGTTCCTAGACGAATAAATGCTTTTTGTGCTTCGACAAAAGTATATTGCATATCGGGATTTCTAAATTCTTTACACATTGAATTATCATCAATGTTCTCTCTATGAAGTTTTTCAAATAAAGTAGATAGAAATTTTTCATCGCGTTCTTTAGCAAGCTGTTCTGCATCGGCTTTATACTTTTCTAATTCGTTTCTTATTAAATCTTGGCATAATGATTTGGTGTTTTGGTAGTCCATTCCATAGTAATTGTTTTGTAGAGCGATTTGCGTACTTTGTGATCCAAGTTTGTTTTCTTGTTTCATTTCAAAAGTTTCACTGGTCATTTTTTGTCTCCTGTCTGATAATAGTTATTTTGAATTCCAATCTGTGTTCCAGATGAATTGTCATTATTGATTTGTTTCATTGTTTTCTTTGATGCTTTCTTGTTGCGGTTAATTATAAATTTTATTAAAGAAATGATTCCGCCAATAATAAAAATACCAAGTTCGCTAAAAATCCATTCTTTATTGTCTATAAGATATTTTAATATGGAACATGAAATTGTACGAGGCATAAAGGAAACAGGAGTTAAGAGAATCCGTATTCATGATCTGCGTCACAGCCGCGCATCGCTTCTGGTGGAACTTGGATTTCAGCCCTTGGCAATAGCGGAGCGGCTTGAACATGAAAAGATAGAAACAACATTAAATACTTATTCACATTTATACCCTAATAAGCAGGCAGAACTGGCAGACAGATTAGAACTGGAGAATGAGGAGGACGAGCTATGAGCGGAGTACACAAACATCCAACAATCAGCTTTCGTGTATCGGACAGAGAGCGGGAAATGATTGAAGCCAAGATACTTGCAAGCGGTATGCAGAAGAAAGATTATTTTGTCCGTTCCTGCATGGACTGGCAGATACAGTAAAGCCGAGGCTTGAACTTGCAGGGGCGGACTGTGAAAAGATACTGGTTATTGATGAAAGTGATAAATCTTTATTTATGGCAGATGAAAGACTGGAAGTATCGTAGGTAAAGCAAAAGAATTTCTGCAAGCCATCATCCGTGAAAAGGATATGCCGCCCAAGCCAGTCCTCAATATGGATATGGACGAGTTCCGCACAATGCAGACCCTTATGCTAAAGGTACAGAAACAGGCAAAAGTAATCAAGAAGATACAGGAAGTCACACTCCCGAATCTGCGACAGCAGCTTGCAGAAACAACGGGTATCTTCAAAGGCAAGGAGCGTAAGGCTCTGGAAAAACAGATACAGCAGACCGAAGTCGAACTTGCTGAAAAACTGGATAAAATCCCCGATATTCTAAAAGATGACGGTTATCCTGATGTACAGGCGTTTATGAAAACTTACCGCAAAGCAGAGGCTATTGTGACACAGTATAACCAAGACCTTGCAGAATGGGAACAGGCAGTTAAGAACGGACAGAAACCTGCCGAGAAACAGCACAGCCGCCCGAAAGACAAAGTGTGCGTAACAGGCTCAGACAGCTTCAGGAAGAGGGCAAACAGAACTCTCAGCCGAAGCAGAGAAAGAAATCCCAAGACAGGGACAGATAATAATGCCATAGGAAATCAACACCGCAGGGCGACCTGCCTTGCGGTCTTACATATATATGAGCATAAGAAAACACCCTACAAGATTTTTGCGTCTTGCAGGGTGTAGCTATAAATATCTAAACTTACTTCTTATTTTTCTTAGAAATTACTAAGCAGAATGATATAGCAGGTAACTAAGAGGGACTCGCTACTATTTTGCGAAAAACTTCTTTACTTTTCGTTATCTACAAATTCAAATAATTCTTCGACAGTTACATTGAATATTTTCGCTATATCCATAGCTAACTTTAAGGAAGGATTATATCTGCCATTTTCAAGGTGAACAATGGTTTCTCGCCTTGCGCCTACCATCTCAGCGAGTTCACTTTGCCTATATCCTGCCCGCTCTCGATATTCTTTGATTTTGGTAATGAGAGCCATATTATACCCCCTTACTATCCATAACTACAAACATCACTGTACGAATAATAGATAAAACCAAAATCGACAACACAATCGTCCATCCAATAAATCCAGTACTGACGACATTCGTATGACCAAAAATGGCAGCACCAAAAGCAACTACAACCATTACACCAACAAAAAGTTTTAAGCAAATTGAATCGCATCGTTTCAAGTTTTGTTCTGCCATCTCGTCGATGCCTTCTTTTTTATACTTTGAAATTCGGATCATTTGTACACTAAAGAAAGAGAAGAGAAAGACACCAAGTACATATTGCATCATTTCATACCAGTCTTTCCAATCGGTTCTTGCCCACATCCAATAATAGGATGTGAGGATGATAGCATAGACAATTTTAGTTCCGACAATTTCTTTTAAGGATACTTTCTTATTCATATTGCTGTTCTCCCGTGTTATATATTTCGCACTTGCTATGTTATAAATATATCACTTTATCTTATGGATGTCAATAGAAAAGTGAAATATTTATAACTTTAAAAGAACAAGCGGCAGAGAGTTTTCCCTGCCGTTTTGGTTTATGTATAAATAATTTCTGTGTTAAGAATTTCTCTTGTCCTTGCTTGTATCTCGTTCATTTTTCCAGCCCACAACATCGGGTTTTCTGCTTTGAATTGTTCAGTCAAGCCCTCCTTATCAGCCATCTGCTCGACCAATCTAAACATCATTTCTGTTTCCTGTCTGTCAATATCTGCAAGATAGGAGTTTAGTATACCATTAATCAGCATTGTAGTATAAAGGAACCGCTTATGCTCCTTGCTGGGTTACTGTTCGTTGGAAAAGAAGCATCGCTTACACATCCTGAACGTGAGACACCTAAAAATTTCAACATTCCGGAGACGGAAACCCGGCGTCCAGCCTTTTTGGCAGCTTCCGTCTTTTCAGATACTTTGAGATAAATGACTTCCGTCATTTTCCCAGAATGTTGATTGCTTTTTTTAATACATCAAGAGCATCTTGGGCATCACGTAATTCACGTCTGAGACGAGCGATTTCCTTCTGCTCATCGGATGCGTAATTACCAGAACCCCGAGCAAGAATATCACCAGATTCCCGGAAGTCTTTCAGCCACTTTGTTAGTGTGCTGTATCCGATGCCAAGATTTTCAGCACATCCACGTACACCGAGATCTTTATGATCTTGATAATACTGGATTGCATCAAGTTTAAATTGTTTGTCATGTTGCGTTGCCATATGAGATCCTCCTTCAGCATATCTCTATTGTACCATGCTTATGTGTATTTGGAATTTCTCATTTTGGCTTGTACTATTTATATTCTAGCACCAGATTGTGGAAAAGATGAAGGAGAAACAAGGCGTGACAGAGCAGTTAAAAGCTGAGAATCAGATGCTGTGGGTAGGGAAGATGAATAATATTATTGCTTGTGCGGAGGCGGTTGTGGTGAGAGAGGTGGTGTATGTGTGATTTGGGGCAGTCGAAAGGCTGCCTTTTTGCTATATGATATATTGTTAAATTTATAAAACTGAATATTTTTTATGAAAAAAAGTTGCATAAAAAATATTTGATGATATAATAATGATAAGTAAATAGAAAAAGTGACTTGGAGGAATGAGCCATGATTATAGAGGTAAGAGCAAAAAACTGTTATGCATTTGAGGATGATATTACATTTTCGATGAAAGCAGATATGCGAAATAAAAAATTTGGAGCAAATGTTCACAAAGAGAATAATTTTAATGTCCTTAAAACGATAGGAATATATGGACCAAACAATGCCGGTAAAACATGTCTAATCAAGTGCATTAGGGCAATAAGAAATGTACTTTTAAATAAGAAGAATGGACTGATGCCGAATATTTTTACTGATAGTGATGTATGCGAGTTAGGTGTTACATTTATGGCATCTGGAAGAAAGTTCTCTTATGATTTTAAGTACGACGCAGAAAAAGAAGAATATATATATGAGTCATTTTCGGAGATATTTAAAGATCAGTACAACAACGAAAAGGAAGTTTGTTGGTTGAAAAAGGATACTGTTAGTGAAGCATACGAGTGTATTGATGAATCTGTTCAGACTATGATTTCTGTTGTATCGAAGAATAATTTGTTATGCTATGTGGTAGATTCAAGTAAATTCGAACATATCAACAAGATGAAGCAGATTCTTGTCGGATTTGCAGAAAAAATTGATATCATCAATATGAATAACATACCTATGCAGCACACGATTGAACTTATGAAGAATAAGAATCAGTTACAGCAGAAGGTTGTTGAGTTCATAAAAAATGCTGACTTATATATGGATAATTTTGAATATGTGGATATGGATAAGATACAGCTGAAAACTGGTGAAGGTGACGAAAAGCCAGATGAGAAAGTGCTTGATATTCCAGAGAACATTATGGATCAAATCAGATTGGTTTCTACTTATAAGGGTGTCCATGTGCCAAGTATGATGTTTGACTCCACAGGAACAAAGAAGATTGCAGCTATTGCCAGCTATGTAATTGAAGCACTTGAACAAGGCAGGATTTTAGTCGTGGATGAGTTGGATAGCAGTATTCATTTTAAGCTTACCAGGGCGATTGTTGCGATGTTTAATAATGAATTAAATACAAGTGCACAGATGATATTTACAGTACATGATATAAATCTTATGGATTGCAAGAGAATGTTTCGAAAGGAGCAGATTTGGTTTGTTCATAAGGATGAAGAAGGTGTGTATGTATATTCACTTGCAGATTTTACAGCACAGCAGGGCGTACGAGATACGACAGATGTTATGGAAAAATATCGGAAAGGTGCGCTTGGAGCTTTGCCTGATCCTGAATTGATTAACTCATTGCTTAGTATTAAAAGTGGTGTAAAGGGGGATGATGCCGATGCCAAATAAGCTCCCTAAGTTTTTGGATAACCATAAAATCTGTATTATCTGTGAAGGTAATGAGGAATATGAGTATCTAAATCGATTAAAAAATTTAAAAGTATGGAATGAGCAATATGATATTTCATTGGTCAATGCCGGTGGAAATGGTAATATCCCGGCGAGGTATCAGGACCGATATCAAAATGGAGCAGATGAACTTGTACTTGTATTTTGTGATACAGAGAAGAAGCCCCACGAGCAGTATGAGGACATTAAACGCAAAATTAATGAATTTCATGGTGTGGATAGTGCAGCGAATGAAGTGATTATATTTGGTAATCCATGTACGATGCAGATTATATCTAAACATTGGACCGATGAAAATCTGAAATCTCCAGCAAAACCAGTGAATGCTCCTTTGATAAAGAAATATACCGGAGTAGAGAATTACAAAGGTAGAGCAGACCAGATTCAGAAAGTTATGGAACATGTTACTGTGAAGAATTACAAAGATATGAGCCGACGAGTGAAAAAATTGGAGACAATCGATACAATTACAGGAGGTAGCAATTTTGGAAGGTTTATAGAATTGTTTGAAGGAGGTGATGTCGGATGGATATATGAGATAAATAATAGAATTGAAGTATAAAGTATAAAGTCGGTAGTAAAATTAATGTTAAAGCAATAAATATTAAATTGTGTTATGAAAGGAAGATAAAAGATGGCAGATAATTTTAAGTTACCAGGTTCTTCATATGAAGAAATAATAAAAATAATTAAGGCATATTCAAGTGGAAAAGAAGGGCAAGCTCAACCATTAGATGCAATTGCCCAAGCATCAGGAATTGATAGGACAATTGTTAGCCGAAATAATGGCTTCTTATTACAAATGCAATTGTTGATGGAGGGCGCTAAGAAAACACCTACTAGTGAGTGCTTTTCTTTAGGAAGGGCATATTCTCTAAATATAAGAGAAGAAGTACAAAAAATATGGAAAATGTTGATTGAAAATAATGAGTTTCTCACAAGAATGATGTCTGCTATTAAGATTAGAAATGGTATGGATAAGACAGCACTCATTAATCATATTTTGTATTCAGCGGGGTCGACTACAAGTGCATCAAAAGTTGGTGCAAATACAATTATAGAAATTTTTAAGGATGCAGGAATGGTTAGGGAAGAAGATGGAAAAATCTTGGCCGTTGAAAAAGAAAATGTTATTGATACAAATGAAGAAATAGAACAAAATAATCAAATTAAAGACACCGAGCAAATTGTAAAAATATATGATGATAAGAAGATAAAAAATGGTACTGTTGTAAATATAAATATAAATATCGATGCATCGGTTGATCAGTTAGATGAACTTAGTGAAAAAATCAAGCAATTATTAAATTCAATTAATGAATAGAGAGTAGGTGGAATTATGCAATATGAAATAGTTCTTACCACAGCTGAGGATATTGTTAGTGTTGTTGACGCTGCTTTGGCAGGAAAAGATATTTGTGATATACAATATATTAGTGAATTCGCAGATATATCAGAACAACAGGCACAGAATGCGATAAAAATGGCTGTTAATATGGAACTCTTGTATTTTGATAGTACTTCACAATCGTATAAAAGTGATTCATTACTATCACATTTGCTGGTTTCTGCACGAAATGATTTACAAAAGGCCACAATTATGAGGTTTATATTAGAGCAATATAAACCGTTTAAATCATTTAAGGATAGATATATATTTACACAATCGATAGATTTGGCTTGTAAGCAATTGAAAGTCTTATATGGTATGACAACAACATATAGGGATATTAAGAATACAATTACTAATATAGCTACGTATGCTAAGGCGATGATAAGTGATGGCGCTAATCAATTTGTTTTGAATGATGACCAAGTGACGTATCTGGAAATTTTAGATGTTGTGTTAAAATCTAAAGCAAATGATGATAATGCTTTGAAAACGTTATTGGGAGAAAGCACATATAATTACATAGATGCCGATAAAGTGTATACTCCCCTCTCGGATGCATTTAGCAAGGTACAAAATGAATTAACAGAAGGAAAAACTATTATTTTATACTCGGGGAATGCTTTCGAATCTTTTCTACAACAAATTGCGGATGAACATAGTGTGTCATTAGTTGGTAAAAATGGAATACTTCAAAAAAGTTTGGCGTTAGGGAATGTATTATCAAAAAAACATAGGGGAATGATTGATTATATTGGACAAGTTAGAAACGCTGCTGATCATGGAGCTGACGTTGATGAGGGCGGAAAAATTTGGGAAGTCTCAGAAGAAACGTCGAGGGTATATCCTACAATAGTGGCAACTGTAATTAAAGATATAGTATTAAGAGAGAATGGAACGATACATGTCTAAATATAAATTGGTGCTAGAATATAAATGAAAAGTCTAATCCCCCAGCTATGCTGGGGAGAATGGAATAGTTGGAAACGGTGAGGATATCAATAAAAAACCTCCTGTGATATATTAAGAATGGTGTCGCAAGCCAAACTTATAGTGGCTCAGTTGTCAAGACAAAAATCTAAGATTTTTATAATGAACTGATATTGTGGATAAGTTACAAGGAACATGGGAAGGATAGTGGAACTCTCCCCTGAACCATTCTATGCTAAGCTACATATGGCAACAGCATTGCCGGATAATAGCATTCAGCCGGTGTCTGATAGTCAAGTGCGGAGTGACGCCGCTCAAAGTTGTAGGTGTGAATATACTGTCCAATGGCAGCTTTGGCTTCTTTGATGTTATTATATTGTGTCAGATAGACTTCTTCATACTTGAAGCTACGAAACCAGCGCTCAATCATGATATTGTCCGCCCAGCGGCTTTTTCCATCCATGCTTTGGCGGATGCCGTTTTCTTTTACGAAATCAATGTATTGCTGACTTGTAAACTGACATCCTTGGTCAGAATTCAGTATCTGTGGTTTTGCCACCTTAAATGCTTTTTTCAAAGCATTGACGACCATTCTGGTATCGAGCGTATCATCAACTTCCCAGCCGACAATACAACGGCTGTACCAGTCGATAACAGCTGTCAGATATAAAAAGCCGCGCTTGATCGGAATATATGTAATATCAATAGACCATGCTTGATTTGGCTTGTCTATGACGGCATTTCTAAGGAGATAAGGACATACCTTAGCCTGTTGCATCCGTTTGGAAAGATTCATCTTCGGATAGATTGGATAAATATCCATTACATTCATGTAATGTCTGGTTTTGTGTCGACCGACATGATAACCACGTGCTTTCAGCTGTGCGGACATTTGTCTTGCACCCCATGCCGGGTTATCAGTATGAAGATAATCAATAATCTCTTTGCAGGCAAGTTCGCCTTCTGATACAGGGGTTCCCTTGTAGTAAATGCTTGTACGGTTGATATCAAGCAGCTTTGCTCCGACAGAAACGGGTAATTCCTTAGTCGTCAAAAGGTTTTGGACTAAATTTACTCTCGTAGTCAGGTCCACAAATTTCTTCAGATTTTTTTTGAGCCAGTCAACCTGCATGGTTAACTGACCGACTTTTTTGGCATACTCCGATTTTTCCTTGCGTTCTTCGGCAAGCTTTTCCTTAAGATTTTCCTCACGCTTGTCGTCAAATACAACTGACGCATTGTCAAGAAATTCCTTCTTCCAATTTCGGAGCAGATTTGGCTGAATATTATTTTCAACTGCCAGGGTATTGATATCCTTCTCACCCTTTAACAGTTCGATAACAAGGTCTGATTTGAATTTTGCGCTAAAATTTCTTCTTTGTCTGGACATGATTTTGAATCATCTCTTTCATACTGATTGTAGTATATCAGATTCATTAAAATCTGTCCGAAAAAGTGTCTTAATTTATGAGACCATTATATAGAGAATGTGCAGAATAGTGAATTGTATAAAATATGGTTTGTGTATTATATCAAAATATAGTTGTGCATTATATCAAAAAGTAGTGGCTTTTTCAAGCGGAAATTGATATAATTATTTTGGCTTATTATGCAGAAAAGGATGTATGGTTATGTATAAACATGTAGATTATTACAAAACATATGGTAGAATAATGCAATTTAATAAAAATAAAAAGGAGCCAATCCATAGATGGTATCCATTTGTGGAGGGATATTCAAGGGAGTTTATTGAGTCTATTTTAAAAGAAATGAAAAAAAAAGAATTAGTCTGTCTGGAACCTTTTTCAGGGAGTGGGACAACTGCGCTTGAATTGCAAAATAATAATATACCATGTTATGCATTTGAAGTAAATCCTTTGATGTATTTAATTGCGCGTGTAAAGTTGGAAAATAATTATGATGTAAACAGAATAATATTTTGGCATGACTATATAAAAAATAGTAGAGATAATATGCAAGTTGTGTTACAAACAGCATTTTCAACACTTTATGAAGACGAGAATAAAAAAAAGTGGAATTATAATACCGAAGTAGGTATAGCTATACAAAAATTAAAAAACTCTATATCTAATATTGATGAGGATATATATAAAGATTTATTTACGGTGGCATTAGCTTCTATACTATTAGAAGTTAGCAATTTATATAGAAATGGGAAATGTCTTTCTTATAAAAAGAATTGGAAAGAACGAAGTATATCACAGGATGATGTATTTAGAAGATTTGATGAAAAAATAGAAGAACAAATTATAAGTGATATTAGGGATTCAATGAATAGAAAAACTACTCAGAATAATAAACAGCATCTGTATAATATGGATTCTAGGGTTGGAATAGAAAATGAAGTGCAGGATAATACTATAGATCTGGTAATAACGTCACCTCCTTATTTAAATTCGCGTGATTACACAGATACCTATATGCTTGAATTAAAAACTTTAGGATTTACAGATTCTGCTGCTGAAATACGTAAATTAAGAGAAAAGACATTAAGGTCTCATGTGCAGATAAAGTGGGAGGATGATACTCAAATAAACAATGTACTGTTGACAGAAACTCTTAGAAAATTGGAGAGTGCTTCGGAAAATATTGAACAATGGAACGATTCAATTATTGATATGGTACGTTTATATTTTGTTGATATGAAAAAAATATTTTGCGTATTATATAAAAAAATGAAACAGAATGGACGAGTGTATTTTAATGTTTCTAATTCTGCGTATTTTAATGTTCTTATAGATACCTTGGAAATATGTGCCTCAATTGCAGAACAAGAAGGATTTAAAGTGATAGAGATACGTGATGCAAGAAAACTAAAAACAAGTCCTCAGCAGCAAGAAAAAGTAGGAAAATTATTAGAAGGAGTTATAGTTTTAGAAAGGTGAGGCATAATAATGAGAGAAGAAAAGATATATTTACCGTCATTAAAAAGAGTCAGAATATCAAATTATTCTTTATATAATGGAGACATAGATTATGAATTTGTTGATGGATTAAATTTAATTATTGGAGGAAATGGAGTCGGTAAAACAACGTTTATTAGTATTATTAAGTATGCTTTAATTGGCTTATATAAGAAGGATTTAGATGTTAGAGTATATAAGGGAGAAAAAAGACTGATCAGAGGTAAGTATACGAATTGCAATACCTATTTTAGAAGTAGAACTGAGGAGCTAGAGTCTGATAAAGAAGGGGGTGTTGAATTATGGTTTAATATTAATGAAACCGAATTTTACGTTAAAAGAAGTTTGTATGATGTAAAAATTGAGGAGGCAAATTATATAAAGGCTGGGGTTGAGTATAAAATCCCAGGCAAAATTTTGAAACAAGAATTATATAAAGAGGACGGTACGGATAGAGAAGATTCTTTGCAATATATGTATGAAAAAACTGTTGCTAATGAGGCAAACTTATCGGATTTTGAGGATTTTATTTTTTTTGTCAATCAAATTTTGCTGTTTGGAGAAAGTAGAGAAAATGTTCTATGGTCAGAAAGTGTTCAGGAACGTTTGTTTAGTAGTTTCCTTAATGATGCTAGTCTTGAAAAACAAAGAAAAGAACATAGTTTGGAAGCGAAATATTATGACAGTGTATCCAGACATAAGCAGGAAGAAATTAAGGCGATAGTTAGAGTTTTAAAACAAATCGATGTTGATAATAACGAGAAAAAAGTTTCTATAAATAAAATATCATTATTGTCAGAAATTGAGAGTTTAGAAGGTAAGCAAGAGCAAATAGGAAATAATAGAGAAATATGTCAAAAGAAAATTGCAGCCTTATATAAAGAGGCTTCAGAACTTTCGTATAATATAAATAACAAAGAGAAAGAAAAGACACGGCTAGAAAGCAAATCTAAACAGGAATTTTGGCCAGGTATTAATCCAAAATATGCGGTATATAAGAGACAGTTTGTTGGCAATCATGTATGTCCAATTTGCAATGCAAATTTAGAAAATAAAAAGATTGAAGACAAATCAGACGAGTGTTTTTTTTGTCATAGTAAAATCGTTTATGATAGTTCAATGACTCCATTAATTGAGTCGATTAATAATGAATTAGCTGAGTTGACAGAAAAAAGAAAAAGAATAGAAAAACAAATTGCCGATTATGAAATTGAATTAAGCGATTATGATTCAGATTTTAGAAGCAATAAGATTGATTTGTTTAAAAAGAAAAATGAATTAAGAATTTGGGAATCAAAAAAAGAAGAAAAACAGAATGAATCATCATATTTAGCTATGATGAATAGAATTGATGAATTGACATTGGAAAAGGAAAAGGCACAGAAACAGAGTGAACAAAATCAAAATGAATGTAAGGCAATAATGAAAAATATTGAAGAAAATATGAATGAAATTACTAAAAATATCTCAAATATTTTTGCTGATTTTGCGGAAGCTTTTATGAAATTACCATGTTATTTAACATTTGAGAAAACAATAAATAGTAAGATAAAGATATTTATTCCAGTTATAGATGATAAAATTAGATATGACCAAGAAGCCTTATCAGAATCGCAGCGTTTTTTTGTTGATTATTCATTTAGAATGAGTATTTTATCATATTTTTATGAATGTCCTTCATTTTATATTTGTGAAACACCGGACAGTAGTTTGGATATATCATACGAGGAAAATGCAGCAGATATATTTATGAAGTATTTAACAAATCCTAATGTTTTAATTTTGACATCGAATTTAAATAATAGCACCTTTATAAAGAGTGTTTTAAACAAGGCGAAGAAAAAAAAGGTACTGAATTTATTAAAATATGGGAAAGTTTCATTGGTTCAAAGAAATCATGAAATGTTAAATATGTTATCTAGAGAGATAGAGGAGATGTGTAATGAATAATTATGATGTAATGATGATGAAAAGTGAAGATATATATAAATTGATGAAAATATTAACTAATATCGGATGGAAATCTATACGAGAGACATCTATAAATAGGATTATTTATTTATCAGCTGTTTTATATTCATTTAGATATCCTGATGAAAGTAATATTTTTAAAGAAGATTATATGTTTACTATAACATTGAGCGGACCAGAGGATCCAGATATTGAAAATGCGTTAGTTAATTTAGAAAGTAACGATGTAATTGCACAATCTGAAGAAGGATATAAGGTATCAGATAATGCGAGTTTTTCTTTCAAGGCAAAACAGGATCTGAGGAAAACAGAATGGTTTGAGGATATTGCTTATATAGTCGGCATATACGGTGAAGACAAGATATATGATTTTATCTTTAGAGATCCTGAATATAGAGAGGCACTACAAGGTAATTCAATATATAACTTAAATATAGGAGAAGATAATACAACTGTAAAATTTCTTAATAGTTTTAAAATGGCTTTTGAGGAAAAATTATACAATAAAGAAGACGCATTGGATAATCGAAAGTACTTAGAATTATATTTTGAGTATATATTTGGGAAGATTTTGAGAGGAGAGAAGTAATGATACAATTTTCATATGATGAAGTTAGTAGAATTGTAAAAGCCTCAAAAAGTACTGTGGAAAATAATAAGAAATATCAAATGTTTCATAAAGGTTTTTTACAAAAAATATGGGATATACAGATTAATCATCAAATTCTATTCTCATTAGCTATTTCACCAAATGATTTAGATAAAATAGAGTTTGAAAACTTGCATGATAACTTAATAAATTCTATTCGTAGTACGGCGGAGGTTAATTATATAAAGGTTGATAATGTAGGAAAGATTATAGAAAAGAAATATCTAGAAGGAAATACATTTGAAATTAAAAAAAGTTTACAAGAACTTTCAAGTAATGATTATATTTTCTTTTTTGGAGAGCAGGGAATAACACAATTTATTAATGGAAGAGTGGTTGATGAAAACAATATTTTTTATTCAAGAAGTGATCGCATCAAATTTATAGAAAAAAAGGATATTTCACAGATTAATGAGGTTATGGAAAACTATGCAAGGCAAAATATAACTCAGCAAGTTAATTATATGTGTTTTTTTGCAGATAAGGCAACCATTAGTCAGATTGATCCGCAAAAGGTTAATAAAAATATTTTAAGAAATAAACCAGAACATTATATGAGAGATCATTTGTGCAATTATTTAACAGAGCATATGCGATATACATTTACAATAGAACCAGAACTAGGTCAATCTAAAAGAGAATTGGACATATACTTTGATGTTTGCGGAGAGTTATATTTTATAGAAATAAAATGGCTTGGAATATCCATCAATGATGATGGTAGCGGATTTTCTACTAAATATACAGATTCTAGAGCGCGAGATGGAGTTATACAGACGTTAGAATATATTGAGGAGTTAATGAATACGTCAGAAAAAAGTTTGAGACATGGGTATTTAGCGGTATATGATGCACGAGATTATCAGCCCCCGATTGATTTTAAAGATTATTCTTTTGTAAATGATAGTTTGAAGCAGTATCTGCCATATTTTAGTGTTCTTAAAGTTATTCATTTAAATAAAAGACATCCGGCGTGATAATACATATGCTTGCGAATTGCTTGCAAAAAGTCTCAAAACGATATAGAATACATAAAATATCAAGAATAATTATACAAAATATAGTGACACAAAACTTAATTAGACACAATATATAGTTGCCAAAATCGAGTTTGAATAACGGACAGAGATGCCGAAAGCCTGTATTTATGCGGACTTCCGGCATTTGTTTTATCAAATGGCTCTAGTTTGGCTCTATTTGTGGAGAGAGTAATAGCAAGATTAAGGAAAATTATGAAAAAGAGAATCATATTAAGAGGTAACTCTGGAAGTGGAAAAACAACAGTAGCTAGAGCGTTG
>ERZ1673693.1744-NODE-1744-length-14884-cov-4.181671_pt1 | contig 14884 bp, 14 predicted proteins | sample MGYA00580223_ERZ1673693 | MGnify/ENA primary metagenome ERZ1673693 (study PRJEB41218, sample SAMN15661741) | gut metagenome | host: Homo sapiens | place: Canada: London | collected 2015-08-20/2019-03-30 | study: EMG produced TPA metagenomics assembly of...
AAGATTGCCATCCTGCATCATTTCACATTGATCGTGGCCACTCCGGCGGAAAACCTGGACTATGCCTTGCCTTCGGCTAAGACGCCTGCGCTTGACATGCAGCGGTTCTATCCCGTTGTTGGTACGGATACCGAAGACGTGACCGATGAGCTTGTCACGGAAATAGGTACCATTTCTTCTGAGGAATCATGACAATCCTTTGTATCAGATATTGACATCATAAACATCGACATCATATAGAGAAAGAAGCGAGTCATAAAATGAAATTACGAAAAAAATCCTTGGGACTCCTGGCAGCAGCTTTTGCTGCTACACTGCTCATGAGCGGCTGCGGACAGGCTAAGATTGGTTATATTGACGGTTCACGCGTCATGCAGGAAGCACCGCAGGTCAAATCCCTGGTAGATGAGGGCAATCAGAAAATCAACGAGGCCCGTGAGGAAGCGGAAAAATCGCTGCAGGAGAATCCGGATATGAGCCAAGAAGATGCACAGAAGGCCCAGCAGGATGCGCAGCGCAAGATGGCCAGCCTGAATCAGTCTTATCAGATGCAGCTCCAGCAGAAGATCAATGGGGCATTGCAGGATATTGCGAAGGAGAAAAAGCTGGATGCTGTCATCGATAGCGAGAAGTCGCAGCCCACAGCTATTTATGGCTGCACGGACGTGACAGATGACGTCATTGCCAAGCTGCAGTAAGGATGGGGATATGATATGAAAAAGACATTGCAGGAAATCGCAGATTATGTCGGTGGTCATATCGCTGGCGATGCCAGCATCGTTATCAGCGGACTCGACAATATAGAAGGCGCCGGCCCGCACGATCTGACCTTTGCCGTGGAACCGCATATCGAAGCGGCAAAAGGGTGTGCTGCAGCGGCTGTCATGCTGCCGGAAGGCATTGCGGATTTTCCCAAGACTGCACTTTATGTGGAGGAACCCCGGGCAGCTTTTGCAAAACTGCTCGAACTCTTTACCCCGAAACTGGAGTTCCCGCAGGGGGTCAGCGACAAGGCTTATATCGGTACGGATGTCAAGCTCGGCAAGGATGTCGTTATCATGCCTTTTGCTGTTGTCGATGACCATGCCGTGATCGGCGACCGCGTGACACTTTATCCGCATACGTACGTTGGCCAGTATGCAGAGATTGAAGAAGATACGGTGATCTATTCCAGTGCCACGGTACGCGAACACTGCCGCGTGGGCAAGCGCTGTGTCATCCACTGTTCGGCTGTCATCGGTTCGGATGGTTTTGGTTTCACCACGAAGGACGGCATCCATACCAAAGTCCCGCAGGTAGGCAATGTCGTACTCGAGGATGATGTGGAGATCGGCGCCCATGATGGCATCGACCGTGCGGCTATGGGCTCCACCGTCATCGGTCACGGGACGAAGATCGATAATCTCGTGCATATCGGCCATAACTGCAAGATCGGTCCGAATTGCCTGATTGTTGCCCAGACGGGAATCTCCGGCTCTACTACAGTCGGCCATAATGTCACGTTCGGCGGCCAGGTCGGAACGGTGGGCCATATCAATATCGGCGCCAATTCTGTCTATGCTGCCCGTTCGGGCATCATTGGCGATATGCCGGAAGGAGTCTTCTGTGCAGGGTTCCCCGTCCAAAGCCATACGGAATGGCTGCGCATGCAGGCTTCGATGAAGCACTTGCCGGAAATTTACAAGAAGGTCAAGCAGCTGGAAAAGAAGCTGGCAAAATACGAGACGAAATAAAACGAAGCAAGGCAGGCCTTCCTCTTCTGGGGAAGGTTTTCTTTTCTTGACATCCTCCAGGAGGGCGTAGATGATGGTTCCTTATTATCTGTTGAAAGCGATCAGCAAGATTTGCTGTATCCTGCCGCGCGGTGTCTGTGAGCTGCTGGGGCGCGTCCTTGGCAATCTTGCCTGGATTTTTGTGCCGAAGCGCCGGAAAGATCTGGCGCGCAGCCAGATCAAGATGTGCCTCGGCGTCAGCGAGGAAGAGGCCGCACGCCTGGCGAAAGCCAGTGCTGTGCGCTTCGGCCCGATGCTCATGGAGGTCTTGCGTTTCCCGGTTATCCGCCGCCATATTGATGAATATGTGCGCATCGAAGGACTTGATAAATTGCAGAAGGGCTTGGCGCTGGGCCGGGGCTGCATCATTGCCGCTGCGCACAGCGGCAACTGGGAATTGATGGGCGGAGCTTTTGCACAGGCAGGCATCCCGCTGGTGGGCGTGGCCATGAAGCAGAGGTCCAGTGCAGCAGACCGCTTCATCAATGAATACCGTACGCTGATCGGCATGCACATCACCTATAAATCCGGTGTGCGGGAGATGTTCGACATGCTCCGCAAAGGATGGGCCATCGGACTTATCATGGATCAGGATACGAGCCGTCACAACGGCATCATCCTGGATTTCTTCGGCCGCCCGACAAACTGCGTGCCAGGTGCTGCCTCGATGGCACGGTTCCAGAATGTGCCGATTTTCCCGGCATTCATGCACCGCGATGACCAGGGGATGCATACCCTCATCGTTGGCGATCCTGTCTTTGTCGAAAAGACAAAAGATAAGCGCGAGGATATCCGTCGGACGACACAGCTCCTCACGCACGACATCGAGGCGCATGTCCGCAAGTATCCGGAAGAGTGGTTTTGGCTCCATGACCGCTGGAAGTCCATGCGGAACGATTAATCGCAACTTGCATCGCAGGCAATTGTTTTGTACAATATAGAAAGGCATATTACGGCAGGAGGTATGATTTTGCAGAAACAGACAACATTGGCAACAGCAGTTTCCTATACAGGCATCGGGCTGCATTCCGGCCGTGAGGTCAATGCGGTACTCAAGCCTGCGCCAGCGGATACCGGCATCGTCTTTGTGCGCACAGATCTTCCAGGCAAGCCGCTGATCCACGCCAAGGCAGAGAACGTCACTTCGACGCTGCGGGCTACTACGGTGGAAGAGAATGGCTTGCGTGTATTCACGATTGAGCATCTCATGAGTGCGTTTCACGCACATCGCATCGATAACGCTTTCGTTGAACTGGATTCTGAGGAGCCGCCTGTGGCGGATGGAGCCTCGCTCGTTTTCTTTGACCTCATGGACAAGGCGGGCAAATGTGAGCTTGATGCCGAACGCCAAGAGGTGGTCATCGATAAGGTTTACCGCATTGATGATGAGGCTACGGGCCGCTTCGTCATGGTGGTGCCGTACGACGGGTTCCGGGTGAGCTTTACCTCGCTCAATCCGCACAAGCTCATCGGTGTCCAGTATGAGGATTTCCATATCGACGAAGCAACGTATCACAAAGAGATTGCACCTGCCCGCACCATTGCCTATGAAAAGGAAATCGCGCAGCTGCGTGAGATGGGGCTGGGACTCGGTGGCACGCTGGACAGCGTCATCGTCTACAATGATGAAGGCTGGCTCAACCCGCTGCATTTTGAAGATGAACTCGTACGTCATAAGATCCTGGATGTCATTGGCGATCTGAGATTGGCAGGCATCATCCGCGGCCATGTGATTGCTGCCGCTTCCGGCCATGCCCTGAATACGCAGCTGGCCAAGCAGATCGCGGCTGCCAGCATCGCGCGGTGAGCATCCTGTTAGCAAGTATAGATTTGAGGAAGAGGGATAACGTCATGGTATTAGACATCAACGAAATCAAGAAAATCCTGCCGCATCGTCCACCCATGCTGCTGGTTGACCGCATTACGGAAATCGAGCCATTCCAGTCGGCTACGGGCATCAAGAACATCACGATGAACGAACCGCAGTTCCTTGGCCATTTCCCGGATCATCCCATCATGCCAGGGGTACTGATCCTCGAGGCCATGGCCCAGGTCGGTGGTGTGGCTATGCTGTATCCGGAGGAACACCGCGGCAAGATTGCTCTGTTCGGCGGTATGGAACACGTGAAATTCAAACGCCAGGTTGTCCCCGGGGATCAGCTGGTCACCAAAGCCAAGCTGGTTCGTGTGCGCGGCGATTTCGGGCTGCTCCACTGCGACGGTTATGTAGATGGTGAACTGGCGGCTTCGGCAGATTTTAAGTTTGCTTTGAAAAAGCCAGAAAAGCTTTGATTTTCGCCTGTGTTAATTGCATAAACGAAGATAGTCTTTGTTCAACTCGTAAAACGCCCGGATTTGCAGTCAAATGAGATACAAAAATCTGAAGTGTATTCAGGAGTATATAGAAAAGGACAGAGCAAAGCTGGCCGGCCTGTTGCCGGCATAACAGGAAGGTTAAGGAGTTGGAGCAGATGAATACGGACAATAAGGTCATCGCATATATACATGAAACTGCTGTAATCGCACCGGGGGCGCGCATTGCGAAAAATGTGGAGATTGGCCCCTACTCGGTTATCGGTGAGAATGTTGAAATCGGTGAGGGTACGAAAATCGGCCCTCATGTCGTCATTCACGGCTGGACGCAGATCGGCAAGGACTGCCGCATCTTCCAGGGAGCCTCTATCGGTGAGGAACCGCAGGACCTTAAATTCAAGGGCGAGAAGAGCTATACGTTCATCGGTGATCGCACGACGATCCGTGAAGGTGCGACGATTCACCGTGCGACGGGCGAAGGTGAGGAAACGCGTGTCGGCAGTGACTGCTTGCTGATGGCACTGACACATGTCGCGCATAACTGCGTAGTGGGGAATCATGTCATCATGTCCAATCTTGCCAGCCTGGCCGGCCATGCCATTGTCGAGGATCGGGCGGTCATCGGCGGTATGGCAGGCGTGCATCAGTTCGTCAAGATCGGCCGCAATGCCATGGTCGGCGGTATGTCGAAGCTCACGCAGGATGTTGTGCCGTATACGATTGTTGATGGGCGTCCGGCTAAAGTCGTGGGTCTCAATGCGGTGGGGCTTTCGCGTGCGGGAATCCCGCTTGAATCGCGCCGCAATATCAAGAAGGCATATAAGCTGCTTTATCGGTCGGGCCTCAGCTTGCAGCAGGCAATTGCCGTTATCGAGCAGGAAGTGGATTCCTGTGAGGAAGTCGAGCATTTCTTGCGCTTCCTGCGCAATGCCGAACGCGGCATCTGCCGTGAGCGCCGTGAAGCAGAGTGAGAGAGCCGTGAGGCTGTGGATGAAAAGGGATTCGGGGGATCATTATGGAAAAGATTGGACTGCTGGCCGGAGCCGGCAGATTGCCGGTGGAGTGCGCCAAGGCTGCCAGGCTCCTGGGCTATGAGGTTTATGCCGTAGCGTTGCTGCCGGAGACGGATGCCGAACTCAAGACCTGCACAGCGGATTGCCGGGAAATCAGCATCGCACATCTCGATGCCGTGCTGAATTATCTCAAGGAGAAACAGGTCCGCAAGGTCACGATGATCGGCAAGGTCACGAAAGAGCTGCTGTTCTCGGGGAAAGTCCAGCCGGATGCCCGCATGCTGAAACTCATCATGGAACTTCCGGACCGCAAAGACGATACCATCATGATGATGTTCGTACGGGAGCTTGCCAAGGCTGGCATGGAAGCATTTGATCAGACGGCCCTGATCCGCCGCCTCATGCCCCGGCGCGGTGTCATCACGAAACGCGAGCCGACGGCTGAGGAACGCAAGGATATGGAATTCGGTTTTCGCATGGCCAAGGAAATCGGACGTCTTGATGTCGGTCAGACGGCTGTCGTCAAGAATATGGCGGTCATGGCCCTGGAGGCCATCGAGGGGACGGATGCCTGCATTCGCCGTGGCGGTCAGCTGGCGCGCGGCGGTGCAGTGGTGGCCAAGGTCGCCAAGCCGCAGCAGGATGATCGCTTTGATGTGCCGACGGTAGGCCTTGAGACCATCAAGACCATGGCAGAGGTCGGGGCTACGGCTCTGGCAATCGAAGCGGATAAGACTCTGCTCGTCGAACGCGAGGAAATGGTCGCACTGGCTGAGTCAAACAATATAACGATTGCAGCCCTCTGAGGCGAGACTTTTTTGAGGCGCGGCGGAACCAGAGCCATGGTATCCACGCGTCTCTTTCGGCGTTTTCGCGTTGTTTGAGGAATGGCTATCCGTGGAGAAAAGGAAGTGAATCAGGAGTATATGAAGATCATGATGTCGGCCGGAGAGGTCTCCGGGGATCTGCATGGTGCGCGCATCGCGCAGGCTATTCATGAGCAGCAGCCGGAAACGGCACTGATAGGCTTCGGGGGCAATTGCATGGCAGAGTCTGGTGTGCAGCTGTTCCGTAATTTTGCAGATTATAATGTCATGGGCGTGTGGGAAGTCCTCAAGAATTTGCGTCGCATCCTGAAATTGCTGGACGACCTGACCGCATATATGGAGCAGGAACGCCCGGATCTCCTGGTCCTCATCGATTACCCGGATTTCAACTGGCGTCTCGCAAAGCGTGCCAAGAAGCTGGGAATCCCTGTATTTTCGTATATTCCTCCTTCTGCGTGGGCCTGGCGCAAGGGGCGTGCAAAGAAATGCGCGGCTCTTGCGGATGAGTTCGTGGCGATTTTCCCACATGAGCTGCCTGTCTATGAGGCTGCTGGTGCCAGGATTTCTTTTGTGGGCAATCCACTTGTCGATACGGTGAAACCGGAATTGCCGGAACATGAGGCGCGGGAGTTTTTTGGCATCCATGCGGATGACCATGTGGTGCTGCTGATGCCGGGCAGCCGGCGTCAGGAAATCGAGATGCTGCTGCCCCCCATGCTGAGGGCGGCAGGAATCCTGAAGCAGGAAAGACCGCAAACACGATTCTTCCTGCCCGTAGCAGCACCTGAGTATGAAAGCTTGATCCGCTCGTTGGTGTCTGCCGGGAGCGTGTCCGTGGCACTGACGCACGAGAACCGGTATGCACTGATGGGGTTGGCCGATGTGGCGGCTGCTGCTTCCGGCACAGTCGTCATGGAAGCGGCACTGATGGGCTTGCCGTGCGTTTCGCTCTATCGTCTGGCTCCGCTGAATTACCTTATTGGCAAAGCTCTCGTTCACGTGAAACACTTCACCTTGCCGAATATCCTGCTCGACAAGACCATCCAGCCGGAACTCCTGCAGGATGAAGTGACGCCGACGCGCATCGCATCCGAGCTTGCCCGGCTTTACCGCGGCACTGCACAGCGGGAAAAGACGGTATCTGAACTCAGGCAGGCCTGTGAACGCCTTGGCCCGCCAGGGGCAGCCGGCCGGGTGGCTGCAAAGATCTTGGCAGCTGCACGAAGAATAAGAAAATCGGGAGATTAACATGAAGAATTATAAACGGCTGCTTCAATACATGCGGCCTTATGTCAAGCAGCTGGCCCTGGCCATCATCTGCATCATCATGGCTGCTGCAGCCAATCTTTATCTGCCTTGGATCATCAAGGACATGATCGATAAGGTCCTGGCCGATAAAGATATGGTGATGCTCAACCTCATCTGCGTTGGTATCGTTGTCGTTTTCTTGCTGCGCGGCATCTTCTTTTACGGTCAGTCGTATCTCGTCTCGTTCATCGGACAGAAGGTTATCATCGATGTGCGCGAGGTCATGTTCCGTAAATTCCAGCGTATGCCGATGTCGTATTTTGACCGTCATCAGACAGGGGAGGTCATGAGCTACGTTACCAATGACGTGGCGGCTATCCAGTCTGCTCTTGTCGATCAGCTCATTGAATTGGTCACAGAAGGCTCTATCCTCATCGGTTCGCTTGTCATGATGGTCATCCTGGACTGGAAGCTTTCCATCTTGACGCTGGTCGTCATCCCCCTGGTCGGGCAAGCCATGAAGATCTTTGGCCGCAAGATCAAGCGCAACGGTACCGTCATACAGGAACGCATGGCAGATATCACGTCGCTGCTGCAAGAAAGCATTTCTTCCATTCGCGTGGTCAAATCCTTTGTACGCGAGGATTATGAGATCAAGCGCTTCTGCCGCCAGAATGAACTCAACTTCCAGGCTGCCATGAAGAATGTGCAGCTCACGAGCCTCCTGACGCCATCTGTCGAATTCCTTGCTGCCATTTCTGTCACGGTCATCATCTGGTTCGGCGGCTATGAGGTCGTCAACGGCGTACTCACCGCAGGTGCGCTGGTTGCTTTCCTCACGTATGCTGTCAACCTTGCAAATCCGGTCAAGCGCCTTTCGCGCGTGTACGGCAATCTGCAGCGCGCCATGGCCGCTGTGGACCGTGTCTTTGCCGTCATCGATCTCGACGAGACCATCACAGACAAGCCGGATGCCAAGACGTTGCCGAAGGTGAAGGGGCATGTCGTTTTTGACCATGTTTCCTTCGAATACAAGAAGGGCGTGCCAGCGCTCTCGGATGTCACTCTTGAGGTCAAGCCGGGGCAGATGATTGCCTTTGTCGGGCCAAGTGGTGCAGGCAAGTCGACCATCGCCAATCTCATCCCTCGTTTCTATGAAGTCACGAAAGGTTCTATTTCCATTGATGGATATGATATCCGCGATGTGACCGTTTCCTCCCTGCGTGAGCAGATTGGCATCGTGCCGCAGGAGACCATGCTCTTTTCCACAACGGTACGTGAGAATATCCGTTATGGCCGTCTGGATGCCACGGATGAAGAAGTCGAAGCAGCGGCCAAGGCAGCAAATGCGGATGTCTTTATCCGTGAATTGCCGCAGGGGTACGATACCAAGATCGGTGAACGCGGACTCAATCTTTCTGGCGGCCAGCGCCAGCGCATGGCCATTGCCCGCGCCATCCTCAAGAATCCACAGATCCTGATCCTCGATGAAGCTACATCCGCACTCGATACTGAAAGTGAGAAGATCGTCCAGGCTGCTCTGGACAAGCTCATGGTCGGGCGCACGTCCTTTGTCATCGCACACCGTCTGTCTACCATCTTCAACGCAGATCAGATCTACGTCATCGATGGCGGACACATCAAGGAACATGGCACGCATGAGGAACTCCTGAAACTCGGCGGCCTATACAGTTATCTCTATAATATCCAGTTCAGTAAGAAATCGATGTAGAAAGGGAAGAAGATATGCAACTACTCTATAACATAGCGGCTATCATCGTCGTGGTGCTTGTCATCCCGATGTTCATGGTCCGCTCGGTGCGTGAGAAAGGCTTTGTCGAACGCATCCGGCAGAGCCTGGGCTTCTTCCCTGAGCATGCACTCGACAAGGTTGAGAAAAGAGATTGTATCTGGGTTCATGCAGCTTCTGTCGGCGAGATCGTTGCGACCAGCCCGCTCATCAAGGAATTCCGCAAGGAATTCCCCAAGAGTCCTATCCTGGTTTCTGTAGTCACGACCAGTGGTTACGAGATGGCCAATCGCATCATCAAGGATGCCGATGCTATTATCTACTTCCCACTGGATCTGCCGTGGCTTGCTGGTCATGTGCTGCGGCGCATCCGTCCGCGCGTATTCCTGCCTGTCGAGACGGAACTCTGGCCGAATTTCCTGAAGACCGCGCGTAAGATCCATGTGCCGGTCATGATGGTCAATGGGCGCATCAGCGATAAGAGCGTCAAGCAGTACAAGCATCTGCACAGCCTGCTGCGCGATATGATCGGCACCGTCAAGCTCTTTGCCATGCAGTCGCCCATCGATGCAGAGTATATCAAGCGCCTTGGCGCTCCACCGGAACTCGTGACGGTTACGGGCAATACGAAATTCGATCAAACGTATACCGATGTCAGCCCTGAGGAAAAGGCAGCCATCATCCATAGTATGGGACTGGAACAGAATGATGGCATTTTCCTGGCTGGCTCGACACATCGCGGCGAGGAAGAACCTGTCCTTCAGGCTTTCCGTGCAGTGCGCAAAACGCATCCGCATGCGCGCTTGGTCATAGCGCCGCGTGAACTCCTGCGCACGACAGAAGTGGTTCATCTCTGCCGCAAAGCCGGGTTTACGGTTACGACACGCACGAAGCTCCAGCAAGAGGAGCCGCATGATGAAGATATTGTGATTCTCGATACGATCGGTGAACTGGGACGCGTTTACAGCATCGGCGATGTGGTCTTTGTCGGTGGCAGTCTCGTACCGCATGGTGGTCATAACATCCTCGAGCCGGCTGCACACGGTAAAGCCATCATCGTGGGTTCGCATATGTTCAACTTCAAGGATACGTATGCTCTTTTCAAGAACCGCGATGCCTGCATCACTGTACATAATGGCGATGAACTGGCCCTGGCGGTCACGCGCCTCTTTGATGAGCCGGGTCACCGCTATCGCATGGAGGAAGAGACGCGTGCCATCGTCTCCGAGAATAAAGGTGCTTCTCGCAAGTCTGCCATCCTGCTGCATCAGATGCTCGATGCGTATGAGAGTTGTGCAGAGAATTTTCACCGGGTCCGGTCGACGCAGAAAATCACAAATTTCCAGACCTATTTCATCGACCTTGTTCATAGTAAGAACGTAGAAGGTTTTTTCCCGAACATCATCATGGGCATCCTCTACGTCTTTTCCCTGATTTACGGGCTGCTGGTCAACATCAAGCTGGCCGGGTATAAATACGGGGTGTTCAAGCGCAACCATCTCGACTGCTTCGTCATCAGCCTCGGCAATGTGACGGTTGGCGGTACGGGCAAGACGCCAACGGCACAGCGCCTGGCACGGGATATCCGTGACATGGGCTACCGCGTCGTCATCCTCAATCGCGGCTACCGCGCCAAATGGCATGGCGATGTCGGCATTGTTTCCGATGGCCGTCGCTTGCACATGGATGCGGCGGAAGCTGGTGATGAAGCATACATGCTGGCGAAGCATCTGCCGCAAGTCCCCGTACTCATCGGTGCGGAACGTGCCAAGACGGGACGCTATGCGATGGAGCATTTCGGTGCTGAAGTCGCGATCCTCGATGACGGGTATCAGCACTGGCAATTGGAGCGCGATCTTGACATCCTGCTGGTCGATGCAGTCAATGTTTTCGGCAATGGCTACATCCTGCCGCGCGGTACGCTGCGTGAGCCGATTTCCCATATCAGCCGCGCTGACGTCTGCCTCATGACGAAAGTCGATCAGGCTGTGGAGGGTTCCTGTGATTACATCCGCAAGACCGTCCATCATTACAATCCCCAGGCACAGATTTTCGAGAGCATCCATCAGCCGCGCTGCTTCATCCCGCTCTCGGACTGGTATGTGAATATCGCCGGTGAGGGCATTGACGTCAGCCTGATGAAGGGCAAGCGCATCATGGCCGTCTCGGCCATCGGCAATCCCGCTTCGTTTGAGCAGACGCTATCGGATATCGGCGCAGTGATTGTCGAGAGCCTGCGCTATCCGGATCATCACGATTACACGATGTCTGAGATGGCTGATGTGTTCCAGCAGGCCGAGAATGTCGGCGTGGAAGCCATCGTCATCACGGAAAAAGATGCGGTCAAGATCCCTGCGGATGTAGCGCGGGAAAAATGGTCCATCCCGGTCTACGTCATCTGTGTGGAGGTCACCTTCCAGCGGGAGGCGGAGACGTTCAAGGATATGCTGCGCAAGCGGCTGGCTGAACGATTGGGCAGCCGAGATAAAGAAGAGAAAGGATCGATTGAGTCATGAAGGTTCTCTGTGTGATTCCGGCGCGCTATGCATCGACGCGCCTGCCCGGCAAGCCGCTCAAGGATATTGCCGGCAAACCGATGATCTGCCGCGTCTATGACCGTGCATCCGAGGCAAAGAAAATAGCCGCGGCTATCGTGGCTACAGATGACGAGCGCATCTATGAGGCTGTCTGCAGGCATGGCGGCCAGGCCGTCATGACCCGCAAGGACCATCCGACTGGCACAGACCGTCTGGCGGAAGTTGCGGCCAAATATCCGGATGTCGATCTCATCATCAATGTCCAGGGCGATGAACCGCTCATTGAGCCGGCACTCATCGATGAACTGGCAGCTGCCTTTGAAGAGGATGATGCACTCCAGATGGCAACTGTCTGTACAGAGATCCAGGATAAGGAAGAGCAGGAAAACCCTAACAATGTCAAGGTGGTCATGGATAAGAACGGCTATGCACTTTATTTCTCGCGCTCCCTGCTGCCGTATCCGCGCCATGCCGGCACGCCTGTGTACAAGCATATCGGCATCTATGCCTATAAGCGCGATTTCCTGCTTCGCTATGCGAAGATGGAAGAAACACCGCTTGAGCATGCCGAAAGCCTCGAGCAATTGCGAGCCCTTGAGAATGGCTACCGCATCAAAGTCATCAAGACGCCATATCGTTTCGTCGGCGTCGATACGGCCGAAGATCTTGCGAAAGTCAATCAGATTTTCCGCCAGATGGCCAACGCATGATTTGATAGATGGACTGGCCTCCCTGCAGGCGGCCAGCTGTTCTTTGCAAAAGAAAGTGGAAGGTGAATGATATGAATAAGGTCAAAGTTGGGAATTTCATGATTGGTGAAGGCGAGCCGCTGGCACTCCTGGCCGGCCCCTGTGTCCTCGAAGGCATGGATCGCTGCCTGCTGATCGGCCGCACCATCAAGGAAATCTGCCAGCGTCTCGGCATCAATTACGTATTCAAGGCATCGTTCGATAAGGCGAATCGTTCTTCTTTCCACAGTTTCCGTGGACCAGGCTTGGAGAAGGGATTGGAGATGCTCCGGGGCATCAAGGATGAACTCGGGGTCCCGGTCGTGACGGATATCCATGAGACGTATCAGGCTGCTCCCGCTGCAGAAGTTGCCGATATCCTGCAGATCCCGGCTTTCCTCTGCCGCCAGACGGATCTCCTGCATGCCGCGGCGCAGACCGGCCGCGTCGTCAACGTCAAGAAAGGGCAGTTCCTCGCGCCGGAGGATATGCGCAATGTCGTTGATAAGCTTCATGAGAGTGGCTGTGACCAGATGATGCTCACGGAGCGTGGTGCGTCCTTTGGGTATCACAATCTCGTCGTCGATATGCGCAGCCTGCCGATCATGCGCAGCTTTGGCTATCCGGTTGTATTCGATGGGACGCATAGCGTCCAGCTGCCAGGCGGCAATGGCACGACTTCGGCAGGCAACCGTGAATATGTCGAGTATCTCGTGCGTGCGGCTGCCGGTGTCGGCATTGATGCGCTGTTCCTCGAAGTCCATGACAATCCGGAAGAAGCGCTTTCCGATGGTGCCAACATGGTTTATCTCGATAAACTGGAAAGTCTCTTGAAGGATGCGCTGGCCATCCACAAATACGTCCATCATCAGGCATGAGAGGAGCAGGAAAGGTGATCAAAGAAAAAGCAATTGAGACACTCGATATTGAAGGCAAGGCTGTGCTGGCTCTCAAGGACCGCATCGGTGATGAATTTGTCGCAGCAGTGCGCTGCATCCTGGACTGTCCGGCGCGCGTCGTCGTGACGGGCATGGGAAAATCCGGTCATGTGGGGCGCAAGATCGCGGCTACGCTTGCCAGCACGGGGACGCCGTCGTTCTTCATGCATCCGGCTGAGGCGTTTCATGGCGATCTCGGCATGGTCACGGAAAAGGATATCGTCATCGCGATTTCCAACAGCGGAGAATCGACAGAGATCGTCAACATCCTGCCCATCATCCGCCGCATCGGTGCCACGATTATCGCAATGAGCGGCCGCCGCGAATCCCAGCTCGGCAAATTCTGCGATTATTTCATCGATATCAGCGTCGAACGTGAAGCCTGCCCGCTCGGCCTGGCACCGACAGCCAGTACGACGGCTACGCTCGCCATGGGCGATGCCATTGCCATGGCACTCATGTCGGAACGCAATTTCACCAAGCAGGATTTTGCGCTGTATCATCCAGGCGGAGCCCTGGGGCGCAGACTGCTGCTCAAGGTAGAGAATGTCATGCATACGGGCGATGAAAATCCGCTGATTCATTGTGGCAAGACGGCAAAGGATGCCCTTTTTGTCATGACGGATAAAGGTCTCGGCGCGGCTTCCGTCATCGATGATGAGGGGAAATTCGTTGGCCTCATCACGGACGGCATCATCCGCAGAGCGTTGGCCAAGGATTATAAATTCCTGGATGAAGCGGTCGAGAACATCATGTTCAAGGAACCTCTGACCATTGCACCGCAGCAGATGGCAGCCGCAGCCCTCTCCGTCATGGAAAAGCACAAGCCGCGCCCTGTCACGGTCCTGCCGGTCATCGACGAAAAGGGCGTGCCGGTCGGCATCGTGCATTTGACGGATCTCTTGCGTCAGGGAGTGGTCTGATATGGAATTTACAGCAGAAGCAATTGACTGTGCCAAAAAGGTGCGGCTCATCATCTTTGATGTTGATGGCGTCCTGACGGATGGCGGCATTTATGTCGGCACCGAAGGCGAACTCTTCAAGCCCTTCTTCTGCCGCGATGGCCTGGGGATAACCATAGCGCACCGTTCCGGCCTCAAGACGGCTATCATCACGGGGCGCGAGTCGCAGCAGCTCCTGCACCGCGCGCAGGAACTCCACATCACGGAGGTCTTCCAGGGCAAGCTCGACAAACGGTCTGCCTATCGTGAACTGAAAAAGCGGCTGAACCTTGCTGATGAGGAGATTGCTTATTTCGGCGATGACCTGGTGGATCTTGCCGTCATGTGCCAGGTCGGATTTCCCGCTGCGGTAGGCGATGCCGTGCCGGAAGTGCGGGCGGCTGCCGTAGCGGTTTCAGGATTCCCGGGCGGACATGGTGCCGTGCGCGAACTCATTGAATTCATTCTCAAGGCGCAGGGCAAGTGGCAGAGCCTGCTCGACGATTTCAAAGCACTCGATGAGGCAGACGGCCTTGCGCAGTGAGTACCCCGCAGCGTTGCGGACTATTATTCATGAACGACATTGGAGGCATTTCATCCATGCAGTATAAACTTGTGATGTTCTTGAGCAAGGTCGCCTGTCATACGCCTTATTGGCTCCTGATGGCTATTGGCCGCGCGCTCGGCAATCTCTATTATCTCCTCATCAAGAAGGAGCGGGAACGTGCAGTCGCACAGATGATGCCGGCTCTCGGCATCCCTGAGCAGGAGGCTCGCCAGCTGGTGCGGGAATCCTTTGTGAATCTTGCGCGCAACG
>ERZ1673693.1754-NODE-1754-length-14810-cov-3.916367_pt1 | contig 14810 bp, 13 predicted proteins | sample MGYA00580223_ERZ1673693 | MGnify/ENA primary metagenome ERZ1673693 (study PRJEB41218, sample SAMN15661741) | gut metagenome | host: Homo sapiens | place: Canada: London | collected 2015-08-20/2019-03-30 | study: EMG produced TPA metagenomics assembly of...
TGCGCCGAAGCACCCTCATTTCCTTTTTATGCGGAAGCTTCAAAAGCTTCTGCTATGTTTCTTATTTCTACTGCTGTTGGATAGCTTAAAAAAATATCTTCACAGCTTTTACTGTGCCGGATCTGTACCGGATCATTTGGATTCAGAATCGGTTTCTTTCTCTGTGCTGTCTGCACTTTCTTCTGTGTCAGCTTCTGCTGAATCAGAATTCTCTGTCTTATCCTTGTCCGCGCTGATGCAGAGCATGCTCTTATCCAGTTCATACTTATCTGCAAGCTTGTCAACCTCACCGGACTCGTCAAGCTTCTTGACCTCATCCCATACGAGATCCTTCAGCTCATCATTTCCCTTCTTGAATCCGATGCCATACTGCTCGTTCTGGATCGGCTCGTCAAGGATCACATATTTATCCTTGCCTCTCTGGGAAAGCTGATAGTTAGCAACACCGATATCAACAGCAACAGCGTCTGCAGCTCCGGAATCAATATTCATAAATGCAGTGTTGTAGTCCGGATTCTCTGTAAGAGATGCAAAGCTGTCCTTCAGTTCCTTATTGTCATCGTTGTTCAATGCGTCCAGTGCAGCGGATGCAGCCTGTACCACTACGTTCTTGCCCTTAAGATCCGCAAGCTTCTCAATTCCGGAATCCTTGGCAACTACGATCACCTGCTCATTGTTGATGTATGGATCACTCCATGTATAGTCATCCTCACGTCCGTTGATAGTAAATCCATTCCATATACAGTCGATCGTTCCGGAGTTCAGCTCCATATCCTTGGAATCCCAGTTGATAGGCTTCTTAACAAGTTCCCAGCCAAGATTATCACATACTTCCTGGGCAAGGTCAAGGTCAAATCCTACATATTCTCCGCTATCATCCTTATATCCGAACGGAGGATATTCAGCATCAAATCCTACGATCAGGGTCTTATCCTCAACACCTGCCTGTACACTCACTCCTGTTACCATCATTCCTATTGTCATCGCTGCCGCCATTACTACTGCAACTGTTCTTTTCTTCATGGTCATTCTCCTTTTTTCGGTTATCTCTTTATCACATGGTCACTCTACCACGCGAAAGCGTATGGTTATAGTAACATACCCAAAAGGAGCTGTCAAGAGCAAACCTTCTGCTCTGCCAGATAATCTTTGTATTTCTTTCTGGCCGTTTTCAGATATGTTCTGGAAATTGGGATTTCCGTCTGTCCGACCACAAAACTGTTCTTCTTAAGTGAAGTTACCTTCTCCATGTTAATACAAAAGCTCTGATGACATCTCAAAAAGCTGCTGTCTGACAGCTGTCCCGAAAAATCCCCCAGCCTGGCTCTGCAGCTGATCTTTTTTCCATCGGTAAGATGAAATGTCACACTGTGAAGACTACTGGATATATATGCCAGATGATCGTGCTGCAGTGTATAAACCTGTTTCCTGTAGTGAAAATACAGCGCTCTTCCGCCTTCACGCCTGCATACCTCCAGGATATGTACCAGAACATGTTCCAGTTCTCCACTTTCAACCGGTTTGACCAGATAGTTATAGGCAAACACTTCAAATGCTTCTTTATAGAATTTTTCATTCTCTGCCACCAGCACAACCGGGATATAATGTCCTTTCAGGCGCATTGTCCGTACAGTTTCCAGACTCCTGCCCTGATCACCATCCAGCCCCAGAAATATCAGATTGCAGATCTTGTGTCCCTCTGCCAGTCCTTTCAGAAGACTCTCTCTGGTCCGATACAGAAGGAGCTCTGCATCAGGGACCAGTGTGGAAAGCTGCCTGTACAGCTTCTGTGCATCCTTTCGTATTTCATCACATATCGCGATCGTCATCACTGCCATTGCCGTGTTTTCCTCCCTCATGCTCTTTCTGATATTAACATTTTATTTTCAAAGAAAGACCTACGCAATATGTGCTTCTAATTGTGCCTTGTTTTTTTACAAATTATTGCAATTCATGATCTGTTTTCGTATAATAATGTCATATAAGCACCAAAAGGAGTACTACTATGTCTGATTTCAGCAACAAATGCCGGGAATACCTAAAGGATACAGGAGAAAACGTTTATCAGTTATCTGCTTCTTCGGGACTTGACCGTACCTCGCTACAACGTATGATCACAGGGAAACGTCTTCCCGGTATTGATTTTGTGCGCCAGTTCTGCGATTCCCTCCGGATCAATCCTTCCCAGCGCAGGGAACTGATGGAATTATATAAAATAGAAAAAATCGGAAAAGAAATATATTACAACCGCAAATATATACAAGAGCTTCTGGGTGTTATCAGCTCCCAGCAGGTCATTTCCCGGGAGGGTTTTCTCAGGCTTCCATCCTTTCCCTTTTACCGTGGAACTTTTTCTCTTGATGTGGAAAAGAAGGTCCTGAGCCTTTTTGAGGACATCCTGTCTTCCGGTTCTTCTGAAACGATCCGTACCAACCTTCCGGCCAACTGCCGGCTTCTTGTACAGATCTTTTCCCATCTTTATCCCAAATATGAGAAACTGCCACCGGTGATCCAGATCCTGCCGCTTCACCAGAACCCGTCCGCCTCACCGGATTACAACATGAATCTGGAAACCTTTCTCTGCACACTCCTTCCGATCCTGTCAGGTTTTGTGGGCTACCAGCCATATTATTACTATACTCAGACAGGCCGAGAGTTTTCCAGCTATGAACTGTTTCCTTTTTTCTTACTCACTGAAAAAAAACTGCTGCTGTTATCCTCGGATATGATGACCTGTATTTTTACTGAAAATCCGGAAGCGATCCACGCATATCAACAGGAATTCCAACGGGCTCTTGAGAATTCCAGCCAATTCTTCCTGCAGTCGGATTCTCCGGACAGGATCCTTAATATCTTTGGTTCTATCATGCAGACAAAGATCTCAACAAATTTTGCACTGGAATCTCATCCCTGCCTTGCACTGATGTCCTATGGTCCGGGCTTTATTCAGTCATTGTTTGATAACAGGGATATCGATCTTTCCGATCCGGTCTATACCCAGCTGGCAGCGGTTCTGAACCAGACTTCCTTTTCTTTTACAGAAGCTGCCTTTTCCTGCAATTATTTTACACTGAGCGGGATCCGGAAATTTGCCCGTACCGGACTCCTTGACGGACCTTATTCCTACCATCAGACCCCTCTTCCGAAAGAAGAACGAAAAAAAGCCCTCAAGCATCTTCTTGACACAGATATGGGACATGAAAAATGCAGGATCCTGAAGCCTTCCATACTTCCTGAAACCGGGATCCATCTGGAAGTTCTGTCTGACTATTCCGTTTTTCTCTGCTTTCTTTCCGAAAAAGATACTTTTCTCTGTATCTATCTGAAAGAAACCAGTATCGGACAGGCCCTGAATGATTACCTCTGTTCCCTGTCTGAGGAAGAATCCGTATATACAAAAAAAGAAGCCCAGCAGATCCTGCTGGGACTTCTTGAACAGCTTTAAGAGCCGGTACTTCTGTGAGATTCTCTTGTAAGATCCTCCAGGATCCTGTCGGTTTCTCCGGATGCGATATGCTGCTCCGGGAGACCGGCAAAGCTTTTCAGAGCCTGGTCTGTTTCCTGTCTTACTATTTCACCCGTCTTCAATTCTTCCTGTCGTTTCCTGTATTCTTCTTCACTGTGAACACTGCGGTAGGCCAGAAGATAAACCTTCATCGCTTTCTCTGAATGCTTCTCCTTCCATGCTTTCCAAAAGCAATCCAGCGCTTTATCCATCTGGAACAGGTAACTGTATGCGCATCCCTGATTATGCAGGATCCTTTCACGCATCTCTCCAGTGATTTCTTTCCCGCCATGCTCCAGAAGCTTCTGATAAACACGGAGTGCATTCACATACATCCGATTCTCCATCAGCGCATCACCTTTGCGTTTCTCCCGTATTTCTTCAGGTTCACGTTTTCTGGCTTCAATGCGCCCGTTTAAGGTCTTAAGCTCTTCATAAGCCAGATAATTGATCTCTTTAAATATCGGATACAGTACTTCTTCAAGTCCGGCCTCTCTTCCAATATAAGGTTTCAGCTTGGCCGCAAGCTTCGGAAGCTCCAGTTCTTCCTCCAGCCAGGTACAGAGCTTACTGCTGATCAATGAGCTGTCCACAAGATAAAGATTGTTATAAAGATAATAGCAGAGTTCTTCTATAGAATAGATATTGGTACTGATATTTTCGATATAAAACGGCTTCTCTGCCTTTTTTACCTGACATAAAATATATCCGCTCATGCCTGCTTCCTTTCTTCCTGCTCATCCCATCGTACCAGTTCCCTCCAGATCTTCCCACTGGAAGGATACATTTCGCCAAAGCCCAGATCCTCTACTGTGATCTCACAGTCTCTCGGCGATACGTATTTCAGCGTGAGGGAAAGCCTTGAAGTCCGATTAGGCCGCTTTGGCAGACCCTCAAGTGCCATGGCCACACGTTTCTTCTCGATTTCTTCCGGAATACTTACTACAAATACCAGTTCACTGGTATCATCCAGGATCAGCTCGCAGGATGCACTGCATTCATACCAGTTGCTGCCGCTTTCGATCAGCGAATAGTAAGCCGGAGAGCCCATCACCCGCATATCCATTCCTACGTCCGCAGTCACCAGCGAATCACTTAAATAGCGGTAACCTTTGAGTTTTTTATCCTCCAGCCTGTCCTTACCGGCTATGCAGGCTCCCTTTGCAAAAAGATTGTTTCCGTAAAAAACCTTCCGTCCCTGATGACACAGGAGCTTTACAGACTGCTGTGCCCACTGCTGGTCAAATCCTTCTCCCGTGATCTGCACACTGGAGAAGAGCTCTTTTCCGAGAGTTTTACTGATAAAACGGTAAAATTCCACATCACGGATCTCTTCTTCCGGTTCAAGCTTTGTACTGACCGGATCCTCCAGTTTTACAAGCACCGGTCTGGAAGAGCCGTTGATAGTCAGCTTCCGGAAAGTTACCGTATCGCCTGCAAAGGCATACCAACCTACACTTCGATTCCAGGTTTCCCGTTTCTGTCCCAGTGCATAATAATAAAAGCTCTCGCCATAGTCCATAAGCATATATTTCTCACGGGAAAAACCTGCAAGGCTGCAGGCCTTCTGATAATTCCGTACCTGAAGTGTACTAAGCTCCGGCGATGTGATACAAAGGCACCGGGTATTCTTTACGATATCCTGGATTCCCAGAAATTTCAGGATTCCCCTTAGAAAATGTGCCAGAAGCTCTGCCGGCTCTTTTTCCTCTCCTGCCACCTGGATCTTTTCTTCCTTCTGACAGATATCATAAATATTTCCGATCATGATCCCGCCCTTTTCCCTGGCAAAATACTCTGCTTCCAGGCCTACGCAGTAATCACCGTGATCGGTACGATAGCAGATACAGCCCGGAGCTTCGTACTGACTGGCTCCTACCTTCATGGAAAGAGAACGGGCTTCTTCTGCTTTTCTGTCATAATAACAGATCTGTGTGTATTCTTTTCCAATATCAATTCCTATGATCAAGTCACGAATTTCATTCATCTTTCCGGTTCCTTCTCTATGACAAACATTTCATTAACGTACTGTTCCTGCCGGAGATACTGTGCCAGCTTCTCCTTCACTTCCGTGTCTTTCTCCAGTTTCCTTGCACAGAGTATCTGATTGATCAGCTGATATTTGCTGGATGCCTGGTCATTACTCTGACTCATGGTCAGTATTTTTTCTTCCGTTTTGTGTACACCGGTTTCATCTTCTGTCTGGAAATAATATCGCAGGGTCTCTCCATAAAACAATGTAAATGCTCTGGCAAAAATTCCCTCATAGATATTTTTGAGCGGTTCACTTTTATAGTCCGGTACAGTTCCAAGACCTGTATCCAGGCAATAATACAGTGTGACCGAAGCCTCCGGTAAAGTATGATACTCTACAAAAGTCTTATCATCCAGCTGATACGGTCGCAGGATACTCTGATCCAGATTCCGGAAAAACTCAAATATCATTCCTTCCTTTACACAGGAAGAGAGGATTTTTTCCTCCATTTCCAGATTTTCTTCATCAGAAGTTTTTTCTTCGGAAAGCAGTTTCAGAAGGGTCAGGTCACAGATCCGGTCTCCGGGCCACTCCTTTTCTCTTCGATTTTTCAGATACTCCTTAAGTCCAGGCATCTCCGGCATTTCTTTTACAAACATTCCGTAAGACATCAGAGTCAGATACGCACCGATCACACTCTCTTTTCCGGAATGGCGGATATATGCTTTCAGGATATCCGCACCCTCTGGCCGGTAATCCCAGTTAAACATCAGAAGAGAAAGGATCCTCTCCTCCAGATTATAAGTATCCATCTCAAACCCACAGGCACTTTTCCAGATATCCAGAAGTTCATCCACAGGTCCAAACCGGAATTTCATCAGATACATGAGGATCACTTCATCATAGATTCCCTGTCGGTATACATGAGAGGAAAGTGCGATCAGCTCTTCGTCTTCCGCGCAGTCACAGCGGATGATCATACGGCTTACCAGCTTCAGGAGAGCACGCTCCTCTACTCCTTCAAATCCAAATGCTTCCACCACGCTCATAGCCTGCGGAAACAGTCCCCGCTGGATCAGGATCTCCAGAAGGGTTTTCCGGTCGACCATGGCATATTCCCGATAATCCATCATCTCCAGACAGGCATCCAGATCTTCTCCCTGCACGTGATCCCGATAATAATCCAGGATCTTTTTGCGGATCAGCCTCTTATATTCATCGGTAAACGCCGGTGAAAGGACCAGTTTCTGAAAAATTCCCAGATTCTTACGACTGATCTCCTGACCCTGACAGTAATACAAAAGCACAGCCGGTTCATCCGCCCCTTTTTCCAACACTGCCGGAACCATCTCACGATCATCAAAAAGTGGTGTCAGATTATAATCTACCGTAGCAGCATAACGTCTCTGTTTTTCATCCTGAAATACAACGGCCGCATCTTCGCTGCAGATCCTTGGGTAAGCGATCCCATGGATACACGGATAGATTTCTTCCTGTTTCATCTGTCTGTGACGAACGATCACACTGCGGACCTTCGGATCATCCGTATACAGCCGGCAGGTAAACATTCTGGAGGCGATCACCTGCGCTTTTTCGCTGTCCGATGGTTCCCGCATGAATTCCTGATAAACAGCAGCATAATTTTCATTCATCCGGCCTTCCCGTAACTTACGGAAAGCAAATTCCTCCATGCTTTCACGATAACTTTCGTATGTCTGTGGATCACGTTCCTTCCCTGCAATGATGCATGCATACAGATAGGCACGCTTGGAATCACCGAGAGTATTGTTGTTATAGGTAAAATACATCAAAAGCGGTTTCGGCAGGACTCTCCGATAAGAAGTATCCAGTGTTTCCACATAATATTCATACAGCCGTGTGATCCGGATCCCGCGGTCCACGGCAGCGGAAAACCACTGAAAATATTCCGGTTTTCTTGGATTTCCCTTCATAATATATTTACAGATAGCTTCCACGGTATCATCCGACGGAAAGGCTTCACATCCCATGGCCATAGCACGGTACAGACTTTCGTTAAAAGCTTTCTCATAACCGGAAAGATATGCCAGGCGCATGACCAGCTCTTCCGTCAGCATCTGTTCTTTTCCTGCAAAAAGGAATACCTGGGCCCAGAACCCATTGATCCGATGCAGCAGAGACATATCTGCACAAATACGGTTCCATGCTTCCAGATACAGAAAAGGACTTGTACATCCCCGCTCAAAAAGTTCCTCCATCAGAAAGATCTTTTTTGACGGAGAAAGCGTATGATCCATTTCAAATACCAGTTTCAGAAGGATAAAGCTGTCTTCCTTCTGCATCTGGAAATTCTGTACCTTGCGGAGGGCCTGTTCCTTATCCCGGTACAGCCCGGTCTGTGTACATAGATACAGATAAATCCCTGCCAGTTCCAGTTCATTGTGATGAAAGGATTTATTCTGATAACGCTCAAGGATTTCTGAAGCCTGGTCATCTTCTCCTTCCAGATGAAGAAGATAGGCTTCCAGAAGCTGATATTCCGGATATTTCAGTCCGTTTTCGCCCATACGGTCAAGCTTCTCATGAGTAGAGGCTGTCCAGGCCTGAAAATCTGTTCTTTTACAGAGATATCCCAGGTATTCCTTCATCAGAGATATCCGGTACTGTTTTTCCAGAAGATCCAGGTTCACGGCACTCTCAGTTCCTCTGGATGCAAGAACGTGATATACCAGTTTCTGGTATGGGGTTTTTACAATGATCTCGCCGTACTGATTTCCTTTTCCCAGTTTTTCCTGGCGGATCACATAGTTTATTTCACAGGTACTTCCGATAAAATCCTCTTCTGTGACCACATGCTTGCCTACCTCCAGAAAATCCCCGTTTACCTCAATATCTGCCCGCAGGTGTCCCCATCCGCTCCTGTGGATATAAAGGGATTCCTGAACAGATTCACTGACATCATAAAAACTCGCCTCTTCTCTGTTCAGACTCAATGTCACCTTTTCCTTGGCACCGGCTGCGATCAGAAATTCCTCCAGATGCTGATAGGTCACCGGCTGCTGTGACATTCCTGCATAAAGAGAACGGATCTTCTCACTCTGATCACTCAGGATCAGAGAAAAATGTCGTTCTGTAAAGATCCGGTAAGCCTCATGGAAATCTTCCCTTGCAATGTGCAGAAATTCTTCCAGAGAAGATACCTTTCTGCCTGCACTCTTCACCTCTTCCGTCTGTACCTGTACAGTGAACGGCAGCTTATATTCTCCGATACTGGTAGTAAAACACAGCCAGCCTTCAAAGCTCTCTCCCGGCTTCATTCCCTCTGCATCTACCCCATAAGGCATGCGCACTGTGGTTCCGGAAAAGCGGTCAAATCCGGGCACCAGTCTCCGGTCAGATGAAGTCACAAAGCCACTGATCCTGCGGTTGTCATCGGTACCGAAATAAATCTCATCCTTTGTAGTCTCTCCTGCCTTCAGCGTAGCGAAAATACGGTCCTGTGAAAACAGAAGCTCAGGCTGTTCATAAATAAATTTTCCGTTAAGAAGCTGTTCTATCCTCTTTTTCAAAATATATACTCCTCATCAATATACACTGATTGTTGTCACTCGTATTTTATGATTATACACCAGATCAGAATGTGGCGCAACAGGTGTTCGCCTCTGTCCTTTTTATAAAGTTTCTGTTGGAAAAGCACGAAAAGCACGTCCGGCTCATAAGCTATAAGGAAATCCCCTTTGAGGTGAACCCTTGAAAACCTTTCTGAAACCGCTTTCTTTTGCGGAAGAGCAGTTCTATCTTCTGCAGCTCCAAAGGGGCGATCCGGAAGCAAAAAATATCCTTATCGAACACAATCTCCGCCTCGTAGCACATGTTGCAAAAAAATATCAGGGATGTGACGAGGATCAGGATGATCTGATCTCCATAGGCACCATAGGTCTGATCAAAGCCATTTCCACCTTTGATCCCAGCCGGACTTCCAAGCTTTCCACTTATGCTGCACGGTGCATTGACAATGAGCTTCTCATGATGTTCCGTGCCCGCAGGAAACGTTCCAGAGAAGTTTCTCTCTATGAACCCATCAGCACAGACCGGGAAGGCAACGAGATCAGCCTTCTCGATATCATTGAAAGTCCACCCGTTGATGTTGTGGATGATTGTTTCAAAAGGGACAGCATTTCCTATCTTCTCCGTTATATCCGGACAGTACTCTCCCCAAAGGAATACCAGGTGATCTGCTGCCGCTACGGTTTGAATGGCCAGGAGCCACTGACCCAGCGAGAGATTGCTGAAAATCTCTCCATCAGCCGCTCCTATGTATCCCGTATCGAAAAGAACGCTCTTCGAAAACTCCGTACTCTTTTTCCTGAAAATCAGTAAAGGGGAGAACGTTCTTTTCGTTCTCCCCTTTACTCTCTTATCCACCCTTTCGGATCATTCACCTCTTCGGAGAATATCAAATACCTCCGGCATCTCAGTCAGTTTCACATAGATCCTCTGCTGAGCATGTGGTGCACTCTCCATAGCTTCGCCCTCTTCATTATAAATGGCTTCCACTGTGACCGGAATATTCCTTCCGTCCGGTTTCATGATCTCAATGGTCTCTCCTACAGAAAACTTGTTTCTCTGTGTCAGTCTTGCCAGACCTCTCTCATCGATTTCTTCTGCAAATCCAAGATATGTGTATTCTCTTACATATGTGTTGCTGTCATAGATCTGGGTATTCTCATCCGGCTTTCCGTAGAAAAATCCGGTGGTAAACTGACGGTAGGTACAATTTGAGATCTGCTCCTGATACCACGGCATATTTGCATGATATTTTTCCGGACTTTCCATACAGTCGTCAATGGCTTTGCGGTAGGTTCTTGCCACTGTTGCCACATAAAGAGCTGTTTTCATACGTCCTTCGATCTTCAGGCTGTCAATACCGCTTGTAAGGATATCTTCCATATGTTCTACCATACAAAGATCCTTGGAATTAAAAATAAAAGTTCCTCTCTCATTTTCAAATACCGGCATATATTCTCCCGGACGCTTCTCCTCCACAACAGAATATTTCCATCTGCAAGGATGGGTACAGGCTCCCTGATTGGCATCTCTTCCTGCCATAAAGTTACTGAGAAGACATCTTCCGGAATAGGAAATGCACATGGCACCGTGAATAAACGTTTCAATCTCCATATCCTCCGGAATATGTGCCCGGATCTCCCGGATCTCTTCCAGAGAAAGCTCTCTTGCACTTACCACACGTTTGGCACCAAGGTTATACCAGAAACGGTAAGTCTCATAATTGGTATTATTTGCCTGTGTACTGATGTGACGCTCGATCTCCGGGCAGATTTCCTTTGCATACATAAAGATTCCCGGATCTGCGATGATCAGTGCGTCCGGTCCGATCTCCTTCAGTTCCTGAAGATATTCCCTTACACCCTCAAGATCACGGTTATGCGCCAGGATGTTTACTGTCACATAAACCTTTACACCATGGGAATGGGCAAATGCGATTCCCTCACACATATCTTCTTTTGAAAAATTCTTAGCCTTTGCACGAAGTCCAAAAGCTTCTCCGCCGATGTAAACAGCATCTGCACCATATATGACGGCAACCTTTAAAACCTCAAGGCTGCTCGCCGGAACCAATAGTTCTGGTCGTTTCATAAACCTGTTCTCCTGTTTTTACACTTACAGCCGCTCCGTCTCCAAGAGGAAGCACCGATGTACGAAGCACCGGACTGTGAGTCAGCTGCCAGAGATATTCTCTCATTCTTTTATAGATTGTACGGTTACGCCGTTCCACAAGATAATGAGATTCAATAATATCCCCTTCCTGCAGCACGTTGTCAGATACCAGCACGCTTCCCTCTTTCATCAGTCTCAGCACGTCAGGAAGCCAGTGGATATACTGGCCCTTAGCTGCGTCCATGAAGATCATATCAAAGGTTCCGGTAAGATTCTTCAGGATCTCTCCGGCATCTCCCTCCAGAAGCGTGATCTGTGACTCTCTTCCTGCGCGCCTGAAATTATCCTTTGCGACAGGAATTCTTTTTTCATAATTCTCTATGGTAACAATTTCCATATCTTCCGGCCCATACTCACACATAAGAAGTGTGGAGAAGCCTACGGCAGTCCCCACCTCCAAAATGCGCTTCGGTTGTTTCAGTGCCAGAAGCATCCTCATAAAGCTCTGCATATCTCTCCGGATGATCGGCACCCGGTCTGCAAGTGCCTTTGTCTCCAACTCCTGCAGAAATGGAGTATTCCCCATATCCAGTGAATTGATATAGGTCTGCATGCGTTCTTCTACGATCACTGGCTGTTCGATCCTTCCTTGCTCTCTTCTCCTGACAGCACTGCAATGATCCTGGTCGGTGTATAAGCTGTACTGAGAAGGTATGTACCTGCTTTGATCTGTCCGTGATACGCGGACATTCTTTCCTGTATGGTAAATGCAAGCGCATCCTTGATAAGACCCTTCTGCTCCAGTGTCTTGCCTACTTTATATGCAGAAGCACCTTCTTTTATGACTACCGTGACCTGCTGTCCCTCTCCCGGGCTCATAGCCTGCTGGTTAAACACATCGTAGCCAAACTGATATGCTGATTTTCCAACCCAGATCAGAAATACGATAATAAAGATATATACAGCGGTTTTAAATACCCCTCCAGCCAGAAAAACGCCGGCCCTGCCAACCTTGTCTCTTGTGTCTGCCATAGTCTTTCCTCCTATAAGTCAGGAATCTGTATGTCGATTCCGTCCACCAGCGTCCTGCATATCCGCTGCATCAGTCTGCACAGCGCAAGCTCTGCGTCGAGATAGGCATTTACTTTCAGGTTCTGTCTCAGACTTGCAGACTCCTGATTGAGCTGTTCCGCAATATGGAACAGCTCATCCTTGTCTGAATGATTCTGCAGTCTGAAATTATCTCCACGGAATCTCATCACTCTGGCTTTCAGCTCAGGATCCCCTTCAAGCTGGGCTGCCTGTTTCTGATATTCCTGATATTCCTGATATTCATCGCTTCTGTGCACAGCATCGAGAAGCTTCTCGATCCCCATGCTGATCTCATCCATGAACCTACGCCTCCATAATGATAGGCAGGATCATAGGATTTCTCTTGGTCCGTTTCCACAGATACTCTCCAAGGGCATCCTTGACCTCGGTTTTGATCTTGCCCCAGTCCGTGATATTGTTCTCCAGGCAGGAATCCAGTGCAGTTTCCACAACCTGTCTGGCATGCTCCATAAGATCCTCAGATTCTCTTACATACACAAAACCTCTGGAAACGATATCCGGACCTGCGAGAACTACATTACTGTGGCGCTCCAGTGTCATAACTACGATCATGATTCCATCTTCAGACAGGTGCTGACGGTCACGGAGTACGATATTTCCCACATCGCCAACGCCAAGTCCGTCTACGAAGATCGCACCTGTATGAACGCTTCCTGTCACCTTGGCATCCTGTCCGTCCAACTCCAGAACATTTCCGGAAGAAAGGATAAAAATATTCTCCTTCGGGATTCCCAGATCTTCCACAATGTGTTTCTGTGCAGTCAGATGACGGTACTCACCATGGATTGGAATGGCATATTTCGGTTTTACGAGGGAGTAGATCAGCTTGATCTCCTCCTGGCAGGCATGTCCGGAAACATGGACATCCTGGAAAATAACCTTGGCTCCCTTCATAGACAGTTCGTTGATGACCTTGGAAACTGCCTTTTCATTTCCGGGGATCGGATTGGAGCTGAAAATGATGGTATCGTTAGGCTTGATCGTGATCTTTTTATGGATATTGGCTGCCATACGGGAAAGTGCCGCCATGGACTCACCCTGACTTCCGGTTGTGATCAGAACCACCTTGTCGTCCGGATAATTCTTCACCTGATCGATCTCGATCAGTGTGTTCTCCGGGATCTGCAGATAGCCAAGCTCTGACGCTACGGAAATAACATTGACCATACTGCGGCCTTCCACAGCAACCTTTCTTCCGAACCGGTATGCAGTGTTAATGATCTGCTGCACACGATCCACGTTGGATGCAAAGGTTGCAATGATGATCCTGGATGTACGGTACTCATTAAAAAGATTATCAAATACATGTCCCACTGTACGCTCGGACATTGTAAATCCCGGTCTCTCTGCATTGGTACTCTCACACATCAGTGCAAGCACACCCTTCTTGCCGATCTCTGCAAAACGCTGCAGATCGATGGCATCTCCAAATACCGGTGTATAATCAACTTTAAAGTCTCCTGTGTGTATCACGATTCCCACCGGTGAATAAATAGCAAGTGCGGATGCATCCTGGATACTGTGATTCGTTTTGATAAATTCCACAGCGAAATCCCCAAGATTGATCACCTGCCCGTGTTTTACCTCTTTCAATTTGGTAGAACGCATAAGGTTATGCTCTTTCAGTTTGTTGCGGATCAGTCCCAGTGTCAGCTTGGTAGCATAGATCGGAACATTGATCTCTTTCAACACATACGGAAGAGCTCCGATATGATCCTCATGTCCATGAGTGATCACAAATCCCTTCACCTTGGAAATATTTTCCTTAAGGTATGTTACATCCGGAATGACCAGATCGATTCCCAACATATCGTCCTCAGGGAAAGAAAGACCACAGTCTACCACTACAATACTGTCGCCATACTCAAAAGCGGTAATGTTCATTCCGATCTGCTCCAGACCGCCAAGTGGTATGATCTTAAGCTTGGATGTTGTTCTGCGGCCGGTTTTCCGACCGGATGGCCTGCCGCCGGTCTTTGCCGGTTTCTGTGTGTTTCTGCTGTTTTTTACAACGCCACCGGCTGCTGTTTTCTTTGCTGTTGGCCGGAAAGGCTTATCCTGACGGTTTTTGCTGCCACCACGATACTGTCTTGTTCTTGATCCGGCATTCTTTTGTCTTGCTGCGGTTCTTCTGGTACCGCCTGCGGAAACTTGTACTCTGCTCTCCGCATTTTTGTTGTCATCGTTGTTCTCGCTTTTCAAAAATCGCTCCTCCATTCAAAATTCACGTCATCCAGCATCTGCTGAAAAACTGCATATACAGCCTGAAGTTCGTCATCATCCTCGACCATCTCATAACAGGCTTCTGTGCTTCCCGGAGCTGAAATATCCTTCAGAATATATGCGTCTGCTTCCTCATCCTGTGAATCGGACACCAAAAGATAAGTCACACCCGCAATATTGGTCTGCTCCTCTACGTAAAACTCAGCAGCTGTGCCGTCGTCTGACTGAAATATTATTTTTTCCATATTTAATTCTTCCTTATCCGTTCTTGTCAAGCGGATATTCACAATCCGCATTTGCTACCTGATCCGCTCAAAATATCTATTTGCGTTTCCG
>ERZ1673693.1799-NODE-1799-length-14385-cov-4.697767_pt1 | contig 14385 bp, 11 predicted proteins | sample MGYA00580223_ERZ1673693 | MGnify/ENA primary metagenome ERZ1673693 (study PRJEB41218, sample SAMN15661741) | gut metagenome | host: Homo sapiens | place: Canada: London | collected 2015-08-20/2019-03-30 | study: EMG produced TPA metagenomics assembly of...
GATATAAGCATTAAAACGGAAAAACTCTCAAACGCTCCCTTGATCCGGTTGTGATTAAAACACTATCCGCAATTGAACTGGAAAAGGACAGCCCGTTATCTCTTGCCCGGGACATTTTCATGTTCAGCTTTTACACGCGTGGAATGTCATTCGTCGATATTGCATTGCTAAAAAAGAGGCATGTTTTCCCGGGTGAAATCTGTTACAGGCGTCACCAGACCGATCAATTGATGCGGGTAGGTATAAACAAGGAGATCAGTCGTATCCTGGAAAGATACAAGAATGTACCGGGAGAATACATCTTCCCGTTGTTTCCGGCAGAACGGGATCCGTACGCTGGTTATAGAAGCGCTTACCATAGGATTCGTTACTCCCTGGGAAAGATTTCCCGGGTCATTGGTTTGGAATTCCCGCTGAGACTTCACGCGGCCCGCCATTCATGGATCACGCTAGCCAAGGTGAACGGTGCCTCGGTTCATGTTATTGGTGAATGTCTGGGGCATACGTCGGAAAAAACGACCCGAATCTATCTGAAAGAACTGGATCATTCCGCACTGGATGCGGTTAATAATCAAGTAGCTGACTTCATTTTAGCGGTGGGTGATTGACCGGGCCCGACCGCGAAAGATATCAGCTCTAATTCTTCAGTTCCCGTCTGGACGATGGACGGCGGTTAACCACTCCCAAAGAGGCTTTTACCACCGATAATTTTACCATTCCCGGATGTTTCTGTAAATCCCGCCTTGGTGCACGTGGCGGGATTATACAGGAAAAAAGGGAACACCTTTATTTAGCTAATTTATCCTATACCGTCTTCAATTGAAAAATGGCTACGAGAGGGATTTACATGTTATGGTATCTATGTTTTGGACCGGCATCTGTTGGGTAAACAGATGATTTAATAGAATAATAATATTTTTCTACATTAGTTAAATTCTATTATCTAAGATATTTTTCAATTTAATTATATTATCATAATATACGTATATTTATTCCTATTTCTTCACTCTCTCCAGTAGAGAGTGGAAAATTTTTCAAAATCCGCTCTGGAAAGCGGTTATAGATACTAAAAAGAAATAAAAGATGAAACATGGACAGATTTTATCATATAACTAACTGAAAATAAGATTGCTAATATTTTCATTAGGCAACAAAAACAGAACAATGGAACTTTTTTATTTGAACGAGCACACGTCTTGTTATAATTACTCAAAATCTATGCAGGAGGGATTCCGGTATTATAAATTTGACGAAGGATTGAACCACGAGGAGGAATTGGTAAAAGATTGTATCCTGTTCGTACTCAAGGGAAGTCTGCAATTCTCCGGCAACGGTTTTCAGTTCACTGTTTCATCAGGAGAGATGGTCTTTTTTTGCCGTGACAGCCTGTTTAACACCCAATCACTGGAAAAATGTGAAGTCGTGGCTGCCCTGTTCGAGGGGGGGAGTATGGCCCTGTCAAAGGGCCTCCTTTTCAGAGTTATACCACCTGAGGGAAATTGTCGAATATCGTATGGAACCTCTTGCAATCAAGGATCGGTTATGCAAATTTCTTGAACTACTGGTGTATTATCTGGAAGATGGAGCGAACTGTATCCATTTTCACGAAATAAAACTCAAGGAACTTTTCTGGAACATTCGCTTTTACTATTCCAGACAGGAACTCGCGAATTTTTTCTATATGATTATAGGCCGTTCGCAAGACTTCAAAAACAAGGTCTTGAACAATTACAAAAGTTGCAGGACCGTAAAAGAACTTGCATCGGCCTGTGATATCTCCCTTTCCGCCTTCAAAAGACAGTTTTCCGCGGAGTTTGGAGAGGCTCCAGCCGAATGGATGCAGAAACAGTTGTTGGGAGAAATCAAATACAAACTTTCAGTTACAGACCTGCCGTTGGGAACCATTGCCAATGAACTGGAGTTTTCCTCTCTTGCACACTTCTCCAGATTTTGCAAAAGATGTCTGGGATGTTCTCCCAGAGAGTTAAGACAGCAGATAAAAGGCGGTTAAACAATCTCTGAAGGGGGGATAGATAAGAAATTGATAAATGTGCTGAATCCAGGAGAGATCACCTCTACAGCCGGAACTTCCGGGATTGTTTACGGGGTATTGGGACAAATCAACTACGATCGGGAGTCCCGGGTAAACACTTTCGCTCATGTCAATTACACCCCGGAACAACCCCGTCTAGGGGTATTGTTATGCATAAACGGTACCGGCATTTTAAATTCGTAGCTCCGGAAAAATATACTCTCTGCCGGTATGGGGTATCCGGAAATGAACGTATTAGCAGCCCGTTCTCCTATCGGATCGAAAGGGATTTCAATCATTCCTTTCGGTAATGGGGCTGAACGCATCCTGAAAAATCAGGATATTGGCTGTGCTATTCGTGGCATAAATTTCAATATCCACGAACGTTCCGATATCCTCCGGGCCGCTCAGGAAGGAATCGTCTTCTCTTTTCAATACGGTATGGAAATCATGCAAGAAATGGGGATGCCCCTACAAGTGATCCGCGCCGGTAAAGCGAATATGTTTTTAAGTCCGGTTTTCAGACAAACATTAGCCAGCATCAGCGGAACCATAATCGAACTTTATAATACAGACGGGTCAGCAGGAGCTGCCCGGGGGGCGGGAATCGGTGCCGGAATTTACACTTCTCCTGCCGAAGCTTTCGCCTCTTTGCAATGCACGGACCTGATCGAACCGGAACCGCACAAGCAGGAACAATATGCAGAAGCTTATGCTCGGTGGAAAAAGCATTTAATGAGTTTATAAAATCATTTTAAACCTTAACAATAAAGAATCATGACAACAAAAGAGTATTTCCCCGGGATCGGAAAAATCCCCTTTGAAGGAAAAGAAAGTAAAAATCCCATGGCTTTTCATTATTACAACGCAGAGAAAGTGATCCGTGGAAAGAAAATGAAGGACTGGTTACGATTTTCCATGGCTTGGTGGCATACCCTCTGTGCAGAAGGAGGAGATCAATTCGGAGGAGGAACCAAACGTTTTCCCTGGAATGTCGCCTCCTCCCCTATACAAAGGGCAAAAGATAAAATGGATGCCGGATTCGAGTTTATGCAAAAATGCGGAATCGGGTACTATTGTTTCCACGATACCGATCTGGTAGAAGAAGCCGATACTATCGAAGCCTACGAAGAAATAGTTGCCTATGCCCGCAAGAAACAGGCTGAAACAGGGAGCAAACTATTGTGGGGAACAGCGAATGTCTTCGGACATGCCCGTTATATGAACGGAGCAGCTACCAATCCCGATTTCGATGTCGTGGCACAGGCTGCTGTCCAAATAAAAAACGCATTGGATGCCACTATCGCCCTCGGAGGTGAAAACTATGTTTTCTGGGGAGGCCGTGAAGGTTATATGTCCCTACTGAATACCGATCAGAAGCGTGAAAAGAACCACCTCGCCCTCCTATTGGCCAAAGCGCGGGATTATGCCCGTAGCCAAGGTTTTAAGGGAACATTCCTGATCGAACCCAAACCGATGAAACACCAATACGACGCAGATACAGAAACGGTAATCGGTTTTCTTAAAGCACACGGCCTCGATAAAGATTTTAAAGTAAATATCGAAGTCAACCATGCCACTCTCGCCGGCCATTCGAAGAAGGTAAACTTTCGCTGGAAGATCTGCGGGAATATGCGATCGCTCACGGAGAACCCAAACAAACCAGCGGTAAACAAGAACTATACGAAGCAATGATCAATATGTATATTTAACCATTGTCAAGTCACCAAACTTTTGTAATTTTACATCATTCTGTACAACAGGATAGCTAGTCTATTACCATTGAATGATCTGTTTATGTCAATCGAACTACACAAAATCTACAAACGTAAAAAGAGCGACCGGGACATTTTCCAGGAATTAATGCCCTTCAAAATCAAAGAAATTCTTTTGATCGCCAATTATTATGATGCTTATACCATCGAACGGGAAGGGCAATTCACCGATAAAATCGTGGGGGAATATTTGCAGGTCAACCTGTATACCGCCCCCCGTTTTACTTCTGTCGCCAGCGAAGCAGAAGCCCTGAAGATTTTGTCCGAAAGGCATATCGACCTGATCATCCTGATGGCCGGTCTGGACAAACAAACTCCTTTGGTCATCAGCCGTCATCTGAAAGATTTGTATCCGAATATCTGTCAGCTGATGCTGGTAAACAACAATTCGGACCTGGCCTATTTTCATACTATAGAAGATCGGTTGTACGAATCTATCGAAAGGTTGTTCGTCTGGAACGGTTCCACCAAGATATTCCTGGTCATGGCCAAATACATCGAGGATAAAATGAACCTCGACCGGGACACCCATTTGGGAGATATCCGGGTAATCCTATTGGTCGAAAACTCGATCCGGTATTATTCCCGTTATTTGCCTTTACTTTATACCGAGGTCATGACACAAACTCAGGAACTCATTTTCTCAGAACCTCAGGACAACGATATGAGTATTGTGATGAAAATAAGGGTAAGACCGAAAGTAATATTAGCAACCAACTATGAAGAGGCAGTATACGTTATCGATCATTACCGGGAAAATCTGATCGGAGTCATATCGGATGTGCGCTATAAACGGAATGGAGAGGAAGATGAAGAAGCCGGAATCGAATTGATCCGCTATGTCAAGCGAACCGGAGCGTATATTCCCTGTATGCTTCAGAGCCAGGAGATAGAAAATGCAGTAAAAGCAGAAGAGTTACATGCTGCTTTTATTAATAAAAATTCCCCGACTCTGGCTCATGATATCCAGGATTTTATCAAAGGATATCTGGGATTCGGAGATTTTATTTTCCGGAACAAAAACGGAGAACCGATCGACAGAGCCACTTCGATAGAAGAATTTAAACAAAAACTGCTGAGCATCCCGGATGAATCTTTGATATACCACTCCATTCGCAACGGTATTTCCACCTGGTTAATGGCCCACCGGGAAATTACTTTAGCGAAACATCTGAAAAGATACCGGTTTGAAGATTTCCCTACTCCGGCCGAAATGCGGCAATTCATCCTACGGGTATTCGAAGCGGCAGAACTGAAAAAAATCAAAGGGCGGATCATCAATTACAACCCCAAATTAGTCGATTCGAACCGTTACATCACCCGTTTAGGTAAAGGTTCCTTCGGAGGTAAAGGCCGGGGAATGGCTTTCCTGTCCAATTTTATCGAAAACGTCGATTTTAAGAAGCTGATCCCGAAACTAAAGATAGAAATTCCGAAAACGGCGATCATCGGTGTGGATGAATTTGATAACTTCATAGATAACAATGGGTTGAGTCGGATTATTTATAGTGATGAAAGTTACGAAGAAGTGAAAGCGGCCTTCATAGCGGCTCCCTTATCTCAAAAACTCAGGGACAAGCTCCGCTCCTACCTGGAAGTGATGCGTAAACCCTTGGCCGTACGCTCGTCCGGTTTGTTCGAAGATTCGCTCAGTCAGCCTTTTGCAGGTGTTTATTCTACGTATTTGATTCCCAATAACCACCCCGACATCGAACACCGGATCGACGATCTCGAAACTGCCGTAAAACTGGTGTATTCATCGATATTCACCGATAGTTCGAGAGCTTACTTTCACGCGATCGACTGTATGATCGAAGAAGAAAAAATGGCGGTAATCCTCCAGGAGGTAGTAGGAAACGAATACAACGGAAAATATTATCCCAACATCAGTGGAGTCGCCCAATCCTATAACTTCTATCCTTTTTCTTACATTAAACCGGAAGATGGATTTGCAGTCATAGCACTGGGCCTTGGAGCATATGTGGTGGGGGGAGAAAAGACCTATCGTTTTTGTCCCCGTTATCCCAAATTGCAACTGGCCTCTATCCAGGATATGGCCCGGGATTCGCAAAAATATTTTTATGCCATAGACATGATCCATCCGGACTACAATCTGGTGAAAGACGGTGAAGATGCCGCTATCCGATCTTATGACTTGAAAGCGATAGAAGAAGACGGTAATTTACAGCATTGTGCTTCGGTCTACGATTTTATGAACGACCGCATAGGTTTCGATTTCAGTGTACGTGGCCCCCGGATTGTCAACTTTCCGGACATACTGCAATACGACTATATTCCTCTGGCTTCGACCCTGGATATACTGCTGGATATTTTCTCCCAGGCGATGGGAGCTCCCGTCGAAATGGAATTTGCAGTCAATCGGGAAAACAAAGAATGGAAATTTTATGTCCTGCAGATCAAACCCCTGATCAAAAATGAATATCATATGGATATCGACAAAGAAAATATCGATATGAGTAAAGCGATCTTACGGGCCGACAAAGGAATGGGCAACGGGAAAATCACCGACATTCAGGATCTGATTTATGTCGATCCCCGACATTTCGACCGCTTGCGCACCGAACAGATGGCCGAAGAAGTGAAATTTTTCAATGAAAAATTAAAAGCCACCGACACCCCCTATATCCTGATCGGACCGGGACGTTGGGGAACACGGGACAAATTGACCGGCATTCCTGTATTGTGGTCGGATATTTCTAAAGCCAGGATTATCGTCGAACAAGGATTAAGGGATTTCCCCCTGGACGCTTCGCTGGGGTCCCATTTCTTTCACAATGTGACTTCCATGAATGTCGGATACTTTGCCGTACCTTACGAATCGGACAGCTCCTTCATCAATTACGACATTATTCGAAATCAGCAATTGATCGAAGAAAAAGAATTCGTCCGCCACGTCCGGTTTGCCAAACCCGTAACGGTCTATATGGATGGCAAAAAACAGACTTCTGTAATCGTAGAATAGCCTTACCGGTAAAAAGGGAGCCGGACAGATAAAACAGCAACAACGAATAAAACGATGCAATCCAGTTTTAAACCGTTACTCCTGTTTTAACTGTCGGCACCGTTTTATCTACCGGCTAAAAGCCGCTATCCGTTTTATTCAACCGTAACTGATTTCGCCAGGTTTCTGGGTTGATCCACGTTGCGTCCTTTATTAACGGCAATGTAATAAGCCAGCAATTGCAAAGGGATGGAAGCTACTAAAGGAGCAAAAGGTTCCAACACATGAGGTACTTCGATGCAATAATCGGCAATATCGTGTACCAACTGGTCGCCTTCACTGACAATAGCGATTACTTTTCCTTTCCGGGCTTTGATTTCCTGTATATTACTAATGGTCTTTTCGTATATACTATCGGTAGTTGCAATAGCTACTACCGGCATTTCTGCATCGATAAGTGCTATAGGTCCATGTTTCATTTCGGCAGCAGGATATCCCTCGGCATGGATATAAGAAATCTCTTTCAATTTCAATGCTCCTTCCAAAGCGGCCGGATAGTTATAGCCACGTCCCAGATAAATGAAATTACGGGCATAAGTAAATATCTTAGATAATTCCTTTACCGGCTCGGCATTTTTCAAAACCATAGAAATCTTTTCAGGTATACCCTGCAACTCTTTTACCATTTCTTCGAAACGAGCTTGGGTAATAGTCCCTTTCTGCTGAGCAATAGTCAAGGCCAACATCGAAAGTACGGTTACCTGGCCGGTAAAAGCCTTGGTGGAAGCCACGCCGATCTCAGGTCCGACATGAATATAAGAACCCGAATCCGTAGCCCGGGCAATCGAAGAACCGACTACATTACAGATGCCGTAGATAAATGCCCCTTTCGATTTCGCCAGCTCTATCGCAGCCAGGGTATCGGCCGTTTCTCCCGACTGGGATATGGCGATCACGATATCTCCCGGATGGATCACCGGATTCCGGTAACGAAATTCCGACGCATATTCCACTTCAACAGGGATACGGCACAAATCTTCGATCAAATGTTCGCCGATCAAAGCAGCATGCCAGGAAGTACCACAGGCAACAATTATAATCCGGTTGGCATTCAGGAATTTATCCCGATTATCGATTACGCCGGAAAGTACCACACTATTTCCTCCTACATTGATTCTGCCCCGGATACAATCCTGTAAAGTACGAGGTTGTTCATAAATCTCTTTCAACATAAAATGGGGATAACCTCCTTTTTCCAACTGGCTTAAGTTCATAGCCAGCTTTTTTATCTCAGGAGTGATTTCCACATTATTCAAATCCACTACTTTCAAAGGCTCTCCCCTACGAATCACCGCAATCTCTTCATCATTGAGGTAAACGACCTTATCCGTATATTCCACAATAGGCGTAGCATCCGAAGCTAAAAAAAACTCATCCATACCGATTCCGACAACCAAGGGGCTACTTTTACGGGCAGCTATGATCTCGTTGGGATTGCTTTTGTCCATCAATGCAATCGCATAAGCACCGATCACCTGATGCAAAGCCAACTGTACACCTGTACATAGATCCACCTGGTTGGTACGCATAATATACTCTACTAAATACACGATGACTTCGGTATCCGTATTACTGCGAAAAATATATCCTTTATTTTCCAATTCGGCCCGTAACACCGTATAGTTCTCGATGATACCGTTATGGATCAGGGCCAGATTTTTCGATTGGGAATAATGGGGATGTGCATTTACATCATTAGGTTCCCCGTGAGTAGCCCAACGAGTATGGGCTATACCGATACAACCCGATATATCTTTCGACTCGGCAAAACGCTCCAGATCAGCCACCTTGCCCTTCGTCTTATAAACATTCAATTCTTGATTATCCGAAATCAAGGCAATACCTGCGCTGTCGTATCCACGATATTCAAGACGATGCAAACCTTTGATCAGAATAGGATAAGCTTCTTTAGTTCCTATATAACCTACTATTCCACACATAAATTTTTATTTTAGCCCCTTAGGCTTATTTCTATTTTCCATAAATTCGGAAACAAAAATATAATATCGATAGCAAAGTAGGTTGGGTAGTAACATTTTTTTACAACATTTTAAACTTTATACATGTTTTATTACTTTCATAAAGCAGCGCTGACAATCGAATTCCAATCGGAACCGATGTTTGTCGTTGACCAGAAAAAGCGGAAATTCCAAATCTTTGTTTTTCTGCATTTTTCGGCAACGTCCTAATTCATACAACAGGCAATAACGGGTATGCATTAAATCTTTTTCCCCCGACTGAAATCCCGATTTCTCAAAACATGCTCCGACAACAGGTACCCCACAAGCTTCATAGAAATTTTTCGCTCCCTGATTAGCAATATTATAGTGCCAATCGGCTTCAACGGGAACAGAAGTCAGGGGCTTCCTATGTCCCGGTAACATTTTCTCCCGCCGGGCTTCTCTGGCCTCTATCAATTCTTCCAATAATTTCCGACGTAATGCATTGGCCGCTGCTGCCGGAATAAATAAGACCTCTTCGCCGTTCAAATCTACACTCTCACACTCAAAATCGGAATCTCCGCATTTCAGGAGTTGTTGTTTGAGGCGTTCTGCCTGCTGAGGATTCTGTGCCTTTTCAAAAGTTTCTTCCGAGCGTAAAATCACTTGTACGCCATCTTCGTCGGTCACTTCCAGCCATAAACAGCGATCCGCTGTCCATGCTTTTATTTTTATCCGGATCTTCCGTACGGATTTCACTTTGTCCAAACGGATATTAAAGCGATGATCGTAATTCCGGAACAATTCGGTCCCCGGCCGGAGCTTTACCGTTTCATTACAAACAATCCGGTTTCCCACAGCTTCATTGACCTTTATCCCTTTCAATCTGCCCTGCTCCAAATAGCATAATCCGTCTCCGTTCGCCAACTCCCCGATAGCATCCAAAATAATAGTATTTCCCTTTATTTCTTTAACTATCCCTATCTTTTTTCCCATCGATTTCGGCGTATCCATATTGACTAATCCCCTGTGCCGTCCCCTGATAAAATAATCGGAACTTCCCCGGCTGAAACTCCGCTCAGGATCTGCTTCGAATGCCGACAGGATATGTCCGGAACCACTCCGCACAATGCCGGGGTGTTTCCCGATCAGCGAAGAATAATAATTCGTAACATTCGCCACATAATTCTCATCCTTCAGGCGCCCTTCTATTTTAAACGAATCGACTCCGGCTTCTATTAAATCATCGATATAAGAAGAAAGATTCAAATCTTTGAGAGACAATACATATTTATCTCTAATCAACTTTTTCCCACTGTTATCTTCGACAGTCCATTTCATCCGGCAAGGCTGCGCACATTCGCCCCGGTTAGCCGAGCGGCCGAACATATATTGAGAGAGATAACATTGTCCGCTCAGACTGACACACAAAGCCCCGTGTATAAACACTTCCAGTTCGGCTTTCACCTCTTTCCGGATCTCCCGGATTTGCTCCAACGAAAGCTCCCGGGCCAATACAATCCGTTGAAATCCCAGCTGATCTAAAAACTTAATTCGTTCGAGTTCATAATTGTGCATCTGTGTGCTGGCATGCAAACAAATCGGGGGCAGATCCATATTCAATATGCCCGGATCCTGAATGATCAAAGCATCGACCCCGATCGCGTACAATTGCCGGATCATTTTTTCCGCTTCGGCCAACTCCGAATCATACAATATTGTATTCAGGGTAACGAATACCCGGCAATAAAAACGATGGGCATACCTCACCAAAGTCCCGATATCTTCAAGACTGTTGGCTGCAGCTTTACGGGCCCCGAAAGCAGGTGCCCCGATATATACCGCATCGGCCCCATTATCGATAGCGGCCTTACCGACAACAAGATCCCTGGCCGGAGATAATAATTCTACTTTTTGCATATGTTCCTCTTTCGACTAGGACAACTCATTCCTTCCCTGTAGAAGCGATGCGATTTATTTCAATTCCAGTTCAGGCCACTTATCCCCCTCAACTACAGGCAATTCCAAGAGACGACAATCCGGAAAATATTCATCCAGATATTGCCGGATAATGGTAATCGAGTCATTCTTGATCCACTCACTGTCGTTGGGAAAGTCGTTATAAACGACGTAAGCTACCTCGATACCGCGTAGACGACACAATTCAAGACTCATCAGGGTGTGGTTGATACTGCCCAATTTTGACGATGACACCAATATCAACGGATGTTTATATTCCTGGATATAATCGATCGTCAGATACTGCCGGCTGACAGGCACATACAACCCACCGGCCCCCTCGAGCAATACGACATCGTAAGCGGCAGCTAATTTTTCTGTAGACCGATGAATCCGCTCTACATCGATTTCTACCCGGTCGATCTCGGCTGCCAAATGAGGCGAAGACGGGTAAGTCATGACATAAGGACAGGTCGTACCGTCTCTATCTACTTCCTGAGGAGGAATCCCCATAATTTCCCGGTGTTTCAGTATATCTTCCGAAATACCGACACATCCGGTCTGAATAAACTTCTGAGTGATCACATGCACTCCTTTTTGTAACAACGTCCGGGCTATTACTCCCGTAACGATCGATTTTCCGGCATCTGTATCGATCCCGCTAATAAAATATACAGCCATGTTTCAACTTATAACTTTATCTTACCACAAACTCCCCCTTATAGGTATGTTTCAATTCATTCGAACAAAAATATAAAATTCAAGCTGAAATCAATTTTATTTTTAACAGATTGTTTCTAATTTCGCACGTATAATAACCAAGATTCTAAATTGAGAACACATGAAAATCAGAAATCTTTTTGTTATGTTATTGCTTGGTGGAAGTCTGATCTTCTCAGGCAGTGTTTTTACAGGGTGTGCCAGCTGGAGTAATACAGGTAAAGGTGCTGCCATCGGTGCCGGAAGTGGTGCTGCCTTAGGTGCAGGAATCGGAGCTCTCGCCGGAAAGGGTAAAGGAGCTGCCATCGGTGCTGCAGTAGGCGCTGCCGTCGGTTCAGGAACCGGAGCTTTAATCGGTCGCCGGATGGACAAACAAAAAAAAGAACTGGAAGCGATCGAAGGCGCTAAAGTCGAGTCTGTACAGGATGTCAATAACCTGCAAGCCATAAAGGTAACCTTTGACAATGGTATCCTTTTCGCCACTAATAAGAGCGAACTTAGTCCGGCTTCCAGAGAAGCCTTGACGAAATTCGCCACTTCCCTGAAAAATTCTCCGGATACGGACGTGACCATCTACGGTCATACCGACAATACCGGTACCCGTGCAGTAAACGAACGCATTTCTAAAGAACGTGCAGATGCCGTCGCCAACTTTCTGGTAGGCCAGGGAATCAGCCGTTCCCGTTTGACGACCGAAGGCCTTGCATTCGATCAGCCTGTAGCCGATAACAGCACTGCCGAAGGACGGGCGCAGAACCGGAGAGTAGAAATATATATCACGGCGAATGCCGACATGATCAAGAAAGCTGAATCCGGACAACTCAACTAATTCCTTTGAATTTTCAATAAAAAAAAGTGATCCCCAAAGTCAAAAATTTGACTTTGGGTGATTAGTCCAATATAAATCGACAAACCTCCGGTTTCGATCAATAAGTATGAATCAAAACCGGAGGTTTATAATTAAAATTCCCGAAGAACTCGCACCTCTGGCTTGCAAAACCAGAGAACGTATCAAAAAAATTATTCCGATAAAATAGCAGCCAAAGCAATCGAATTCAATTTCGTTTCAACGCTATCTCCGCGCGAAGACAATACACTCGGAACTTTGGCTCCGACCAGTACTGCTCCCTGTTTAGAATGCCCTAATTTCGTATTGGTTTTATAAAATACATTCCCGGATTCCAGATTGGGAAAAATCAAACAATCCGCATCTCCGGCAACTACCGACTGCATTTTCTTTATTTCGGCAGCTTCTTTATCGACAGCTACATCCAAAGCCATCGGCCCCTCGATTATGCACCCTGGGATCTGTCCCCGCTCTCCCATTTTCGACAAGATGGCAGCATCGACTGTAGATTGCACTTTAGGCAAGACCTGTTCCGTCGGAGCGATCATCGCTACTTTCGGTTTTTCAACTCCCAAAGCTCTCGCAGTAATCGTCACATATTTGATCATAGAAATTTTCTGATTCAAATCAGGACAAGGAATCACAGCCACATCACTAACAGTCAATAATTTATGATAAGACGAGCATTCCATCACCGTTACATGCGACAGAATTGCATTGGGCGCTACCAATCCCCGTTCCTTATTTAAGATCGCCCGCATATATTTATCGGTACTCACCAATCCCTTCATGATAACATCGGCTTCACCGTTTCGGATCATTTCGACAGCCGTTTCAGCTCCCCGGACATCATTCGGTTCATGGACAATTTTAAAACACGATTCATCATAACCGTTTTCTTTACACACTCCTTGAATAGTCTCCGTATCCCCTACCAATATTCCTTCCACCAATCCGGCCTTTACTGCCATATAAACAGCTTCTATAGAATGACTATCATTAGCAAAAGCAACCACTAAACGCTTTTTACGGGTATATCCTTTCAATACCTCATAAATATCGCTGATCTTTTCAATTTTCATAGTTCAAACTGTTATTTAGTTGTAATCTGAAACAAAAATACATATTAAAATTTAAAACCAAAAGATTACTGCACATTTTATTATAATGTGTGCAATTTTCATACCAAACCTGTTTTCTCTTTAAAAAACTTTTTTCTCCAGCTGCTAATCCTGAATCTTTATTATCTTTGTCATCGCATTTACCAGTCTGCAGGTGGCCTTGCTAAAACAAAATATTACAGCCCTTTATTTGATTAAGGTATCCAAGTGGTTTACCTTGATTATGCCTATTATCGTATTATTTTACGAAGAAAATGGATTGGGCTTAAAGGACATCTTCCTTTTAAAAAGTGTCTACTCGATTGTTCTGGTTAGTCTCGACATCCCGACGGGTTATCTGGCCGATGCCTGGGGACGGAAAAATTGTTTGATTACGGGTTGTATCGTCGCTTTCGGAGGCTACATCTGTTATTCGCTATCCTCTACTTTCTATGCATTTTTTATTGCCGAGATCCTGCTGGGAATAGGCCAAAGTTTGGTTTCCGGCGCCGATTCGGCTCTTTTATACGACACGATGCTTCATTACGACCGGGAAAACGAATACCTGAAATATGAAGGTAAAGTAACGATGATCGGGAATTTTTCGGAAGCCTTCGCGGGTATTTTCGGCGGACTGTTAGCCACATTTTCGCTCCGTCTGCCTTTCTACTGTCAGATTTTGATTGCCTTTATCGGTATTCCGGCAGCTTTGACTTTACAGGAATTCAATGTCAAAACCAAAATTGTCAATCCTTTAGCCAATATCTGGAAAATCATTCGATATTCGCTATTTACGAATAAAAGCCTTTGCTACGACATTATGTTCTCCGGCATTATCGGAGCGGCAACCCTGACTATGGCCTGGTTCGTACAACCGGTATTGATGAAAATAGAACTTCCGACCGCGCTTTTCGGTATCGTGTGGACAGTATTGAACCTCACTGTAGGCATAGCTGCCTTATATTCGGACAAACTCAACCGCAAGCTGGG